>Ga0306920_100003727_pt1 | contig 19414 bp, 18 predicted proteins | sample flu12Cox44000170_FD_204666 | JGI IMG/M metagenome (GOLD analysis project Ga0306920, IMG submission 204666) | Lab enrichment of tropical soil microbial communities from Luquillo Experimental Forest, Puerto Rico - flux4day.12C.oxic.44.000.170 (v2)... | ecosystem: Environmental > Terrestrial >... | reverse complement strand
TTGAGACGCGGTTCACGACCGCGGCAGAACTCATCGAGGATCTCTCGAACGCCAGCAAGAAGGGGCACCTGCAGGAGTCGCTCGCAGCCTATACCCATCCTCACGTTTTGGTGATCGACGAGGTCGGCTATCTGACCTATGGGCCAGACGCCGCCAACGTTCTCTTCCATGTGGTGAATGATCGGCACCTTCGAAAGCGGCCTATGATCTTCACCACGAACAAGCCACTGAATGAATGGGGGAAGGTCTTACACGACGAAGATATGGCCGCAGCCATCCTGGATCGGATACTGGAGCGTGGGCGGTTCATCCACCTCGATGGACCCTCGGGGAGAACCCGTCATCTCAAACTGGAAGAGACCCTGCTCCCAAAGCCAGAACGGCTCAGAATTTCCGGAATCAGTGGCTCAGAATTTCCGGAACCCACATAAGGCGAGCTAGGGCTTTTGTGCGAGCACCGATAGCTCTGGCCCAGGCACAGCAAATTGTGCCAATCCACAATTCAAGCACACCAGCAGCTTAGGAAATACCCACACGACGGATTCATTCAGACCGCCTAATTCTGGACGATGTACCGCAACCTCACCATTGAACGTGCTTACTCTCTCTGAACCACAAGCTTTACAGGCCACTGACGGCGTGCCTCAGAGCTGGGACGAATAACGCATCTTAAGCATTCCACTGATCGAGGCAAACAGTTCCCCAACGTTGGGGCAGCAGAAGGCGCAGGCCAAACCGCAAAGGCCGGCCTTCTACATGGTCGTTCTGTGCGCGGCGTGGATGACTTCGAGCGATTAACCGGGAGTCGCATCCAAATCGCCTGCCAGTGCCTGAGATTCGTTTCTCAGGAAATCAGATTCTGCGACTCGACATTAAACAGACGAATACCGTAGAAGAATCCAAACGACGGGCAGGTTAGGGAAATCTATGGCGATGCTCCCACTGTCCCACAATTGCAGGTCATAATGGGCCGCCTCGAACACGAAAGGGCGGAATATAGTTCACTTTAAACGGCATCGCAACTACTAGTCTGTTTTAATCACTTTCTGCAAGCGTTGCGTTTGCCGCATCTCCGGTGATCCTTTCTTGTTGACCAGGCCGCCTGAGGAGGGGTATTTAGAGAAACCCAACAATGACTCCGGTTAGAGTGCTTCTAGTTGATGACTACGAACCGTTCCGTCGAATGATCCATGCACTGCTTGAGAGTTCCACATTCAGGATAGTGGGGGAAGCTGCCGATGGGCTCGAAGCCATTCACAAGGCCACCCTGCTGCAACCAGAACTAATTCTGCTTGATATTGCTTTGCCAAGACTGAACGGTATACGGGCCGCCGAGCAGATAGCAAAGATGGCTTCCCATTCGAAAATCCTCTTCCTCAGCCAAGAATCCTCGCTCGAAGTAATTCAGCAGGCTCTAAACTTGGGGGCGCTAGGGTACCTGCAAAAGACGCGAACCCATCGGGAACTGTTGTCTGCTGTTGAATCCGTCACGGCGGGCAGGCAGTTTGTTAGTACGGGTGTGGATCTCGGCGGGTTTGCTGGAACAACGAGCGCCCAAATTTCGGAAGGGCACGAAGTCGAGTTCTATTCTGAAGACCATATTTTTCTTGCGGGCGTCACGGACTTTGTTGCTCAAGCCATGAGGGCTGGCAACCCGGCCATCGTGATGGCGACGGAAACGCATCGGCAAGCCCTCGTTGAAAGACTGGCGGACAGCGGCATAGACATAGATGCCCAGATCCAACGAGGAACGTACGTTTCCCTGGATGCCGTCGAAATGTTGTCGAAAATCATGGTAGGCGATTCTCCTGATGCGGCTCGATTTTTCGAAGGCCTCAGCGGTCTCATTAGATCGGCTTCGGAAGCAGCGGGGATACGGCGTCCCCGCGTTGCCATCTGCGGTGAGTGTTGCGGTATCTTGTGCGCGGGAGGCAATACGAATTCGGCGATACAACTGGAAAAAATCGGCAACGAACTAGTCAAAACGCATACTGTAGAAATCCTGTGCACCTATTCGCTGAGTGCCTTCCCGGACCGTACACAGGGAGATGCATTTGCAAGCATTTGTAAGGAGCACTCAGCCCTCCGCGTCCGATGACTCAGGCTGACTCTTCCGAACGCTTGCACGGCGATTCAGCAGGAGTTGGCAGCGCGCCGCGCGAAGTCGATGCACTAGGCTTGCTGTTTTGCAGTTGGTGTTCATTCTCATGGTCACTAGAGTTGCATCCCCCCAACGCCCACTCACTCTCAACTCCTTTGTTTCGTCCTTCAAGCGGGAGTGCCCTTCCCTGCAGGGGCAATCTGGGAAGGTACTCGAACGATCGACGCTGATGCGAGATGGTTACTCGCCCTCGGGCGCGTCCCAACTTGACAACGGCGAAGGGCTGCCCTAATTTCTGTCTCAACTGCCGAAGAGCCGAACCCCAACGGCGTTCCACAATATCTGGGGTTCGGGAGGTGCCCCATGCCGTTTGATCTCATGACCTTTAGGTTCCTGGATAGACCAGTGACCAGACGCGAAGGACTGGAAATCCTCAAGCGCGACCAGTACCGCTGCCAGTACTGCGGATTGGACGGGTTGGCCAGCTTCGAGAATGCTCTCGCGTTGTCCGTGGATTTTGTGATTCCACGGGCACGCCAGGGCAAGAAGAATCCCCGCAATCTTGTCGCATGCTGCCGCTCGTGCAACATGATCAAAGGGAAGCGCATGTATCGCAGTTTTGACGAAGCGAAGCAGTACGTGCTCAGACGCCGCGAGGAGCTACGTCATTCTTGGGAACGTGCCACGACCGAGCAACCCGCTCCGCCGGCAAAGACGGAGGAGACGCCTGGGGCCGAGAGCCGCTCCAAGAAATCAAAGGCGACTGCGGCATCCGTGATTAACAGCTCGCCCCTATCGCTTCGCCAATGATAGTGACCTCGCGTTGGAAATGTCCGGTGGTGCCGGACACGTCGTGCTTGTCCGAGCGCTTCTCCGATTAGGCGACCAACCGAGGACTAAATCTCATTCTGCGCAGGGACCTGTCGATTGTTCTCATAAACTGTTCGGCCCATACTCGCCTGCGCGCATGATGCAAGAAACGCCGAAGGGTCCTTATGATTCCTCGAGCCATTCCGCTTTTGAGCCTCGCGGCACTGCTCTGCGCGACCGCTGAGGCCCAAAGTGCGGCCCTAAGCCATCACGATCACTCTATGAGTCCCAGGTTTCGCGATCTGCCGCCTCCTCAGCTCATGCAAGGAATCGGCAACGCCAGCATGAAAATCACGACGAAGTCCGACGCGGCTCAGCAATATTTCAATCAGGGCCTTCGACTCCTTCACTGCTTCTGGGACTTTGAAGCCTTTCGCGCCTTCAAGGAAGCCGCCAGACAGGACCCCGAAGCAGCGATGGCGTATTGGGGCGAATTCGAGGCACTCAAGATGCACGGTCTGATGATCGATGACATGCGCGCTGCACTCGATAAAGCCAAATCTCTGCTGGCGAAGGCGCCTGAACACGAGCAGTTCTACATCCAGGCGGCTGAACACGAGGTGGATTGGGACAAATCGGGGGAACCCGCCGCCTACAGACACGAGATGGAAGACCTGATCGATAAGTATCCAGATGACCTCGATGCCCAGGCGTTTCTCGCCCTCGCCCTGCTGAACGGTTATGACAGCGACGGCCATCCAGGTGACACTACGCCTTACGCGCAATCGATCCTGCGAAATCTTCTGGCCGCTCATCCCGATAACGCAGCGGCCAATCATTATTGGATTCACGCCATGGAAGATTCCTCGCACCCTGAAAGCGCTCTTCGCAGCGCGGGCATTCTGGGGAGTCTCGCTCCTAATTCTGGGCACATGGTTCACATGCCTGGGCACATCTATTGGCGCGTCGGTGACTATGAAAAAGCCCGCCAGGCGTTCCTCGATTCCGTGCGTGTGGACGAAGCCTACATGACGGCTCAAGGGATCAAGCCGGAAGAGGACTGGAATTATGCGCATAACCTCGCGTACTTAATCGCCGCCTGCGCCGAATCCGGCCGCTATCGAGAGGGTCTTGAATGGGCGAAGAAACTTCACGATATCCCGACGCCCCTTCAGATGACTTCTGGCCACTTTGTGGTTTGGGCCGGGGCGAGCGTGGCGCGAGTGCACGTTGTTTTCGCGGACTGGAAGGCCGTCCCGGAAGATCCTGTAGCGTTCGGCATGGATCCGGTCTCCGCCAGCGCACCCGCCAAAGAGTACGCGGACGGTTTGGACACTTACGCCAAGGGAATGGCAGCGATTGAAGTCGGCGCTTTCTCGGAGGCTGCGAGGCACGCCGAGGCCCTTGAGGCACAACTGTGGCGTCTGCAAGCTGCAGAACCGCAGAGCAGAGAGGGAGACTCAAGAGCAACGCCGGACGAAAACTCGTCGGAGATTCTGAAAATTCTGGGAACGATGTCGCTGGACCTCCGTGGCAATCTAGAGATCGCCCGCGGGAATACAAGCGAAGGCATCGGCCTGATTCAGCAAGCTGCCGACAAAGAGAAGACGCTCGGCTACTCTGAGCCGCCACGCTATTTTCGTCCTGAACAGGAGAGTCTCGGCTACGCCTACCTGAAATTGAAGCAATGGGATAAGGCGCGCGCGGCGTTCGGGGCGATGCTAGATCAACGCCCGAAAAGCGGGCACGCTCTCTACGGCATCGCTCAATCCTATGTTCTGTCGGGAGATGTCGCAAACGCAACGACCGCCTATCGAGAGTTTCTGGCCGCTTGGCCGCACGCCGACGGCGATCTGCCACAGGTCAAGCAAGCCCGTTCGTGGCTCGCGACATCCCGCTAGCCCTTTGTGAGCTTGTGAATTCCGCATGGGCACTTGGGTTCCCGTACACGCGTCGAAATGCAAGGTAGTTCTAAACACTCGGTACAGCAGGACGCCGATGTGGCGCTAGCGCGGCTTTTGATACCCCGCCGCACGGCTGGTGCTACCCGCCAGTGAGCTGAAATCGGTTCGGTCGTCGGGACTGGCATGAGCGCCCGCCTGTTCGGCCTTGAGTTCGGCATGGGCCTTCTCAACGGTATGTCGGGCGTAATATTCCGGGTCGGGCTTGTCATTTGAGCGATAAGCGGCAATCGCTCGAATGATTTCTTCGGGGTCGTCTCCGCGCCTGAGGGCACGGCTGGCATAGGCCCAGTCATGCTCCGATTGTGTGAGATCGCCTTTGCGGTTCCGTTTCGGAGTGCGGTGGGGGGGCTGATAAGGAGCGTCGTCGTATTCGATCCTCAGTTTGAAGTCGTGGACACCGTAAACGCGATCGGAAAGCCTCTGAGCCGTTACCGTAAACTTTTCTTGATACTTGTGGTTGAGAAAGTCGGGTAACCGAAGCACCCGTGTCGAGTCGGTCGCCGCCGGGTCGGCTCTGAACCTCCGTGCCATCGCACGCAACAGTTTTTCCGCATGCTCTTGGGTGATGGCCTCGACGCGCCAAATAACCTGAAACTTCCCCGGAGAAGTCGACAGAACGTAACTGGGTTTCGGCACGAGCTCGGACAATCGAATGTCCGCCAGAGCTTTCGGGCCTTCGTGATCGAGATCGACATAGAGGTGCCGGATCGCGAGAATGTCCTCTTTGGTACGCGTGCGGGCGTTCGGTTTAAGAGGGTTCATCCCGATGTAGACGTCAAACCCCGCGCGCTCATTCTTAAAGCGTAGCCATTGCTGAAAAGACGGCTCGGTAATTCTGGCGGCTGTAGTCATCCGCTGGATGATTTCTTTGCTATCGGGATTTCGAAGCAAGATGGCGAGCTGATCTGAGGTCTGAAAGCCGGCTGCAAGATACTCACAGGTTCCGATGATCTCGGCTGGCCTGTCCGCGTCGTTCACGGCTGTGCCTCTCGCTGATAGATCGAGCAATAGTCAAACAGATCGCTGTCGGGGTCGTAGCTGTTGATGGCCAGGACTTCGGAGACAAATCTGCGACCCGGCCTGCGTTCGATGTGAATGACGAGATCGAGCGAATCGCCAATATTGGCTTTGACGGAACGGTAGGGTAGATCGATCCCGCTCTGCAAAACGCAGTTCGCGAAACGAGACAGACCCTGTCTGGCTGAACTAGCGTGGATGGTCGAAAGCGTTCCGGAATGGCCGGTATTGAGCAGCTGCAGCAGATCGAATGCCTCACCGCCGCGGACCTCACCGAGGATGATTCGATCCGGGCGGTGGCGGAGTGACGCCTTGAGTAGATCGCGAATGGCGACGGCTTCCAGGCCATCTTGGGCCTGCCTGGCTTCGAACCGGACGAGATTGGCGTGAGGAAGATCGATCTCGGCGGTGTCCTCGATGACCAGCACACGCTCATCGCCGGGAATGAATCGGCCGAGGGCGTTCAGCGCGGTTGTCTTGCCGGAACCGGTACCGCCGCTTAGCAGGATATTTTTGCGGTCCAGCACGTGTCGCTTTAGCCGATTTGCGAGAGACCGATCGATAGTGCCCGCGGCAATCAAATCCTCGATTTCGAAGAGCCGTCGGCTAAACTTACGGATCGTCAATGTCACCCCGCGCAAACTGCAGGGAGGAATCACCGCTGCGACGCGGCTCCCGTCGGGGAGACGCGAATCCAAAATCGGCTTTGCCTCTGATATATCGCCTCCCAAGCGGCGGGCAATGTTTTTTACCGCAACCATCAGCCCTTTTTCCTGGAGCGATACACCACTCACTTGCTCGAGCACTCCAGTTCTCTCCACAAAAACCGAGTCCGGTCCGTTGATCATCACCTCGCTGATCGAATCGTCGAGGATCAGGTGTTCGATCGGTTTCAGGAAGGGCAGGATGGTTTCAAATCCGTTCATTTAGAGCTGTCCTTTGGCGAGCTGCTCGAAATAGCTCAAGTTCGGGTCGTTGTGATGTGGCTTGAGATAACAGAATGCCGGCGGCAGGGGGTTGAAGCCGTCGTAGGCCATGACGACGGCCTGGGCATTTTTGAGTTCCATGAACGTCTTGGTGTCAAAGCGGAAGTCCGAGTGGGGGTAATAACTCTTCGAAGCCGACAAATTCGCGCGGTGCGAGAGTGGATTACCGGTGAGTAGGCTCACCTTGGCATCATGCCCGCTCTCAGACAGGTTATAGCTGATCTTGAGTTGGTCCTCGCGGCCGCACAGCTCGCTGGCCATCTTGGCCGAGAAGTCGTCCGAGAGTGTCAAAAAGATCTTCGTCCGAAAGGTCTGCAGCAGGGTACGCCAGGTTTCGCCGGACACCGAGGACTTAAGCGAGCTGATGCTCTGTGTGGCGATGATCGGTATGCATTTGGGTTGGCGTGACAGACTGAAGAACTTTTCATCACCCGTGGGCTCGTTCTCGCCCACGGTGACAAAGTGCTGGTATTCATCGCACAGGAGGAAGGTCTGCCGGAAATACTGTCCGGGATGGTCTTCCATGTGGGGAATGCGGTTGATAACCGCGCGCTCGAAGTCGAGCTTCATCATGACTCCCAGCGCCCGAGCGAGCCCCGGATTCATAGCCACCGGAAAATTGAGCGCACAAACCTTGCCGTTCTCGATGAGCCAAGCGAAAGAGGGCAGCGGGACTCCGAAGCGGCGATCCGCGTTGGCTTTCAGGTCATAGCATTCCGCAGGGGGACAGAAGGTGCGCTTGACAGTGGGATTGTCGTCAAAAAGCGAGAGGAAAACCGAAATTCCCTCGATGATCGAGGTCCGCAGTTTCGGCTCAATTCTGCGCCAATCATCATAAAACCACCTCTTTACCGCCTGTAGCTGTTCGTAGCGCTCCGGTTCGATGTCATCGAAACCCGATTCGCTAAGGCACTCAAATGAAATCGCCCGGCTTTCCAGAAAGCTGCGCGCGCCAGGTGTTTCTGCCGTGCGGTACATTGCCAGCTCTGGTTCAAAGGCAAAAGCGAAGAGTTTGAGGTCACCGGCATGTGCACGGTACTCGGCAGGAGAAATAAGCAGGAAGTAGTGCTCTTCAAGGCGACGCTCGGCGTCCTGAATCTTCCTCTCGAGCACGTCGGGTGAAATTGCGCATTGATAGACATCGAACAATGTGACGTAGTCGTAGGCAACCTTGTGCAGCAGGATGATGAACTTCACCAGATTCGTGTAGGCCTGCTGCCAGAACGGCTCCTTGCCCTTGCCAAAGAGGTTGCTCAGCAGCGACGCGATACTATAGGCCAGTGCGTACGCATCGAGGTCGTTGTGCAAGGGGTTGTACCGATAAGCGGAGGAGAGGCTAACCTCGACGTAATCGTCGGCTCGATTGTACTTAGAGAGCACGGCTTTCACCCTGCGGCAGAAGTCTCCCTTCACTTCCAGTACAAGGCCGCCGATTCTTTTGTGCGGATCAGCGGCGCGATAGGCGAGGATCTGTTCCGCAAAAGGCAGGATGCAGCAGCTTGTTTTGCCCGAGCCGATGGCGCCGAAAATGGCGATTCCGGTGAACAGACCCTTCTCAGGGACAACGAGCCATCGAGGCGCTTCCGAAGGGCCGGGTGTGCGCGCGTTGTGAACCTCCCCTACGACGAGGTAGAGATCCTCGCGGCTGCTAGGGTCTGGATAGAGGGGGAGCCGGCCAGGCCGCTGTTTGTCGGGGCCTTTGAACGTGAAGATGTAGATTCCCGACAAGACGATCGAGTAGCCGATATAGGGCGTCGTGTATAGAAAAAGAATGTAGAAATACTTGAACCCCAGGAACACAGGACGTGCCCAGAGCTCCACGAGTTCGAGATACGGGTTTTCTTGCGGAAACGGCAGCTGGAAATAGAGCGCGAGCCCGGTTGCCGAAGCCAGAAGACAGGCCAGAAAATTTCTTGAGCGCAGAAGCCGCTGAATCATGCGGTTCTCCTGCCGTCGGATGACACGGCGGTTTCGCCGGTCGTGGGCGCTGCCGCCTGTGCCGCTTTCCACTTCTTGAATTCGGCGTCATGCGCGAATATCCTTTTGAGCGCGAAGTTCGCTACGTAGTCCGCCGTGCAATCGACGAACTTGCAATAGTCGTCGAGCAGTCGGCAGACGGGCTCCTCAAGCCGAATGCCTCGCTCAATGGTTTCCGGTGGTTTCTTAACGAGTGCCATCTGTTTCCTCCCTGACTGATTTTCCTGATAAAGATCCCCACAGCGGCCTACCTCACTGGCGTCGGTGACTTGAGCCATGCCGCGCGATACCAGGCGACACTCGAAGTGAACGTCGCGCGGGCGATAGGTGTTGCCAAGAAAACTTCGCAGCTCCTCGCTGAAGCTCTGACCCGCACACCAGGAGCTAAAAACGCGCTCCACGTCGGACCCCTGGAAACGGCGGCTGAGAAGCTCCAGCGATTCGAGCTCGTCGCCGGAGAGTTCCGCGAAGCGCTTCGCATCCCACTTGGCTCGTAGCGTGAAATAGCGCAAAAGAGCAGAGACGGTTTCGTTTTGGAACGCACATTCGACAAAGGAAGAAAAGCACTCTTGCACGCGCGTAAAGTGCGCGGATGAATTTGACAGGTAAGCAAGGGCAAAGGCAGGTAGCGAGGAGAACAGCTGCTTATACAGCTCTAGGTAGTGGCGAAAGCCCGCGACACTGGCCTGGCCCGGATCGACGTAAGTGAACGTGACCAGCGAGCGAGAACTGCCCTTGAGCGAGTCGAAGTATACCGGGAAGTGATCAACAAAGTAGCGAACCACGGGTCCAGGTCGCCACCGACTGCCGAATTCCTTCGCCGGAAGAACTCCGTCGGCAAGGCCCAGCTGCTCACGGAAATAGCGGACCTTGTCGGCTTCGGTTTCCAAGTAATCGCAGTGCTGGTTGGCGATAACGAAATCAAGGGTCAGCAGGCGCGTGCGGATGAAGTCAGGCGAGTGACGGCGGCTGTTGTGTAGATTCTCCTTGTCGATTAGTCGATAGAGCAGCTTGGACCAAAGATGGTAAACGCCGTCCAGGTGAGGATATTCACGCCAGCTCGCGTGGCCGCGACTTTCAAGCTTGCGGGTAAAGTTCGTGGACCGCGAGCCCCACTTGGAGCTTGTGAAAGCAATGAACTGGCGTGGAACGAAATAGCCGGAGAACGTAGCGACGGTGTAGAGAAAGCGGGCCTCCTCGGGCGTGTAGCCCAAGGACCCGATCGCGGCGACGCCTTCCGCTGGAATTCTCATAGCGAGAAGACCTTGGCCCTCAGCTCTTGCCGATCGAGAACGCGCCGCAGATGGTCTGCCTCCCCGCGCGGTGTAAAAAGCCGGAACCCCGCACGGACCTTTTCGGCCACGCTCCGGCCACGATAGTGCTCGGTCACCAGTTCCAGATTGACTCGGGCTGCCTCCCCGTCCCGCGTTTCGTACTCGACGCGCAGGTCGGGAACGGGAATCTTGTTGCGGACCGTTCGCAGTCCGTGCCGCTCGGCAATTTCAGGCCTCGCCGATCCCCCAAAGCGATCGATGTCCCGATTGATCTTCCCCTTGAGTTCGCAGTCCAGAATGACTCGGATGTTTTTGCCCCCTTCGTTCTCAATGCGTGCGGCCTCTTTTTGGTACAGGCGGTAGAGATCGGCATCGTGATTCGCCTCTTTCGGCTTGACGAAGCCGCGATAGACCGCCTGGTCGTGCGGAACCAGAGTGTTCGCCTGAACCAGGCGATATCCACGCGTGGTGAGTGTCAGGAGCTCCCGCGGCAGATGCTCGGGACCGTGGAAGGTCCCCCTGCGCACAAGGCCGTGAACAACGAGATAGTCGACATCACGTTGGGCGAGTCCCTGCTGCCCGCGATAGGCGTGCTCGCCGAGGTCGTAGCAGGCCACCACGCGGAATGTGCCGAGCTCGGCAAGGGTGCGAATTTGTGTGGCCGTCAGCCGGTAGCCTCGGCCGCGATCGTAAAGGACTGCTCGACCGGCAGCGGATGAAAGCGGTCGACGCGCGATTTCTTGGGTTCGTTCCAGAATGGAAGAGAATGATCCGGTGCCCTCTTGCTCAATCTCCTGCTCTGGTTCACGAGGGGTGTCTGCAATCGTTCGAGCATCCGGGTTGCTGGGATGAGCTTCCCGGAGATCGTTGGGTAACAGGTCGCGGGACATCTCAGTCGACCTCCCCAGGAGGTTCCGGATGGGGTACGGGGGAATCTCCGGCAACGGCTTGCTTATCGATAAAGGAGAGCTTACGGCCGGTGTCCTTGAGGAAGAACTTGCGCTGGATCGCGTGTATCGCGGCGAAGACGTTCGTGAATAAAATGGCTGACCAGAACAAAAGGACGTATCCGTAGTGATGAATGAGGATGGGCCGGTAGGGAGCCAGAAAGCGGAGTTCGCCCAGCAGCCAAAAGCCTAAGGCGAGCAGGATCGCTAGCGTGACCACTAAGGAATTGGCGATCAAGGTTTCCTCCTCCCTCTCATGTCTGGCACCAGTTCGGCGACAAGCTGAGAGGCCGCGAGGGGAGAACGCGTCGATGTGCGGCAGCGACTGCCCGCCGCTTGGCCCGTTTGCACGGGGATAGCCGAGTTCATTTGAACGCCTCGTCCTCGCGGAAGTAGGTGATCGTGAGCCCCAGCGGGTTGATGGGAATGAGCTCGTTCGGAACCTGAGACCTGAAGACGAATACGAAGTTCGCTGTATAGAGTTCGCGCTTGAGCTCGGAATGATCAGCGGCCGCGTAGTAAACCATGTAGAAGTCCACGCGCGCGCGAAACGGCGGATTTTCAATTTCATCGAGGGCGACTTTTTTGACGTCCACATCGATCTCCGGAGCTGTGGGATTGATGATGAATTTCTTGATCAGTTCGTCTTTGCGGTATGTGTCGATGATTCCGTCGGCGAGCTTGCCATCGAGGAAGTAGAGCGACTTCGAGAAATCGTCCTGGATGGTGTAACGGTTGCGGCGGTAGTAGAGAGAGCAGAACTGGGTGAGGAAATACTTCGCTTCTGCATCTTGAGGCTTGTATTCGAGGTTGTGATAGTTGATGGCCTCTGCGCGGCCCAGATCGTTGATGCGGATCACCAACGGACGGAAATTCTGAAACGTGCGAATCGTCTTCAAATCCAAGAGTGCCAGCCCGACTGCCGAAAGCGAGACGAGCACCAAGGCGATTTTCAGGTAAGTGTTCGTCACCATGGGATCGCCGTAGGATTCAAGGTACAGCCGCTTGGCATCCTCAAACGTCGAGTCTTGCTCCCTCACAAGGCTCTCCAGGCGGCTGCCGCCGCGGTGCCTGGAATTTCGAGTAGACTCGCGGAAGAGCCTCCTGCCGAGCCGCTAAAGATCTGGTTGGTCAGCGACGGCACTTTGAGCAAGACGTAGATGGAGGCCAGGAAGGTGATCGCGAGGACGGGAAACCAGGCCATCAGCTGCACGGTTGAGAGAGTACCCGCCGGAGGCAGCTTCAGAGCGCCGACCATTAGGTTGCCCATGATGGCCACAACTGCTGCGGCAACTACTTGGTAGAAGGAGTATTCAAGGAAGCAGCGGAACCAGCTCCAGAAGAGCCACTGCATCCTCGGGACGATGAGGAAGGGCACGAAAATCGGCCCCACCAAAACGCACACAGCTGCAGCGATGAATCCATAGGCGATGACTACAAACGCAATTGCTTGGGCGGCGGCCAGCAGAATCGTGATGACCACATAAACGGCCGTGCCCAGAAAGTCGCCCCATCCCGGTGAGTCCATGCGTGATTCGAAATCGGTGACACCCTGGATCACATTTTGAAGCTCAGCTTGGTCGATTTGACCTGACAGAAACTGAGCTTCATCGGTGACTAGGTTATGGAAACTCACTCCCATCCTAGGAATGGGCGTTGCGTAATAGGTGACCATGGCGGAGCCGAAGGCGATGGTTAAAAGCAGACTGGCAAAGTCGTCGAAGTGGATAGCGCTGCGGCCGCTCGCAGCAGCAAGCGCGCTCTTGAGACCGTACCAGACGACGAGGATGGTTGCGAGGGAACGAAACAGATTCTGGCCCATGACGTCGAACACGCCGAGGTTCCGACCGAGCAGGTTGTTGATCGCCTGGAAGATGTACTGAAGATAGTCGGTTTGCACGTCGTAAGCTCCTTTGGGGCGCGGGCTAGGTCTTTTGCCGGGCTACGGAATACGGAAGGTTCGGAGAGAATCGGTCAGCGTCCCGGAGACCTTCGCCATGTTGGCCTGGATGCCTGCCTGACGCTCGACATCGGCATTGATAGAGTTGGCCGTGGTCTCCCGCTGCTGCTTGGCTAGGATGGTTTGCTCTTCCAGCAGGGAGGCGAGCAGCTTGTTCGAGTCCTGGAGCGTGCGCAGCGTGAGTACGGCGGCGGCGTTTACCTTGTTGAGGACAGAGACCTCGGTATTGAGGTCGGGATCATCTGAAAGCGAGTCCTGTTCGAGATTGCCGATCTGCGTCTGGATGTCCTGTGCGCTCGCACGAATCGCTCCGATCGTAGCCATGGCGGTCTGGTTGGCTCCATCGGCCAGTTCGACCGTGGCATATTGGGATTCAACGCGCGAGAGCTCATCGGCATCCATGCCTGAGAGCTCGCCGGGGCTGTATGCAAGAAGCGCGGTTGTGGCCTGCTGGTAACCGGGATTGACAATCGGGGTGATCCCCGTGTTGATGCCGTCGACCCAGCCCGCTGTGTTTCCGTACCTATTCACAGCGAACGTATTTCTCCACTCGGAAAAAAGCGCCTCATATCTTGCAGGCATGTTCGCGATGCTTTGAGCCATGCGCACAGCAAGGTTGTATTGGCTGACGAGCTCTTGATAGCTGTTTTTGAGCTGAATGAGGTGTTGCTCGAGCTGGTGGTAGCGAAGAAGGGCATTCGCATAGTTGGTGGGGTCAAATACGATTCCGCTTCCAAACTGAGCGTGCGCGGCGCCCACCGAGAATCCCAGCATGAGCAGCACAACAAAAGTCTTCCGCGTCATACATTTGTCCTTTCCATCCTCAGAGATTGGCGGGCATGGTGTGATGGGCGTAGTCGGGTAGCGCCAGGTCGCCTGCGAGGTAGACCTTCACTCGGTGGCCCTCGCGGATTGTGACGGTGGGCAGAATGTTCAAGAACTTATCGAGAATCTGAGCAGCGGACTGCGCTGTGCTGGCGGCAAAACCCTGACGCATCAGGTCGGCACCGGATTGGTTGAGAGATCCGGCGGTCCCGCCCTCGGCGACCGCTCCTAATGCTCCAATGGCCAGAGAGACTCCGAAGATCCGCAGATAATGGTTGTTGACTTCATCGCGCAGCCCCGTGTCACCAACCTGGTTGAGCCCGTGGAACTGGTCGAGGCTTACGGAATATCCGTCGGGCATAAGCAGTCGGTGAAAAAATACGGCCAAGCGGGTCTGCCCGAACGTATCGACCTTCTTGGTTTGCCCCAGAAGCTTCGAGCCCGCTGGAATCAGCAGGTGCTGGCGATCGTGCGAATAGATGTCCGTTGAGAGCAGGCACTCGATGGGCCCCGAAAACTGGCCATCGAGCCGGTTAACGAGAACGGTTTCAAGGATGGTTCCTTCAAACAGTACGTAGGTCTTGCCTGTGGCGCCATCCTGTAGAGCGGGATGGGCGACGGTTTTCGTTCCGCTACTTCCCTTCTCAAGCGAGGGCGGGTTCGAGGTTGTCGGCTCGATGGGCACAGACGGAACGGCAGCCGGCTGGATGGTTTTGAGTAACTGAGCCATTTCGGTGTTCTCCGGTGACGGACTCGCTGGAATCTGGCCTGCAGGCGCCGGTGCTGGAGCCGAGCGGTAGCTCAGGGCAACGTTCGAGGCAAAAAGAGATGTGTAGGCGCGCTTTTTTCTCTCCGCGACAACAGGGTCCTGAGGATAACGATCACTTCCGGCCTCTGCCGGGGGGCGCGCCGGCTCGGCGCCTCGGCCTGCAGCGAGGAGCTGCGTCTGCTGCTCAAGCGCGTTTTGAGCTGCCAGCTGTTGTCTTTGAAGTTCCTGGATTCGGTTTTGAAGTTCCGCGATTTTGGTTTCGTTCACTTCGAGGGGTACCTGGACGGGAGCGGTCGCCGAGGCCTTCCCTGGCGGCTGCGGCTTGTTCCCGCCTGTCAGCCACATGATCGCAATCATCAAGAACGCCAGTGCGACTAGGAGCCAGGTTTGCACGTGTTTGGGGATAAGGCCTGGCGGTTTAGGCGCCTTCTCCTGAATTTGCGGAATCTCGGGCATGGCTTGCTCCTCAGTCTTGTCCCTGCCTGCGAAACACGAGCTTCCTTTTCCCGATGGCGAGATAGGCGGTCTCGAGGATCTTCGGCGCAATGTACGAGCCTTCCTCGACATCGAAGGAGATGAGATTGGGCTTGCCATCCTTGATTTCATAAAGTGCCGGCTTCTCGCGCGCTCGGGTACAGATGTAGGTGAAACGGTCGTCGTGATAGATCGCAGAGACGAGAAACGGCTCGCCGGAGGCTTTGGCATCGAACTGATAATCAAAACGGAGCTTCGTTGCATAGTTTGACCGGAAGCGATTGACGTCGTCTTCCGCTTGGGATTTTGCGGTACGAATCTCTTCGGCTGTTTCTGTGCGAAGCGTGTCGAGTTCCCTCTTATACGCTTCGGCTTCGGCACGGCTGACATATCCAGCCCTCGCCGCGAAACCGGAGTCTTCCTTGGTCTCCACGAAAATCTTCAAATCGGGCTCGCTACTGGGGTCGCTGGTGACCTCGGTGAGCAAGAAGGAGTAGACATGCCCGCTGGCCGTGACCAGGTTCAGATTGCTGCGAATACCGGCCTGAGCGGGGTGGATGTAGCAAAGGTTGTGCGCGCCGTTGATGATCCAGAATTCCTTGTCGCCGGTGGTGAAATCCAAGATCTCTTCGTCCTCGGGAAGAACGATCAGCGTTGAGAAGCGCAACTTGGCGCGGACGGGAATGATGTCTTGCCTGGAATACTTCACGACACGGGCAGTGTTGGTTGCCGCCTGAACCTGAAGCGGTGTCAACACCGGCATCGCAAGCACCAACCGAACAAGCGCGCGAACGAAAATGAGACTCCTGGGCTTCATGGGCAGGTCCTTTCACCGAGACAAGCAAGCTTTGGCTCGGCCTCGAGCGAGCACCTCGAGGCCCTCCTCAAATCCGTAGGTTTCAAACGCGTCTCGGCGCTTTCGCTCGTCGTGAGGATCGTTCGTATAGATCCAGTAGCTTTTGGGGTCGACGTGAAGATTGGCCACCTTGGCGAGCTCGGGGGTCTTGATCAGGAATTGTTGCTTGGGAAGAAGGTTGGCGATCCGTTCGACTTCGTTTCCATTCAGATGGAACTGGCGGCCGTAGAGCTCGCGATCCATATGGGGATTGGCCAGAAAGATTTTCGTGGCGCAGCTTTCCACGATGATGTCGAGAATGTCGCTGTGTTTGAGCTCATCCAGAGACTGCGTGGAGAGAATCATTGCGGCGTTCTGCTTACGCCAAGTCTTGAGTGCCCGCATGACGTAGTGCTCGATGCTGGGGTTTTTCAAAAAGAGCCAGGCCTCGTCGATGAAGAAGGCTTTGAACACGGTGCCCGTCTTCGGGTCAGTGATCACCTGGTTCGCACGGTGGAGGATATAGAAGAGCAGCGGCTCGAGCAGCTCAGGATATTGGCTCATGCGCTGGAAATCGAAGCACTGAAAGCGCGAAAACGTGACGGTGTCTTGGGCATTATCGAAAACAAATCCGAACTGCCCACCCCGCGTCCAGCGGGCTAGACGAACGGCGACTTCACGGCCCAGCGTGTTCGCAAGCACGCTGAGGGTGCGCAGCGAGGGATCGATGGCGTACAGGTTTTCGATCTGCTGGTAGAGATCGCGCTCGGCCGAAGCTCCCAACTGACCCGGTGCGGCTCCTTCGATCAGCACCCTGACGAACACGGTTAGAAAATCGAGATTTTCCTTAGTTGGTTCGAGCGAGAACGGATTGATCTGGACGCCGGGTGAGTCCAAGCCCAAGGTGACGTAGGAACCTGCGAAGAGATGTGTGAGACTCTCGAAGCTGCCGCCCAGATCAAAAATGAAAGTGTGTGGGCGGTACTTCTGCATGTTGGTGATCAAGAAATTCAAAAGGAAAGATTTCCCTGCCCCTGTCCTTCCGAGGATCAGCGTGTGCGCTACGTCCCGGTAGTGAAGATTGAAGAAATAGGGAGTGTGGTGGTTGGTTTCCAGCACCGCAAGATACTCTTCCCCGAGGTGAGTGTTCTCCGGTGAGCCTCGATCAGGCGTGAACAGAAAGGAAAAATCAGCATAGTTTGAGCTCAGCAGATAGAGGTAGCGGAGGTTAAAGGCATAGTTACCGGGCACCGCCGCAAGAAAGGCGTTGAGCAGATTGTAGTTTTCCTCATAGAGTTGAGCGTCCTGCGTGCTGAAGGCTTTATAGAACTCAGCCGAGGCGCGTTCGACCTTGGCAATCTCTGGGTCGTAGAGGACCACGGTTACGGCAAACTCGCCGAAGTAGTTTCCGCCCAGCTCGATCTCCGTAAGGCTTTCGCCAAGCTCGCGCACCTGCGACTGCTTGGAGTCATCGAGCAGGATGTCCTGAGGCGCATCACTGAGGCTCATCTGGCTAAAGAAGGACCGCTTGGTGTTGTGAAAATGGCGGCGCTTGGACTGTATGGCCCGGCGCGTTTTTCCCGGATCCTCCCGCTTCCATTCGCTAACTACAAAATAGTTGGCCTCGATTTCAAGCAGACGCTCCCAGATAAGTGGGAAGGTTTGCGCGCCTGGCTCTTTCAGCGTTAAGACCTTGACGTAGTAATCGTCGACGCGCAGATGCCGGCGGTGGCACTCCAGGTGCGATTCGGGCAGGTAGTAGTCCAAAAACGTGTCGTGGCTGAGCCGGGCAAGCTCCAGTTTCCGTGGATCGAAGTTGAGCGTTCGCTTCAGCACCCGAAAGGCTTCGTGCTTGTCGAGCACCCGCACGCCAAGGAAATCGCTGACCTGCAGAATGAACGCGCGCGTCTTGGCCAAAAGCGCAGTTTCGGCCGCGTCGAGCCGGTCGCCAAGCACGACGGTCTGCCTTTGGGACGAAAATCGGTTTGCCAGATCACCGAGTAGCTCCTGGGGGGTATGCTTGAAATGGGCCAGGCCTGCTCTCAGCGTGGCACCGGCATCTTGGTTGCGGTACAGCAGGACATAGTAGATCGACAGCCCAAAGAGCCGATCGGCTTTGCTGGCCAGATAGGCCATGCGGTTTCCGATCGCCGCATCCACCACCGGGTTGCCGTGCAAACGGTAAGGAATCTCTTGCTTGTTTCGCTTGAACAGATACTGATAGAGACGGCAGTTCTCATCGAAAACCCGGAGCGCCGATTCGAAGCGTTTGGTGAGATGGTCCAAGGTGCTCTGGTCGAGGCACTCGTAGTCGACGCCACGCACTTCGAGAATCAAGCCCACCTCGCCCGTTTTGGTTAGAAAAGCCTCCGGCCCTATGAAGCCAAACAGGTTGATCTGTTCGCCGAGCGCGCCCGTCTCACCGTAGTTCTTGAAGATCCGACTAAGCCTGAGCATGGCCATCCCTTCGAAGTTGAACCGCTGTGAATTTCATGGGGTCATACTGCGGGCGCAACCTTGTTGCTGTGAAAAGTAGTCGAAGGATCTGCGGGTCGGTTGCCGTAGCCCAGCGGGCCGCCAGATACAGGAGAACAAAAATTCCCAAGCCACCGGCGAGGCTGCCGAGCAGGTTGAAGGTAGCCGCTCCCAGGCACATGGCGAAGAAGAACAGCTTTCGCTCTGCCCCTAGAATCGTCAGTGGTCGCGATAGCGACCGGTATACCTTGTTGATGCGTCTTGCTTGCGCCATATCGCCTGCCCTCAGCTCCCCGGAAAAAGCCATGCCAAGAAATTAACTGCAGCGACGGCCATCCCCACGCCAAACAGAACTCCGGCTAACACGCGCTTCGATCCCCCTTCCCCAAATGCAAAGGTCAGCCCTGACACCACAATGGCCACAAGCGACAAACCTCGGGCGATGGTGCTGGTAAACGCCGTCTCGAGCACGTTAACGGCGTTCTCCCACGGGGAATTGCCGGTCGTTTGGGCAAAAGCCGGAACCGCGAAGAGAATGACCAATCCGGCGGCCGTGAGTGGACGGATGGAAAGTCGCCGGAGAATTCGAACGAATCGCTTCATCTGTGCCTGCTCCCTAATTGGAAAATTCAGGGGAGTTCACTTTTGCCAGCAGAAAGCTTCCAGACCGGGATAGTGCTGTCGCTGTTGCCGGACCTCCCGTCCGGCCACTTAGAGCGTTTGCCCCCGTGACAGCGTAATCCCCCAATCCTGCGCCTACCGCTGTGCCGGTCCTGTCCTGCGAGCGCAAGTCCGAACACCAACCATCGGCGCTTGTCTCGTGCTCGAGTAACCGGCGGGAACTCCCCTCACACTACTAATCAGCCAGCCAAAATCGGAATGTGACGGGTGGCACGAAAATATTTTCGCCGGTCCCTAGCGCTTGAAAAGTCGGAGCTGCCGGGGCGAGTTCTTCGCCGCCACACTGCGGAGCCTGCGGAGAATCCTGTGAATGCGGTGG
>Ga0306920_100003724_pt1 | contig 19421 bp, 15 predicted proteins | sample flu12Cox44000170_FD_204666 | JGI IMG/M metagenome (GOLD analysis project Ga0306920, IMG submission 204666) | Lab enrichment of tropical soil microbial communities from Luquillo Experimental Forest, Puerto Rico - flux4day.12C.oxic.44.000.170 (v2)... | ecosystem: Environmental > Terrestrial >... | reverse complement strand
CGCCCGGTTGCCCGGGCGTCCCCGCCTTCCGCACTCCTGCTAGGACTTGTTGAGCGAGAAGTTGAGCGTCACCGAGGAACCCCGGATGATCCGGGCCAGCTTCGCGATGGGCTGGTACCCGTCCTTGGCAGCGATCACCTGGAGCGGGTTGAAGCCCTGGTTCAGCCACAGCTGGTAGTTGCCGGAGTTGTCGGTCTTCAGGGTGTAGGTCACCGGGCCGCACGTTCCGGTCTGCGGGTTGTACATCGTGCAGACCTGGACCGTGGTCCCGGGGATCGGGTTGCCGGTGCTCGCATCCGTCACCGTGCCGGTGATCTTGCCCCAGGTTGCCGGCGGGTTCGCGTGCATGGCGACGCTGACGGGCTGGTTCTGGTACGGCGTGTTCGTGTTGACCAGCAACTGCGCCGCGTAGCCGCCGGGCTGGGACACCGCGGAGGAGTCCGCCGTGACGGCGACGGTCACCGACTGGCCGGGGGCCACGGTGAACGCGGTCTGGCCCTCCGACAGCCACGGCACGTCTTGGGCGCCGCACTGGTTGTCCCCGGGGAGTACCTCGGAGAACGGCTGCGGCGAGAAGCCGCCGGTGGAGCCGCCGATCTTGTACATGCCGCAGCTGCTGCCGCCGCGGTACTCGGCATTGTTCGCGTTGGGCAGCGGCGTCCAGGCGTTGCTTGAGGGGTCATACTCCGCGGCCTGGTTGGTGACCACGGCGCTGTTGCTGGTGACCCCGCCAGCGACCTGGAGCTTGCCGCCGGACCCGCTGTAGGCCATCGCCCAGTCGTCGTAGGGCATGTCGGCCCCCTGCGACCAGGTGTTGGTACCCGGGTTGTAGATGTAGGTGGCTGTGAAGGTCTCATTGGTGTCGGCGTTGGTGCCGCCCGCGCAGACGACCTCACCCGCGATGCCCGCGCAGGCGCCGAAGGCCACCGGCGTGGGGTAGTTCGCGAGCTGGGTCCAGGAGTTGCTGCCCGGGTCGTACCGGTACACCCCGTCCGAGGTGGGCGCGCAGTTCCCGGTGGTGCACCCGCCGACCACGTACAACTGGCCGTTCAGCACCGCAGTGGCGCTGGCGGTCAGTGCCGTGGGCAGGCTGGCTACCTGGGACCAACTGTTCCCCGACGGATCGTAGGCGTACACACCGGTGGCGGCGTTGCCGCTGTTGTCCCAGCCACCGAGTATGTACATCTTGCCGTTGACGAAGGCGCCCGAGGGTGCCTCCAGTGCCTGCGGTGCGTCGGCGATCTGGCTCCACTGCTGGGCCGTGGGGTCGTAGGCGTAGCTGGTGGCCACGTTCGCCGACCCGTTGAACCCGGCGACGGAGTAGACCTTGCCGCCGCTCGGGTCGAACCCGGCGGCGTTGTCCATGATCGGTGTCGGGTAGTCGGCGATCTCGGTCCATGGTGGGTCGGATGGCGTGGGCTGGCGCAGCAGCAGGCCCTTGGCGGCCCTGCTAGCCGGGGGGGCGCCCCCCCGGGACCCCCCGCTGGCCTGCGGCCCCTGCGACTTCGTCGCGGGGGCCGTGGCCGCCCCGGGCTTCACGCCGAGCACCGCGGCGATCGGCTTGTAGGTGCCCTTGATGTGCTCTACGGGAGCACCGGAGGCGCCGCCGCTCATCGGGGTGAACCCGCCGCCCTGTTCGCTGAGCTTGACCTGCACCGCCGAGGTGCCGTCGTTGGTGAACTTGACGTTGCCGGTCTTGGCCGCGCCGAGCACCTGGGTGAACGACAGGCTGCCGGGGACGGCCGTCAGGTGCCCGGCCTTCAGTATCCAGTTGTGCTGGGTGACGAAGTTGCCGGCCACGTTGACCGTCGCGGCGGCCGGGGTGTAGGCCCCGTCAGTCGCGTTGAAGCCGGTGCTGCCGGCGGGGGTGGCGAACAGCCAGTAGAAGCCGTCGGGCAGGTTCGCGTCGTCCGGCGTGGCCGCGGAAACCCCGAATTGGCCGGGGTTGGCCTTGCTGGCCACGGTGGCCCCGTTGACCGGGTCGCCGGTGTTGTTGTCGGTCACGATCCCGGCGACCAGGCCACCGGGGACCGGGGTACAGGTGCGGGTGCCGATGAACACGTTGTCCAGTTCCCACCACCAGCCGAAGTTGCCGGTGAAGTGGAACCGCACCTTCACGTTGGTCTTCCCGGCCGCCTGCGGGATCGGGATGTCGACGTGCCCGGTCACCGAGGTGCCAGTCTGCTCCCACACGTTGGTCCAGGTCTGCCCGCCGTTAATGCTCAGATCGACGTCGGCGGTCTGGCCGGGGAACTCGTTGTAGAAGGTGTCGAAGCCGATCTCGGGCGCGGTCTGCCCGGACAGGTTGACCGCCGGGGATACCAAGGAGGTGTCCTGGCTGTTGCCCGGCCCATAGTTGTCGGAGTCCACGATGGCGAAGTCGGCGTCACCGCCCGGCGGCGGGGTGCGCCCGCCTGGGTTGTCGAACGCCCAGGTCTGGCCGTTGCCTTCGTTGTCCACGACCTTCCAGCCGTCCTGCGGCGTGGTGCCGGCCCAGCCGGTGAACGCCTCGCGGGCGGCGCGGTAGGAGTAGGCGTAGCCCGCCGCCGAGCAGGTGCTCGAATCCACGAAGGCCTTGGCGGACAGGACCCTATCCGCGGTGCCGATGTGCACCGTCAGGCTCCGGGTGTTGTACCCCGGGTACACCGGGGCCACGTGCAGCGTGTAGGAGTGCTGCTGCGGCAGGTTGACGCTGTAGTGGCCGGTGTACGGACTGGTGTAGATCGCGCCGCCGGGAACGCCGTCGATGGTGATCTTGGCGTAAAGCGGCCAGGCGTGCCCGGACCCGTCGGTGATCGTGCCGGACAGGTTCCGGCTCGGCACGCTGTGCAGCGCGAAGTTCTCGGTTGTGGTGTTCCCCAGGGTGACCGAGACGCCGGGCTTGCTCACCGACGCGAACCCGAACGCCTGCGCGGTCAGGGTGTAGCTGCCGACGGGCACGGTCATGGTGTAGTCGCCGGAGGAGTCGGTGACCGTCGAATAGCCGCCGGTCGCCGAGACGGTCGCCCCGGCCAGCGGCGTGCCGCCGGAGGACTGGGTCACCTTGCCGGTGATGGTGCCCTGCGGCCCGCTGCTCAGCGCGGCCACGCCGTCCGGCGTGCCGAGCCCGGTCGGGCCGTCCCAGCCGGGGCCGGCGTTGCACAGCACGTTGCCGCAGCCGCCGTTGCTGCCCTGGGTGACGTCGAAGATGTCACTGGACTGGTGCGGGTCGTTGTAGGCGTAGGTCACCGGGAAGGTGCCGGTGGTGGGGGTGCCGCCCAGCGCGTACATCGCGGTGAGCAGCGGCGAGGACAGGCTGGTCCCGCCCACCTGTAGCCAGCCGCCTTGGCCGTTGGTGTCGTAGACGGCCAGGCCTGTGTTCGGGTCGGCGTCGGCGGACAGGTCGGCGATGGCCTTGTTGTTCGGGCAGTTGGTGCTGATGTTGTTCTGGTAGCTGGGCCGCGGCTCGAACAGCGAGCAGCCGGAGCCACCGCTGTCCCAGGCCGTCTCGGTCCAGCCCCGGGGGACCGAGGTGTCCTTGGTCAGCGTGGTACCGCCCGCCGCCGTCACGTTCGGGTTGGTGGCCGGCCAGTTGGTCAGGTTCCCGGTGTCACCGGTGGAGGCGACGACCGCCACACCCGGGTGGGTGTAGTACTGGTCGAAACTGGTCTCTGACGGGTCCTCGCCGAGGATGCCGTAGGAGTTGGACACGAACTTCGCGCCCATGGACACCGCGGTGTTCACGGCGATGCCGAGGTTGGCGATGCTGTTGTCGTCGCCCTCCACCAGCAGGATGTGGCAGTTAGGGCAGGCGGAGGACACCGCGTCCAGGTCGAGCGAGGTCTCCAGGGCCCAGCCGGAGTCGTCCGGCGGGTAGTTGGTGCCGCCGGTCTGGTCGACCTTCTGGAAGCAGCCGTTGGCGGTGGTGCACGGCGGCAGCCCGTAGAACGAGCGGAACGTGGCCAGGTCGGACTCGGCGCTCGAATCGCCGAACGCGTCCACGATGGCGACGGTCTGGCCGGATCCGGTGGCGGGCAGCTTGTAGGCGTTCTGGATGTCCGAAGGCCCTAGCGCGCCCGCGGGCGGCTGATTGGGCGTGGCCACGATCTTGTGGTTGGTGCCCGTGTGCACGACGGACAGGCAGCGGGCGTGGTTGACCCTCAGGCGGACGGTGTTGCACGGAGCATTCGTGTAGTGCGCGGCGGACGTCTTCGGGTTCGTGGTGGCGGTGTACCCGCCGGTGCTTGCCTGAGCGGGCGCCGTGGCGAGCACGGCCATCCCGGCCAGCGTTACCAGGCCCGTCGCGATCGCGGCGAGGGCGCGCCAGCGCCGGAGCTTTCGCCTCATTCCTGACCTCCGTGAACATCGTGGGGCGGGGGGCCTTGCAAAGCGCATAGCGGAACGTCAGGGTCGCGGTAGCGCGGACGCCGGGTATGCCGCGCAGCCCGGGCACGCCGTGCGGCCGGGCTACCTGCGAGCGTCACGGCGGAGCAGCGCGCCAGGCTGGGCCGTGCCCGGTGCGCGCTGCCGAGCAACAGCAGGAACTCCAGGGTTGCCTCGTCCGCCCACCGCACGTCCTCGGCGCCCATCCGGGCGCCCCGGCGCCTTTTTTCCCCGAGCCCCCCGCCACCGCTGCTCCTTCGCCCCGACCGCCTAGAAGCTGGATAGGTAATGCCCGGCTAAGGGTTTCCTCAACCCGGATGAATCGCCCAGCAGCCCCCTGGCACCCAGCCGGCCCAGTTTGGACGCATGCACCACGAATCGGTCCCTGTGGGCCCGCCACGGGGGTGCCGGCGTCCCTGGCAGCCAGGCCGGCCATGGGGCGCGTATCGCATGCAAAGCCCGCGCAGCTCAGTGGCGCCGTTACCGGCCCGCGGGCGCGGGCGTGCGCAGCGTTGTGCGCCCTTACCATCTAGTGCTATGAGCCTTGACTATCCCGCGTTCGAGTTGACCGAGGAGCATCAGCAACTGCGCGCCGTCGTGCGTGCGCTCGCCGATGACAAGATCGCTCCGCGGGCGGCGGAGGTCGACGAGTCGGGCGAGTTCCCCTGGGACGTACACGACGCCCTGGCCAAGGCCGAACTGACCGGTGTGCACATCCCCGAGGCCTACGGCGGGCCCGGCGCGGACGCGATCGCGACCGCCATCGTGATCGAGGAGGTGGCCCGCGCGTGCGCCGCGTCCTCTCTGATCCCCGCGGTGAACAAGCTCGGCACGGTCCCGCTCCTGCTGGCCGGGAGCGAGGAGCTGAAACAGCGGTACCTGCCGCCGGTGGCGCGCGGCGAGGCGATGTTCTCCTATGCGCTCTCCGAGCCCGAGGCTGGTTCGGACGCCGCGCACATGAAGGCACGGGCGGTGCGGGACGGGGACAGTTTCGTGCTGAACGGCACCAAGCGGTGGATCAGCAACGCCGGGGTGTCGTCGTATTACACGGTAATGGCGGTCACCGACCCGGCCGCGGGCTCATCCGGGATCTCCGCCTTCGTGGTGGAAAAGGGCGACGAGGGATTCTCGTTCGGCGCGCCCGAACGCAAGCTCGGCATCAAGGGCTCGCCGACCAGGGAGCTGTACTTCGACAACTGCGTGATCCCCGCGGACCGGCTGGTCGGGGAGGAGGACGAGGGCTTCCGCATCGCGCTGGCGACCCTCGACCACACCAGGATCACGATCGCCGCGCAGGCGCTCGGGATCGCGCAGGGGGCGCTGGACTACGCGGTCGGTTACGTGAAGGAGCGCCGCCAGTTCGGCCGGCCCGTCGCGGACCTGCAGGGCGTGCAGTTCATGATCGCGGACGCGGCGATGAAGCTGGAGGCCGCGCGGCAGCTCACCTACGCGGCCGCGGCCAAGTCCGAGCGGGCGATGTCCGGCGAGAAGGTGGCCGGCCTGACGTTCTTCTCCTCCGCCTGCAAGTGCTTCGCGTCGGACGTGGCGATGGAGGTCACCACGGACGCGGTCCAGTTGCTCGGCGGCTACGGGTACGTCAAGGACTACCCGGTCGAGCGGATGATGCGCGACGCCAAGATCACGCAGATCTACGAGGGAACGAACCAGATTCAGCGGGTTGTAATGGCAAGAGAGCTATTGCAGTGACCACCGTCAGACCCCCTGTTCCGTCCCTGTTCCGTCAGCAACGGCGCGCGGCCGGAACATGAGGTCATCGATCACCTGCCGGGCCCGGTCATGTGACCCCGGCATCAGGTGCGTGTAAACGCGCAGGGTGAACGCCTCGTCCTTGTGGCCGGGGAACGCCGCCAGCTCTTTGACCGACACACCGCCGGCGAGCATCACGCTGGCGTGGAAGTGCGCCTGCGGGTGCTCGCTGATGTCGCTGCGAACGCCAACACTCCAACGGCCGATGTGGTGAAGCGGCTGCAGCTGCCGCGCAAGACCGTGGACCGCATCCTGCAGGAGCTTCACCTGCTGGAGCTGCTCACCCTCGACAGCATCGCGTGGGGCACCAGCGAGCGGTGGATCTACTCGCTGGCCGAGGGCGTGGACAGGACCGCGCTCGACAGCCTGGCCGGAAATTTCACCACCCGTGGAGAGAGCGCATGAGCGGCAAGCGCAGTTTCTACACCGCATACGACCGTGACCAGGTGGCGAAGTGGAAGTCAGCCATCGCCGAATCCAGGCGTCAGCAGCGCAACCGGCGAGGCGAACGACGGCGCGGCATCCAGGCGATGACCGGCGTCGGCATGGTACGCCTGCAGCCATCCGTCCCCGCCAGCCGAGGCGGGGCCGAACAGGAAGGCACCACATGAACACTGCGGTAATGCCAGGGCGTCACGTCCGCGCGCCTGACGAGCTGCTGCCCGCAACCGTCAGGAAGGTGCTCCAGATCGACGGCTGGCCAGGCGACCGGCGTCGTCTGGCCAGCACTACACCGGCCTGCCTATTGATTAAGCCCAAGACAGGCCTATACTGAGCCACAACTACCTAGGGGGGGCAGTCGTGACGACATTGAAAAGACTAACTATTAGGCTGGGGGCCGGAATCGCGGCCGCGGCACTGGTGGTGACGCTAGCGGCGACGCCGGCGGCGGCGATTATTGGCGGCACGCAGGACACCGGCAACATGTTCAGCAATACCGGGCTGGTTATTATGAATGGCCACCATTGGTGCAGCGGCACGTTGTATCGCACCTCTGGATCGTCGGCCACGTCGAGCACGCTCTTTATGACCGCGGCGCACTGCACGCTGGGGTATGCGGGGCCGTTTCAGGTAACGTTCGACCCGGCAGGCGACACCAACGCGAGTGCGTCGTACATCAACGTGGTGGCAAAGTACTCGATCCCGGCCTACGCCGCGGCGGTCAAGGCCAACAACTCGCTGCAAAACGGCAACGACGTGCCCGACGTGGCGGTGCTAGTGCTAGACCACGCGCCACCCGGCATTACGCCCGCCGACCTCCCGAGTGTCGGTCTGATCGACACGCTCGATGTCAAGACGGCGATGGTCACGACCGTGGGTTACGGCGTTAACAATTTTTCGAACGCGAGCACCTTCAGCATCGGGGCGCGCTACTACAAGACCGTGAACATCACGCCTGGCCAGCGCACGCAGACCAGCAGCGTGTACGTTAAAACCGGAGCGAGCACGTGCTTTGGCGACTCGGGCGGCCCGAATTTCCTGGCCGGCACAAACACGATTCTCGGCGACACGGTGTGGGGCCAGAGCATAGTGTGCAGCGACCACAATTACATTTACCGCATCGACAACACCGAGGCGCTCAACTTCTTGAACAACCCGACGACCGGGGTTACGAACTAGTTTTAAGTACGCGCCGAGCTGGCGAACAGGACGGCCACCCTCCCGCCCGGGACGGTGGCCGTCGCCTTGCATGCCACCCCGGCGAGCGCGACGGTCTCCAGGCGAACCGAGGGCGGCCGTCCCGCGCGTCATCGCAGGCAGGCGGCCACCACCTCGGAGAACACGCAGATCTATGAGGGCACCAACCAGATCCAGCGGGTTGTCATGGCAAGGCAGCTCTTGCAGTGAGCACCGGTTTAGTCCGGTGGGAGCCCCGTGGGTGGGATCGCCGCGGCCGTGGTGGCTCGCTGGCGCCCAACGTCGATCCACCGTTGGATCAGGGTCTTGTCCGCCCCGGCGGCGATGCACAGCTCGGCCATGCGCTGGTAGTGGGCGGCCTCGGGCTGCCGCTCGCCGTAGCCCAGCGCCAGCCCGGCGCATTTGGCCAGCAAGTCGGCCCGCCCGTCCGCGGCCTCGGCCAGTTCGGCGATCGCCACGGCTTTCGCCTGGCCGCCGAGCCTCCAGACAGGGGCGTGCTTCGCCGCGGTCCCGATGATCCGAACGTAAAGGAGACGATCAGAGCTCGGGCTGTTCATCTGTGCAGAATAGAACTCCTGTTCGAATCAGGCAAAGCATGCTCGGCGGTTGGCCTGCCAGAAGCCAGGCGGCGGTACGCCGGGTCGCCGTTCGCTGAAGTGATCACCGCGGGCCCGTTGCCCGGTCCCTGTCGCGCCGTCCCCGGTTTGCTGCCGTGACGGCGCGATTGCGCACTTCGGTCATGAACCTGCAATGCTGAGCTGATGCCGATCAAAACGCCGCCACAGAGCCGGCGGGCCCGCCTGTGGCGGTCCGCGGAGGCTCAGGGCATCCCGCTGCGGGCGATCCTCGTGACGGTCGCCGTGGTCGTCGTGACCTTCATGGCCGGCAAGCTCCTGTACCGGCTGCGGGACACGCTCCTGCTGGTGGCGGTGGGAGGATTCATTGCGCTGCTGCTCAACCCGCTGGTGGTGTACCTGCAGCGGTGGAAGGTGCCCCGCCGGGGCTTCGCCGTCGCCATCGTCACGTTCTGGGCCGTCCTGGTGTTCATCGGCCTCGCCCTCGCGTTCGGCTGGCCGCTGGTCAACGGCGTCACCCACCTCGCCGACCAGCTGCCCACCTACGTGGACCAGGTCCAGCACGGGAGGGGATGGATCGGCCGGCTGGCTGGCCGGTATCACGTCACGACGTGGGTGCAGCACAACTCGGCGAAGATCGCGAGCTTCGCGCAGGGCCTTAGCAAACCGGCCCTGGCTCTCGGCAAGGGCGCCGTGTCGCTGATCGTCACGCTGGGCACGATCTTCTTCCTGGTGCTGCTCCTGCTCCTCGAGGGCCCGAAGATGCGCGCCTGGATCCTGAACAACATGGTCCCCGAGCGGGCGGCGACGGTGGCGCGGGTCTCGAGCCAGGTGAACAAGGCGGTCACCGGCTACATGCTCGGCAACGTGCTCACTTCCGTGATCGCCGGGGCCGTGGTGTTCGTCACGTTGTTCCTCCTCGGCGTGCCGTTCCCGTTCCTGTGGGCGCTGTGGGTCGCGCTCGTCGACTTCCTCCCGATGATCGGCGGGGCCCTTGCCGGGATACCCACCGTGCTGTTCGCCACGACGCATTCGCTCTTCGCGGGCGTCGTCACGCTGGTCGTCTTCCTCGCCTACACGCAGTTCGAGAACCACGTGCTCAACCCGGTGATCATGAGCAAGACGGTGAACATCAACCCGCTGCTCGTGCTGGTCTCCATCCTGGTCGCGGCGTCGATCGGCAGCTGGATCGGCGGGCTGTTCGGCGGCTTCGTCGCGGCGTTGCTGGCCATCCCGGCCGCGGGCGCGGGCCAGGTGATCTGCAGCGAATTGTGGCGCGACAGCGCGCCACCGGAGCCGGCCGGCCCGCCGGGCCATGGCGACGGCGCAGTGGCACCGGCCGATGCCATCCCGGCCGTGGGCGGGCCAGCCATCCCGGCCGCGGGTGGCCCGGCCACGACGGAGGTGGGCGGCGAGTCGGCCACCGTCACCAAGCCGGCTCCCTAGCCGGTCATCAGATCGCTGGCGGGAGCCGGCCGGTCGCCCGCCTGGATGGTCAGCAGGCCCTTGCTCATGACGCCGACCCGCTGCGCGCGGCGGGCGATCGCGGTGTCGTGCGTGACCAGGACCAGAGTGAGCCCGCGTTCCCGCCAGAGCTTCTCCAGCAGGTTGATGATCTCGTCCCTGGTGTCCTCGTCCAGGTTGCCGGTGGGCTCGTCGGCCAGCAGCACCGTGGGCTCCTTGATCAGGGCCCGGGCGACCGCCACCCGCTGCTGCTGGCCGCCGGACATCTCGCCGGGCAGGTGCCGGGCCCGGTCGCCGAGCGCCACCGAGTCCAGCGCGGCGGCCACGCGCCGGCGGCGTTCGGCCGCTCTCACCCCGAGCGGGATCAGGGCGGCCTCCACGTTCTCCGCGGCCGAGAGCGTGGGCACCAGGTTGAACGTCTGGAAGATGAACCCGATCGATTTCGCGCGCAACCGGCTCGCCTGCCTACCCGGCAGCCTGGTCAGGTTCTTGCCATCCATATCGATGGTTCCCGAGCTGGGCCGGTCCAGCATGCCGAGCAGGTTGAGCAGGGTGGACTTGCCGTGCCCGGTGCGGCCCTGGATCGCGAGCCATTCACCGTCCCTGATCACCAGGCTGAGATCGCGGACCGCGGGAACGGTGTGGCGGCCCTTGGTGTAGAGCTTGGTCACGTCGGTGAGCTGATACATGAGCGTGTTCTCCTGTCGGTTCGTACCGTCCGGCTTCCTGCCACGCGGCTGCGTGGCGTCCGGCTCCATGCCGCCGGTATTCATGCCACCCGGGCCAAGGCGTCCGCTGGCCGCAGCCGGGCGATCCGCCAGCTGCCGAACGACCCCGCCAGCAGCCCGCCGGCCAGCGCGAGCACCACCGCCAGGGCGATCGCGCCCGCGGTGACCGAGGCGGACATCGGTACGGCAACGGTGTGGCTCGCGGTGGGGCTGAAGCTCACCGGCCCGCCTCCGGAGCCGCCCGCCGCCTGGATGTGCTGGCCGGTCGGGCTCGTCAGGTCGCCGGTCAGCGTCGGTGCGACCGAGGTGATGATGGCCGCGCCCGCGAAGCCGAGGACCACACCGGCGGCGCCGCCCACGATGCCGATGACCAGCGACTCACCGATCACCTGGGCGATGATCCGGCGCGACCGCCAGCCGAGGGCCTTGAGCGTGCCGAACTCGCGCACCCGCCTGCCCACGGCGGACATGGTCAGCAGGCTCGCCACCGCGAACGCCGCGATCAGCACCAGGATCGACAGCCACTTGCCGAGGTCGTTGGCCAGCTTCGCGGTGCTGGACACCGACCCGGTCACCTGACTGGCCAGGCTCGCCGCGGTGGTGACCGTGTCGGCGGGCAGCAGGTGCTTGATCTCGGACTGCACGGCGGAGATGTCGGCGGCGCTGGCCGCGGTCACGTAGATCGCGTTCACCTTGTTCTTCAGGCTCTTGCTAGTGGGGCCGGTGGCCAGGGCCTGGGCCCGGGCCAGTGGGATGTATACGGCCGGTGGGCTGCCGCCCTGCGGCTGGGAGACGATCCCGATGACCGTGAAGTCGTGCCCGGCGACGCTGACCTTCGAGCCAACCTTCAGCTTGTGCGTGATCGCATAGCCGGAGTCCACCACCGCCACGTTCGAGGTCGCGTCGGCGCTGGTCAGCGACCGGCCCGAGGTAACTTTCCCGGCGCTGAGCGGGCCCAGTGACAGGTGGCTGGTGTCCACCCCGTCCACGTTGAACTGGGTTGGCGTTGGGGGTGCGCTGCCGCCGCCTATCCCGCCGAAGTTCTTCGGGATCTTGACCCCCGTGTCGGTGAGCACGAGCCCGCCGGCAGCGGCCGCGACATTCTTGAGCCCGGCGACCTCGGCCACCTTCGACTGGCTGATCGGCCCGTAGTTCCCGGGCGTCAGGTGGGCGATCGTCTTGCCCGCCGCGTTCTCGCACTTCCCGTTCTGGCAAACCTTGGCGCCGCCCGGGCCTACCTGGAAGGTCGTCGCCCCCTTGGGTGGGCCACTGGCGCTGGTGGGCGCCCGGGGCGGCTTGCCGGTGACCGTGATGTCGGTGCCAACGCCGTACAGCGACTTCAGCACGTCCGCCTGCGCCTTTTTCACGCCCGCCGATGCGGCGGTCACGGTGACGACCAGGCCGATCCCCAGCGCAAGGCCAAGCGCGATGAGGACGGCCTGCCGCATCCGGCGGCGCAGTTCCCGCCGCAAGTAGGTGATGAAGAACATGATCCGCGCTCCTGTTCCGCGAGGTGCCAGCCGCCCCCGTCCCGCCGCGGCCTGACGCAGCCAGGTTTATGCGGCCGGTGGTTGCACGGCGGTTACACGGACGAAGGGTGGCCGGTGTAACCGCCGTGCAACCAGGTGCGCCGCAGCCTGGGATGGCACGCCGATGAGCTACTCGAGGCAGGGACGCACAACGATGTCGCAGCGGCGGCCGGGTCACCGCGGTCACGATCGCCGACCCGGCGCAGGCCCCGGCCGGGGGAAGCCTGCCGTGACGCGCGGCTCGTACCCGTTTTCAGCCAGGCCGCAGCGGTCTTCCAGGTTGCCTGCAGCCAGGAGGAGCACGATCAGGGTTCTGGCGACGGCCCGCACCGGGGAGGCGGCCGCATGCGGGTGCTTGTGATTGACGACGACCGTGAGCTCGCCGAGGCACTCGGCGTGGGGCTGCGGCGTGAACGGATGGCCGTGGATCTGGCCTTCGACGGCGATGCCGGGCTGGAGCGGGCGCTCGTCCACGACTACGACGTCATCGTCCTGGACCGGGACCTGCCCCTGATGGGTGGCGACGAGGTGTGCGCCCACCTGGTCAGGGAGCAGTGCCGCGGCCGGGTGCTGATGCTGACCGCGGCCGCCACGATCGAGGACCGGGTGGACGGCCTGGGCCTGGGTGCCGACGACTATCTCCCCAAGCCGTTCGCGTTCTCCGAGCTAACGGCCAGGATCCGCGCGCTGTTCCGGCGTGCCCAGCCCGCGCTGCCGCCCGTGCTGGAGCGGGCCGGGCTGCGGCTGGATCCGGCCCAGCGGATCGCCAGCCGTGACGACCGGCTCCTTGACCTCGGCCCGAAGGAGTTCGGCGCGCTGGAACTCCTGCTCGCGGCGCAAGGCCGGGTGGTCCCGGCCGAGGAACTGCTGGAGAGGGTGTGGGATGAGATGGCCGATCCCTTCACGAGTTCGGTCAAGGTCACGATCAGCCGGTTGCGCCGCAAGCTCGGTGACCCGCCCGTGATCGAGACCGTTGCCCAGGCCGGCTACCGGATCGGCGCATGACCACGGCGCCGGGTCCGGGCCGTCGCCCGCCGGGCCGCCGGTTCGGCCTGGCGGGCCGCTGGCCGGGGTTGGCAGGCGGCGGGCTCGGCCTGCCTGGCCGCTGGTTCCGGCTGCCGGAGCGGTGGATCCGGGCGCCCCGGCGCACCGTGCGGCTGCGCCTCACCGCGGTCTACGGCGGCCTGTTCCTGCTCCTGGGGGCCGCGCTGCTTGGCATCACTTACCTCTTGGTGTCAAAACAGACGCCGGGCACGCCGGGCGGCGCCGGGCCGACCACGTCCGTGCAGCCAGGTTCCGGGATGTTCGTCCGGACAGTATCGGGCAACTGCCAGCTGAGCTCCTCACCGCCCATGGCACCGTCCCTGCTCCAGAACCAGGCGCAGAAGTGCCTGGACAAGCAGCGTGCCGTCGAGCTCAACCAGTTGCTGACCGAGTCCGGGATCGCGCTCGCGATCATGACCGTGGTATCGATCGGGCTCGGCTGGCTGGTCGCCGGCCGGATGCTGGGCAAGCTGCGCACGATCACCATGGCCGCGCGGTCGGTGTCGGCCAGCAGCCTGCACGCGCGGCTGGCGATGGACGGTCCCGACGATGAACTCAAGGAACTTGGCGACACGTTCGACGGGCTGCTGGCCCGGCTGGAGGGGGCCTTCGGTGCCCAGCGGCAGTTCGTCGCGAACGCCTCCCACGAACTCCGCACGCCATTGGCCCGGCAGCGCACCCTGATCGAGGTTGCCCTCGCCGACCCGGAACCTTCGGTCGCCTCGCTGCGGGAGGTCTGCAAGCGGGTGCTCGTGACCGGCGAGCAGCAGGAACGGCTGATCGAGGCGCTGCTCACGCTGGCACGCAGCCAGCGCGGCCTGGACCGGCGAGAGGCTGTCGACCTCACGGCGATCGCCGACGGGGTGATGCGGGCCCGCTGGCCCGAGGCGGAGCAGCGCGGCCTGACCGTGACCACCGGGCTCCACCCCGCCGTTGCCCTGGGCGATGCCCCGCTTGCCGAGCGCCTGGTGACGAACCTCGTGGACAACGCCATCAGGCACAACGTGCCGCGCGGCGCCGTGGAGGTCGGCACAGCTGTCTGGGCGGGTCATGCGGTGGTCTCGGTGTTCAGCACCGGGCCGGTGATCCCGCCGGACCAGGTTGACCGGCTCTTCCAGCCATTTCACCGGGGCGCTCCACGGGACCGCACCGGCGGCCGTGACGGGCTGGGCCTTGGGCTGTCGATCGTCGCCGCCATCGCCGAAGCCCACGGCGCGTGGCTGCAAGCCCATGCGCTGCCCGGCGGCGGGCTCGGGCTACGCGTTGGCTTCCCCCTCGCCCCGTCCGCCCCGTTCAGCCTGCCTGTCCTGGCAACGTCGTCCGCCCAGTAGGGCACGTGTACCACACCCGCTCCACCGGGCACGTTCGCCACATTCGCTCTACCAGACACGTGTACCCCACCCGTCCCGCAGCCCGAACCTGTCCGCTTGCCCGCCGCCTGACGCGCCCCCGCGGTACCTCACGCCACAGCGGCCCCATGCATCACAACGGCCGGGAAAATGACTGATGGTAATTGTGCCGATACATGTTGTCGTTCTGTGATCTGCACGGAGGGTGACGACGGCGACGCGACACACCTTTTTCCGCGAATTCTCAGGAATCACACCTGTCCTTCTGGCAAGGTATCGCCGATGGCCAAGGGCGGACGGCCCGTGGGCCCGGGCACCGCCCGGCGCCGGGCCGGGGAGCACCCCGGAGGCCATCACGCGACGCGCTGCCCTGCCCCGCAGCGGTCCGCACCCTGGGCACCCCGCCCCGGGAGTGCATGGCCGACGGAAGGACTGCCTTGTCACAGCACCGGAGGCGGAGCCCCGGAAGGAGGCGCGCCGCGCGCCGGTCTGGCTTCTTGCTGCCAGTGGCAGCGACGGCCGTCGCCCTCATCGCCGGGACAACAGTCGCTGGCTACCTGGTTGTGCGGGCCGACCACTCGAATGTAGGGGCCGCCTTCGCGGCTGCAGCGCTCCCCGGCAGCCGCGCCATGAGCGTGCTGGAGCAGGCGCGCCAGCAGATGATCGTCATGAACACCGCGACCCACACCATGCACCAGGTCGGTGCCCCCAAGCTCGCGAGCACGGCCAGTGCCACCGCCGCGACCACCGGATCGACCGGCGGGTCGACCGGAGGCGGCACGGCCGGTGGCACCACGGTGAACGTCCCGCCGCCGAACCCGGGCACCGCGCAGTCCATCGCCTACAACATGATGTCGTCATTCGGCTTCGACCCGAAGACGCAGTTTGGCTGCCTGGATAACATCTATACCCGCGAAAGCGGATGGCGCTATAACGCCGAGAATGCCAGCGGCGCATACGGTATACCGCAGGCTCTGCCCGGATCGAAGATGGCCAGCGCGGGCGCGGACTGGCAGACAAACCCCGCCACGCAGATTAAGTGGGGGCTGGGCTACATCAAGTCCATATACGGAACTCCGTGCAATGCGTGGTCTTTCTGGCAGGCCCACGGCTATTACTAAGAGTTCTAGACAGTTACTCAACGTTGACTTAAAAGTGTTTCTTGTCACAGCTCTTTTTCGGCCAATTTCGGCGCATGCCAGCCTGCTCGACCGGCACAATCGATCGCTGACAGCACCCGGCGTGTGATGGTTGCCCCGAGCGACGCGTCGCCCTGAACCTGCGTCACATCTGCGCGCCTCTGCCTTGGCCGGCGTCTTGTCATCGGCCGGCAGTGCCCCGGGTGGGACCCGAGCGCGCAAAGCGCCCGATCAAAGGTTATTCGTGTCTGCGCGACACAAAATGAAGCGCAACCTGTTCACGCACAACCTCCACAACCTATTCACGCACAACCTCAAACTGTCCAAAAAAACTGTCGCAAAGGCGCCCAGTGGGGTTGTCTTGACGCGGAAAGAACGCTGCGCCCGGGCATACCCGCGGACCGATAGAGACTCCGCGCATGGCGCTCAGGATTGCGGGGTGAAGGCGTTCGCGGCCTCGTCGAACTTGGCCCGGCTGGCCTGCCAGGCCCGGCGCGGGGAGGTCAGCGTCAGCTCGTACGGCTGGGCGCCAAGCGGGGTGTTCATCTGGGCGACCAGTTCCAGCACCTGCTCGTTGCCGGCCCCCGGCCGCGCATAGGTGAACCGCCACGCGCCGGCCAGTGTGCCGTGGAACGGGACCGGCAGCAGCGCGATCTGCTGATAGCCGGGAAACGATGTGTGCGGGGCGCTTGCCAGCAGTGCGGCTTCGCGCAGCGGCCCGGGCCCGCCCCGAGCCCCGCGGGTCACGGTGATGGTGGCGTCCGTAACCGGGTTGCGCATCAGGGTGGTGTCGCCGTGCTGGTGTGTCCGCCAGCCGTTGGGCACCGCGATCGAGAAGCCGGCCCGGCGCGGCGAGGACGAGGGCTGCGCGGCGTACCAGTGGTAGCCGGCCGGGAGCGGCCCGCGGGGCGTGATCGGGCTGCTGGCGGCCGTGCGCCTGATCTCCTGGAGCCGGGCGGCGTGCGCATGGCCCAGCGTCAACAGGAGGGCGGCCAGAATCACAGCTGTTCCGCCGCCGCCGAACAGCAGCGCACGCCGGTGCCGTCCCGGCCGCCGCCGCTGCCCGCCCGGCATCGGCATCCCGCCCGGCATCGGCGTCTCGTTCGGCGCCGGGATCCTGTTCGGCGCCGGCCTGCCACCCGGCATTGGCACCCAACCGGGGCCCGGCACCTCGCCCGGCCCGGCCGCCACTTGCGCGGTGGCCGCCGTCATGCCCAGCGAGGGCTGCGCGGCCACGGTCGCGGCGAACTCGGCTCCCGCCATGCCTGCCCCGGGGATGCCGGCCCCGGCCGGCCTAGCCCCGCCCAGCCCGGCCCCGGCCATACCCGCCCCGGCGAACTCCGTCGCTTGCGGACCCGGGTTGCCGAGGCCGGCCGGGCCGGGCTCCGCTGCGGTGACGGGCTCCGGAAGTTCTGCCGCGGCCGGCGGTTGCCCGGCGAGGGCCGCGCTCCCTTGCGGCGGTGAGGCGGGGAACGCGAGCGTGCTGCCGGGTCCCGTCGCACCCTGCGCACCCACAACGCTCTGCGCGCCGGAGCTTGCCCCTCCGTCGTAACCCGCGCACGCCGCAGCGAGCAACCGGCGGGCGGTGCACGCATCGGGCCGCGCCGCCGGGTCCCGGCTCATCAGCGCGGTGATCACCGGCCCCAGCGGCCCGGCCGATTTCGCCGGAGGCGGGTCGCCGTGCACGATGTTGGCCAGCACGGCCATCGCGCTGCCCTGGCCTTCGAACGGGCCGCGCCCCTCGACGGCGGCGTACAGGGTGGCTCCGAGCGACCAGAGGTCAGAGGCGGGGCTGGCCGGCTGGCCCCGGATACGTTCCGGGGCGCAAAACCCTGGCGTGCCCATGACCATGCCCGCCTGGGTCAGCCCGGGATCGCCATGCAAGGTGGCGATGCCGAAGTCGGTGAGCACGGCCCGGCCCTCGGGAGTGACCAGGATGTTGCCGGGCTTCACGTCGCGGTGCACCACGCCCGCCGCGTGCGCGCTGCCCAGCGCCTCGAGCAGCGTCATGCCCATCATCGCGGCGCGCGCCGGTGGCAGCGGCCCGTCCTCGGCCAGGACCTGGGCCAGCGACCTGGACGGCACCAGTTCCATGATGATCCACGGAGTGCCCTCGGCCTCGATCACGTCGTGCACGGTGACCACGCCGGGATGGCTCAGCCGGGCCGCGACCCGCGCCTCCCGCAGCGACCGCTCCCGCAGCACGTTCTGGTCCTGGTCGGTCATGGGCCCGGGGACCCGGACCTCCTTGACCGCGACCTCCCGATCGAGGCGCAGGTCGCGCGCCCGCCACACGGTGCCCATGGCGCCATGGCCGACGGGATCCAGCAGTTCATAGCGCCCGGCGACCACGCGTCCCGGCCCGGTCACTGACTGCATGGCCGGGACATTACACCGATCGGCTGGCCTTTTCCCTGGGAGCTAGATAAGAATTCACTAGGTTTCACCACAAAGTGGGCCTAGGCGCCCGTCCCGGCGCCATGGCAATCGTGCGAATCGCAAAATCCGATGGAGATTCGGCAATCGGGTGCGAGCCTCACCGCCGGCCGATGGTGAGCAGCGGGCCCGATGCATCGCCCGCCGGAGTGAAGAAATCATTCCCCTTGTCATCCACGATGATGAACGCGGGGAAGTCACGTACCTCGATCTGCCACACCGCTTCCATCCCCAGTTCGGGGTACTCGAGCACATCGACCCTGGTGATGCAGTCCTGCGCCAGCTTCGCCGCGGCGCCGCCGATCGAGCCGAGGTAGAACCCGCCATGCGACTTGCATGCCGCGGTTACGGCGGCGGACCTGTTGCCTTTGGCAAGCATCACCAGGGAACCACCGGCGGCCTGGAATTGGTCTACATAAGAATCCATCCGCCCCGCCGTCGTCGGCCCGAACGAACCCGACGGATATCCCTTGGGGGTCTTGGCCGGCCCCGCGTAGTAGACCGGGTGATCCACCATGTAGCGCGGCATCGGGTCACCCGCGGCAAGTCGTTCTGCAATTTTCGCGTGCGCGATGTCGCGGGCAACGACAAGCGGGCCGGTCAGCGCCAGCCTGGTCGCGACAGGGTGCCTGGAAAGCTCGGCCCTGATCTCGTTCATCGGCCGGGTCAGGTCGATGCGCACCACGTCCGCGGTGAGGTCTTCCTGCGACGGCTCGGGCAGGTACTGTGCCGGGTCGGTTTCCAGCTTTTCCAGGAACACGCCATCGGCGGTGATCTTGGCCAGCGCCTGCCGGTCGGCCGAGCAGGACACGGCGATCGCGACCGGGCAGGAGGCGCCGTGCCGGGGCAGCCGGATCACCCGCACGTCGTGGCAGAAATACTTGCCGCCGAACTGCGCGCCGATGCCGATCTGCCTGGTGATCTCCAGTACCTGCCGCTCCAGTTCCTGGTCGCGGAAGCCGTGCCCGGACGGCGACCCGGCGGAGGGCAGCGTGTCCAGGTAGCGCGCCGAGGCGTACTTGGCGGTCTTCAGCGCGAACTCGGCGCTGGTGCCGCCGACCACGATCGCGAGGTGGTACGGCGGGCAGGCGGCCGTGCCGAGGGAGCGGATCTTCTCCTCGAGGAACGCGAGCATGCTGGCCTCGTTCAGCACAGCCTTGGTCTGCTGGTACAGGAACGACTTGTTCGCCGACCCGCCGCCCTTGGCCATCAGCAGGAGCTTGTAGTCCGCGCCCGGGGTCGCGTACAGCTCGATCTGCGCGGGCAGGTTGCTGCCGGTGTTCCGCTCGTCCCACATGGTCAGCGGCGCAAGCTGGGAGTACCGCAGGTTGAGCTCGGTGTAGGCGTCGAACACGCCGCGGGCCAGGTGCTCCTCGTCATGCCCGTCGGT
>Ga0306920_100003723_pt1 | contig 19422 bp, 16 predicted proteins | sample flu12Cox44000170_FD_204666 | JGI IMG/M metagenome (GOLD analysis project Ga0306920, IMG submission 204666) | Lab enrichment of tropical soil microbial communities from Luquillo Experimental Forest, Puerto Rico - flux4day.12C.oxic.44.000.170 (v2)... | ecosystem: Environmental > Terrestrial >... | reverse complement strand
CTCTTAAATTCGCGCTTGGCAGAAAGCGTGACGCGTACATCCGTCGCGCCATCGACGACGTGATTGTTGGTGAGGATATAGCCTTCCGGGCTAACGACAACGCCTGAGCCCAGGCTCTTCTCACGATGATCCCGAGGCTGTGGCAGAGCAAAGTTTCCCTGGCCATCTTCGCCGCCAAAGAACTGCCGGAAGAACGGCATCATTTCTTCAGGGGACTCCGACTGCGCCCGGACGACCTTCGACGACGATATGTTTACCACCGCGGGCAAAACCGACTTGAGAACCGGAGCATAGCTGTTCCGGCTCGGACCTCCATTGGCGTCAGCCAGCTTCAGCGAAGCTGGAGGATTGTTCGTGGACATCTTTTCGTGAGCCACGCCCAATCCAACGGCGCCTACAAAAAAACCCAATCCAATAACGGCAGGTCTTGAATTAATCCAAGACTTGATTCGATTCATTTCTTGCCTCCTCACAGATCTCTGGCTGGCCCGCAGGCCTCGATTGGCCACACCAGGCCAGCTTCCTCTAGTTCAGACGCGAAGAAGCACAGGCGTGATTCTCCCTACAAATGGGGAGATGGGGTCCCCACCAATGGGTATGCCCAGGCGGTTCGAGCCTAGCTTCTGCCCGGTCGCCTAAAGTTGGTATTCTGTTCTGGCAGTTCACTAGCATGGACGCGAATAAGCCCCAGCCTGGCGTTCCGCAGAAAGCGCCCGGGCCTCGTTTGTCCGAGCCGGGGCTGCGCAAGGTGCTGCTCCTGGCGTTCGGTGGATTACTGGCTCTTATGCTCCTGGCGGGCGTGAGCGCGTTGCTCTCCCTGCGCCAACTTCATGACGTCGAACAACAAGTTACCAGCCGCTTCTTGAGTCGCACTCAGGCGCTTTCCGAGGTGGTGATTTCTGTACATATCTACGACGACGAGTTGGCAAAATTCCTTCTGGACAATGAAGCGGCAGCGCTACGCGGGGAGGGTACGGCAATTGCGCAGCGTGCCGCGAAAGCTCATTCCGCCCTTCACCGCTACCCGTCGGACGGTGGACCCCGGGAGCGGCAATTACTCCGGGAGATCGAAGACAGTCTTTCCCAACAAGAGACCATTTCCTCCGTGATGTTGTCTCTCACTCCGGGCCATCGCAAGACGCGATCCTCGAAGTTTATCCAGGAACAGCTCCTGCCGCGCAGCTTGAGCATCCTCCAGGTTTCGCAACAAATTGCCTCCTTGAATAGCGAGGAGCTTGCCAAAAGCAACCAGGATCTACTGGCGAGGTTCTCCTCGCTGCAATCCTGGCTCAGGTCCATGCTTCTTGCGGCTTTAGCGGCAGGACTACTCCTGTCACTGCTCGGAAGTTTCTATGTCTTGCATCTCGAGCGCCAGGGACGGGAGCGTTATCTGGCGCTCGCGGACAGCCGCCTCGAACTGGAAAAACTGTCCGCGCGGATCTTGGATATCCAAGAGCAGGAGCGCCGGTCCATCGCTCGTGAGCTTCACGACGAAGTGGGCCAAGCACTGGAAGCCCTTCTGGTGGAGCTGGGGCGGTTGGCGAAACTCGCGCCCGCGAACGAACAAGCCATGCGTGAGCGGATTTCGAGCTTAAAGAGCCTCGCCGAGAACTCCGTCAAGACGGTTCGCGATATCGCGCTACTGTTGCGACCTTCGATGCTCGACGACTTGGGCCTGATTCCTGCTCTGGAGTGGCAAGCGCGCGAAGTGTCGCGTCGTGGCGAGATGGAGGTGGAAGTGCATTCGCAAATGGTCTCCGAGCAGTTGCCTGACGAGATCAAGATTTGCGTCTACCGTCTCGTCCAGGAGGCGCTCAACAATGCCGCGGCTCACGCATCTGCCAAGCATGCGCGTGTTTCGGTGAGGGAGGTCACCGAAAAGCTGGAAGTCGAAATCACGGACGAGGGTCAGGGCTTTGATCCACAGCGCATGCGCGGTATGGGCCTGCTCGGTATGGAAGAGCGCGTGAAGCGGCTTGGCGGCAAGCTGAAGATTGAGTCGCGCGCCGGACACGGCACCACGATCGTTGCGGAACTCCCTTTCGAGCCCGCCAAATCCGCCTAGTCTCATGAAAAAGATTCGAATTCTTCTCGCCGACGATCATCAGCTAATGCGGAGCGGGCTGCGGCTTTTAATCGAGCAGCAACCAGATCTCACCGTTGTCGGGGAGGCGGCCGATGGCCGGGAAGCTGTCGCGCTCGCAAGGTCACTGCGGCCGGATGTCGCCGTCATGGACATCAGCATGCCAAATCTCAACGGCATCGAGGCTGCCCATCAAATCACGCAGACCCACGGGGAGATCGCGGTGATTGTGCTGAGTATGCATCCCGACGAAAGCTATGTTCTGCGTGCCCTGAAGGCCGGCGCGAAGGGCTACCTGTTGAAGGATTCTGCCGAATCTGACCTGATCGCGGCGGTCCGTGCCGTCGCGCGCGGCAAATCGTTCTTTAGCCCGGCGGTGAGCAAAGTTCTTTTGGACGATTACATACGCAAGCTGAAACGCTCGGGTGCGGAGGACGCCTATGATCTGTTGACTCCGCGCGAGCGGGAAGTTCTGCAGCTCGTGGTGGAGGGAAAATCGAACAAAGAAGTGGCTAATCTTCTGAACCTCAGTGTGTACACGGTCGAGACTCATCGCTCCAATATCATGCAGAAGCTGAACTTAAAAGGCGTTCCGGAATTGACACTTTACGCCGTCCGCAAGGGAATCATCTCGTAGCCCCGCTCCCGTCAGTTTGCCCAAGGTGGGTTCGAGTTCTGATTGCCCGAAGACAACGACATAATAAAGTCGGAGTATTAGCATCGAGAAGGATACAAAAGGATACAATTCGAGCAGTAGGCAGGTCGCCTTCCGGCAGGTCCGCCACTCTGTCAAAGCGTTTTACGGAGATCGATTCACAGTGTTCCCATCCCGGTTTCTTGCAATTGTTGTTCTTTGTGGGTTTGTTCCGCTGTTGTCACCGATAGTGCAGAATTCCGTGGCTGCGCGGCCAGATGCGTCTGTAGAACACCGTTTACGCCTGTTCCATACTCACACCGGCGAGCGCATCGACATAGTCTACCGGCGTGGCAATGTTTATCTCGACGACGCCCTTGCCAAGCTGGATCACTTTTTGCGTGACCACCGCACCGGCCAAGAGCTTCATTACGATCCTCATCTGTTTGATCTTCTGGCGGATCTTACCGCCGCCGCAGGGAAGCCCGATGCTGAGATCGCCGTCATCTGTGCGTATCGCTCGCCTTGGAGCAACGAATTCCTACGGGCCCACACCGCCGGCGTTGCCAAGCACAGTCTCCATATGCAAGCGAAGGCAATCGATATTCGCCTCCCAGGAGTCTCCACGCTCGATCTCCGAAGTGCTGCTCTGTCGCTTCACCGCGGAGGGGTCGGATACTATCCTCGCTCAGGATTTATTCATGTGGATACGGGCCGCGTCACGCAGTGGTGCTTCGGCTGTTCTGACGGCCCCGCCCACGAGTGATCGCAAGCGATGTGGCCGGTCCAGCCCTTGCGCCCTTATCGATGTCGCCTAGCAATGGCCGCCCAAGAGCCTGCCTCCGGCTGCCGCTGTACCGCGGGCAAACGGTCCGGCGCTTAGAATGATTCACTCGGCAGCGGCCCGCAGCGAGACTTTGACAGAACAACAGCCGTCGATAGCGAGAGCAAGCCCTGAGCGGGAAGGCTAACTCACGATGAACACCGCTCCCGGTAACTCGAATATTCCAAGGCCAATACATGGGTAGTTTGCGGAACTAACCGGGTAGTCGCGGCTTACCGAAGATGAGAAGCAGGCATGAAGATTTATCTTTGGACGCTGACTCCTCCTCACTCCAACGTTCAGGCTCGCCCAAAGACCGACTACTGCACTAGCCTGGCGCGAACACGCGCGAATTCATCGTCAGAGATGAATCCTGATTTCTTGAGCCGATCAAGCTTTTCGATTTCATCTGCTATGCTGAAACCAATCGCTTGCCTAACCTCATCGCGTGCGCGCTGGGCTCGCGCCGCGCTACGCTCGTCCATTCCTCTGCCTTGAGAGATCATGTAGACAAATACACCGATGTAAGGAGCTAGGAGTACGAATATTACCCAGACTGCCTTACCCCAGCCGGAAATGTCCTGACGTCGAAACAGGTCGCTCATAATCGTAATAAGCAGCCAGAACCAAACCATGAACACGAACACCGTCAGGACATCCATCAAGAAATTCGCGAAACTAAAGCCCCCTTGGAAAAGCATTGCGGTCCTCCCAAAGTAGGTCCTGCTCAAACGCCCTGCGCCGATCACTGGGGCGCTACTGCGCGAACAGTAGCGGAAAGTTAGCTCAGCCGACACTGACAGTTTTGACAGTTGGAACGGTTCACCGACCGATTAGGCTTGATCATCTTGGCGCTCATTTGGCCTCGTGAATCCAACCACGGGAAGGCGACTCATTCGTGCACCGATCAAGCCTAACTAGTCATCGCGAGTTCAACGCAGATGGACGAAGCTCCTAGTGATTTTGACAGGTGTGTGGGCACTGACGTTTCGTCTAAAAATGTGGGACAAGAGGTAGCAGAAACGTGAGCAAGTTTCTCCGTCAGCGAGTCGGGTTGGTCACGGTGTTCCGGATCACGGAGTATCTTGTTTTCCTGCTTCTCTTCTGCACAGTGTGTCTCCCTAATGCCGTTTTCGCGCAGTGGCCATCGCCGAATTCTAGTCCGGCGAACCGACGCGGTGCGGGCGATATACACATTTATGTGATGGGCGCGGACGGCGGGCCCATCGATGTGCCGGCCGTGGTTAGTTTGGTGGCCCCCACAGGGCAGGTTCTCAGGCAAGGATCAACGATGGGTGGCAGCGTCGACTTCACCAGGGTTTCTGTAAGCGCTTGTACCATTCAGGTGATTGCACCCGGCTATGAAACAGTTGCCAAACAATTCCGACTCTACGATTCGGGATCGTCGGCAATCATTATTGACATGCAGCCGGCGGTGAGTTCAAAAACCGGCGCGGGCTCCTTGCAGATGCTTCTTGTCCCGAAAGTCCAGAAGGAGTTGGGCAAGGCTCTGGAAGCACTGCGCATGAACAAGCCAGAGCAGGCCCGGAGTCACCTCGAAGCAGCCTACGCCAAGGCTCCGAATCATCCCGCGGTGAATTATCTTTACGGTGTTTATTTCATGGAAGTGAAGGATCAAGAGAAGGCTGAGTCCTATTGGGAGAAGGCCCTGGAATTTGATCCCAAATACGTTTCTGCGCTGCTGGCTTTGAGCGAGGCGCTCGTGCGGGAACAAAAACTCACCGAAGCCGAAACGTACGCTAAGCGGGCAGTGGAAGCTGACCCCAACTCTTGGCGAGCGCATGCGATCCTCGCAGACGTTCTCTTGAAAGAGCATTTGCCGGAGAAGGCCACCCAGGAAGCAGGGCACGCGCTGGAACTCGGACATGGGCAAGCCGCGATCGTGCAGCCGCTACTGGCGCGGGCGTTGGCGGAAGGGGGAAACAAAGAACGTGCGGTTAAGGTTCTCGAAGAATACGTTAAGGACCATCCGAACGACGTTGCCGCCCGCACGCAGCTCGAGAGCTTGCGGGCCCCGGCCAAGCTCATCATCCCCGCCAAGGAAGCGAGCCCTGCCGAAGTCAAACCAGCAACGGCGACAGAGCCAGCAATTTCGCTGCCGCTGCCGTCGAACTGGTTGCCTCCCGATGTGGATGAGAAGATGCCGCCCGTTGAACCGGGCGTCGCGTGTGCGTTGGATGAGGTAGTTGAGAAGGCGGGAGAGCGCGTCGAGGAGTTCCTCAGGAATGTGGACCGCTTCGCGGCCAGTGAATCCCTGAAACACGAATCCATCAATAAGTGGGGATTGCCGGACCTTCGGGAGACTCGCAAGTTCGACTACGAAGTGAGCATCGAGCAGTACCGGCCGGGTTACTTCGACGTAATCGAGTATCGAAGCAACAAGTATGCGCCTGTACAATTCCCAGACGGCATCGAAACACGTGGGCTGCCATCGATGGCACTAATTTTTCACCCCGCTAGTGCCGGAAACTTTACGATGAGTTGCGAGGGTTTGGGCCAATGGAATGGGATCCCGGCCTGGCAAGTGCACTTCCGCCAGAGGCCGGACCGGCCGAACACCGTCCGCGCATATAAGATCGGCGCGGATGGTCCTTCCTATCGCGTTGCGTTGCGAGGACGCGCCTGGATCGCGGCGGACAGTCATCAGATTCTGCGCATCGAAACAGATCTGGTGAGCACGCTGCCGGAAATCCGCCTCTTCGTCGATCACACCGTGGTTGAATATGGCCCAGTGCGATTCAGAGACCGTGATGTGCAATTGTGGCTACCCCAGAGCGCCGAAGTGTATTCCGACTGGAGAGGAAAGCGTATGCACCGGCGCCACAGCTTCAGCGACTACCTGCTCTTCTCTGTGGATGAAAAGCAGCGCATCGCAGAACCCCAAGCAGAAACGAAAAACCAAGCAAAGAATTGAGTCCATGGGGGACCAGGCGAGTAGGTAAGGGCGGCAAGGTCTTCACGCGTGCGTGCACCCAACAAGCACAAGTTGCATCGGCGCTCTGCTACGTCAGCAGCGGGCGCAATCTAACGGTTACGCTCCTATCTATGAACCTTGCCCTTGGGTCGGAACTGGCCACGACTGTGCTAACGATCCCGGCCCTTGTCTGCGTGTGAATTCTCGACGGCAATCCGTTGTCGGTCCCTAGCGCCAAGGAGGAGTTGCTGCTCGCCCTGACGTTGATTGTTAGCATTGCGACGGGCGTACGATGTGCTTCAGGGGATTATCCACCTGGTTATATTCGCTCTTCCCTTTCTCGCCGTGGTGCGTTAAATCCTGGGACGTGCCCCAGCCGACGCTGGCTTTTGCCATCCCCAAGCATTGTTTGTTTGCGTTTCTCATTTTGCGGGCCCTTCGTATAGAGAGCGGAGCTCGATTCGATTCTCCTTATGGGCCTGGTGTAACGAGTCGTTTACGCGGGCCGTTTTTCCGCGGTAGATACCGCCCCCAGGGAAGAGGGAAGAACTGAAGCGAGTAGAACCGCTCATCAGCTTTTCTACGATGCTTTTGTGGCGAGTCCGATCGGGATTGCTGCTGAGGATTTTGAAGGGCGGCCTTTGTTCGTGAATCAGGCCCCCGAACAGGGTTGGTATTTCGGTGCGAAAGAGAGTGGGCGCATTCCAGAGTTGTCGCGCTCCGGCTCTGGCTGCGCCCACTCCCTGAGCGTCGCTTACGCTTTACCCCGTTCGTGCCACCCTTCTTGGCACTTATCGATTCTGAACTCGGGGAAGTTCCCGCGGACCTGTCAAAGTTAACAGGCACACTTCCGAGAGAAGTTGGCGCTAGGATTGAAGGCGTTTGGCGGAAGATGGGATTACCGCGGCAAGGTAGCGAAACCAAGGAGCAAAGGCAGCTAATCTGCTCGTGGTGTTTCTGGTGAGGCAAAAGTAAAAGTCGCTGCGTGGTAGATCATGCCAAATTCTTCAAAACTCTTGGCCAGCGCGTCAAAGCACTCCGCAAGAGGCGGGGCTACAGCCAAGAGGATATGATTGCCTTCGGATTCTCCGCTCGCCATTGGCAACAGATCGAAGCCGGTCGCCCGATCACCATGAGGACGCTTCTCAGGATTTGCGATGCGTTCAAAGTTCGAATTGCCGTACTTGTCCGAGGCACAGACAAAAAAGTCTACCGCGATTCACATTCATTCGAGCGTCTGTCGTGACGCGAAGGCACTCCTTCCAGTAACACTAGCTGCGTATGGCCCATCTTAGTTACTGAAGCTCCCTACGCCGGTGAAACGATTCATTCTTTGGGAGCCCGAAATCGCAAGGCTCTTTTGTGCCAACCTCCTTTGCGCAACCACTCCTCCAGAGTGTGCAGGTGAATCTCCGGGTAGCGTCGCCGAAGCCCAGCAATGTCTGCCTGGTAGCCCCTTTCGTTGAACCAGCGGAACATCGCATAGAACTCTTTGCCCAGAATGAGGCGCACGAGGGGCAAAGGGAGTTTGCGAAATCTCACCGGCTTTCCCAGGACCCTGCTGAACACTTCCGTGGCTTCGAGATTCGTCAATTCGCTGCCGGCGATCTCCAGCTCCAGCCCGAGGAAGTCCTTGGGACGCTCAAAGGCCAGCGCCACGAATGCTCCGATGTCGTCCGTGGCGATAGTTTGATACGGCTTGTCGCCACGGATGGGATCCGCCAGCTTGCCTTTCAGGATTCCTACTTCGACTTCAAGAATGTGGTAGGTCTCCATGAAGGACGCGGGCCGGAGAATCGTAAGGGGCAGGGCGAGTTGGCGAAGGTGCTTTTCGATCGCCCATTTGCTTTCCCAATGCGGGATGCCCGTGTTGCGTTCCGCACCTCCCACCGAGCTATAGACAAAGTGCTGTACCCCGGCTTTCTTCGCGGCGTCCGCGAGGTTCTTGCCTTGCTGAATCTCTCGCTTCGCTCCTACACTCCAGAAGTCCTGGACGCTGTAAATGCCGTAGACACCCCGACAAGCACGATCAAGCGAAGGCGGATCTTCCAGGTCTCCTTGCACCAGTTCGATGCCCTGGCGCGCAAGCTCCTTCGCGGCATGAGAGGTCGGGTTGCGCGTCAACGCGCATAAGCCCCAGCTCTTCGGAAGCATATGGCGGATGACGGCTCCGCCCTGTCGGCCGGTAGCCCCGGTGACAAGCACGGTCTTGACTGAATTGGACATGGCTCACTGCGCCCCTTTCTGGACTCTCTCAGGTGCAGCGGCAAAACTTCACGGTACACTATTCGGGCCATCTCGCCTTCCGAAAAAAACGGTTTCAAATGGCGCGAGCAGGCACCTGGACCTAAGCTCCAGCGCTTATTCTCTTGAGCGCTTCGAGGATTTTAGGGTTCTCGGACTGAACACGCCCGTCCATGGCCACATTTTCAACGGGATACTCGCGAAGGAAGATCAGCGTGTCCCCGATATGGTAGGCCAGGTCAATGGCCTCGGTAATCTTCTGCACCATCACCCTCTTCTTCTCCGGCCGGATTCCCGGCGGCGCTTCGATGAATAGAACTGGCATAAAGGCCTCCTTTGCTGGCACAAGTGATTTGTTCCCGAGAGCAGGGCGTGCTGGCATCCTCTGGACTTTCCGGTACAATGCTCCTCGCCTGGAGTAGCCGAGTATCAGAGCCGGTCCCAGAGGGTCCGCGCGATGTTCCCGCAAAGTCCAGACTTTAATAGTCAACGAGGTAGCAGAAATCAAGTACAACATAAAACGCTTGCATCGCGCCGATATAGAATGTCTTTCGGGATGGATTGTACCTGTAGGTACAATCAAAGGAGGCCTATGAAAAGCAGGTTTGTAAGGGGCGCAGAAACAAGGCTTCGCATCCTTCGAACGGCTGCCGACCTGTTTCACAAACAGGGCGCTCGCGCCACCAGCCCTGATGAAATCATCGAAGCTTCGAGAACCGGGAAGGGGCAGTTCTACCACTACTTCAAAAGCAAGGAACGCCTTATCCATGAAGTGCTTCAGGTATATCTGGAGGAGATCAAGACACGGACCGCGCGTGTCAAGTATGAGATCAATTCCTGGAGGGACTTGGAGAAGTGGTTCGCTCGTCAGGTCGAATTGCAAAACGACTATGAAATGACTCGGGGCTGTCCATTCGGAACCTTGGGCAACGAAGTCACCGAAAATGACGAGCTAATTCGACAAGACCTCAGTCTCATCTTCGAAGTTATCAAGAGCAAACTGGCCGCCTTCTTCTTGAGAGAGAAAGCCAAGGGAAAGCTTGCCAAGCAGGCTGACGCGGAGCGCATGGCCGACTTTTCGATCGCTGCGATGCAAGGCGCCATGCTCATGGGCAAGATAAAGCGCAGCAGCCACACCGTTGAAACATCCATCGAAGAAGCCTTGGCGCACCTCAAGGGCTATCTGGCCAGAACCTGACGTTGCGCGCGTCCCTCGTCCGACACGCCGACGTGATGCCGCATCAGAGGACGCAAGGGAGCCCAAGCGAGCGACGTTGTTGCAAATGAGCTTGGCTCGGAGCCTTTGCGATCTAGTTCGGCTGGAAATAGGAGTCAACGACGCGGGCGACCGCGACTTCAAAGCTTAGGCCGGCGGCCAGGAGCGGCTGAATCCAACACTGACGAAAAGTTGCCGGGTCCACTTTAGCTTTCGCTAAAATGCGATCCAGAGCTTCCAATCGCCGTGAGTGCTCTTCACGGGAGCACTCGCGGAGTTCTTTGCGGAGTTCCTCTATCTCTTTGTCATTGAAGAGGGGCCGTTTTTTTTCGTAAATCATTTTCATTCTTATTCGAGCAATCTTGCTAGACGACTCTGATTCTTGCTGCGAACGCCAGGACCACAAACAGTTCTCTCGACACTCTATCGCGCGAATCGCTGTACACACGGCCTAGCCACATCACCCCGGTGCGTCTTGACCTATCCCGCCGGACCACCTGAACCATATCAGGGGCAGGAGCCGCACAATTAGAATTAGCCAACGAAGTAGACCCCGTGTCGTTGCCCTGGAGCAACCATCGCGCATGCGCAAAGCAACTCCAACACCTTGCGCCTCAATTCGCCCGGGTCCCAGAATTGCCCCATGTGCGTTTAGCTGTGGCCGCGAAGAGCCCTTGGATGTACCGTCACGTTGACAGCTTGGGGACCATGTGTGCCCTGCACAACCTCAAATTCGACCACATCGCCTTCACTCAAGGTCCTACGTCGCTCTCCCACTATCGCTGTGTAATGGACAAAAACATCTGGGCCGTCACTGCGCTCGATAAAACCATATCCGCCAACATCAGTGAACCATTTAACGCTGCCAAGCATTTGGTTTCTTTCAAAAGTCATCTGTACGGCTCTGCATACACGAGGAACTACACAGTGGTCCCTGGGATAAGCCTTGTAAGTCACTACGTGCAAATAGGACCACGAGCAGATTAGCTGCTGCCGTTCCCTGGTTTCGCAACCCTTCCTTCAGGCGGTCCCGGTGTGCACAGATAGTGCGTTGAAGTTTGGACCCGACAAGTCACGGCTCGGCTTGGGAAGGCGGCACCAAGTACAACCGTACCGCGTGTGCGCGAAGTTCTGCAGATATCGCCTGCACCCGCGGCGTGCCAGTCGTAAAACTCCGCAAACAGCCGCAACACTTCGCCCGCGGCACTCGCTTCTCGTCCGCGCCACGCACTGGCTCATCACCATTGCCTTCCATCATGAGCGTGGTTTTCCGTGATTGGACATGCGTTTACGGCCAATCGCAATTAGTCGCTCGGCACGAGGGCCGTATTCGTCTCCGTCAAGATTTCCGTACAAGTTCACTCCAACGAATCCTGCGCGTTCCATCCGGTCCCGTAGCTCTTGGCCCGAATAGACGGTGTGATGAAATTTGAAGCTCTTCAGCCTATGGTTTCGAATGACGAGCCATTCGTTCCGAACGCGAGTCCAATCATCAAAAATCTCATGCCGCTCGACCACCATGGTGCCATCCGCCAGAACGGTGGATGTCGTCGGCTGAAAAATCTTTGCAAGATGTTCTTTCCCCAAGACTTCGATCAAGCACGCTCCTCCTGGTTCGAGCGAAGCGAGTATGTTCTCCAAAACCATCAAATCCTCACGGCGGTCGTCGAAGTAGCCGAAGGAGGTAAACATGCTGAGCACCAGTGCGAAGGCATCGCGGCGCACAAAATCTCGCATATCTTTCTGAACCCACTCAATCTTGACCCTGGCGGCGACGGCCTTCGCCCGCGCTTTGTCCAGGAGGTATTTCGTTCTGTCAACCCCCGTTACCGCGAACCCCCTCTTTGCCAGGGCAATACTGCATCTGCCGGGACCGCAGCAGAGGTCGAGGACAGACTTGCCCACGGGTTTGGTTAGCGCAAGCGCCTTCTCGATTTGCTCCTCTGCAATTGCGAAGCGCTCTTCTGGAAACATGAAGGAGTACAGCTCGCGCCAGAACGAGTCGTCATCGAACCATTCCTTTTTGCGTTTAGTAGCTTTCATTTCGTTTGACAATCGACCTCTCGGCTTCAGGAAAGACTCTCTATTTTCGCTGATTGCTTCAGAAACGCGAGAAACCAAGCTTGCCTCGGAGCCGTTAAGACACCGTGGACGCCTCCTCCCGAGTCGCTATTCGCAGGACGCGCGTTCCAAGCGGGTTCGATCCACGATTCGAATGCATTTTGTCCCAATGGCAATGATACCGGCGTTACGCAGCCCGCCAAACGCAGAGGTTATCGATTCTCGGTACAGGTGGAGACGCTCAGCAATCTCCTTATGGGTTACTTCCCTCACGGAATTCTCTTGTGCGTGTTTTAATAGACTTTCGCGACCCTCGGAATCAAAGGCTGAACGATGTCTCCTCTGGGTTAAGCCGCACCTGTACAAAGCGCCGACCTACGAGATCAAGCAGCCAACGAGTAACCGTCGGATATTTCTTCAGACAGAGTCTCCATCTTGGCTCTCGATAGATGACGAATCTTGAGGCTTTCGTGGCTTGAGCTGAACAGTGACACTTTTGCGTCTGACGGAAGCGATCTCGCCGAACGCCGCCGGCCTGGGATCCGCGAACGACCTTCTGGACCCCGTTCGAGCAAGAATTTGCACCGGTAAGCAAGGATTTAACACTGCTCGGGGAGTCACATGGACTTCTATGAAACGGCCACCACGACGACGGTGGCGTCGTCCTCAAATTCGCCGTCGCAAAACTCGGCCACAATATCGAACAAGGAGTGGTGCAGCGCTTCGGCAGACAGTTGACGGCCGCCTAGGCAGGCTTCGACCAGCCGGCGGTCGCCGAACTCCTCCTCTTCTCCGTTTGCTGCCTCGGTGATCCCATCGGTGAACATCACTAGCCGGTCGCCGGGTCGCAAGTCGACCTGTCCCTGCCGGTACTCGCTGTCCTGGAATGCACCCACGATCAAGCCGCCTTCTTCCAGCCGCACCTGAGCACCATCCTGCCGCGTCAGAACAGGTGCGTTGTGTCCGGCATTGGTGAATTGCAGGATCCTGCGTTCCAAGTCAACCAGGCCATAAAACAGCGTTATGAATTTGTCCTCGGTCGTGTTACGCCACATCACGCGGTTGGCCTTCGCCATCAGCGTCTCTGGCGGGGTGTCGTCGGTAGCCAGCGCTTTGACGACCGCCTGCAGATTGGACATTAATAGAGCTGCCGGCATGCCCTTGCCGGAAACGTCGCCTATGCAGAGACCAAGTTTGGCTTCACCAAGTTTGAATACATCAAAGTAATCTCCGCCCACAATGCGCGCGGGACGCCAACCACCGGAAATCGCAAGACCGGGCATTTGCGGAATCTGTTTGGGCAGCAGCCTTGCCTGAATTTCTCTAGCCTCCTCGTACTCCTGAGCCTGCTTTCGCAGTGCGAGGTTATAGATTGCTGAAGCTGTCTGGTCCGCCGCTCCGGCCAGGAATTCCATCTCATCCGGCTCGAATTCCTGATCCGAGAGCTTACGGCCTACGCTCATGAAACCGATGTTTTCCTCTCCGCGCTGCATTGGGACAATTAACGCCGTGCCCAGCTCCTTCACGGCGAGTCGTTCGAATTCCGGCAGTTGCCCTGGCGGACGAAACGCGACCCCGGCGGACGCAAGAAGGGGAGTGCTGCGCGCAAAGCGCAGGTCCTTGAGCAGAGCGGTCGGTTCGATCCGATCGTGCAGGCCAACCTCCACCTCAGCCATGAAGGTCTGTTCCCTCAGGGACTTGCGGAAGATCACGGCATTGCGGACTTTCAGCACCTTCACGACGCTTTCGGCAACAATGTTAAGCAGGGCGTGAAGGTTGGTGATTTCAGCGGTCTCGACGTGCAGGGTTCGCAGGGCGCGAGGCAGGTCCTCTTTTCTCCGAAAGAAGCGTCTGTCAACGATGTTTTGGACCCTTTTGCGGACCGGAACGAAGACGGCAACCGTCGCGAGTGTCGCACTCACGGTGATCCAGGTGCTATGCACGCCTGCCCTGCTGATGAGCAATCCTCCCACACCTCCCGCGAGGGCGAAATACACAAATGCCACGCATCCGCTCACGATCGAGTAAGTCACGGTCTTCCGGATGAGGACATCGATCTCCATCAATCGATACTTGAGGATGGCAAATGCAAAAGACAGAGGGATGAAGATATAAAAGCCTTTGCTAACGACTTCGACTACAACCATAGGCAGAAAGCGTTCTTGCAATCCGAACCAACCTAGAAGGACCATTAAGCCGGTCAGCAGAAGCGTGCCCGAAAGACTGACAATCGTTCCCCACAACGGCCAGCGCACCTGTTTTCGTTCTTCAATACCGCTCTCGCGGTAGCTGCGATAGAAGGCGACGCACGCAATAGTCGAATAGATGAAGAAGAGGGCAACGTAGGCAAAGCCGAACGCAATCCCGCCAAACACCCAGCCGATGGTCTCGCGTGTAGCCTCGGACGGCACAAGAGTGAGCACGGTATCCACGCCCCCGATAATCAGGAGCGCCACCATGCCGATGACCGCGACCGGCCGGCTTCCTATCGCGCGCCTACGGCCCTCGTTCCGCCAGCACTTCGCTAGATACCCGACAACCGCCAATAGCGAGAGCCACAAACCAAGCAAAACCCCGTGCAGGACACGCATTGGCAGCGAGAGCAGCGCGAAGGTTGGAAACCCAACGAACGTCAGTAAAGGCGTCAGATATAACCAGCGCAACGATTGCGGGCTCTCCTCGAGAATCCGCCGCCGCTTGGGGAAAACCAACGCCAGATGAACAACCAAGACCTGCACGAGATATCCGACGATTGTGAAAACCAGATAGAGAATTACTTGATGAGGAGTCATCTGCGCAAGCGACCTGGCACCGCGCGACGGAAACTCATCGACATAGGCAAGCGGCTTTACCACAAACAGGACGGTCGAGGTAATCGACAACAAATAGAAGATCAGCGCCCGTTCGTCTTCCGGTTTGCGCCGATAAACCAGCGTACCGAGGAAACAAAAAGCCAGCGCGACGGCTAAGCTGCTGATGGTGCTGATCTGGATCTGGCGCGACCGGAGCGGCGAGGTAAGCTGCACTCGCACCGTCGCCCGCAAGCCGTTCTTGTGCTGGACGTAATAGGTAATCTCATCGTGGATTCTAAGCTGATCGTCGAGCTTGACCAGTTGTTCCCAATCTGAAGTCGGAATTCCGTTAACGGTCAGGAGGATATCGCCCGCTACCAGTCCGGCGGCCTCCGCAGGGCCTCCCGAGAATACGCTCGACACACTACCAGGCTTGAAAAGCACCGTCTTTCCCTTGAATCCCTGCGGCATTGCGGGAGCGTAGTAGAAACCCGCCGACCCCTCGTGCTGCCAGGCCACAAAACGCGCTGCTACCCAGGCTGCGGTGACAAGCAAGAGGGCATAGGTAAGCACCAAAATTGCATTTGGGCTTTTGTTGTCGGCCATGTGCGAATCAGATCTCCACGTGCGAACTTCAGCCCCACCGGGAAGTGGCTCACGATTGATTCGGCCTGTTTGGGCACGGGCGAGTCGTCCCATTGCTGCGTCATTGTATCTCAGCCTAGCGTGAGGCAGGCCTCGAAGGTTCGAGAGACAATTTGAGCGTCCGCTGCTATCGGTCTCCGCAACACCAGTCGAGCTGTTTCAGGAATTCCGGCCCATTCATGTTTCAAGAATACTATCCGGCGAACCCTGTCACGAGACCTGCCGGGCTCCAGCCATAGCGTTGACCAAACTGAATGCGATGATGGTTGGCAAACAGCAAGGAATTCAACTTCGTAATTAACGGTTCGCCCTGGCCCGGGGATGACTCCATAATTGTCCAGGAGCTCGCAATGAGAGGTCAGAAAATAGCGGTATGGATAGCTGTTGGCATCGGCGTCGGCGTAGCCATTGGCGCTGCGACACACGCGATAGCCGTCTGGATATGTATCGGTGTTGTGGCCGGCGCCGTGATTGGCGCGGCTGTCGCCAGGCGTTGAAGGTCCAGGCTCGGAGGTCGGCTTCTGCTGCGGTTCCTTGTCACAAATGCAGCTGCTGGTGTCGCCGCGGGAATCATGCAAGAGTAAGAACCAAGCCTATGCTCAAACGTCTGTGGATTCGCTGGCTGCTTGCGGTGCTGGGCTGGACTGCCGTCGCCGTGTTTTTCGCGAGCCAGACTTATTTGACTTACAAGTACTCCGGGGGGCAGGCGCACCTTTGGCTCGTGCTGAAAATGAATTTGATCGAGTGGTATGCGTGGGGACTTCTTGCACCTGGAATAGTCTGGCTGGCGCGCCGGTTTCCGCTCGAGCGCGAGCACTGGGGGCGAAGTTTGGCAGTTCATTCGGTCGCGGGCGTCGGCGTCGCCTTGCTCAAATGGACTCTCAACAATCTGCTCCGGCGCTACCTTCTCGGATTCCCAAAGGGCATGTACTTGATCTATGTGTTTCATCAAAACTTGGTCACGTACTGGATCGTAGTGGCCGCAACGCAGGGTTATCTGTATTACTCGCGCTATCGAGAAGGCGAGCTGCGTACCGCGCAACTCTCCGCACAACTGGCGCAAGCCCAGCTTCAAGCACTACGTATGCAGCTTCATCCACATTTTCTGTTCAACACGCTGAATGCCATTTCGACGCTTGTACACAAAGATCCCGAAATCGCCGACCGCATGATCGCTCGGCTAAGCGACTTGCTGCGGTTGACCCTCGAGAACATCGGCGTTCAGGAAGTACGGCTGGCGCAGGAATTGCAATTCCTCGAACGCTATCTCGAAATCGAGCGCATGCGTTTTCCCGACCGGTTGCAAGTCCGGATGCACATTGCCCCGGGGACGCTGGACGCCCGGGCTCCGTATCTAATTCTCCAGCCGATCGTCGAAAATGCCATCCGGCACGGGATCGCACCGCGTTCTACACTGGGCACCGTCGAAATCCGTGCCGACTGTAAAAACGACAGGCTGATCTTGGAGGTCCGGGATGATGGCCCAGGTATCTCTCCCGATAGCATTCTTAAAGACGGGGTAGGAATTTCCAGCACGCGTGCGCGTCTTGAGAGGCTCTATGGGGCCGCTCATCAACTTGAATTGCGTAACGCCGCGGAGGGCGGACTCGTGGTCACGCTCGCAATGCCCTTCCGGTTGACGACCGGGGATTTAGGCGCGCAAAGCGGCGGTGGTGGCTCTTCGTGAAGATTCGAACTCTCATTGTGGACGACGAACCGCTTGGCCGCGAACGCATTCGCGCTCTACTCCAACGCGATCCTGAAATCGAGGTGGTCGAAGAATGTCCCGATGGACGCCGCGCCGTCGCAGCTATCGAGCGCTCCCGCCCCGACTTGGTTTTTCTCGACGTGCAGATGCCGGAGATGGATGGGTTCGCCGTGCTAGAGGCCATCGCCGGGGAGCGCATGCCGGCAATTATCTTCGTCACGGCCTATGATCGCTATGCCGTACAAGCATTCGAAGTCCACGCTCTCGACTATTTACTTAAATCGTTTGACCGCGACCGATTTGAAGCCGCACTCGAGCGCGCCAAACAGGAGATCCACCGTTCAAAAACAGAGGTGCTTAACGAAAGGCTTGCTGGATTGCTCGAAGATCTCCAGGCCAAGCAAAAACGCCTGACGCGGCTGGTGGTCAAATCGGGAGGACGCATCGTCTTTCTTCGCGTTGACGAGATCGACTGGGTCGAAGCGGCCGACAATTATGTCCGGATCCACGCCGGCCGAGAATCTCACCTGATTCGCGAAACGGTGCAATCTCTGGAAGGGCGGCTAAACCCGGAAAAATTTCTGCGTATCCATCGCTCCACGCTTGTCAATCTTGACCGCATTCGCGAGCTGCAACCTATTTTTCATGGGGACTATGTTGTCAAGCTGAACGATGGCACGGAATTGACTCTCAGCCGTAGCTATCGTGAAAAATTGCTCGAGCCCCTCGGGCCGTTTTTCTGACGAATCGCCGCTTCCGCAAGCCAGCCGTCCTTGCACTATCCGTCCCGCCCCACGCTCGGAGCGGTTCGCCCCAAATCCGTTGAAGTCGGTTCTCCGGCGGGTTACAAGACTCTGCCAAGTCATGCTCGCTTACGACTGCCTTAAGAAGGGCTTTAAGACCGTGCCGAGCTTTACGGAAAAAACCCTGGGCATGATCACGCTGATGGTTTTTGCCGCTCTCCCCGCGCCAGGACAAGAAAGCTGGTCGTGGCCGGAGAAGCCATCCAACCTCCAGGTGTTGCCCAAGGATTGGCCTGGCACTCGCCTACGGCCGGTGATGATCGGCTTCAGCCGAGCGCTCGGCGTCCGCTGTTCGTATTGCCACAAGGGTGAGGAGGGCAAGCCCCTCAGTACGTACGACTTTGCGTCCGACGACAACCCCAACAAGAACCGCGCGCGCGAAATGCTGAGAATGCTCAATGAAATTGGCGAGCATTTGAAGAAGATCGAGCCAAGTGGCGACCAGCGCGTAAACATGTGGTGTCACACCTGCCACCGTGGCCGCCCCCGGCCCATGACCCTTCCGGAGGAGCTCGGGGAACAGTACCGGAAGAAAAATGTCAAGGCGGCGCTCGATTATTACGGCGAACTGAAGAAGAAATACTACGGCAGAGGGGCGTATGACTTCGGCGAGGATTCCCTGAACAATTTCGGCTACGAAATCCTTGAAAAGAACGACGCAACTTCCGCCATACAGGTCTTCCAGTTGAACGCGGAACTCTATCCGCAGTCAGCAAATGTTTGGGATAGCCTCGCGGAGGCCTACATGAAGTCGGGGGACATGAGAAAAGCCCGAGAGAACTATGAAAAGGCGCTGACCTTGGACCCGAAAGATAACAATGCAAAAGAGAGGCTGAAAAAGATCAACGAAACAAAAGACAAGTGAGTTCGGCGAACCGACGCAACGCCGCCGTGGAGCTTTGCTAAAGACTCTGGGCAATGCCACGAAGGGAATGAAGACAATGCGAAACGCTGCTCTTCTCTGCATTCTTTTCATAGCGGGCCCGTGCCCCGCTATGGCACAGAAAAAGTACGATTTTGACGGTGCGCATTCCCTGGTCAGGTTCACCATCGAACTCGCAGGTCTCACCGGCGTCGAGGGCCGGTTTGTGGATACGGACGCAACCATAAAATACGACGAAGCCGACTTGACAACATCCTCGGTCACGGCCTTGATTCATACGGCCAGCATTGACACCGGCGAGAAGGAGCGAGACGAGCACCTGCGCACTGCCGACTTCTTTGACGCCGAGAAATTTCCCATCATTCGTTTTCAAAGCAAGCGAATCGAAAAGCGCGATTCGCACTGGGTCGCCGTCGGCGAATTGACCATCCATGGGGTGACACGCGAAATTGAATTGCCTTTCCGATGGGTCCAGAGGACTCATACGGATCCTTTTGGGAACGACCGCATCGGTTTCGAGGCTCATATGACCCTCAAACGCTCCGAATACGGCATCAAAGGCCCGCGTTTTTGGGGGGAAGTCATCGGCGATGAC
>Ga0306920_100003721_pt1 | contig 19426 bp, 18 predicted proteins | sample flu12Cox44000170_FD_204666 | JGI IMG/M metagenome (GOLD analysis project Ga0306920, IMG submission 204666) | Lab enrichment of tropical soil microbial communities from Luquillo Experimental Forest, Puerto Rico - flux4day.12C.oxic.44.000.170 (v2)... | ecosystem: Environmental > Terrestrial >... | reverse complement strand
CATACATTAAGAACTGACTGGGGAATTGTCTACTGGATCCCTTTTACTGCCGTTCTGGTAGCACAACGGCTCCCTCCAAAAACTGTGGCTAACTGTGCCGTCGAAACGTCGCTGGGGAGCGACCGGAGGGATCGCTGGCTTTGACTGTCGGGCGCTCGGAAGTGTACACTTCACAGTGCGCACTTTGCTTCTGTGAAGGGACCTTTATGATCGTGACCACCAAAGAGCTTCGTCTCAAGGCCTCGAAGATCCTCAAGAAGGTCCAGCAGACCGGTTCCGTAACGGTTACGTACGTGGCAAGCCGGTCGTAAAGCTTACGGCGCTGAACGAAGAAAAGGTGAGGCGTGCTGCTGACCACCCGGCGTTTGGTATGTGGGCGGATCGGGAAGACATGAAAGACGTCCATGCGTGGCTCAGCAAGATCCGTGCTCCGCGGTATCTGCGTTGATCATCGACACGGACATTCTGACTAGGTAACTGCGAAGGAAGTCTGCCGAGGCTGACTTCGTTGATAGCGTAGCTTTCGCGGAGCGCAATCTTTCTGCGGTTTCGTACTTGGAATTGCTTTATGGTTGTCGTAAAACCCAGGAACTCAAGCAGGTTCGCAAAGTCGCTGCTGAACTTTTCGCAGAGATCGTTCCGTTGACAGAGGCCATCACAGAGTCTGCCTGCCATCTGATGGACCATTACATTTTGTCCGGGCACCCCGATGTCGGGGATGTTCTGATAGCTGCCACGGCACTTAATCGAGACGAGGTGCTGGCCACCGGTAGCCGCAAGCACTTCCACTTCGTGCCTGGCCTTGAAATCAAGGTGTTCAGCCCCTGATTGCGTATGGTTCTCAGGACTCTGTGCGAGGCCACGAGGTGTCTTGGCGCGTGGCTTGACGACCTCTAGCTGAAGGCTGAGGGCTGCCGACTCTATGAAAGGAACTTCCATGAAAGCAATCATTCGACTGCTTGTTCTGATCGTCACGACCTCCGCTCTAATTGCCCAAACCTCGACAACGCAGCCGCCCTCAAAAAGCGGTTCAACCCTCGTGGTCAAACCCGCCGCGGGTCCCCAGACCGTCACAACCGGCTCAGGTCTGAAGTACGTGGACTTGGTTGTTGGCAAAGGCGCGATGCCCAAGCAGGGCGATACGGTGGTGGTTAATTACACCGGTCGGTTTACGAACGGCAAGGTATTTGACACCTCGGTTGGCAAGAAGCCGTTTGAGTTCACACTTGGCCGAGGACAGGTCATCAAGGGGTGGGACGAGGGTGTGGGTACAATGCACGTAGGCGGCAAGCGCAAGCTTACCATCCCACCTGAGTTGGCCTACGGCGCCAAGGGGTATCCAGGTGTGATCCCTCCCAACTCCACGCTGGTCTTCGAGGTGGAGTTGCTCAAGATCAAGTAACGACGCACGCCAACGACAGGTCATTTCGAGGGAGCATAGCCCTCCGGGACGCTGACTGGCGCGCGTGGCAGAGTTGAGATCCGATGCGCAGGAGATCACGGTCCAGGGCACCAAGGACCGCCGGAGAAAGCCCTGGCAGACCCAGCCGGCGGGACTTCCTGAAAGGGGCGACTTCGGCTGCAGCCGGCGTGATTGCCGGACGCGCGGTGGCTGGCGAGGAACCCAGCGGCGCACTTCCTACGGTGCCCTTGGGCCCAAGTCGGATAACACGGCTCATCGTTGGTGGCAACCCGCTCTATGGCTATTCACACTTCAACGAACAGTACAGCCAGCACATGCTGGAATGGTTTACGGATGAGCGTGTCGTGAAATTCCTGCTGGACTGCGAGAAGGCGGGAATCAATACATGGCAATCGAGCTACAACGAGCGCGTGCAGCGGCAGTTCCCACGCATTCGAGACGCAGGGTGCGGGATGCAATGGATTTGCCTTGCTGCGCCTTGGGACGTGCAACCCGATGCTCCCCGAACACCCCCGAGCATAGTCGACGGCATGCTGAAGTGCGTGGACATTGTGTCCAAGCTCAAGCCTATCGGCATTGCTCATCACGGCTGGGCCACCGACCTCTTGTGGCGGGCGGGCAAGCTCGGCCTGATCCAGACCTTCATTAACAAAGTGCACGAACTCGGCATCCCGGCGGGAATCTCCACCCATAATCCCGTAATTCTCGAGGCTCTTGAAGCGAAGGGCTGGCCGAACGAGTTCTTCATGGCTTCATTCCATTACCTTTCCCGCCGGCCAGAAGAGTACAAGAAGGAACTCGGCGTGGTGCCCGTGGGTGAGACGTATCTCTCGGACGACCCCGCGAAGATGTGCAGTGTGGTGCGGCAGGTCCGGAAGCCTTGCTTGGTTTACAAGCTCCTGGCGGCGGGAAGGAAGTGCGGTTCGCCGGGCGAAGTCCGCCAGGCCTTTGAGTTTGCCTACCAAAACATCAAGCCTATTGACGCTGCAATCGTAGGGATGTACCCCCGTTACTCAGACCAGATCAGTGAAAACACGCGCATGGTCGGCGAAATCTTGAAAGCCTAGGCTACCATCCTTAGCAGACTGATGAAACAAGGCCCGACCATGTCATCCCGAGCATTGACAGCCGTTCGGCTGCCCATAATTGGCGGTAACTCGACGGACCGAACGATTTGAATCTAAGCGACTTACGCGTCGAGTTACTGCAGAGCGGAGCGAGGGATCTGCTTTTGTTTGTTTCCAACAAGAAACAGCAGATCCTTCGCTGCGCTCAGCATGAAAGGCACCCCCTTTATCAGCCCGTTAAGAATCGCGGCTCTCTCCGCAAGATCGTCGCGGACGTGTTTGCGTCGTCCATGGCCCAATCTGGTATTATCTGGAATCCTTGCAGGAAGGGCACGCATCCAAGAGAGGCCGGTGCTTGATGAGGACGGAAAGGGAGACCCATTATGAGCGGGACGTCACACCATTCGCAAGGCAAACAGAGACTGCTCGGTCGCCTCGCGGCCGCGCGAATCCTCACCGACAACCTCTTCCACGTCGTACATCCGAAGGCCTTGTACGACCGCCCAATTCCCGAGAGGCACCGCGTTGTCTTCTACCTGGGCCACCTGGAGGCCTTCGACTGGAACCTGCTTGGGGGCCACGTCTACGGTCTCGATTCTTTTCACCCCAGGTTCGACCGGTTGTTCGCCTTCGGCATTGACCCGGTGGACGGCGGTCTGCCGACCGACCAACCGTCAGACTGGCCGCGCCGGGGTGAGATCCGGGAATATAATGCGCGCGTACGCGAACGGCTCGACGCCAGGCTGGAGCGGGACTCCCTGGCCAACACCGCCGCGGCAGGAGACGGCGTCTCTTATTCCAACGAATTCATCCTCAACGTTGCCATTGAGCACCGGCTGATGCATGCCGAGACCGTGGCTTACCTGCTGCACCAGTTACCGCTGGACCGCAAGCTTGCGCCGCAGCTTGCACGCTCACCGATCGCCGGGCCGATCGCTCACAAGAGCGTCGAGATTCCGGCGGGGGAGGCCACACTGGGCTCGCCTCGCACCCCCCAGGGTACTTTCGGATGGGACAACGAGTTCGAACAGCATACTGTGAACGTCCCGGCATTCGCCATCGATGCCTACAAGGTGACTAACGGCCAATTCCTCGAGTTCGTTCGCCAGGGCGGCTACGAGCAAGCGAGCCTTTGGACCGAGGCGGATTGGGATTGGATCCAGGCGCAAGGCAAAAAGCATCCGCAGTTCTGGGTAAGGCGCGGCGACAGCTGGTTCTATCGAACCATGTTTGTCGAAATACCCTTACCGCTGGATTGGCCGGTTTACGTTAGTCACACCGAGGCGGCTGCATACGCGCGCTGGACCAAGAAAGCTCTTCCCAGCGAGGCGCAATGGCACCGCGCAGCCTATGGAAGTCCGGCCGGCGTCGAGCATGCCTTCCCGTGGGGTGACAATGCGCCCGCACCTGCCAATGGGAACTTTGATTTCAAGAGTTGGGATCCCGCGCCGGTCAACGCCCATCCAGCCGGGCGGAGCTCTTACAGTATTGAGGACCTGTTGGGCAACGGCTGGGAGTGGACCTCGACGCCCTTTGAGGCTTTTCCGGGTTTTCAACCTTTTCCGTTTTATCCCGGCTATTCGGCCAACTTCTTTGACGGCAAGCACTACGTGATGAAGGGAGGCTCGCCGCGCACAGCCGGGTGCATGCTGCGTCGCTCTTTCCGCAACTGGTTCCAGCCCCGCTATCCGTATGTGTACGCAGCCTTCCGTTGCGTCAGTACCTGATCCGAGGTTCCCGGGGGAATCATGCCCGCGAGTCTAGTCGAAGCCGACCCCATCACTCAGTTTGCGGAAGAGGTTTGCGCCGGTCTCAGCAGACCCGGCCAGAAAGAGCTTCCATCGAAGTATCTCTATGACGAGGTTGGTTCCGCGCTGTTCGAAGTCATCAGCGTTTTGCCGGAGTACGGGCTGACGCGCGCCGACCAGCGGATTCTGAGGCAACATGCGGAGTCGATCGTCGCCCGGATTCCCTCGCCGGTAATCGTGGCCGAACTGGGCAGCGGCAGCGGCAGGAAGACCCGCTGGATCTTGGAAGCATTGGCGCGGCGCCAGCCCACCCTCTATCACCCGATTGAGATATCGCCCTCCGCTCTCGCCATGTGCGAACGAGAACTCGATCGGCTCGACTCGGTCAGCATTCTGGGCTTCGAGACGGAATACCTGGACGGCTTAGCACGGGTCGCGGCGCGGCGCGAGTCCGGCCAGCGTTTGTTGGTGTTGTTCCTGGGCAGTTCCATCGGGAACTTCGACCGCCAACCGGGTGAGGAATTCCTGCGCCGGGTGCGGCAGGCCTTGGTTCCAGGTGATGCGCTGCTACTCGGCACCGACCTTGAGAAACCCATATCGCAGATGATTCGCGCCTACGACGACCCCATTGGTGTCACGGCTGCCTTCAACCTTAACCTGTTGGCTCGAATTAATCGTGAACTGGAGGGCGACTTCGTTCTGTCACAATTCCGGCACCTCGCGCGATACGACATAGAACACCGCCGAATCGAGATGCATTTGCTCTCAACCGTGAACCAGACCGCGACGATTCGCAAGGCGGGACTAACGGTCAGACTGCGTGAGCGCGAGACCATCTGGACAGAAAGCAGCCATAAGTACAACCGCGAGGAGGTAGTGCACATGGCCGAGCGCGCAAGCTTCCGCTGCGACGGCCAATGGGTGGACCTGGAATGGCCATTTGCCCAGAGCCTCTTCGTCGCCTAGGCCGGCAGGCGTAGGGGTACGGCTTGCCTTACCCCCTTGCGTCGGGTCGGAAGTCATTGCGAACCCAGGGCTTCGAGCCCGACCCCCAGTGTCCAGCCGGAGATACGGGGCATGACCAGGTCCATTGGAGGGGCGCCAGCGGCTAAAGCCGTCATTTTGTTGGTCTGGGTCGGCTGAAGCCGTGCCCTGATACACCCCCGGTGTCCAGCAAAAGATGTGGGACAGCTCAGCCAATGGGCGGAGGGTACGGCAAGCCGTACCCCTACAGCCTTCGGGATTTGGGTTTTCAGAATTCCAGGAGCAAAGGAGTCGAAGAATGAACAGGCGAAACTTCTTGCGAGGCGCGGCACGGGGAATAACTGCCCTCGCGGCAGCCACGAGATGGTCGACGTCGTTGTGGGGCAATCCGTACGGTCTTCCTGTGGGCCTTCAGCTCTACACCTTGCGCGAGCAACTGCCGAAGGACGTCGCGGGAACGCTCAAGAAAGTCGCAGAGATCGGATACAAGGAAGTGGAAGTCTACGACTTTTATGGCAAGACGGCGAAACAGTTTGCGCAGCTTCTCAAGGACAACGGTCTCGCGGCGCCAAGCGGCCATTATGAGACGAAGCACATCAGAGGGAATTGGCAGAAGTGCATCGATGACGCCAAAGAGCTGGACATGAAGTACATGGTCAATGCCATCCTGGATCGAAGGGAGGCCACCACCTGGGATGAGTACAAGCAGTTAGTGCCGCTGTTTAGCAAAGCTGCCGAACAGACGCAGAAGGCCGGCATCCAGTTCTGCTACCACAATCACAACTTCGAGTTCACAAAGTTCGGGGACACGACGGCTCTCGACTTTTTTCTTAAGGAGCTGGACCCCAAGCTCGTGCAGTTTGAAATGGACTGCTTCTGGGTGACACATGCTGGCCAGGATCCGGTCGCCTATTTCCAAAAGTACCCCGGCCGCTTTCCCCTGTTGCACATCAAGGACCTTAAAGACAGCCCTCCGCCCAGCCTGAAATTGGACGATCACGTGGGGCTCTTCGCCGAAGTGGGTCACGGGACCATTGACTTTAAGAGGATATTCGCCGCGGCTCGGGAAGGCGGGATGAAGCACTATTTCGTGGAGCAGGACTACTGCGAGCGATCTCCGTTCGAAAGCATCAAGATGAGCTATGACTACCTGCACCAACTGACCGTTTGAGTTCTGTATGCGTAGTCCGTCGCTCGACCCCAAAAGCTGCACCGCTGGGTTTTGGGAGTTCGGCCTGAAGATTGGGAGGCCATCTTCGCTCGCAGCCTGCGAGCCCACTTTGTCATGAGCCGTCTGGCCGTGCCATTGATGCTTCCGCAACGGCGCGGCCTGATCATCAATACGATTGCCTGGGCACAGGGCAAGTATCTCCGTCACCTCTATTACGATGTGGTCAAGAAGGCAACAGCGCGTATGGCCTATGGCATGGCGCTTGAACTTCGGCCCTACAATATCGCTGCCATTGCTCTTGCCCCGGGCTTCGTGCGTACCGAACGCGTGATGGCAGCGCATGCCGCACATCCCTTCGACCTCAGCGGCACTGAGTCACCCGAATACATCGGCCGCGCCGTGGCGCATCTCGTTGCGGACCCGGAAATCATGGAGCGCACCGGTCAAGTCCTCACAACGGGCAAGCTAGCCCGGGAATACGGCTTCACTGACAGCGACGACCAGCCGCCGCCGCCCTTTGAGATGCCTTCCGCAATGGCGCTCGATTGAGTTGAGTTCGGCAGGCAAGCAACACTGTTCCGAGGAGGCTGGCGTTACTCTTGTGCGCCCTCTTCATCTGCGGGTGTCACCGAAGGGGTTCGGCCATAAGAGAAACGCCGACGGCTGACTCCGATCTGAATTCCATTGTGTTTATCCGATGCATGGGGGAGACGCGCTGTTCAGCACTTGCTCGAGCTCAGGTAAGGAAATGATTCGCGGACAGTCAGGGTTGGTGTAAGCTCCTACGCGGTCCATCAACACGCCGAGAAGTCCCGCACTCCGGGCACCCCCAACATCCATGGCGTGGACGTCGCCTACAAAGACAGCATCCGAAGCCTTGACTCCGGCCCGGGCCAACGCCATGTCGAAGATTCTGGCGTCGGGCTTTTCCACGCCCACGATCGCGGAGTCAAGGATAGTGTGAAAGTAGCGGGCCAACTCCACGCGCCGAAGTTGCTCCTCGATCGTACCAATCGAATTAGAGATGACCCCGAGATAGAAGCCACGGGCGCGGAGAGCTTCCAAGTAGGGCGCCGTCTCAGGGAGGACCAGGGACCAAAACTGGATGTCTTTGAACCGCTGGACCAATCGGTGAGTAAGTCTTTCGCGCTGTGCTTCGGGGGCGTGGATGCGCTCCATCAGGGCGCGCAGATACTCCGCCCAGTAAACGTAGTCCACCATGTGCGGCAGCTCACCGCTCCGAATCTTCGGCCACAGCCATTCATCCAGTTTATGCTTGCCGCTGCGCTCGGCGACATAGAAGTCCTCGACCGTGGCGGGATAACCCTGGGCCGTGAGGTCGTCGGCGAGTTCCTCGACGCGCGGGAAAAGCAGGGTGTTACCCGCGTCGAAGAAGATGGCTCGGACCATGAATAAAGGTTAAAGCATAAAGGGTAGAGGTTAAAGGCTAAAGAAATTCGCTCCTTACCCTTCACCCTTTGCCCTTCGACCGTTGGTTGCTCATTCCTGCGTTGCCCAGGAGCTGGTGAAGAGTGGGGGCTGACATGGTGAGTTGGTTGCTCGTCACTCGTCACTTGGGCACCGCTCCATGCAGGTTGGCCAGGAGGTTCTCCCGCTCGCTCTCAGGTAGGAAGGCGGACCGGATTGCGTTCTCGCTTAGCAGGAGAATGTCTGCTTCGCACAGTCCGAATGCTCTGGCTACGCGAATAAATTCGCCTTCCAGACGGGTCCCGAACATGGCCGGATCGTCAGAGTTCAGCGTGATGACGAGGCCGGACCGCAGAAACCGCGGCAAAGGATGGTCCTCCAGACGGGCCAGCAACCCGGTGCAAACATTGCTGGTTGGGCACACCTCGAGGGGAATGCGACGCTCGCGCAGCAAGCCCATGACGGCTTCATCATGGATAGCCGTGAGGCCGTGACCGATGCGTTCGGCGCCCAGTAGTTCGACCGACTTGCGAATGCTTTCCGGCCCTGCGGTTTCTCCAGCGTGAGCTGTCACACGAAGCCCGCGATCGCGGGCTTCACGGTAAACTGCTACGAAGTGATCGGCCGGTCCTCCGTGTTCGTCACCCCCCAGGCCGAAGGCCACGACTCCTGCCGAGCGAAAGCGCGCGGCCCACCGCAAGACGGCGCGCGCGTGGTCAGTTCCAAACTGGCGGACGGCGTCGAAGATCCAGTTCACGCGGACGCCCAGGCGCGATCCCGTCTCGCGAGCGGCCTGGGCGACGGCCTCGAACACCGCGGGAACCGACTGCTTCTTCCAGAGCAAGACACCGGCGGAGAGGGTGATCTCGGCGTACTTGACGTTCTGGACCGCAAGCCACTCTATCAAGCGTGACGTGATCAGCGCATAGTCCGACGGAGTCTCCAGCAGAAGCGCCACCAGTTTGAAGGCGTTCAGGAATTCCTTGAAGCCTGAATAACGATAACCCCGGCGGGTGCGTTGGGAAATCCAATCCTCGGTTTCCTTCCTGAGCCGGCCCTTGGCTCGCGAAAGCTCGCGCAGAGTCTCGGTCCGAACGCTACCCTCAAGATGAAGGTGGAGCTCAACTTTCGGCAGGTGATGGATGAACGGATCGAAGTCGACCCCCAAACTGTCCCCGCGCATGAGCGTCATCGGTTGGGAAGGATGGAAACAACTTTCGACGCCAGAAGACGCCTGTCGGCGGTCACGAGGGTCAGTTGCAGGCTCCTCGCGGTTGCGACCAAGAAGCGGTCCGCTGGATCCCCATGGGGCAAGCTGAAGCGGCCCGTCTCCAGCACGATCTCGGCGGTGAGCGGGGCCTCCTTCAGTGGCGATGCCGCCTTGGTGACCCACTCCACCACACTGCCGTTCAGGATCATACGGCGTTTTTCCACGAGTAGGATCAGCTCCCAGATGCTAATGGGCGACAGCCAAACCTCGTTACGAGCGTTTTGCAGCGACCGTCGAACCCTCTTTACCAGCCTCTCTGGGCTCACTTGGCTCCAAATCCAAATGTGCGTGTCCAGTAGCAGTTTCAGCGGCCCGCCTCCCAATCGCTTTCTTCACTCACTGGGGAGACTATATCCCCAATGATCTGCGCCGTGCCTGCCATCGACCCAATCCAGCTCTTCGGCGGAGGCGGTACGGAAGGAGGAATTACTTCCGCTACAGGCTGCCCGAACCGGGTTATGAGCACGCGTGTTTTGGTGCGGCGGACCCTTTCCAGGACTGCGAGGCACGTGGCCTTAAACTCGGAGATGGCCATGCTCTCCATGGGAGACCTCCTTATCGCAACATATCATGGTCAAGGACTATGGTCAAATCTATGCTGCCTTTTCGGACTGCCGACCGCAGACTGATCTGTCGCTCCGGCGGGGAGGGCCGCCCGGCGTTGAGCCACGCCGTGTACCAATAAGAACCCGTGTCATGGGCGGCTTCGCTGATGGCGCGCGCCGCGGTAGAGCCGATCTGGGTGTAGAAACGGTCGTAGTAGTCGTCGTTGTAGTCCACCAAGCCTTGGCGGGAGCGCCGGTCCGTCCAGAGTACGCGGTTGACCCAGGTATTTGCGTCGAGCACAGTCTGGAACGCGTACTCGGTGGGGTCGTCGATCTTCACTGCGTCGCCGGGGCGCACCATGAAGAAGTTGGCATAGCGCGCAATCAGTACGATGCCAAACCTCGTCTCCAGACCCGACTGTTCGACCAGTTGGCCGTCGTAGTTTTCGGTAGTATGCAGCGGATCGCGGGCGTCTGCCACGTAGTAGCCCAGCACCGCCGCGTCAAGGCGAGCTTCATCCCAGTTTCTCGCCTTGAGGGCATTGGTCATCTTCAGGCTGTACTCGCCGATTTGCCAAGGCAGTACGCCGTTGCGCGCAACTCGGCCCGCTCCGTACTCCTGCTGCGCCTGTTTGTAGGAGTGCGGCAGGCTAAGGTAAGGAAAGCGTCCGTACCTGTCCAGAAAGATATAGTGCCGCATGAGCTCGTAGCGGTCCTTCTTGACCCACTCGTCGGGGTCGTTGGCGTGTTCGACCAAGTACTGACGATAGGCCTGAAAGAAGCCGCGAATCTCGGGCGGCAAGGTCTCGATGGCCCAGTCGTTGATGAGCCGATGCGCCTTCGGTCCCCAGGCCAAGGCATTGGAACAACTGAGCAAAGCGAAGACCAACTCCAGCACGAGCATCGCGAGAGTGCGCACCCCCCGAAGCTCGTTTGAGCCTTCGTGCTCGAATGGCGTCACAGGCTGCGGGAAAACGTATTTCGGAGCCTCGGAAGCGCGGGGCTTCAGCCCCGCCGCGCCGACACCCAAACCGCAAATTGTTGAGCGCGCCATAACACTCTTTGCGCAGCCTGGTTAGCCGCATCATGGCACCACGTGTTGTGGCGGACGGTTGGCCACTACGGAGTCCCGAGGAGCCCGTCCGAATTCGCTGTGGTGGCGGCTGTAGAGAAAATAGATGGTCAGTCCGATCAGCAGCCAGACCACGAACCGCAGCCATGTCTCGACGGGCAGGCTCGCCATCAGGATCAAACAGCACATCACCGAAGCGATAGGCAGGAAGGGAACCCACGGCGTGCGGAAGGCTCGCCGTCGCTCAGGTTGTTTCCTCCGCAGTACCAGCACCCCCAATGAGACCAGCACAAACGCAAACAGCGTGCCGATATTGGAGAGGTCTGCCAGGGTGCCGATGTCAAACATGCCGGCCGGGATGGCCACGAAGAACCCTGCCACCCAGGTGCTGATGTGCGGCGTACGAAACCGCGGGTGGACTCTGGAAAAGACCTTGGGCAGCATGCCATCGCGCGACATGGAATACCACACACGCGCCTGGCCCAACTGGTAGACGAGCAGCGAACTAAGCATGCCCGTCAGCGCCCCCACGGTGACCCAGCGCTCGACGTGGGTTAATCCGATAGCTTCCAGGGCGTTGGCGACTGGAGCTGCGTTGCGCAGCGTCTGCCAGTGCTGGATGCCGGTGAGAACGACCGCCACGGAACAATAGAGTGTCGTACAGATAATCAGCGATGCGATAATCCCAAAGGGCACGTCCCGCTGGGGGTTACGACACTCTTCCGCGGCGGTGGAAACGGAGTCAAAGCCGATATAGGTGAAGAAGACGATGGCTCCACCGGTCATCACACCCTGCCAGCCGTTGGGCATGAAAGGCTTCCAATTGGAAACGCGGATGTAACGCGACGCGGCCACGATGAAGATGAAGATGGCGACGAGTTTCACCGTCACCATCAGATTGTTGGCGCCGGCGCTCTCACGAATTCCCCTCACCAGAACCACGGTCAGGATCATGACCACGAGGAAGCCCGGCAGGTTGAACCAAGCGCCGGTCCGCTGGCCGGCGACGATGAAAGGTTCAGCGAATTGGCGGGGAAGATGAAGGCCGAATCCTTGCAGCAGGCTGTCAATGTAAGCCGAAAACCCCACCGCCACCGCCATGTTGCTGACCGCGTATTCCAGGATCAGGTCCCAGCCGATAATCCAGGCCAGGATCTCTCCGAGCGTGGCGTAACTGTAAGTGTAGGCGCTGCCCGCGATGGGGATCATGGAGGCCAGCTCGGCATAACACAGCCCGGCCAGTGCGCAGGCAATGGCGACGAGGAAAAAAGAAAGTGCGATGGCGGGTCCGGCGCCTGGGCGGCCGGCAATCCCCACCGCGTTGTGGCCATGGAGAAGGACATCCATCAGCGGCGCCTTGAGAATTGACTGCACTTTGACCACTTCACCCGCCGCCGCCGTGCCGGTCAGGATGAAGATGCCCGTGCCGATGATGGCGCCAACGCCCAGGGCCGTCAGCGACCAGGGGCCCAGCGTCTTCCGCAAGCGGTGTTCAGGCTCCTCGGCGCCTGCGAGTAGCTTGTCGATGCTCTTGGTACTAAGCAGTTGACTCAACATAGAGTAACCGGTGGCAAGTGAAACGTGAAACTCCGAGTAAGATGACCAGACAAGAGTGACGAGTCGGCCTGCTCGGCACTCGTCACTGACGTTTACCGTTTGGCTTGTCCGGCCGGGGCCTTCTTCTTGACCTTCGGTTTGTGGGAGCCGCGCGGATCGGTTCGCTTGGCTTTGGGCGGCCGCTTCTTTCGTGCGGCCCGTTTCAGTTTCTTGCGCTCTTGCTTGTCCTTGATTTTCGTCGTGTCCATAAGTGCAGGTTCATTCTCCTAGTTGTCGAAAGTAAGGGCAGCCCTTGTGGCTGCCCGATGGTGGCGGTATGAACTTCGCCTCTGATCTCCCGTTTCGACCAGGGCACCCACAAGGAGTGCTCCTACATCCAATCAGAGTTAGGGGCAGTCGTTTCGTGTTCCGGTATTGTCCTCTTGCACGGACCGAGAATATGGAGGCGAACTTCGTGGTCTCCGATCCGAACGGGGACACATGGCCTGCGTCCCCATCAGACCCTCTCCAGCGGGGCGTATTTTTCCACAATCTTCTTCCGCCCGTAGCCCGGAAAGCTGACGGTCAGTCTTGTGTCCTCGCCCTCACCCTCGCACTCGATCACCGTGCCCAAGCCGAATTTTGGGTGGCGCACCTGCGTCCCTAGCTTCCAGCGGAGTTTCTTAGCAGGTGGCGAAAACGAGAGCCCGCGCGAACCGCTGCGCTTTTGTGAGGTGAACCCGCGTTGGTTCAAGAAGCCCTCCACACCCTCGACCGAATTCAGAGCATTTTGCCATTCGCGCCGCGGCTTTGACACGGTCTCTCCCTGCCGCACGTATTCGAATAGGTGGGTGGGGATTTCCCGCAGGAAGCGCGAGGGCTTAGTCGGCTCAAGGGATTCGTAGCCGAAGAAGCGGCGGAACTTGGCCCTGCTTACCACCAAGCGGTCCTGGGCCCGGGTCATGCCCACATAACACAGCCTGCGCTCCTCCTCGATGCCGGCCTCCTCAAAACCCGAGAGCGTGTGCGGGAGTAACCCTTCTTCTAGTCCAACCAAATAGACTCGGGAAAACTCCAGTCCTTTGGCAGTGTGCAGCGTCATCAGCGTGACGCGGGCGCGCTCATCATATTCGTCAGCGTCGGAAACCAGCGAGGCTCGGTCCAGAAACTCGCTCAGGCTTTCTCCGCGCTCGTCGGCCTCGGCAGCAGCATTAACGAGTTCCATCAGGTTCTCGACGCGGTCCTTCGATTCCGTTGAGCCTTCCTGCTGCAGAACCTCCAGGTACCCGGTTCGCTCCAGGAGGTTCTTGAAGAATTCGCTAATGGGCAGGCGCTCCTGCTCCGAAGCCAGCTCGCTGACGATGGCGTGGAAGCCCTGGAGCGATCTTAGGGCGCGTGGCGGCAGCCCGCTAGGGTGGATGAGTTCCTGCTCCAGCGTTTCCCAAAGACTCATACCGCGCTCGCGCGCCAGCCCCTCAAGAGTGCTCAATGTGGTCGCCCCGATGCCGCGCGCCGGCGAATTGACGATGCGCACAAACAAGGCGGAGTCACGCAGGTTGCTAGCCAACCGGGCATAGGCGAGCGCGTCCTTGATTTCAGCCCGGGCGTAAAAACTGAACCCGCCCACCAGACGGTAGGGTATGCCGCGGCCCCGCATCGCTTCTTCCAGCACCCGCGACTGGGCGTTGGTGCGGTAGAGCACGCCGAAATGCTTGTCCGGCTCCTCTGCAAGAGCACGCTCAACTTCTCCGGCCACAAACTGTGCCTCCTGGTCCCCGTCCGAAGCTTCGTAGAGACCGACGCGCAGTCCGGTTCCCCGCCGCGTCCACAGCGTCTTACCTTTGCGCGCCCGGTTGTTGCTGACCACCGCGGTGGCAGCGTCCAGGATGAGTTGGGTAGAGCGGTAGTTTTGCTCCAGCCGGATGATGCGCGTTTCCGGATAGTCCTTCTCGAAGCTGAGGATGTTCTCGATATCCGCCCCGCGCCAGCGGTAAATCGACTGGTCTTCGTCGCCCACCACGCACAGGTTGTGATGGGCGCGAGTGAGCTGCCGGATCAATCGGTACTGGATTCGATTCGTGTCCTGATACTCGTCCACCAGGATGTAGCGGAAGCGGCTGTTGTACCAGTCGCGCACGTCGGGGACGGCATCGAAGAGAGCTACGGTCCTCAGCAATAGGTCATCAAAGTCGAGGGCGTTGGCTTGGCGCAACCTGCGCTCGTACAGTTCGTAGACCGAGGCTAGTTTCTCGGTCGATGGGTCGGCGGCCTGCTCGTAAAGCGCCTCCGGGGTGGCGCCCCGGTTCTTGGCGTGACTGATGCGAGAGAGTACGCCGCGCGGCGATGTAAACTCCTCGCTCAGCCACAGTTCTCTGATGCTGGCCTTGATAACGCGCTGCTGGTCGTCCTCGTCGTAAATCGAGAACCGACGAGTGTAGCCCAACCGGTCGATGTTGCGACGCAGGACGCGGACACAGAAGGAATGAAAAGTGGAAATCAGCGGCGAAGTTTCCTGATAGTGCGGAACTGAACGATCGGCTTTACCTGCAGGATCCTCGGCCTTGCGCAACGCACTGTCTGCCGCGCCCGAGGCATCGGACAGCAAGGCTTGAACGCGCTCTTTCATCTGGTCAGCGGCCTTATTCGTGAAAGTCACCGCCAGGATGCTTTCCGGCGCGACCCTGCACGCCGTGATCAGGTGCGCGATCCGATAGGTGATGACGCGCGTTTTGCCGCTGCCCGCTCCGGCGAGGATCAGCAGCGGGCCCTCGGTCACCTCCACGGCAGCGCGTTGCTGGGGATTCAGTTGATCAAGAAGTGAGGACATTTCTTTATCCGCAGTTTTTGCTTTGCGCGCCCCAGAGGTCGTGCACGCCCCTGGGTGAAGCGCCGAGGCGTAAACGTAACAAGGAGGCACCGTGTCTATTCTGGGATGCAATCTTGACTGATCCACCCCGAGCCATTCTACATGATTGAAGGGATTGATTCATCGGCGTCGCCGGAGCCGGGGAAACCATCAGGGAACCGAGCGGCAATATTCCGCGTACTCATTCCCAAGGAACAGGACCGTCTTGATTGCGGCTCCATCATGCGTCATAGCGCCCTCCAGCCACGGACGGCCGCACCCCCGTATCGCGCTTTGCACCGTAGACGTCTGCTTCAGGGTAGAAGTTTTGTCCGTGCCTCCTTGGCTAAAACTCCGACGTGAGCATGACATTCCATCCACCGACCTCGGCCACCGGTTTCGCGCCTTGCAAATATCCGTAAGACCTGATTCCTGTTCATTAGCGCCTCGCTGACCGAAGTCTATGCGTCCGCATGGCGGAAGGCAATACGCATGTCCAGCGAAGATAAATGACCAAAGCGATGACTGGCAGCTCCAAAATAGCCCAAAGTATCTTGTGCAGCCTGTAGCTTCCTAGAGACTCATTAGAGCCAGGAATATCACAGTGCTGACCAGCGTCCTTTTCGCCCTGCTCATTGTTCGATTCATTTGGCTGCGACTCTAAGAGGTCGAACGCCGAAGACATATTCTTGGTAGACCCTTTGTCAGGCTTAACAGCCGACGCTACAGCTTCAGCCCGGCGGAACGCAGGACACTGGCGCTGTTCGGGCCGCTGGCGAGAAGACGGACGGCTTCGCCTTTCGAGACCTTTTTGGCAAGCATGAGGAGAGCCACGGGCAGCTGACCGCCGGAGCGCCTCAGAGCCGCCGCCGCCAGCTTGGGCGACGCGCCGGTGGCTTTCCCAAGGATGTCCAGCCCGCGCTGGCGGAGCTTCCGGTTGGTCAATTGAACGTTGACCATGAAGTTCGAGTAGACCCGGCCGAGGCGTACCATGCCGGCGGTGGAGAGCATGTTGAGCACGAGTTTCTGTGCGGTGCCGGCCTTCATGCGGCTGGAGCCGGCAATGACTTCCGGACCGACGACGGGAATGATGGGAATGTCGGTGAGCCGCTTCAGCGGCGCGCGGGGATTGCAGGTGAGGCCGATGGTCTTGGCGCCGAGCTTGCGCGCGTACTGTAATCCGCCGAGCACATAGGGGGTGCGGCCGCTGGCGGAAATCCCCACCAGCACATCGCGACGGCTCAGCTTGACGCGGCCCAAGTCCCGGACGGCTAGGCGCGGGTCGTCCTCGGAGGCCTCTGTTGGCCTGAACATCGCTTCCGGCGCACCGGCCATCAGGCCAAGCACCTGGTCGGTACCAAAGGTCGGGATGCATTCTGCAGCGTCGAGCACCCCCAGACGCCCGCTCGTGCCCGCTCCTAAATAGATGAGCCGGCCGCCCTGCGCAAGAGATTTAGCGATCAGGTCCACGGCGCGGGCGATCTGCGGGATAACTCGCGCCACGGCGGGCGCAACTTTGTGGTCTTCGCGATTGATGATGCGCAGAGTCTCGTGCGTCGATTTCGTATCGAGCGAGGCCGACGCCGGGTTAACTCTTTCCGTTATGCGGACCTTAGACATGGGGCCGGGATCAGGGGCTAGGGGTTCGGGCTGGTTCTGGATGTTTGTGATGCGGAGCCCGATAGTGGACTCGTAGAGCCGGAATCAATCCGTTGAGCATTCGGCCGATGGTTTGAGTCACTTGTAGCAACTGTCCGAGTTGGTTGTCTGTCAACAACCTCAGTCTTCTGGCCGATGATCAGATGTGTTTCCAATTGCCAGACGTCCAACTGCTGGTAACTCTTCATTCTGACCTCCAATCACCTTGTCGATTGCCCAATCTTCCAACCCCTGGTCCCTGGTCCCTGCCAGAGAGTGTTTCCCATCCTCGCCGTGAGAAATCCCAGTAAATCAGATAGCCGGAGGCGGCGGAGAGCACCAGGAACAGAAGGCCGAGCCCGACTGAACCCAATAGCAGCTTCCCGATTCCGAACAGCGCCATATAGACCATCAGGCAGCCGAGCAGCCAGTCCATGAGGTTGTACCAGCCGTCATGGGCAGCGACGATTTCGGGAGCCAGCGCGGCGACGTGCTTCCAGCCCGCCGCCGACGGCCGCACGCGCCGGTAGAATTCCACGAGCTTGCAATCGGGCTCCGGCTTGGTAAGGAAGGTCACTACTAACCACACCAGGCTTGTGACAGTGACGGTAATCAGAATAGACTTGGCGAAGACGATCGCCTGGGAGCCGGCAAGATGTACCGTGCTGCGGAGCACGACCGTCATCACGGCGGCGGCGGTCATAGCCGACACTTCCGACCAGGCGTTGATGCGCCACCAGTACCACCGTAACAGATAGACGGCTCCGGTGCCTGCGCCCACACCAAGAAGGAATTCCCAGGCTCCGGAAACGGATTGCATCACCAGCGAAACAGCGGCTCCCAAAACTGCCAGGAACGCCGTAGCCCACTTGGAGACTGTCACGTAGTGGCGTTCGTCGCGATCGTGCGCGAGGAACCGACGGTAAAAATCGTTAACGACGTACGACGAGCCCCAATTGAGCTGGGTGGCGATGGTTGACATGTAAGCTGCGGCAAAAGCGGCCAGCATTAAGCCGCGTAGCGCGGCGGGCAGGTAATCCACCCAAACTTTGATGTAGCCAATCTCCGGATCCTTCAGTGCCGGGTAGAGCACCACCGAGGCCAATGCGGTCAGAATCCAGGGCCAGGGGCGGAGGGCGTAGTGTGCGAGGTTGAACCACAGGGTTGCCCAGAGAGAATTCTTTTCGTCCCTGGCGCAGAAGATCCGCTGAGCGACGTAGCCTCCGCCGCCGGGCTCCGCGCCCGGATACCAGTTCGCCCACCACTGCACGCCGAGATAGACGCCAAAGGCCATAATCGGCATCCAGACGGAGTTCAGGTCGGGAACGAAGGAAAGAATAGAGCCGGCGCCGCCCTGGGCGCTGCGCCGCGCCGCGTCGGTCACCGCCAGTTTGTCCTTCAGAGCCTGCATCCCGCCGACCGCGCGCACGCCATAGTAGGCGAGAGCGATGACCATGCTCATCTTGAGTGCGAACTGGATCATGTCGGTCCAAAGCACCCCCCAAAGTCCGGAGATGAAAGTGTAAAAGCTGGTGAGGGCAATGATGCCGAAGATCACTGCGATCGCCTGGAGCCGGGTGAGCCCTAGCGCCGTGCCCAGAATTTTCTCCATGGCGAGGTTCACCCAGCCAACGATAAGGCAGTTCATGAGGACGCCAAAGTAAAGGGCGCGAAAGCCACGCAGAAAGGCGGCGGCCTTGCCGGCGTAACGCAGCTCCACCAACTCAACGTCAGTGATAATCTCGGCTCGCCGCCAAAGGCGGGCGAAGAAGAACACCGTCATCATGCCGCTGAACAGGAAGCTCCACCACAGCCAGTTACCGGCGATGCCGCGCGTGGCCACGAGGCCGGTCACCGCCAGCGGTGTATCGGCGGCGAACGTAGTGGCCACCATGGAGGTACCGGCCAGCCACCAGCTCACCTCGCGACCCGAAACGAAGAAGTCATCCGTACTGGCACTCGCCTTCTTGCGATAGTAGAGACCAATGAGGAGATTGACGAGGAAGTACGCGGCGACAACCAACCAGTCTGAGAGGGTGATTTTCACGAAACCTCAGCGCCAAGTTGTCGTTTGACAGAATCAGCGCGCCAGTATATAGCAGAAGGCGTGGGCCAGAAAGATGAATCGGTCGTGAATGCCGTACCCCTACCAAAAAGGCGCCACCCCCTTTTGAGAATGGCGCCTTGATAAGCGCCTACCTTAAATCGAAAATCGGCAATCCACAAACAGCAGACCCGCCGCCCGTAGGCCCTCGGCCGCACGGCGGCCTAAAAAACAGGTCCGCGCTACCCCGCTACCAAGGTACCCATAACTGACACCCGGTGCCCCAACCCGCAATGGAGAAGCGGCTCAGGGATGGGCTGGTCCAGCAGGGTGCGGCCTTCCAAGACTCGCCAGCTCCGTGTCGATGATCTTCTCGAACTCCGCTTCCGGCTGCGAGCCGCTCAAAAATGCTCCGTTGATGAAAAAGCTTGGCGTCGCGTTCACTCCGACGGCGGTGCCCGCTTGCACGTCTTGTTGTATCTGGGCCTTGTATTTGCCTGATGTCAGGCACGACCGAAACGACTGTTCGTCCAGGCCGAGCTTTCCGGCACGCTGGATCAAGCCCAGCTCGTCGAGCCTGGAAGGGTCGTCGAACATGGCGTCGTGAAGCTCCCAATACTTTCCCTGCTCTTGGGCGCAACGGGAGGCTTCCGCC
>Ga0306920_100003720_pt1 | contig 19431 bp, 20 predicted proteins | sample flu12Cox44000170_FD_204666 | JGI IMG/M metagenome (GOLD analysis project Ga0306920, IMG submission 204666) | Lab enrichment of tropical soil microbial communities from Luquillo Experimental Forest, Puerto Rico - flux4day.12C.oxic.44.000.170 (v2)... | ecosystem: Environmental > Terrestrial >... | reverse complement strand
CGTTGTCGTCCAGATCGCGAGGATATGGCGCCTCGCTGACCCCGTGATCGGAAGCGCCTTCAAGCGGAATGTCTGCCGCGATCAAGCGCCGCAACGCGTCGTCAAGCGCTGCGTGTCCGATAGAGAGATGATAGAGCCCCGTCGTACCCCGCGCCGGGGGCGGACCGCCGCGGCTTTCCCAGGTATTAAGTCCGATGCGATGATGATAGCCGCCAGCCTAAATGAACGCGACCTGCGGACCTCTGCGCTGCATCAGCTGAAAACCAAGTACGTCGCAATAGAACGCGAGCGCCCGGTCGATGTCGTCAACCTTCAGATGCACGTGGCCGATGCGCACGCCGGGATCGATTGGTGTGCCGCTCATCTAACTGGCCTTTGCCGTGACCTTGCGAACAAGCGGGGCAACGCGCAAGGCCGTGATGCGGTTGCGTGTCTTGCGCAGTACCTGGAAACGGAAGCCGTGAAAGGTAAAACTCTGCCCCGGTTCGGGGATCGACCTTGCTTCGTGAATGACAATACCCGCGATCGTGGTCGCTTCGTCGTCCGGGATATTCCAGTCCATGGCCCGGTTGAGATCGCGGATCGGCACGCTGCCGTCGACATTGACCGATCCGTCCGGAAGCGGACGCACGCCGGACACCGCGATGTCATGCTCATCCGTGATGTCGCCGACGATTTCCTCGACGATATCTTCAAGCGTGACCAGACCCTCGAGCTCCCCGTATTCGTCGACGACGAGGGCGAACGGCGTTTTGCGGTGACGGAATGCCTTGAGCTGCTCGGCAACGGGCGTAGTGTCGGGCACGAACCAAGGTGGCTTCGCCAGGGCCACAATGTCGATCTTGCTAATATCGCCGCCGGAAGCGTGCAGCGCGCGCCAGACTTCCTTCGCATTGAGCACACCGACGACGTTATCGGGCGAATTGCGCCATAACGGGAAGCGAGTGACCCCGGCCGCTATTGCCGCGTCGATCAGCTCGCGAGGCGGTTCGTCGGCATCCAGCATGACCATCTTGGTGCGATGAACCATCACATCCGAAACCGTGAGTTCGCGCAGATCGAGCAACCCGCCCATCATGTCGCGGTCGAGTTTCTCCACCACACCAGCGCGATGCATGAGATCGACCGCGCCGCGCAGCTCCTCGTCCGGCGACAGGATTGACTGGATTTTGCCGACTGGCATGCCAAGGCCATGCAAAATCCATCGCACCAGCCATTCGACGCCGCGCAGAAGAGGTGAAAACAGCCGCACCGTCCGCTCGACCGGCTGCGCCACCACGAGCGCTATGCGATCCGGAGTGTTAAAGGCGGCAGTCTTCGGCAAAACCTCCGCAAGGATAAAAATCACCAGCGTCATCACGAACGTCGCGTAAATGACCCCGGCCCCGCCGAAATGGACAAGCAGCAGACCGGTCGCCATGGTCGATGCGGCGATATTGGTGAGGTTATTCGCGAACAGAATCACGCCCAGCAGCCGGTCGCGGGTTGCCATCAGCCGATTGACGATGCCAGCGTCCCGATTGCCTTGTTTCTCCAACCGCATCATCGCGGCCCGCGACGAAGCAGACAGTGCGGTCTCGCTGGCGGAATAGAACGCCGAGATCAAGAGGCACAAAATGACCGCAAGCACGGTCAACCAATCGACAATACTCATCGCCCGGCAAGCTTCTCGCTGAGAAACGCGCGCACTTGGTGCTCCTCAATACCGGTTTCGACGAAGGCGGCGCCGATGGCGCGCACCAATAGTAACGTAAGCATTCCCCGCTTCACTTTCTTGTCCTGCGCGATCAATTTCATCATTTGGTCAACGCTGGGTAGCGTCCCGGGAATATCCGAAAGCCGCGTCGGCAAGCCCACTTCCGCCAAATGGCGCCTCACGCGCTCGGCTTCGGCTGCGGGCAACAGCCCTTGTCGCGCCGAAAAATCGAACGCGAGCGCCATGCCAACGGCGATGGCCTCGCCGTGAATAAGCCGTTCCGAAAATCCACAGGCCGCTTCGAGCGCATGTCCGAAGGTGTGGCCAAGATTTAGAAGCGCACGCTCGCCGGTATCGCGCTCGTCGCGGCCGACGATCGCGGCCTTAGCGCGGCAGGCCATCGTCACGGCGTGTTCGCGCGCGAAACTGCCGGGGGAATTGCCGATGAAGATTTCGCGCCAGTTGGCCTCAAGCCAATTGTAAAACGCGGCGTCGCCGAGCAGGCCATATTTCACGAGTTCGGCATAGCCGGCGCGGAATTCGCGTCGCGGCAGGGTATCGAGCAGCGCGGTATCGGCGAGAACCAGGATCGGCTGGTGAAATGCGCCGATCAAATTCTTTCCTTGGCTCGAATCGATTGCAGTCTTGCCGCCGACCGAGGAATCGACTTGCGCCAGAAGCGTGGTCGGCACTTGCACGTAATCGAGCCCGCGCCGCACCACGGCGGCGCCAAAGCCGGCGAGATCGCCAATCACCCCGCCGCCAAGCGCGACGATCAGATCGTCGCGTTCTATTTGTGCCCTGAGGATGGCCTCGCAAACCTCTTCGAAGACACGGTAGCTCTTGGCGGCCTCTCCGGGCGCAACGATCATGCGGCTAGTCGCAAGCCCGGCGCGCGCAAGCGCGGCTTCCGCCGCGGCCATCGCATGACGCGCCACGTTGTCATCGCTGATAACGAAGGTCTTCGCGCCCGGCCGCAGCGCGGCGATCCGCGTTCCGAGTGAACCGAGGATACCGCGCCCAATAACAATGTCGTAACTCCGTGCGCCGAGCGAGACGGGTACGACGGCAGATTGGTCGCGCACAGGAGCCGTCATCGATCGTCCTCTTGCAGCGCCCGGGGTGGCGAGAAAGGCGGTCAGCGCTGCAAGGATTTCGCTCACGACCGCGTCGTGCGGAACTTCGCGAGACTGCACAGTCAGGTCGGCTTGCGCATAGATCGGCTCACGCTCGGCGAAGAGCGCGCGCAAGGTGGCGGCGGGATCTGCGGTATGGAGCATCGGGCGTTCCGCCTTGCGTTTGCTGATGCGCCGCACGAGCAGATCGAAGTCCGCCGAAAGCCAGACCGAAACGCCTCTTTCTTTGATGAGCGCGCGCGTGTCCGGATTCATGACCGCTCCACCACCGGTGGCGAGAACCTGAGGGCCGCCGGCGAGCAGCCGCGCGATCACGCGGGATTCGCCGCTGCGGAAGGCGTCCTCGCCGTGGCGGGCAAAAATGTCCGCAATGCTCATCCCGGCGGCCTTCTCGATCTCGGCATCAGCATCGACGAAGGGTATGCCCAATCGCGCGCCGAGCCGCCGGCCGATGGACGACTTACCGACGCCCATCATGCCGATGAGCACGATCGAGCGGCACCCCAGGCGGGCAACGATTTCGCCGCGCGAAGCGCCACCGCCTCCGTTATTTTGCTCAACAATATCAGTCATTTAAACCTTTACGGCGCGCTCCGCTACCTGATCGGCCGGCGCGGGCCACTTGATGCAGCCGGCTTCCTTGGCCACCCCGATAATCACTTGCCAGTGCGGCCCGAACATGATCGTACTCGGTCCCGTCCACCGGCACCAATGGGGATAAGCGCGCGCGATGCCGAGCCTGGTCCGGTTACTGACGGTCGTTGCTATTCTGTGCGCCGCCATCTATGGCGGGCTCTTTGTGCTTGCTCACTTCGTGCAGCCGAAACCGCGCGAAATATCAGTCTCGATTCCGCCCGACAAGTTTTTCAAGGAACGTTGAGGAGGATCATGGCTCGCGCAACGGTCCGTTCGGCGCAACGTTCAGATGAGCGGCTCATCGGCCTCTATCTCGACATGCTCGCGGCGGAGCGCGGCGCCGGAAACAATACGCTCGCCGCTTATGGCCGCGATCTCGAAGACCTTTCCAATTTTCTCAAAAACACGCGGCGCTCGATCGCCAGAGCACGCACGGCGGATCTGCGTGCGTATCTGGAAGAACTCTCGCGGCGCAGCTTGCGCGTAGCGACGCTGGCGCGGCGGCTTTCCGCGATCCGCCAGCTCTACCGCTTTCTTTATGCGGAAGGTCACCGCGCGGACGATCCCGCCGCCGTGCTCGAAGGCCCCAAACGCGAAAGGGCCTTGCCGAAGACGCTGACGCTCGCTGAAGTCGATCACCTTCTTCGTGTTGCCGCGCAATGCGATCCGGCGGCGGCGTTGCCTTTGCGGCTGCGCGCCGCCCGGCTCGCCTGCCTTGTCGAGATGCTTTACGCGACGGGACTTCGCGTCTCCGAACTGGTCGCGCTGCCGATCTCGGCGGCGCGCCGTGACGCCCGCGTCATCGTGGTGCGCGGGAAGGGGAACAAGGAACGCCTGGTGCCGCTCAATGACGCCGCCAAACGCGCAACGGCCGACTACCTTGTGCTCCTTGCACTCTCCGAGCGCGACGCGCGATCGAAATGGCTGTTTCCATCGTGCGGCGAAAGCGGGCATCTCACGCGGCAACATTTGGCGCGCGAGTTAAAAACGCTTGCGCGCGCGGCGGGACTGCGCGCCGAACGGATCAGCCCGCACGTGCTGCGCCACGCCTTCGCCAGCCATCTTCTGCACAACGGTGCCGATCTGCGCGTGGTGCAGACGTTGCTTGGCCACGCCGACATTTCAACGACGCAAATCTACACTCATGTCCTCGAGGAACGCCTGAAAAGCGTGGTGCGCGACCTGCATCCGCTGGCGCAGGGATAAAATAAGTGTCGCCTCAGCAATTGTCCTGGTGCAAATTGCCCGCGTGATGCGTAGCTATCTGGATTTCGAAAAACCGGTGGCCGAGCTGGAGGCCAAGATCGAGGAATTGCGCGCGCTCCAGACAGATGGCGATTCCATAGCAATCGGCGAAGAGATCAATCGCATCGAAGGCAAGGCCGCGCAGGCGCTGAAGGAACTCTACAGCGGGTTGACGCCCTGGCAGAAGACCCAGGTGGCGCGCCATCCGCAACGGCCCCATTGCCTCGACTATATTTCGGCGCTGATCACTGATTTCGTGCCGCTGGCCGGCGACCGCAAGCATGGCGAAGATGAAGCGATTGTCGGCGGCTTCGGCCGCTTCCGGGGCGAGAGCATCTGCGTCATCGGCCACGAAAAAGGATCCGACACCGATAGCCGGCTCAAGCACAATTTCGGCATGGCGCGGCCGGAAGGCTATCGCAAGGCGGCGCGCCTGATGACGATGGCCGATCATTTCGACATACCCGTGGTGGCGCTGATCGATACCGCCGGCGCCTATCCCGGCATCGGCGCGGAGGAGCGCGGTCAAGCAGAGGCGATCGCCCGCTCGACCGAGGCGTGCCTTGGCATAGGAGTCCCGAACATCGCCGCAATCATCGGCGAAGGCGGCTCGGGCGGAGCCATTGCGATCGCCACCGCCAATCGCGTCCTGATGCTGGAGCACGCCATCTACAGCGTGATCTCTCCAGAGGGAGCCGCTTCAATCTTGTGGCGCGACACCGCGAGAGCGGAAGATGCGGCCGCGAGCATGAAGATTACCGCACAGGACCTGGTACGGTTCGGCGTGATCGATGCGGTCGTGCCAGAGCCCACCGGCGGTGCTCATCGCGAGCCTGCCGCGGCCATCGACGCCACGGGCGAAGCGATCACCGAGGCGCTCGTTGAATTGCGGGGCCTCGACCGGGCAACCATCGTACGGCTGAGGCGGGAAAAGTTCACGGCGCTCGGCCGTGCGCTCGGATAGCGAGCGCTGCGCCCGAGCGTGCGTCTCGGGCTGTTCGGATTGCCACAATCTCGCCCTTATTCCTCCACGCCGAGCGGCTAGCTAATTCCTTGGATTCGCGGTCAAATTTGCTGCTAATTTATCGTTCATTTAACGGCAGCAGGTTTAGACGTTCGCCCGTGGGGATGTCTTGCGGAAACCGGCTGTTGTGAGTAACTGATTAGGCAGTAACGGCAGGGGGATGTATCTGTCGGGGAATCTCGCCTTGATCCGCGCCAGCTTTGCCCGCGCGCTAGCCGTGCCCGCAATGAGGCTGCGTGCGCTTGCGTCGCCGAGCTCGTTCGTCACGTGCGCGGCGGTGGTTGGCGCTTTGTCTCTTGCCGGCTGTTACGGCGACGAGGGCTACCAGTTGCCGACTCGGGCGATGAAAGAACTCTCGCCCGAAATGCTGACGCTGCTGCAGCAAAAAAACATGCCGAAGGACTCGCCGATCCTCGTTCGCCTCTTCAAAGAGGAATCCGAATTGGAAGTGTGGAAAGAGGACACCACCGGGCAATACCAGCTGCTCAAGGTCTATCCGATTTGCCGCTGGTCCGGTGAGCTCGGCCCGAAGAAAGTCGAGGGCGACCGGCAGGCGCCGGAAGGATTCTATTCGATCACGCCGGGCTTGATGAATCCCAATTCGAACTACTATCTCGCCATCAATGTGGGCTTCCCCAACGCTTATGACAAAGCGAACGGCTACAGTGGCGGATTCCTGATGATCCATGGCGATTGTTCGTCGCGTGGCTGCTACGCCATGACCGACGAGCAGATCGGCGAAATCTATTCGTTGGCGCGCGAAGCTTTCCTCGGCGGTCAAAAGGAATTCCAAATCCAGGCCTATCCGTTCCGCCTGACGCCGGCGAACTTGGCCCGGCATCGCACTAATCCGAACATGCCGTTCTGGATGATGCTCAAGCAAGGCAACGACCATTTCGAGGTGACGCACCAGGAGCCGAAGGTCGACGTTTGCGACCGCCGTTATGTCTTCGACGCGCAACCGCCCGAGAATTCGACAAAGCCTCTCGTGTTCAGCCCAAGCGGCCGTTGCCCGACCTATCAAGTCCCTCAGGAGATCGCCGGCCCGGCATTGGATAAACAGCGCAACGACGATTATCAGATCGCCCAGTTGACCAGGGAGAACGTCGCGACGGCGCCGATCGTCATGGGCACCGACGGCGGCATGAACCGCGTCTTCGCATCGAGGCTCGCAGAGACCAATCCGGTTTTCGACGATGACGGCCGGCTCCACGCGCCGCCGATCCATCCCGGCATGTCCGCGCCTACGCTGAGTGGACCGCGCGAGGATCCCGAGGCTGGCTCGGTCAAAACCGCATCCGGCCAAAAGCCCGCATTGTTTGGCGGTTTGTTCGACGCGAAATCCACTTCGCAGAGTGGCCAGTCGCAGAGTAGTCAGGTCGCGTCGGCCGACAACAGTTCCTCGGGAGGCTTCTTTGCCAAGCTCTTCAAACCGAGAGACACTGCCGCCCAGCAACCGCCTGCCCAAGGGACCGCACTTGCCGGCCTGCGTCCAACGCCGGAGCCACGCAAGAGCGATGTGGCAAAGACGCAGCCGCAACATCCCGAAGCCCAGAAGCCCGAAACCGCCACCGCGAAGGTCACGAAACCTTCGCAAGTGGCTAACGCCTCCGCGCCGCCCGTCACCGGCAGCGTGATGAAGGGCGCGCAGCCGGTGGTTCCGACGGGCTCGTTCGACAGCCGGTGGGCTGGGTTACAGTGATCAGGAATCAGAGACAGTCACACGTATCGTCCGTGGCAATGCTTGAATTTTTTGCCTGAGCCACACGGACACGGCTCGTTGCGGCCGACTTTGCCCCAGCTTTGCGGATCTTGTGGATTGCGCACCGGCGCCTGCTGACGCAGCAGCGTCGCCGGACGCGAGCCCGCCCCGATCGCCGCACCGGCGGCCGCGCCCGCACCCCCGGGTCCGATTCCGTGGCGTGCCAGGGTCTCGGCGCCGGCCAGCGCCAAGGCCATCTCGTCCTCGCCCGTCGTCGGATCGATCTTATGCGCCTCCATCGCCGGCAGCGCCGCTGGCTGCTGCGCCGGCGCGGCCTGGATCTCCACGCGCATCAATTGCGCCGTCACCGCCTCCCGCAAGCTCTGACTCATGTTCTCGAACAAGCTGAATGATTCCGCTTTGTATTCATTCAGCGGATCGCGTTGACCGTAGCCGCGGAAACCGATGACCTGCCGCAAATGATCGAGCATGACGAGATGCTCGCGCCAGAGATGGTCCAGGGTCTGCAACAATATCGACTTCTCGATGTAGCGGATGACATCGGAACCCCATTGGGCGACCTTGGCCGCCATGTGCTCGTCGGCACGGCGCTCCACGCGCGTGAAGATTTCTTCGTCGGCGATGCCTTCTTCCTTGGCCCATTCGTCGGCCGGAAGATCGAGCCCGAGGACGCGCTTGAGCTCCTCACGCAATCCGATTGCATCCCATTGCTCCGGATAGGCGTGTTCCGGGATATGCTTGGCGACCAGGTCGTCAATCACGGTATGCCGCATGTCGGCGATCACTTCGCCCACGGCCTGATCCTCCATCCATTCGACGCGCTGATCGAAGATTACCTTGCGCTGATCGTTCATCACATTGTCGAACTTCAGGATGTTCTTGCGGATATCGAAATTGCGAGCCTCGACCTTCTGCTGCGCCTTTTCCAGCGCCTTGTTGATCCAGGGATGGATGATCGCCTCGTTTTCCTTCAAGCCGAGCCTTTGCAGCATGCCGTCGAGCTTGTCGGTGCCGAAAATGCGCATCAGGTCATCTTCGAGCGACAAGAAGAATTTCGAGTGGCCCGGATCGCCCTGGCGCCCGGAACGGCCGCGCAATTGATTGTCGATGCGGCGGCTTTCGTGGCGTTCGGTGCCGAGGACGTAAAGACCGCCGGCGGCGAGAGCTTTTTCCTTCAAGCGCGCGACTTGCGAGCGGATCGCGGAGGCGCGGTCGCTCTTTTCGCGCTCGCGCGGATCCTCGATGTCGGCCAATTCCTGACGGATGCGCATGTCGGCATTGCCGCCGAGTTGAATGTCAGTGCCGCGGCCAGCCATGTTGGTGGCAATCGTAATCGCGCCGGGAACGCCGGCCTGGGCGACGATATAGGCTTCCTGCTCGTGATAGCGCGCGTTGAGGATGGCGAATACTTTCGCCTTGGAAGCCCCTTCATCGCCCGAATAGAGCGCCGCGAATGCGTTGGGATCGGAGAAATCGTGCTGCTCCCAGCTCTGCTTGCGCAGCATTTCGGCAAGCTGTTCGGACTTTTCGATCGAAGTGGTGCCGACCAGCACCGGCTGTCCGCGCGACTTGCAATCCTCGATCAGGGCCAAGATGGCGCGGAATTTCTCCGCTGACGTCCGATAAACCTCATCGTCGTCGTCAAGACGGACCATCGGCATATTGGTCGGAATTTCCAGGACCTCCAGATTGTAGATGTCCTGAAATTCATCGGCCTCGGTCGCCGCGGTGCCCGTCATGCCCGCAAGCTTCTCATACATGCGGAAATAGTTCTGAAAGGTGATCGAGGCGAGCGTCTGGTTTTCCGGTTGGATTACCTGGTGCTCTTTGGCCTCAAGCGCCTGATGCAGCCCTTCGGAGTAGCGCCGGCCAGGCATCATGCGGCCGGTAAACTCGTCGATGATCACGACCTCACTGTTGCGGACAATGTAGTCCTTGTCGCGGGCGAACAGCGTGTGCGCGCGCAGCGCTTGATTGACGTGGTGAACGACGGAGACGTTCTCGACGTCATAAAGCGAATCGGACTTGAGGAGGCCGGCGTCGCGCAGCCAATTCTCCATCTTCTCCATGCCGATTTCGGTGAGATTGACGGTGCGCTGCTTCTCGTCTAGCTCGTAGTCGGCCTTGTCCAGGCGGGGAATGTAGGCGTCGATGGTGTTGTAGAACTCGGAACGGTCGTCGAGCGGGCCGGAAATGATCAAAGGGGTGCGAGCTTCGTCGATCAGGATCGAATCCACTTCGTCGACGATGGCGTAGATGTGCCCACGCTGGACCATGTCCTCGAGCCGGTATTTCATGTTGTCGCGTAGATAGTCGAAGCCGAGCTCGTTATTGGTGCCGTAGGTGACATCGCAGTCGTATTGTTTCTTACGCTGCTCGTCGTCGAGGCCGTGCACAATCACTCCGACGGTCAAACCCAGAAACTTATAGATCTGGCCCATCCATTCAGCGTCGCGCTTGGCAAGATAATCGTTGACCGTGACCACGTGCACGCCCCGGCCGGCGAGCGCATTCAGATAAACCGGCAGAGTTGCGACCAGCGTCTTGCCCTCGCCGGTCTTCATTTCCGAGATCTTGCCCTCATGCAGGACCATGCCGCCGATAAGCTGAACGTCGAAGTGGCGCTGCCCAAGCGTTCGCTTGGATGCCTCGCGGACGGTGGCGAAGGCCGGCACAAGAATGTCATCGAGTGTTTGGCCTTCGGCAAGCAGCTTTTTGAATTCGTCGGTGCGCGCGCGCAACTCTTCGTCTGAAAGCGCCTCGAGCTCAGGTTCCAGCGCGTTGATTTCATCGGCGCGCGGCCGATAGGACCGGATGCGACGGTCATTCGAGGAACCGAACAGCTTGCGCGCGACAGCGCCGATCATCGCATTATTCCTTTGAATGCCTGCTGACCCGGGCAGTCATATGAAGCAAGATCGTGCCTAGAAACCGGTTCTCGCTGCTCGGCCATGCTGTCGTTATCTCGCGGCTGGTGCGGATCTCACCGGCGGGAAATGCGGCGCTATTCGGGCTTTGGCGAGGCGACTGAACATCCCGATATCCGGCCGAGAGATAGGAGGGGGTCGATTTTTTGTCAATGCGAAGCCTATTTCACGCGCTTGTTAGACTTAGGCTTGTTTCTGCCATTGCCAAGGGATTGCCAAGGCCGGTCGATTGCGCGACTGTCCGCGCCGGCTCCGGGACCGGAGGGACGGTCCGACACCCCAATAACGACCCCGCGATTAACGCGCCATGTGGCCTGCCAGGTTGTCTACCGCGTTACCTACCATGCCAGCGGTCATTTTGACCTGCCAGGCCACTCGCCGCGTCGGGCGCCGACGTCAATCGCAACGCCTCAACAGCCATCCAAGGAATCTCGTGTCATGATCTTTTTTCGTCCGATCGACTCTCGTCTCGTGGGCGCATTCGCGCTTGCTGCCTTTTTGACCGCACCGGCCTTTGGATTGCGCGCCCAGGATTCCGACCCTGTGGTCGCTCGCGCCAACGGTGTCGATATTCACCAAAGCGACCTCACTCTCGCCGAGGACGACATCGGCTCAGGCATGCCGCAAATGGGTCCCGATCAAAAACGCGATTACCTCGTCACCTACCTTTCCGACATCATCATCCTGTCGCAAGCCGCCGACAAGCAACAGCTTGGCAATCGCGCCGACGTAAAACAGCGGATCGAATTCGAGCGCCGCAAGGCTTTGATGGAGGCAATGCTTCAAGATGCCGGCAAGGCCGCCATGACCGACGAGGCGATGCACAAGGTCTATGACGAGGCGGTCAAGCAGATGCCGAGCCAGGAAGAAGTGCACGCGCGGCATATTCTCGTCACTACCGAAGACGAAGCAAAAGAGATTGAAACACAGCTGAAAAACGGCGCCGATTTCGCCACCCTGGCCAAGCAGAAATCGAAGGATCAGGGGGCGGCCGATGGCGGCGACCTCGGCTACTTTACCAAGGATCAGATGGTGCCTGAATTCGCCGAAGTCGCTTTCAAACTCGACAAAGGACAGATTTCCGATCCGGTGAAGACGCAGTTCGGCTGGCACATCATCAAGATCGAGGATAAGCGTGTGAAGCCCACGCCGACCTTCGATGAGGTCAAAGGCCAACTGCAGAATTACGTGGCGCGGCGCGCGCAGGCGGAGCTGGTCGCCAGCCTGCGCAAATCCGCGACAGTCGAGCGCCTCGATCAGCCGGCAAGCACGCTGGACCCATCGGCGCTTAATCCCGCTGCGCCGGCGAAAAAATAATTTGCCCTTGCGGGGCGGGCAAAAACACGTCATTCCGGCCGAGCGACGCGAACTGGAATTCATAACTCCAGCATCGGGAGATCGATCCCGCTGACGCTGGAACATGGATTCCGGGCTCACGCTTCGCCCGCGCCCCGGAATGACCTGATGTCGCCTGCCATTTCGCCTCTCGCCCCCAAGACGTTTCCCGCCCTCCCGGCAATCGCCGGCGTCCGCCTGGCGACCGCCGCCGCCGGCGTACGGTATCGGGACCGCACCGACGTGATGCTCGCGGTGTTCGACCGCGAGACGAGCGTCGCCGGCGTATTCACGCGCTCCAAATGCCCCTCGGCGCCGGTCGAATGGTGCCGCGCGCGCTTGAAGGGCCGCCGCGCCCGCGCGCTTGTCGTCAATTCCGGCAACGCCAATGCCTTTACCGGCAAGAGCGGCCGCGAGGCTTGCGCAATCACCGCAAAATTTGCGGCGGCGGCTGTCGGCTGCAAGACTTCGGAAGTGTTTCTCGCCTCAACCGGCGTGATCGGGGAACCACTCGCCGCGCAGGTCTTCGAAGCGGTCATGACCAAGCTCGTCGCCGCGGTGCGGCCGGATAGCTACGGCGATGCCGCCAAGGCGATCATGACCACCGACACGTTTCCAAAGCTGGCGACCGCGAGCGCGCGGATTGCCGGGACTGAAGTCGTCATCAATGGCTTCGCCAAAGGCGCCGGCATGATTGCGCCGGATATGGCGACCATGCTTGCCTTCGTCTTCACCGACGCGCCGATCTCGTCGCCGATTTTGCAGACATTGTTGCGCGAGGGCGTGGTCGACACGTTTAATGCCGTTACCATCGATGGCGACACATCGACATCCGACACGCTGCTCGCTTTTGCGACCGGCGCCGCCAAGGCCGCACCCCGCATCACCCGCAGCAACGATCCGCGCCTGGTGCCCTTCCGCAAGGCATTCAATGCCGTGCTGACCAACCTGTCCGAGCAAATCGCGCGCGATGGAGAAGGTGCCCGCAAACTCGTCGAGATCGTCGTTGAAGGCGCGGTCTCGAAAAGCTCGGCGCGCCGTATTGCGCTTTCGATCGCCAATTCGCCGCTGGTCAAAACCGCGATAGCCGGGGAGGATGCCAATTGGGGCCGCGTCGTCATGGCGGTGGGCAAAGCCGGGGAGCCGGCCGATCGTGACCGGCTGTCGATATGGTTCGGCGGCATCCGCGTTGCACACAAGGGCGCACGCGATCCGGCCTACGACGAGGCCACCGTATCGGCTGCAATGAAAGAACCTGAAATAAAGCTCAAGGTGGCGCTCGGTCTCGGCAAAGGCTGCGATCGGGTGCTGACGTGCGACCTGACCAAGGAATATGTCGCGATCAACGGGGATTACCGGAGTTGACGGCCGCTCATAAGTACGTTCGCACCGCGACCCTCGACATCGCTTTCGAAGAAAGTGGGGTTGCCGAAGGCGTGCCAGTCGTGCTGATGCATGGCTGGCCCTATGATCCGCGCAGTTACGACGAAGTGATTCCCACACTAAGCGCGGCCGGGGCTCGCGTGATCGTGCCTTACCTGCGCGGCTTTGGGGCGACGCGCTTTCGCTCCGCCGAGACGCCGCGTTCGGAACGGCAGGCCGCGCTCGGCAAGGACCTGCGCGAATTGCTCGATGTCCTTGCCGCGGAGCGTGCCGTGCTCGCCGGCTATGACTGGGCCGGCCGCGGCCGCCTGCATCGTCGCGGCGCTGTGGCCAGAGCGCGTGCGCGGCCTTGTTACGGTCAACGGCTACAATATTCATGACATCGCCGGCTCGGCCGAACCGCAAACGCCTATACAAGAGCGGCGTTTCTGGTACCAATGGTATTTCCAGACCGAGCGCGGCCGCATCGGGTTGGAGCGCAATCGTGGTCGCTGTGCCGGTTGTTGTGGGAAATTTGGTCGCCGCATTGGTCGTTTGACGACGCCACATTCGAGCGTAGCGCCGTCTCCTTCGCTAACGGGGACTTCGTTGCGGTCACGATCCATTCCTATCGGCATCGTTACGGCAACGCCGCGGGCGACCCGGAGCTCGAAGCGATCGAGCGGCGGCTTGCCGCAAAGCCCAAAATCAATGTGCCAACCATCGCCTTGCAGGGTGACTCCGACGGCGTCTTGCCTTCGGAGGTTTCAGAAAAGCACGCGGCGTTCTTTTCAGGGCCGTACCAGCGCCATTTGCTGGCGCGGGTCGGTCACAACCCGCCTCAGGAAGCGCCGCGGGAATTCGCCGGCGCGATTCTCAAATTGATGAAGGGCTAACGCTTTGCGCGCGGAGCGGACGATTCAGACCGGCAGGATGTGTTTTGAACGCTACAATTTTATCGTCGATGGCAATCTTTCGTTGACCGTCGTGGCGAATCCCGCAGTTTCAGTGAGATGTTTGAAAATGCTTTTACTCTCCGATTGGTAAAGTGAGACGGACCGTGAGCGTCATACTCGTTCTTGTCGCCGCCTGTGCGTTGATCGATCCGGATGGCCGGGTGCTGATCGCACAACGCCCGCCCGGTAAATCGATGGCGGGATTATGGGAATTCCCCGGCGGCAAAGTCGAGGCGGGTGAGCGGCCGGAACAGACTCTGATTCGCGAGTTGAAGGAGGAATTGGGAATCGCAGTCAAAGAGGAATGTCTCGCGCCTCTAACCTTTGCGAGCCATGTCTATCCCGACTTCTATCTGCTTATGCCGCTCTATGTCTGCCGGCGTTGGGATGGGTTCGTTCAGGCTAAGGAGGGACAGGACCTCAAATGGGTGCGAATGCACGATCTACGCGACTATCCGATGCCGCCGGCCGACGAGCCGCTGATCTCGCACTTGGCAACGCTGATCTAGTTTAAACGCGAAAGGCCCGACGCGATGTCGAAGTTGCAGAACGCCAGGATCGCCTCGGCGTCGCCCCGCGCCTGATGCGCGACGAACGAGGCACCACGGCAATCGAATGTGCGCTTATCGCTTCGGCAGTGGCCGTCGCGATCGCGGCGTCGATCATGAACCTGGGCGGCACCGTCAAGGGACTATTCACCAGCGTTTTGACGGCGATGAAATAGCTCTTCGCCGAAGCATGACACCGCTACCGGCCTCCTTTTTCTCTCGCTGAAATTTCGTGCGTGCCAAGTGCGTTGGCGAGCCGGGTCTTTGCCGAGCCAGGCTTGAGCGGTTGCTGCTGACCGGGGTGCGGCGCCCAGCCCGATAGCCACACAATGTCGAACGTAGCGCGGATACGGCCGTCAGGGTCGGCAAATCGGAGCGCGTAGACTTCCGCCATGCGCCGCAGTGTCGCGCGGCGGAGTGGGCGGCGCCGGCGCGCAATGAGCGAATTGGTCGCTCCCATGCGCCTTAAATCCTGTAAAAGGTCGAAGACCGACCCATAGCGTACGGTCAGGCGATCGACGTCGGTCACCGGCAGCGCGAATCCTGCGCGCTGCAGCAATCCGCCGAGTTCGCGTAGATCGGCAAAAGGCGCGACACGGGGCGAGGCGCCGCCTTCGATCTCGCTCTCGGCTGTGGCAAAGGATTGTCGCAGTTCAGTCAGCGTCTCGCCGCCGAAGAGCGCTGCGAGAAACAAGCCGTCGGATTTCAGTGCGCGGCAAACCTGCAAAAGCACACCCGGCAGATCATTGACAAATTGCAACGCCAAGGCCGAGACCACGAGATCGATTGCGCCGTCGCCGAACGGCAGGGCCTCCTCCTCCGCCACAACAAAAGGCCTTCCTCGCGGTAGTACATCCGCGCTCACGACCATGCCGATCGAGCTAAGCCGAAGGAGCGCCGCGCGAACCGCTTCGCCGGGCGTGCCCAGATCAAGCACGACGTCGAACCGCCGCAGGACCGTGGCGAGCCGATCGGCAAGTTCGCCGGCAACCCAATCGATTAGGAATGTCGCTGCATCCAAAAACGCCGCGCGACGGCGCCTGTGGCGCTGGAGCGAACGGTCGAAGATCATCGCAGCTGAAGTCATGATCTTTCGGCTCGTGCCGGTGACATTCTCATCTCGCAGCGGTAGCGTTGGCCCATGATGTTATCCAACGCCAGCGCCGTGCCGGTATCGATTAGACGCGCCGCCGCTGCGTTGCGCACGGCATTGCGCGACCTGCTCGACCTCGCTCTGCCGCCGCAGGGCGCCGCCTGCCGCGAGCTGGTCGAAGGCCGCGGGGTCTCTGCCCGGCATGCTGATCGGAGCTTTCCTTCATTACACGGCCCTATTGCGAGCGGCTCGGCATTCCCTTCGTGTATGACCCCGGCCCGGGCATCCTGTCCATGGGGGCCATTGCCAACCCGCCCGCCTACCATCGCGCCCGTGCCGCAGTGCGATTCGACGAAATTTCCCGCGCGCCGGTTCACGCCCTCAAATATGCCGACCGCCTTGACCTTGCACCAATGATGGGGCGCTGGATTGCCCACGCGGGGCGCGAGCTATTGGCCGAGGCCGACGCACTCGTCCCGGTGCCGCTGCACTGGCGCCGATTATGGGCGCGGCGTTTCAATCCGTCGGCTATGCTCGCGGCCGCAATTTCCAAAGAAACCGGCCTGCCGGTGGGCGCCGGCGCGCTCAAACGCGTAAAACGCACCACGCAACAGCTCGGCCTCTCGCGGACCGAGCGGGCGGCCAATGTCCAGGGTGCGTTTCGCGTGCTGCCGGACGGCAAGGCCGCGGTGACTGGCCGGCGCCTGGTCCTCGTCGACGATGTGCTGACGACTGGAGCGACCGTCGACGGCTGCGCACGCGCGCTCTTGCGCGCCGGGGCCGCCGATGTGGAGGTGCTGGTTTTCGCCAGGGTTGCCGAGCCGGTCTAAACGTCCATATAAACACTTTGATAAAAAATACGCCCGATCATGGCCGCCATCGACATCTACACTGTGCAGTACTGTCCTTACTGCCAAGACGCGAAGGACCTGTTGACCCGCAAAGGTGCGCCCTTTCATGAGATCGACGTCACCGGAAAAAGGGACATTCGCAAACAGATGATTCGGCGCGCTAACGGCCGCAGCACCTATCCGCAGATTTTCATCGGCGCGATGCATGTCGGCGGTTGCGACGAGCTTTATGCGCTTGAGGAAACCGGCAAGCTTGATCCCCTGCTGGCCGCCGCGAAGGAGCCGCCGGCATGAGCACGCGGGACACTCCCGGCTTCAAGGCCGGACTGATCCAGATGCGGCCCGGACTCGATCCGGCGGCTAACCTTGCGGCGCTCCTCGCGTTGATCGATCAGGCCAAAGAAGCCGGCGCCGATTACGCGCTCACGCCGGAAATGACCAACATCCTCGCGATCAAACGCGATCATTTGTTCGCGAACATCGTCACCGAAGAACAGGATCCGACGCTGGCGACATTGCGCGAAGTCGCGCGCGAGCTTGCGATCTACATTCATATCGGCTCGCTTGCGATCAAAGCCTCGGCCGAAAAAGCGGCGAATCGATCGTTCCTCATCGATCGCAAGGGTGCCGTCGCCGCTCGTTATGACAAGATTCACATGTTCGACGTCGATCTTGCCGGCAATGAGAGCTATCGGGAATCCAACAGCTACCGCCCCGGCGAACTTGCCGTTCTCGCCGATTTGCCATGGGGCCGCCTCGGCATGACGGTGTGTTACGATTTGAGGTTTCCGGCGCTCTATCGCGCTCTGGCCGAAGCCGGCGCGTCGTTCCTGGCAATCCCGTCGGCCTTCACCCGGCAAACCGGCGAGGCGCATTGGCATGTCCTGCAGCGCGCCCGCGCCATCGAAAACGGCTGCTTCGTATTTGCCGCCGCCCAAGGCGGCAAACACGAAAACGGACGTGAGACTTTCGGTCACTCGCTCATCGTCGACCCGTGGGGCCGCATCCTGGCCGAGGCCGGCACCGAACCGTGCGTGGTGATGGCGGAGATTAAGCCCTCCGAAGTCGCGGCGGCGCGCGGACGGATTCCTTCGCTGCATCATGGGCGGCGCTTCGAACTGGTCGAACCGCTGGCCGAGCCGGTCTACCTTCACGCAGTGCGAGAGCAGACATGATTCGCTACAGGCTCAACTGCGATCAAGGCCACGCTTTCGAGAGCTGGTTTCAAAACTCCGCCGTCTACGACAAGCAGGCCAAGCGGTCGCTCGTCACCTGCCCGATATGCGGCTCTGCCAAGGTTGAAAAAGCCATCATGGCCCCGCGCTTGGCGCGCGCGGATGCCGGGCCGCGACCCCCGGAACCGCCCAATCCTCAAAAGACGCCGACACCTGCGGTCGCTCCGAAAACGCCGGTCGCGATGGTGTCCGCGACCGAGCGCGAGCTGCGGCAAAAACTCAAGGAGCTTCGCGACCACATCACCAAAAATGCGAACTATGTCGGGCAGCGTTTCCCCGAAGAAGCGCGCAAGATCCACTATGGCGAGGTCGAGCATCGTTCGATCTACGGCGAAGCATCGCCCGAAGAAGCCAAGCAATTGCACGAGGAAGGTATCGAATTTCATCCGCTGCCGGTTCTTCCGGACGATAAGAATTGACATTCGCGCCCTCCTGCTGGAGGGAACGCACGATCCTTCAATAAGCCCAGATTAAAAGAGCGACGCCGGCGACCACGAGCGCCATGCCGATGCCTTCGCGCGCGCTGGTGCGCTGGTTGAAGGCAAAGCGCGCCACCAATTGCGCGAATAGGACTTCCACTAGCGCAAGCGTTCGTACGCCCGCTGCGGTCGCCAGCGCAAAGGCGAGAAACCAGAACTGCGAGGCCAGCGCCCCCATGAATCCCGCGAACAACGATGCCTTCCAGGCACGCAGCAGCGCGAACATGACGCTGGGCTGGCTCAGCGAGAGAAAAAGTGAAAGCGCAACGGCCTGTAGAGCGAGCCCAATCACCAGCGTGAATGTCGCCGCCATGACGTAATTCGGCAGATCGAGGCTCAGGATCGCCCCGCGAAACCCGATTACGGCCAACGCCAGCTCTCCGCCCGAGGCCAAGCCCAGCAGCGTCGGCTTCATTCCGCCCACCATCCCGCCAGGCTTCGTCGACATGACAATCACGCCGGCGGTCGCCGTGGAGATCGCGGCCAACATGGGCCAGGTCACCGCGTCGCCAAGAAACACCAAGCCGAAAATGGCCACCTGGATAGGCTCCGTCTTGGTATAGGCGATCGTGACGACGAAGGAACGCCCGTCCATGGTGGCAAGCATCAGTGCCGTGGCGGCGATTTGTATCAACGCCCCGGCCGCCACCCATGGCCAGAAGGATAGTCCCGGATGCGGCAACGGCGCGCCGGTCACGACCAGCAGAACGACGAGAAAGACAAGCGCGAACGGAAAGCCGAACAGAAACCGCACATGCGTCGCGCCGGCGGCTCCGAGCCCGCCGCTCAGTTCGCGCTGCATCGCATTACGGATGGTCTGGGCGAATGCGGCGACGATCGTGAAGACGGCCCACAACCAGGGCGCTGCTGTCACGCAGCCTTCTCCGCCACCACCATGTAATTGACATCCATATCGGCGGATAGTTGCCAGCGGTCGCCGAGAAGATTGTAAATAACGCCGGTCTCGGCCTTGACCTGCATGCCGCCCTGTTCGATGGCGATTTCAAGCTCGTTCGGAGTGGCGAATTTCTCCCATTGATGCGTTCCGCGCGGCAGCCAGCGCAGAATGTATTCGGCGCCAACAATTGCGAGCGCGAAGCTTTTTACCGTGCGATTGAGCGTGGCCACGAACAACAGGCCGCCGGGCTTCACCATCTCCGCAGCGATCTCCACGAACAAGCCGAG
>Ga0306920_100003718_pt1 | contig 19431 bp, 21 predicted proteins | sample flu12Cox44000170_FD_204666 | JGI IMG/M metagenome (GOLD analysis project Ga0306920, IMG submission 204666) | Lab enrichment of tropical soil microbial communities from Luquillo Experimental Forest, Puerto Rico - flux4day.12C.oxic.44.000.170 (v2)... | ecosystem: Environmental > Terrestrial >... | reverse complement strand
CGGTCTGCCGGCTAAGGTAGCTGTTCTGGGACCTTTGAGGATGCAGTACGAGCGCGCGATGGCGGCCGTAATCCAGACCAGCCGCGCCCTGGAAAGCGCGCAATTCTAAGTTGACAACGTCTTTGGTAAGCTAAAAACAGTGGACACCGGGAAGCCTGATCAGAACCCCTCTGACGTATCGTCAGACGAGAGCGACCTTCCTGCCGTCACGGCGGAAGGCCAATTGGCAGCCGTCGCCGCCGAGCGCGATCAGCTGACCGCGGAGAAGGCTGACCTGCAAGATCGTCTGCTCCGTATACATGCGGAGTTCGACAACGCGCGGCGCCGTTTCGAACGGGAGCGTTCCGAGTATCTGCAGTTTGCGTCGATGGACCTGGTGAAGCAGATTTTGCCGGTGCTGGACGATTTCGAGCGTGCGCTGCAGGTGGAGACCACCGATCAAAACTATGCCAAGGGCGTAGGTCTAATCTATCAGCGGCTGACCGAGACGCTGAAGAAGATGGGCTTGGAAGCGATGGAGACCGCCGGCCGCAAGTTCGACCCCAACCTGCACGAGGCCGTGGAGCGCGTCCCAAGCCAAGAGGGCGAAGACCAGGCGATTTTAGGCGAGTTCCGGCGGGGTTATTATTTCAAAGGGAAGCTCCTCCGGCACGCGATGGTGAAGGTCGCTGTCCACTCGTAGCGGAATCCCGTGTCCAAGAGAGATTATTACGAAATCCTCGAGGTAGGCCGGGAGGCCGGCGATCAGGAGATAAAAAGCGCGTATCGGAAGATGGCGCTTCAGTATCATCCCGATCGGAACCCCGACGATCCGGGCGCGGAAGAGAAATTCAAAGAGGCGTCGGAAGCCTACAGCGTCTTGAGCGATCCGCAGAAGCGCGCGAGCTACGATCGCTTCGGTCATGCCGGGCTGCAGGGTGCGGCCGGAGGATTCAATCCCGATGCATTTTCCGATTTCAGCGACATCCTGGGCGATTTCTTTGGTTTTGGCGACCTGTTTGGCGGCGGCCGGAGACGCACGCGGGCTCACCGCGGTGAAGATATCCGGTTCGACCTGGAGTTGAGTTTCGAAGAAGCGATCTCCGGGCTCGGCGCCGAGATTCAAGTGCCGCGCATGGAAAGCTGCGACCGTTGCCGCGGATCGGGCTCGGAACCCGGCAGCGGGCCCAGTACGTGTCCGACCTGCCACGGGCGTGGAGAGGTTCTTTACCAGCAGAGCTTCATTTCCATCCGGCGTGCCTGTAGCGCGTGCGGTGGCACCGGCCAAATTATCCGCAATCCATGCAGTCAGTGTCGGGGCCATGGGTATCAGCAGGTGCAGCGCAAACTCAGGGTGAATATTCCCGCCGGCGTCGACGACGGAACCCGGGTCCGCTTGGCGAATGAAGGCCAGCCGGGCGCCTACGGGGGGCCTCCAGGAGATCTCTACGTCTTCTTGAAGGTCAAGGAGCACGTGTTTTTTGAGCGGCACGAGCAGGACTTGCATTGCACCATTCCCTTGAACATCACGCAGGCCGCGCTCGGCTGTGAGATCGATGTGCCGACGCTCGAGCAACCCTACAGACTCAAGATCCCCGAGGGGACTCAAGGCGGCGCGCAGTTCCGGCTGCGCCATAAGGGTGTGCCCGCCCTCAATGGCGGGGGCCGTGGCGATCTATATGTCCACATCGATGTGAGAATTCCGGCCCGGCTTACCCGCGAGCAACGGAAATTGTTCGAGCAGCTCCGCGAACAGCTTCCGGTGGACAACTCACCCGTCGAAAAAGGCCTTTTTGAGAAGGTCAGGAATTACTTCACGTAGAGCGGCGTGAGGCGCGAAGTTCGACCGCGCCCGCTGCGCGCGATTTGCGGCGCGACCATTCCGGACGCTGGTGCTGTACATCGACCTGCGGCCCGGCGCCGGGGATGCTCCCACTCTGGTCCGGGTCTGCAGCCGATTGATGGTGCGCGTGAGGTCCTTGTGAATCGTCCGATAACTGCGCGACAACTCCCTTCAACGTGGGTAGATCAGTCTGGCCATGATAGACCGCTGACCCGAGCCCGGCACCTAACAGGTCCGACTTCCGGGCATCGACCGGTCACTGCTTGTGGCCCGCCTCCCAAGCAGAGCATCTGGCGCGGTCGCACACCACTCCCTTCGTCACGTGAGGCTTCAGCAAGGTCAGGTCAGTTCCCCAGGCAGCCCTTCCACAAGCTCGACAATGGTGTGGCCGCCTTGGTTTCGACCATCGGCTACCGCAGCAACTTGCCGGACGCATTCAGGATTGCCCGCAGTCGCTTTTTGAGAATGTCCATCCCGATCTACTTCTTACTAGTTCTGAGGGTGCCAGGGTTCTCAGCTCCCGCTGGTTCTCACTCCCATTAAAGAACGATCTGAAAAGGGGCGCCCTTTTTAAATGCATCGAGGCGGGAATGCCCCCGAACAGCAGGAGCCCTTCTGGACGGGCGCCTTGCTTCCAGACTCCCCGCGGAGTTCGGTACACCGTCGTATTGTCAGGTCGTAAGCCAGGTCGTACTGCCGGAACGACAGCATCAGCGGTCCGTTCGTACGGTTGATTTGGGAACAGTTTGGTGGAACGGCCTTCTCTCAATGCGTCATCGCGTACATGACATAGTTCACGCCGAGGCGGATGCCCAGATCGGAGAACTTGACGGGATAGCCTGGGGAATCGGCCCACTCCCACGAATCGCCCGTATCCTGGTTGAAATTGGCAACCACCATGATGCGGCCCTTGTCGTCGTAGATTCCCACCCAACGGCCGACGCGGCCGCCCTTCTTTGAACCCTCCCGGAGGTGTTCGGCGCCCGGAATCACGAAACGGTCGTTGATGTCGTAGACCGTGTGGAAAATCGCGTCGGCATCGTCGATGTCGACAATGGGGCGGTCCGGAAAAGCGAACCGGATTCGCTTTTCGAATTCAGCCCACTCGTCGGGGCCATGAAAATCATCGGCAAAGAAAAAACCGCCGCGCAGGCAGTATTCGCGTAACCGCCTGCCTTCGTCCTGCGTGAGACCCCACTCTCCGGCCTGGACGGCATACAGCCAAGGCCAGTCGTATGCGTCGCCGTCCTCCAGCAAGACGGGTTGCTCGACAGACCGAACGTGGATGCGGGTCAGACGGCGAACCGCCTGGACGAAGTGGCGGTCGGCGCGCGGGTAGTCCTGTGTCCAAAGCGAAAGGCCGAGGCGGAAGTCGCCGTCGAAGCGGCCGCGGTAGCCATCGAGCGGGCCGCCCGGGAACATCAGGCGGGCAAAGACCCACTCCGTTTTCTCGTTCCAGTCGGCCGGGAGCGGGAAGTCGTTGTATTCGACGGCAGGGAACTCGCGGAAGGGCCGCTGGAAGGCGTACAAGCCACCGAGCAGGGCTAAGCCGCATCCTGTGGTGCACCACACCCTCCGTAGAAGCATACATCTCCTTCTCCTGAGAATATCACTGGAACAAGAGCCAGGTTGTCATCGAGTAGGGTGGCCCTTGTGAGGGCCAAGTCATCAGCAAGGTGTTAGTGTTCTTCCGCGCACGGTCCCCAAACAGGCGTTTCTGCCCACCACAGACCGATCCGCCATCGCAAAAAAAAATCTCCAGGCCAAAAATCGCGTCTCTCACAAAACGCCACTACCCGTCAGCAGACCGACCCGCCATCGCAAAAAAAAACAATCTCCAGGCCAAAAATCCCGTCTGCTCACAAAACGCCACTACCCGTCAACTTTGGCGTTGGAGATTTCCCGAGCCGATGTGCTGGGGATCGAAACTAAGAAATGAAATGAGACTTTGAGTGAGCACTTTGGAACTGTCGGTTAGCACACTATCAGCTAAATTGATTACGTAGATTACATAGACAAGATAAAAGGATACGAGATCATTAGTATGACTGGCTCGCTACTCGCCTCTCAACTCGAGGTTTGCACCTCCCCCGCGCAACATACCGCTCGCCGATTGGACCGGCGCCGGCAACTCCGGTTTCCGATCGTGCTGGACCTCCACTATGCCGTCAAATCCGGTTCGGTTGGAGAGGGCCTGCTCGTCAACATCGGCAGCGGAGGCCTGCTTTTTCGCTGCCCAGTGCGACTACCGGAAGGCAGGCCGATTGAAATCGCTCTACCCTGGCCCTTTCTCCTCAACGGCGAGTGCCCGTTGCAGCTTCGAATTCGAGGCCGGATCATCCGCACTGATCCCTCCACGGTGGCGGTAGCGATTCAAAAGTATGAATTCCACACGTCGGCGCGGCACGGCGAGAAAACCTCCTTGGCTAGGCTCGCAGGTTGAATCGAGCGGCCTCCATCGGGGTGGCCGCCGGTGTTCGGAGCCCGCTTCCGCCGCGAGAATTCGATACGGTTGCGCGATAATCGGCGCATGGCCACTCTCGGACTGATCGAATACCAGCATGCCAGCTCGGAGGTGCGGGCGGTTTTTGACGATATCATGACCACTCGGCAGACCGATACGATCAATAACTTCTGGAAAGCGTTGGCGCACGATCCGAAAACGCTGCGCCGGACTTGGCAGAGCATCAAAGAGATCATGGCGCCGGGAGCGCTCGACGCCGTGACCAAGGAGATGATCTACCTGGCAGTGAGCACCACCAATCAGTGTGGCTATTGCATCGCCTCGCACACGGCCGCCGCACGGAAGGCTGGAATGAGCGATGCGATGCTGGCCGAACTCATGGCCGTTGTGGGGATGGCCAATGAAAGCAACCGGCTGGCAAGCGGATATCAAGTGGAGGTTGATGAGCGCTTCCGGTCATAATCGCAGCCGCAGATAGATCGCTCCGGGCTCCGGCTGACCCTCATGCGGCGCGGTGAGTTCAAAGCCCATCCGGCCGTACATTTCCAGGGCGGTGGACATGACCGGCAAAGTATCGCCGCGCATCTCGCCATATCCGGCCTGTCTGGCCTCCTCGATGATCCACTGCATCAGGGAGCGGCCCACGCCCCGGCCGCGAAACGCCGGGCGCACGTAGAGGCGCTTCGCCTCGCAGCGTGTCGCGTCGAGCCGTCGCAACGCCACACAGCCTGCCGCCCCGCCACTTATCCACGCGAGCGCCAGCCGGCCATCGGGTGGGCTGTAGGAGCCTGGCAGGCCGGCAAGCTCCTGGGCGAAATTCTGAAAGCAGGGGGTGAAGCCGAAGGCCGCCCAATATTCCTCGAACAGGCGGCGGACCTGCTCGATATCCGCGCTGGATTTCGCCGGAAGCACCCGCATGGGCAATTTCGCTCGGTGACCATTCCCACTTGAGGATCGAACGGCCGGCTTATTTGGAGGCTTGCTGACGGTAATACGCCGTCAGGTCGAGTGGAGGCGGTGTTTGCCCGAGAGCCCGCAGAAACCCCGAGACCTGGCCGCGGTGGTGACTTCCGTGATTGACCACATGCAAAATCAACTGCCAGAGCGGCTGACGATAGGCGTTGCCCTTGGTGTCCTTATAGGCGATTTCGGCGCGGGCGGCTTCATCGGTAAGAGGCAGCGCCCACTGCCGCCATCGCTCGTGCAGAGTCGGCCAGTCGTTCTCGAGTACCGTCAAATGATAGTCGGCATCGGTAGTGAAGGCGGCGGTCGGTAGGTCGGACACACGGGCCAGCCAGATGCGATCCGCGGCGTAAATGTGGACCAAGGTACCGAGCACGCTGCGATCGGCCGTTTTGAAATCGTAAGTCAAGTCGTCCTGCGGAAGCTTCGCCGCTGCGCTAACCAGACGCTGGCTGGCCCAGCCCGTGTAATCGAGGTGAGTTCTGAGAACGTCCGCTGAAATAGCCATACCCCGCCATTATCGCCCGAGTCGGGCAAGGCTCTGGCCGGCGCGGGCGCGAAGCGCCACGGCTCCGCGGCTTCCATTCCGTTTCACTTCGAACACGGGGGACAATAGTGATGTGAAGCATTCAGCCCTTTTATTCGGTTTTCTGGGGCTTCTCGGGGTTACCGAGGGGAGCGCCGCTCCTGGTGTCACCAAAGTGGAGCTCAAGCCGGAGACTGAAATTGCCTTTGGCCAATACATCCAGGCCACCGAGAGGCGCCTCGATCAGGAACTGGCCGAGGGGCACTTCTTGTGGGTGGACGGAGCGCCGGAACGCCTGCGCCGGGTTCGCGGCGGCGAGATCCTGGTCGAATCCAGGGCAGGAAAGGGAGGCGCGCCGCTGGGGGATGGCGTGGTTCACGATTGGATCGCAGCCGTCTTTATCCCCGGCACGACTCTCCAGAAGGCGTTGGCGCTAGTTCAGGATTATGACAATCACAAGAATATCTATAAGCCGGACGTTAGCGATTCGAAGTTATTGGGCAAGAAGGGCAACGACTACCAGGTCTTTCTCCGCTTAGTCAAGAAGAAGGTTCTGACCGTGGTGCTGAACACATACCACAACGTACATTACGTTCCGCTCGACGCGCGCCGTTGGTACAGCCGTTCCTATAGCACGCGAATCGCCGAGGTCGACGACGGCCAGGAGCTGCCTCCCGGCGAGGACCACGGATTTTTGTGGAGACTGGATTCTTATTGGCGGTTTGAGGAGCGCGACGGCGGCGTGTATCTAGAGTGTGAAGCGATTTCGCTGACGCGCAGTGTGCCGGTGGGCTTGGGCTGGTTGATCAATCCGATCCTTCAGAGCCTGCCGCGCGACTCGCTGGTGAATACGCTACGCCAGACGCGAGAAGCTCTATAAACGATGCGCTACGTGCTTACGCGCAAATCTGAGGAGGCCGTCCGGCGGTTCCTGGCGTCGCCGGTGCTTCTGGCCTTCGACTTTGATGGAACGCTGGCGCCCATCGTGGGCGACCCGGATCGGGCGCGCCTGCGGCCCGCCACGCGCCGGCTTCTCCGCCGCGTGGCGGAAGCTTGGCCGTGTGTCGTGATCTCGGGCCGATCCCGTGCCGACGTCCGAAACAAGGTGTTTGGCACCGGCATTCGCCGCACGTTCGGCAATCATGGCGCCGAACCCTGGGCGGATGCGCGTGGGGCTCGGAAACAGGTTGCGCTCTGGGGCGCATCGCTCGCCAAGGATCTCGCGAATCTGAGCGGCATCCGAATCGACAACCATCGGCTTTCGGTGACCGTCCATTACCGGCACTGCGACCCCAGGGCCTCGGCTCGCTCGCAAATTCTCGATGCGGCGCGGACGCTACCCGAGGCTCGTCTGATCTTGGGGAAGCTGGCGGTGAGCGTGATTCCAGCGCGCGCCCCGAATAAGGGTACGGCTTTGCGGGCGGAACTGGCTCGCCTCGACTGCGACCGGGCCCTCTATGTCGGTGATGACGAAACCGACGAAGATGTGTTCGCGCTGGACCGCGCAATCCGGCTCCTGAGCGTTCGCGTTGGACGAAAACATCGCTCTCGGGCTCAATACTTCCTTCGCAACCAGGCAGAGATCGATGAGTTCTTGCGAATCCTGATCGCGTCGCAGCCGGTGTAAGATTACCGATTCACGAGCGGCCGTCAACCAGTGGATCCAACCGTCCGCGGCCGGCTTGAGCGCACAGGAACCGAGGCGATCCGACCAAAGCCGCTGTAAGCTCGAAGTTCATTCGGCCTCGAGGCACCTCGCGCCCGCGCGCGATACCCCGCTGGCCAGGGACACCGAGCCCAAACTGAGCTTTCGAAGCAACGGCGGGGGGCTGATGAGCCCGTCCGCCAGAACCCGGCGCTCTGGGTCTGGGGGATGCCGCTAGGGTGAGCGCTGGGAGATACCACGAGAAAGCAAAATCCCGTGCGTAACGTCCCGCGACGGGCACCAGGAGTTGGCGCCGAGCGGCCCCGACCACACGGGTGGAGCCGCCAGCCGAGATTCTTGTCGAGCAGAATGAACCGGAAAAGACCGAACGCGTGTCGGGAGCGAGCGTGCTCAACGCGTTGTTTGCGCCATGGCCACGATGTGGATCCGGCGATTCCTCTGCCAGCAGGCTTCGTTGTGATCCTGGCACACCGGGCGTTCTTTGCCATAGCTGATGAGGGAAAGCTGGGACTCGGGAATTCCTACCTGCGTCAGGTAGTTTCTCGCGGCACGCGCGCGCTCATCACCCAGAGCCAAGTTGTATTCTTCCGAACCGCGCTCATCGCAATACCCCTCGATGGTGAGCTTGTAAGTCGGATAGTCCTTCAGAATGTCGCGCAGCTCACTGGAATCGGCCTGCAATGCGGTGATCGCATCGGGCCGCAGGTCGTGCTTGTCGTAGTCGAAGTAGGCGTCTTCGATCCTGGCGAGCAACTCCTCAATCCGGGCCTTGGTAGCGGCGTTTGGTACGCGGGGGACCGGTGTAGATGCCGCTTGCTGCCGAGCCGGCTGTGAAGGCGTGCGTGGGGGCACCGAGGTTTGTGGAGCACTCGGGGCAGGCGCCACGGTCGGGGGCGGCGGTGCGGCCGCGGCCACTTTCTTCTTGGCGCAAGCCGCAGATGCTACCGAAATTGCTGCTGCAAGGGCAACCAGCATCCATTGACGAGAAATTTTCATTTTCAATACCTCCCTCCACATCATTACTATCGTTTTTCGGGTGGCGGTCCCATCCTGTTCAGACAGGATTCTGGCGCGCGTTTGGGTCGACTACACTTGAGAAGGAGGAGTGTTCAGCCGCTAGTGCCGACAGCATCTGTCCGCGAAGAAACCACCGGCGGAGTTAAGCGTCGCTGGCCGCCGTGGCTGGTGCTCTCTTTCGGATTTGGCGGCCTTCTGGCGTGCGTAATCGGCGCCGCCGCTGGAACGCTCGTGGAACTCAATCACGTCCGCAACGACGAGACGCAGTCCCGCCAGGCGTTCCTCGAACGGCTTGGCGCTCTGGATCAGATCCGCGGCCAGATCTACTTGTCGGGCACTTACGTGCGCGATTTCCTTCTTTCTCCCGACCCCGACAGCGCGCGCGCCGAGACTACGCGGCTAGCCGGCCTCGAGATGGAGACTCACGAAGCCTTGCACCGCTATTCGCGCGTGTTGGAGGCTGAGGAGCGGGTGCCCTTTGTCGCCTTGCAGGCGGAGATCGAAGCTTATTGGCGCGTGCTCGACCGCACGCTGGCCTGGTCGCCCGAGGAGCGAAACCGCTTTCGCTCTTCGTTCTTTTACGACGAGTTGGTGCCGCGCCGCACCACCATGCTGGAGATTGCCGATCGCATTTCAGCGGTGAACGAACACGGCCTGAACCGCGCCGAGGAGCGGCTTGCGAAATCGTCGGAAGGGTTACGGCGGTCTCTGATCCTCACCTTCGTCATCACCCTCGTCGGCTGCCTGGTGCTAGCGCTGTTGACGGTGATTCATACATTGCGGCTGGATCGCGAGTTGGAGCGGCGGCTCGAGGAAAACGCCCGCGCCCGCGCGGATCTGCGCGAGCTTTCCGCACGGCTGTTGCGCGCCCAGGAAAACGAGCGTCGGTCTCTGGCGCGGGAACTCCACGATGAAGTCGGCCAGTCGCTCTCTGCCATCCTGATGGAGGCCGAGAGCGCCGTGTGCGCGGAGGATCCACGCGAAACCGCAGACCATCTGCAATCCATCCGGACCCTCGCCGAGCGTACCGTCAACGAAGTGCGCGACCTGGCTCTGCTCCTCCGCCCTTCTATGCTGGATGACTTCGGCCTGATTCCCGCGTTGAACTGGCACGCCCGCGAGACAGCCAAGCGAACCGGCCTCAGGATTGCCGTTTCGGCCGGTGACGATGCCGACGATCTCCCCGATGAGCACAAGACCTGCATCTATCGGCTGGTGCAGGAGGCCGTGAACAACGCCGCTCACCACGGCAATGCCCGCAGCGTTGAAGTCACCCTCCAGCGCGAGAGTCGGCGCGTCCTCGCCACCGTTCGCGACGATGGCGCCGGCTTCGACACCCGGTTTGTGCGCGGCATGGGTCTGCTGGGGATGGAGGAGCGGGTGCGCCGGCTGGGCGGCCGCTTCCAGATTGATTCTGAGCTCGGCTGCGGAACCGTGGTCTCCGCCGAGTTGCCGGTTGTGGAACTCGCCGAACCCGGTGGACGGGATGCCCATTCGCATATTGTTGGCTGACGACCACACGGTGGTGCGCGATGGCTTGCGCGCGCTGCTCGAGAAACAGCCCGACATGACCGTCGTGGCCGAAGCTTCCGATGGTCGCGACAGTATCCGCCTGGCCGAGGAGCAATCACCCGATGTCGTCGTCATGGACATTGGCATGCCGAGTCTGAACGGCATCGAGGCCACGCGCCGTATTCTGGCCGCTAATCCCCGCACCGCCGTGGTCATGCTCAGCATGCACCAAGATGAAAGTTATGTATTGCGTTCGCTGAAGGCCGGCGCCAAGGGTTACCTCCTCAAGGATTCGCTGCGCGGCGATGTCATCGACGCCATCCGCGCGGTGGCGCAAGGCCGGTCCTTTCTCACCCGCAAAGTCCGCCTCATGTTGCAGGAAGACTACGTGCGCCAAATGGAAAGCCGGGGCCTCGAGGACAGCTACGATCTGCTCACCGACCGTGAACGGGAGGTCCTCCATATGGTCGCCGAGGGGAAGAGCAATAAGGAAGTAGCCGGATCGCTGAACATCAGCCCCACCACGGTCGAAACCCACCGCTCCCACATTCTGCAAAAGCTCGGCATCCACAGCGTCCCCGAATTGATCCTCTACGCGGTAAGGAAGGGGATTGTTTCCTGAGCCGCCCCGCGCGTCACTGCTGGTAGTGACCTGCCGGCAGGGCTGAGTGGTCCTTCACCAGGTGCTGCTGATCACGCTCATCCTCGAAGCACCCGGATTCCAGGAACATGTAATCTTTTGGCGCGCGCTTCAGCGGAAACCCCATCTTCCACGGCCGCGTGAATACTTTGGAATCGTCGATGGTCGCCTGGTAGTTGATGGTGTCCCGATCGATGGGCGTGAACCGCTCCACCACATGCAAGGCATCACTATGGAAATGGCCGGCCATGTCAAACACGCTCTTGTCGTTGTTGTCGGCCACATCGACCACCAGCGTGTTGCCTTCCCAGTGGCCCCGCGAATCGCCCATCCACGCGGAATAGTCGGTGGCGTGGTGGCTTCCATCCATATAGATGAGCCGCCACGCATGCATGTTTTCATGCAGCACCGCAATGAACTGAGGTGTTTCTACGATCTGAAAGCTGAAGTACATGGCGTGCGGGATGCCTTCGTAATGGCAATGGCCGGTCGGGTCGAACTCCATATGCTGGGTAAGTTGCCTCACCTTCGCTGCCGCCCACGGCTGGTACGGAAGCACACCGCCCTCGACGACGCCGGTCTTCGATTCGGCCCCCAGGAAAAACCCGCCTGGATGAGGAAGCACCGAATACATGGCTCCGTTGGCTCGCGGCTGCCAGATGCCCTCCAGATCCGGTAAGCCATCGGAGGTCCGCGGCGGCACGTACGCGGTGGTCTGCCCGAAGGCGGGCGCCAGCCACAAAAGCGTCATCCCGCACAGGCCGATTTTCATTTCGAACCTCCACTCTTGCCCGGATACTCACGCACAAACTCCAGCGGATCGCCTTTGGGCGCCGGCCGGTACTGCGGCTGGATCGCGCGGCCGTTGTCGCCCTCGGTGCACTCCTGCTCGCGCAGTTCGAAGCCGGGTTGGGCATTGCGATGGAGCGGCATCGCGATTTTCCAGGGCTTCGAGTAGGTCTTGGGATCCTCGATGGTCGCCTCGTAGCGGATCGTCTCTGGACCGGTCCGCGTATAGCGCTCGACCACGTGCAAGGCGACGCTATGCGTGTGCCGGGCCGAGTCCAACCACGTCCGGTCGCCCAAATCCGTGACATCGATGACCAGCGTGTCTCCGTCCCAGTGCCCGGATGAATCTCCCATCCACAAGTCGATTCCTTCCAGATGCGGTCGCCCATCGGTGGGAACGAGGCGCTGGTTGTGGAGATACTCGTAGAGGAACACCACCAGGCCGGGCCGCTGGACAATCTGAATCGGAAAGGGCAGGTAGGTGACCCGCGGCACTCCCGGCATGGCGCAGTGTGCGAGAGGATCCACTCGATTGGCTTTCTGCTCCCTCTCGAGCGCCTCCGGAAGATAAGGGATCTCGCGGCCTTCGGCAATCTCCGCGACGTCGAAGCCGGCGGCGTTGCGTGTCTCCCAGATCCCTTGAAGGTCCGGCTTGCCATCGCCCGTGTGAGGAGGCGTGTAGGGCGCCTGCGCCTTCGCGATGGCCGCGAGCAGAGAGAACGTCAGAGCCCTACGACTCATCATGCGAAGGCTCCTAGCCCGGATTCTGTTCTGTTCCCAGGATCATTTGCGTCCCATCGGGAAGCGTCATCGTTTGTGCATTGCCGGTATTCGTGCCGTCCTTGGCGAGATAGCCTTGGATGGTGACCACGGTCCCTGGCTTGACCGTGTCTTTCCGGATGCCACGGCGGTAGAGGTTTGCGGCTGAAGCCGTCTCAAATCCCCAATTGACGACCGTGCCGTCCGCGTTTTTGACGTCGATGTAAATCCACGAATGGGGATTCGTCACATCAAATTTGGTCACCGTGCCCGTCAGCTTGATGGGCTTGTCCTGGTCGTACTCGGCGGCGAAGGAATGGTGCGCCGCCGCCGGCAGGGCTGCTAGCCCGAGAAGCATTCCGGCCAGCCGCCAGCCCGAAACTTGACCCACTTGATTATCTCCCTTAAAATCCAATCACTTAGCGGGAATTATACCCCCGGGATGTATCCCTGTCAAGCGGTTGTGCGAGCATGAAATGGATGCACCAAGTCGTTTGGAGGAGCGCATCGATCGGTGTACTACTCGCCGCTCTGCCGATTTGCGCGCACCACTCGACGGCTCTGTATGACCTGGTGCACGGCACCATCATCGGCGGAGTGGTGACCGAGTTCGCTTGGGAAAACCCGCACACGTACATCTGGATCGATGTGAGCGGCGAAAATAATGAGCTCGAGCACTGGAGCGTAGAGTTGGAAAGCGCGAGCGTCCTTCGCCGGCTTGGCTGGGCGAAGGACGCGGTAAAACCAGGCGACCGGATCTCAGTGACCGGCGCTCGCGCCAAGGACAACAGCTTCCGCCTTCGCGCGCTCTGGGTCCAATTGCCGGACGCCCGCAGAATGCCCGGCCAGCCTCTCCCGGAGAATTGACTCTAGCGTTGCCGTCAACGACGGTTAGGATCCGCGGCAATCGATAGCGACCCCGCTTGCCGGGTCGGCAGTGCGGGGGCCGATCCTTGGACATCTCAACCGGAGGCGCGGGTGCGCGGTCGTGGTACCCCACTCGCGACTCGTCTGAACAGCAGAGCTCGAAGTGCCAAGGTCAAGGCCCGCATCCTTGCGATCTACAGCAGCCCCGGATGGACGTGGTTGGCAACGCGAGTGCTAACGATTCGACGTGCTTCAGGCGGGTCGCCCCAATCTTCTGATCCCAGGGAGCTTCTTCCGCCGACGGCGAGAGCGTGCCGTGCCGTTGTCTCACACCCGTGTGCCGATCCGCCTCACTGCCGGCCGGAACGTTCGTCTAAGTGGTGCTATAATTGGTCCAAATCTGCATCGGGAGCGTCTTCTTTCACGCATGAAGTGTATCTCGCTATTGTTAATGGGGGCGGTGGGGGTCTCGGCCGCCGATTTCACTACGGGTCAGGCTGCCCGGCTGGTCATCGGACAGGAGACTTTTACCAGCCAAGACACCAATTCGAGCGCCACGATCCTCGGCGCGGGCGGGGGCGTGGCCTATGCGGCCAACACGCTCTTCGTCGCCGATTCCAACCGCGTCGGCGCCACTCCCAGCAACCATCGTGTGCTTGTTTTCACGAATCTCTCCTCGACTCTGCCGGCGCCCGACGCGGTGCTGGTGAACAATAGCAAGTGTCCCGTTTGCGTCGGTCAGGCGTCCGTGGTCCTGGGACAGCCGGACTTTACCACCACCACCGAAACCCTTGCGGCCACGCAGAGTGGCTTGCGACTGCCGACCGCCGTGGCGTCCGACGGCGTGCACCTGGCGGTGGCCGATACTAACCACAACCGCGTGCTGATTTGGAACAGCATTCCCACGTTCAACGATCAGGCGGCCGATGTCGTCGTGGGGCAGCCGAACTTTCAGAGCTCTAGCGTGCCGGGCAACACTCCGAATGCCGGGTCGATGCGCGGTCCGTCGGGCGTCTGGATTCAAAATGGCAAATTATTTGTAGCGGATACGCAAAACAACCGGGTCCTCATCTATAACCAGATCCCCACCACCAACGGTGCGGCGGCCGACATGGTCTTGGGAGCGCCGAATTTCACCAGCGTCGTTCAGCCGGACTTGACCCAGCAGAGCACCAGCGCCACCGCCTCGAACATGCTGAATCCGGTCTCGGTGACTTCCGACGGCGTCCGCCTGTACGTCACCGATCTTGGTTACAACCGCGTTCTGATCTGGAACAGCATTCCGACCTCGAACGGCGCGGCCGCCGATCTGGTCGTGGGGCAACCCGATATGAACAGCTCGATTGCCAATAACGCGTTCTCCGGAAAACCGGCTACCAGCTCAACCGACACCGCCAACAGGGAGACGCCCGTTTTGTGCAGTGTCTCGAGCGGTAAGGACCCGGCTGGGAATCCCACCTATCCGCCATCTTGCAGCGCCACGCTGAATTTTCCCCGATTCGCGCTCTCCGATGGGACTCGGCTCTTCCTCGCCGATGGCGGCAATGACCGGGTGCTGGTCTTCAAGCAGGTTCCGACGACGAACGGCCAATCCGCCGACTTCGTCCTCGGCCAGATCGGCGCCAATGTGGACCAAGCCTCCGACGCCTCTGATTCATTGCGGACGCCCATGTCGCTCGCCTGGGACGGTACGAATCTCTACGTCAGTGACACCTTCAACCGGCGCATCACTGTGTACTCGGCGGGCGCCAACGTGATCCCGTACCAGGGTGTCCGCAACGCGGCCAGCCTTAACATTTATGCTCTTGGCAACGTGGCGTTGAGTAACACCATCACGGCCAATGATTCGGTGACCATCACCATTTGCTCTCCGCCGGCCGCCAATGCCAATACCACTGGGTGCATCAGCCCGAGCGCGACGAATGCTTCTACTAGCGGTTTGACCCTTGGCACCGACTACACCTACAAGATCAAGACCAACGATACGTTCGACGTCATCGTGAATGCGCTGGTGACGGCCATCAACGCGGGCAACGGAGATCCCAATGTGGTTGCCGCGCCCAACCTTGTCACGCAAACGGTGCTGCTGGCTGCCCGGCAGGCGGGTCCGGGCGGCAACCAGATTGCGTACACGGCTTCGGTTTCGACCGGCGCCACGATCGCGGCTACGGCCGCGGGAGGCACTTTGACCGGCGGGGGAGATGCCGCCAAAGTGTCGGCCGGAACCGTGGTGTCGATCATCGCCAATCCAGGCAGCACCCTGGCTTCGGGCAGTGCTTCGGCGGACCTCACCACCCTGAACCAGCTCCCTACCGAGCTGGCGAACGCCCAGGTGTACTTCAACGGCATCCAGGCGCCGCTATTCTCGGTAAGCCCGACCGAAATCAGGGCACAGATTCCATGGGAAGTCAACGATACGACCAGCATCAACGCGTATGTCCGGTCGGTCGGGAGCAACGGCAGTGTGACGGTCACGACGCCGGTGGCGGCTACGATCGTCACCCAAAATCCCGGGATCTTTCCCAATACTGGGTCGACGGCAACCCCGCCGGAGGGCATGATTCTGCATGGGTCCAGCCAGGCGACGGGCGTGGTTCTGGTAGATGGCACGATCCAGCCCGGCGATGTCGTCACTGTGAAAATCGAAGACCGTTCTTATACCTATTTCGTTCAGCCGGGTGACACACTCGACTCCGTGCGCGATGCGCTGGTGGTGATCGTCAACCAGGATCCCAAGGTGTCCGCCAGCGCGGGCATTGCGTTCGCGCGCAACTTCATCCTGCAGGCGCGCATCGCCGGTACCGCCGGCAACGGTCTCACCTTTAGCACCTTGGTTGCCGGGCCCGGCGGTTCGGGTGCCCAACTGATCCTGACGCCGGAAACCACCACCCTTTGCTGCGCCAATACTGCCTTTAGTCCTGTGACCGCCTTGAATCCGGCGGTGCCCGGCGAGGTGCTCCTGGTATATGCCACGGGCCTGGGGTTGCCGGTGTTGTCGGAGGCCAATCAGAACCTAATTAAAACCGGTGTCAAGTATCCGGCCGGCGGGCCGATTACACAGCCCGTCAACTTTGTTTCCTCGCTCGCCGGCGGCAAGACCGCCAATATCCTCTCGGCCTCCTTGAAACCGGGAACGGTGGGAACCTACGAAGTGTTGCTGCAGCTGAATAGCTCCATGCCGACGAATCCTTTGACCAACGTCTATATCGCCCAGGACATTTACATCAGCAATATTGTTACGTTCGCGCTCCTCGGTCAGTAAAAGTTTCCGTACCGTAGATCTCGCGCACCCGCTCGTGGACTGCAGCGGGTACGAGGTGTTCCCAGCCGTAACCTCGAGCGATGCGTTCGCGCACCTCGGTAGAGGAAACCTGGTTGAACGAGAGCGGCAACTCCAGTCGCTCGATCCGGTCCGATAGACCAGCCGGTGGGGTGTATTCCCCATTTCTAGCGGCCACGAGCAAGTCGAAGGCTTCAAGCATCGTGGGAAATTCCACCTGGTTGCCGTAGTCCCAACCGGCAATCCGCTCAGCGGCATCCCGCCCGCACACGAAGGTCAGCCGAACCTCCGGACCGTAGGCTTGACGACACTCCGCCGCGATGTTGACAAAGAGCCCTTGGTCGGCAATCGCCAGCGAGAACTGGCCTTCGGCACCAAGCGCTCGATCGAGCAGCTCCAGGCGCTCGGCAAAAGAGGCGCCCGTGTAACCTTTGTGAGGAAACACCCGGGGAAGGACAAAGACGATCTCCTGGCAGCAACTTTGCGCCGCCCGGGCCAGAGCCAGATGGGCCACGGTGATTGGGTTGAAGGTTCCGGGAAGAACTCCGAGACGCGAAGTGTCACTGCCTAACCGTCGGACAAATTCCATTCCCTCTTATCGCACCCCGTGCAAATCCTGCCCACCCGATTCGGGCATCCGATTTTGGCTGAGATGGACGAAAACGTTCCCCATGCCAGGCGAAACCGCCCAGAAACACCAAGGGCGCGGAATTGCTCCCGCGCCCTGTACCGAAAATCCGGATTAGGCGGCCAGAAGTTCGTCGAACGATTCGCCGCCATCGGGCTCGAATTCATGGCGGTCGGCTGCTTCCTGGCACCGAATACAGTACTTAGCCCACGGCACCGCATCGAGGCGCTTGGGCTTGATTTCTTCTTCGCAATGGAGGCAGCTCCCGTAGTGGCCCTCGGCAATCCGAACGAGCGCCGCGCGGACGCTGCGGAGCAGACTGGATTCACGGTCCAAATTGCGAATGGCGAGTTCACGTTCGCCAGCGAGCTGGACCTCATCGATAGCATCCGGAGTTTTCTCAATGGCGATGTCGTCCCGGTTGCGAAGCCCAGCGGCCAGCTCTTCCTGCTTGGCCTCCAACAGCGCCTTGTATTTGTTCAGGTCATTTCGGTTCATACCCGCTCAGCTCCCTTCCATTGCCGCTTTTTCGTTATATTTGTTATCTTTAGCGTGATATCGTCCGCATCCATATAGACGACGGATCACGGCAAAAGTTTCATTTCTTGTAACCCCCTCGTTCGGGCTATCTTTGCTCCTTCTTTGGTCCTTCCGGGCGCGGCAACAGTTCGCACGAAACCACTGGCTAGCAATTCATGTGCCAAAACCAAAAAGGCGGTCCACAGCCCCCCGAGGCAGTTTTCTCATCGGCTGAACCAGAATACAGCAGAAAAACAGGCCTTCTTTAGCTTGAAGGTTTGATGCAGACCGCGATGATGGAGAGTGATGGCCAAGGCAACCAGGCGTCGATCGGCCGCCACAGCCAGACCAAACGGTCGAACAGGCGTAGCGTGGGACGTGGGACGGTCGGCTTTTTTAGCAACTTCCCATGAACGTACCAGGCGGGGCGGGAAGTGCGGTTGAAATCCAGAATCTGTTCGACGTGCAGACCAGCCTCCTCGATTCGGGTTCGCAACTGATCCTTGGAGTAGCGGCGGCAGTGCCCCAGAGCCTGGTCCATGCTGCCGAACAGATTCTGGTCCTGAGGCACCAGGACGAGCGCGCGCCCTCCTGGTATGAGGGTGGAACGAATGTTTCTGAGAGCCAGCCGGTCGTCCTGAATATGCTCCAGGATGTTGAGACAGATCACGGTATCCATCTGGCCGGCGAACGGAATGAAATCCGCTGGATTAGTCGCGTCACAGCGCTCGATCGAGAGGTTCGTGCGATGGTGCATACGAGCGCGTAATCGCGCCAGATGTTCTTGGTCGATATCGGTGGCTACATATTTCTGACGGCCCGAAACGAGTTGCCGCGTGAGGTTTCCCATGCCGGATCCGATTTCGAGCACGCGTTTTCCCACGAAGGGGCGAATCGTATCGGCCATCCAGCGATTGAACTTTGGGGTATGGGCAAAGGCGTCCAAGATGGCCTGCTCGGAATTCTTGTAGATGCCGCCGCTCACCCAGTAGCGGAGGATGACGGCCAGCGCCTGAACCGCGTCCCGGAAACCGGTTTTCTTGCCCTCCTCATAGGTGCGGCCATGATAGCTGATGGGCGTCTCATAAATGCGCGCCCCTCGTTTGGCGAGCTTGATGGTGATTTCGGGCTCGATGCCGAACCGGTTGCTGCAAATGGGTATGCTCGCCACCAGAGCGGTGCGAAACGCCTTGTAGCAGGTTTCCATGTCGGTGAGGTTGAGGTCGGAAACGATATTGCAGATCGTCGTCAGGATGCGGTTGGCGAACGAATGCCAGAAATAGAGGACGCGTCGCTCGCCGCCCATCATGAACCGGGAACCGTAGACCGCGTCGGCGTCGCCGCCTGCGAGGGGCCGCAGCAGTTTGGGAAACTCGCGGGGGTCGTACTCGAGGTCGGCGTCCTGAATGATCGCGAACTCGCCGCGCGCGTGCTCGAGCGCGGTGCGGATGGCCGCCCCCTTGCCGCGGTTGCGGTCGTGCCGGATCAGGCGAACGGTACCGGGATAGCGACTCGCGAATTCCTCCGCCACGAGCGCCGATCCGTCGGTGGACCCATCATCGACCACGATCACTTCGCGGTTCATTCCCTCCAATAGCGGAGCTTGAAGGACGCGCGCGAGGATTGCGCCTACAAACTCCTCCTCGTTGTAGAGCGCCATCAACACCGAGACGGTCATTCAGTATCAGTCTAGTGCCATCACTACGACCGCGGCAGTTGGTACTTCGATTGCTCCCTTGGTCGAATCATAGGCTTAGGTCAACGACTTGGCGCAAAAGCTGCTGGTTTTGACACAGGTTTGGGGCATATGACTCTGGGCGAGTTGATCCGACGCCACAAATTAACGAAGGGCTTCTGTGAAGAGGAGATCACCGCTCTGGCGAAGCTTGCTACGAAAGTCGAGTTTGACGAAGGTACGTTGATCCTCAAGGAAGGCCAGCTCTCCGAACATTTCTATCTGCTGGTTGCGGGCAGCGTGG
>Ga0306920_100003717_pt1 | contig 19434 bp, 15 predicted proteins | sample flu12Cox44000170_FD_204666 | JGI IMG/M metagenome (GOLD analysis project Ga0306920, IMG submission 204666) | Lab enrichment of tropical soil microbial communities from Luquillo Experimental Forest, Puerto Rico - flux4day.12C.oxic.44.000.170 (v2)... | ecosystem: Environmental > Terrestrial >... | reverse complement strand
ACCGCACCCGCTACCGTCCCGTTGCGAGGCGCGCGCGTCTTTGAGATGATCGATCTGTGACGATGCTGCGCTCAGCTTCTCTTCCCGGTCGAGGTTCCTTCTTCATCGCGTTCCTCGCGGGCGCCGTCTTCACGGCCATCGCGTGCGACGCGCCGAAGCGCGACACCAGCGGCCAGGCGGGCGCGGGGGGACCAGGAACGGCGGGGACGAGCGGCAGCGCGGGGACGAGCGGTGGCGCGGGGACGAGCGGCGGTGCGGGGATGAGCGGCGGCGCCGGGACGAGCGGCGGCGCCGGAGTGGCGGGCACGGCCGGAACCACGGGCGCCGGGGCGACGAGCGGCGGCGCCGGAGGGGCGGGCACGGCGGGTACGACGGGCGCCGGCGCGACGACCGGCGGGGCCGGCGCGACGGGGACGGCGGGGACGAGCGGCGGCGCGGGGACGACGGGTGCCGGGGCGACGAGCGGCGGCGCGGGGACGACGGGCGCCGGGGCGACGAGCGGCGGCGCGGGGACGACGGGCGCCGGGGCGACGAGCGGCGGCGCGGGGACGACCGGGGCCGGGGCGACGAGCGGCGGCGCGGGGACGACCGGCACCGCGGGCACCACAGGTGCGGCAGGCACCGGCGTTCCGCCCGGGAGCCTGGTCGCGAACGGCGACTTCTCGCAAGGCGTGGCGCATTGGGGGCTTACCAACCAAGGCTACGGAACCCCGACCTACGCCGTGACGAACGGGCAGCTCTGCGTGACGATGCCGACGTACGGCTCGGTGACGCTCGGCTGGCCGAGCGATCCGGCCTCGGCCTTCGCGCTCAGCGCTGGCTCGAGCTACACGTTCTCCTACCAGGCATCCACCACCGCGAAGCTGCCGGGTTTCGAGGCCAAGATCGGTCAGGCCGTCACGCCGTACACCGGCGTGGACTTCGACACCACGTTCGACGTCCCCACGAGCAGCCTGCAGACCTTCACGCACACGTTCACGCCGTCCGTCGCCGATGCCGCGGCCGGGGTGGCGTTCAACCTCGTCAACGGCACGCAAGCGGTCAGCGTCTGCTTCGACAACGTCGCCGTGACGAAGAACTGACGACGGCCACGGTCGCCGCCGCCCGCCGCGTCGGCGTCGAGCGGGTCAGGCGCGGCCGTACACCGGCACGAGGGCGCCGGACGTCAGGGTCTGCTGCGGCGAGGCGAGCCAGGCGATGGTGGCCGCGATTTCGGCGGGCTTCGGCCACCGGGCGTGGTCGGCCCCGGGCATGGCCGCGCGGTTGGCCGCGGTGTCGATGATCGACGGCACGACGGCGTTGACGGCGATGCCGTCCGGCTTGAGCTCGTCGGCCAGCGCTTCGGTCAGCGTCGCGACCCCGGCCTTCGCGATCGTGTAGGCGACGCTGCCGCCCGCCGGCGCCAGCGCCGCCCGCGAGCTGACGTTGACGATCCGCCCCCCGGCGCCCGGCGCGCGCGCGCGCATGGCGCGGGCCGCCTCGCGGCTGCACAGGAAGGCGGTGACCAGGTTGCGCTCGAGCTCGGCGCGCAGCTGGGCGAGCGAGGTGTCGACCGTCGCGCCCGGCGTGAAGCCGCCCGCCAGGTGGATCGACGCCCAGAGGGCCGGGCGACCGGCGAAGAACGCGACCACCGCGCCTTCGTCGGCGAGATCGACCCCGTCGATCTGGACCAAGCGCTCGCGGTTAGGCAGCCGGGCGGCGCCGCCACGCAGCGGGACGTGGCAGACGGCGCCGGCCGCGAGCAAAGCTTCGATCACCGCGCCCCCGAGCCCCCCGGCGGCGCCGGTGATCACCACATGCCGCCCCTCGAAGTCGACCTCGACGCTCATGTTCGGAATGATACTGCTTCACGGCGGGGGCGCGGGCTTGGGGACCGGCGCGCGCGGCGCGGGTGGGGGCCCGGGTGGCAGCCGCCGCTCGAGCGCCTGGGCGATCGCCACCTGCTCCCGCATCGACGGCAGCGTCATGTCGATGAGCCCGCGCAGCGCTGGATCGCGCGCGATCCGGCGGGCGGCCTCGGCCTGGGCGACGAACCCTTGCTGGTCCGAGATCAGCTTGGCCATGAACACGCGGTCGAACGCGGCCGGCGTCGCGTTGGCGATCTCCGCGGTCGCGAGCCCCCCGTGCGGCGGCAGGTTGCTCCCCGGCACGCCGACGGCGTCCATGTTCATGTTCTTGACCTGGGCGTAGGCGATGAGCGCGATGTCCGCGGCGCGGCGATCGGCGGCCATGGCCTCGGCCAGCCCGCCGACGTCGGCGTTCGTCGTCCGCTCGCCCGCCAGCTCCGCGAGCGCGACGGTCATCTGGTTCGCCAGGTGCAGCTCGGAGACGATCTCTTGATCGCCCCCGTTCGCGATGCCGGGGGCCACGTCGGTGGTGGTGACGACGCTGCTCGGCCTCGTCCCATCAGCCGCCCGGGCGCGCGAAGAGCCCCCCACCGCTGTCCCCGCCACCGCCGCGCAAACCGCCGAAATCCGAAGAATTCTCACCGCCATCCCCGCCTTCCCCCATCTGCGAACCTGGGGCTCTCACGGGCTCTGGTCAAGCCGAGCTGCGGGGTGGTGCCCGGTAGAGCCACTGTGGTACGATGTGGGACCCCACGCGGCGACGGGTCCTCCCCGGGACAGACCCGCGCCGGCGCTCCTCTTAAGCGGCTGAATAACTTCAAGGAGAGCCCCCATGTACCGGAAGAGCCTCGCCCGTCAGCTCGTGTTCGTTTCGGCGGTGGGGTGGGCGGCGGCCCTGGGGTGCGTGGGCCAGCTCGGTGACGGCGGGCCGTTCGGCGGAGCCGGAACCGGCGACACCAGCGGCAGCGCCGGCACCAGCGGCAGCGCGGGGACGACGGGCGCCGGCAACGCCAGCGGCACCGGGGCGACCAGCGGCGGCGCCGGGACGACCGAAACCGCCGGGACCACAGGCATGTCCGGCTCTGCCGGAGCGACGGGGACCGCCGGGCGCGGCGGGACGACGGGGACTGCGGGGACGACGGGGACCGCGGGGCGCGGCGGGACGACGGGGACCGCGGGGACGACCGGGACCGCGGGGACGACAGGGTCCGCGGGACGCGGCGGGACGACGGGGACCGCAGGGACGACGGGGACCGCCGGGCGCGGCGGGACGACGGGGACTGCGGGGACGACGGGGACCGCGGGGCGCGGCGGGACGACGGGGACCGCCGGCACGACCGGGACCGCGGGGACGACCGGGACTGCCGGGACGACTGGCACCGCCGGCACGGGCAGCGGGTCGACCTCCTGCACGAACCTCGGCCCGAACAACAACGGCAACGGGTCGTTCACCTGGTACTACTTCGGCCAGGGGACGCCGAAGAGCGGGCCCAACGGCACGTACCTCACCGCCTGCGGCTACATGGGGTCCGAGTCCTCCGGCATGAGCTCGGACATGGTCCAGTACGTGGCCAACAAGTCGCCCGCGAACGCCGGCTACTTCGCCGCGATCCCCGGCCAGTCGGGGTCGAACTTCGACACCAACAACTATTGCGGCGCCTGTGTGCAGGTCACGAACGGCGGCAAGTCGATCATTGCGACCATCATCGACGAGTGCCCAGAGGATTCGAATCCCCCGTGCAAGAGCGATCCGAACGGCCACCTCGATCTGTCGTGGTCGGCCTGGAACGCGCTCGGCTACTCCGTCGGCAACCCGAGCGGTACGACCTGGAAGGTGGTCCCCTGCCCGGTCACCGGGAACGTGATGACGCGCATCAAGTCCGGCAACGCGAACCAGGTGTTCATCGAGAACAGCATCCTCGCCATCACCGGCGTGTCGATGAACGGGCAGGCCGGCCAGCACCTCTCCTACGGGCCGTGGCAGGTGAACGGCAACGTCGCCGGCCAGACGCTCACGCTGACCGACAAGGCCGGCCGCACGCTGCAGGTCCAAGCGAACGGCTCCGCCGATCAGTCGAACGACACCGGCAAGCAGTTCCCGGCTTGCCAGTGACGCGTCTCACGCGGCGCTGGTGACGATCCGCGCGTTCGGGATCACCGCGACAGCAGGAACCAGAGCGACGGCTCGTGCTCGAGCCGCAGCGTCGCGCGCCCGTCGGCGCCGACGGCGACGGGGAGCTCGGCGACGGGCGCGCCCGCCGGATCGAGGCGCTGCGCGTGCAGGCCCGCCCCCGGCAGCGCGACGGTGAGCGGCACGTACTCGGCGAGCGCGGGGCCGCGACCCCAGGAGGCGAGGCCGGTGCGATCGGCGGAGAAGCGCATCGCGGTGTTCTCGACGCGCGCGGCGGCGACGAGCAGGAGCTGCTTGGCCTCGGCGATGGGGCGGCCGTCGAGCGCGACGAGCGCGATCGCGGCGTCGCCGCGCGGCAGCTCGCCGACGGTGAGCCGCACGTCGCCGACGTCGAGCGTCCGGTTCGCGAGCCGGCCGGCGGCCAGCCGCAGCGCGGGCGTCTCCGCGAGGAAGGTGGCGGGCGCGGCCTGGTCCCAGCGCACCTGGGCGGCCTGCTCGTCGGCCCGCGCGGGCGCAGGCCACGGACGGCTCCCGGCGGGGACCACCTCGATGCGGCGGCTGCCGATGAGCGAGAGGCGGAGGCCGGCCTCGGACCAGAGGCGCGCCAGCGCCCCCTCGCCGGCGCGCGGCGGCGCCTCCGGGTCGGCCGCGGGGAGCGGCAGCCGCACCACGGCGCGCCCGGGGGCGATCAGCCCCTGCCGGAACGTGAGCGCGGCAACGGGCAGGAAGCTCTGCGCCGCCGGGCTCCCCGCGAGGTCGAAGAACCCGAGCAGGTGGTCGGCGTCCCAGCGCGGCGAGAAGTCGACGTAGGTGTAGGCGTAGATCGCGTCCCAATCTTGAAAGGCGCCGATCGCGGCGTACATCGGCAGCGCTTCGCTCGCGTAGTCGTTCGGCGCCGGAACGTTGTACTCGCTCACGGTGAATGGCTTGCCGGCGACGCGGTAGACCGCGAGCGACGCGAGCGCGCCGCCGTTCTCGGCCGCGACCTGCGTGGTGTTCGGGATGGCGAACCGGAGCGGGCTCCACCCCGACGGGAAATCGGGGTGCTGCCAGTAGGCGTGCATGTCGACGAAGTCAGAGACCGCCAGCTCGCGCCGCAGGCCCTCGAGGCCGCCGTAGCTCGCCTGCGTGTCGACAAGCAGCGACCGGAGGCCGAGCTCGCCGCGGATGAAGGTGGCGAGCGTGCTCGCGGTGCGGCGATCGGTGTCGGCGAGGAAGCGGAGGAAGTCGTCGCCCGACGGCGAGCCCGCCTCGCCGCGCGCCAGCGGGACCGTCCCGGCCTCGAGCGTCTCGCTCTTCGCGAGCGTGACCGGCGCGGCGCCCGCGCGCAGCGTGAGGTCGGCGATCTCGACGACGCCGGGGACATTGCGCAGGCTGAAGTTGAGCCGCCCCTCGCCGGCGATCGTCCCCTGCGGCCGGAAGGCGAGCTCCACCCGCTGCCACTCGGGCGAAAGCGCGATCGTTCGCCCGAGGCCGATGTTGCGCCAGTCCGGGACCGACAGCATCGCCGTGACCTCGAGGTTGCGCGCGGGCGGCGCGCCGGGCAGGCCCGCTGGCGCCCGCACCCGGAAGGCGACGTGGTACGGCTCACCCTCGGCGAGCGGCAAGTGCGCCCGGTAGAACTGCAGGTGCCAGCTCGCGGTGCCGCGGCGATCGGCGGAGAACCGCAGCGCGCGCGGCGCGCCGTCGACGGCGACCACCTCGCCGCGCGTCGGGACGCCGGCCGATTCGAACGTCCAGCCCGCGGTCCCCGCCGCGAGGTCGGCGTCGTCGAGACGCTCGCCGTGGGCCGCCTGCACCGCCTGCTTCGCCTGTATCGCCTGCTTCGCTGGCGTCCAGGCCGCGCGCAGCCGCGCCGTCGTCCGGTAGCGCGCGCGCAGCCAGGCGTTCCACTGCCGTTTGAGCTCCGTGGCGTACGGCTCGGGGAGATCGTCGAGGTTGCCGGCCCAGAACGGCAGCGCCGTGTTCTCGTTGTTCATCTCCAGGCAGAGCACCGCTGGCTCGGCGGCGTAGGCGTGGCCGGTGTGCGGGTTGACGTGCGTGAGCAGCGCCCGCGCGTACTCCTTCTGGGCGTCGATGAACGGCGGATAGAAGCGATCGACGAGCTTCCCCATGTCGAAGCGCTGCGCCGCCGCACCGTCGAGGCCGGGGTAGCGGCGTGCGACGTGGAGGTTCAGGTTGGCGTAGATGCCGTTCTTCGCCAGCTCGGCGACGAAGAAGTCGAGCCGCTCGAGCTGCGCTGGGTCCAGCGTCTTGCGATCGGGCGACCAGAGGCCGATCGGTGCTGGGCCCTTGTCCATGAAGTGGAAGCGGACGACGTTGACGCCCAGCCGGCGGAGGTGCGCGGCGGCGCGCGTCACGACCTCCGGCGTCGGGAAGCAGGCGGTCGCGGTGCAATTGACGCCGAAGAAGCGGACGCGGTGGCCGGCGCCGTCGACGAAGTGGCCCCCCTGAGCGCGGATGAAGCCGTGCGATCCGGCGGCCGCGTCGTCGAGCGCCGACAGATCGATCTCGCCGGTCGGGCTGGCGATCCCGCGCGCGGGGAACGGGAACCAGCGCGCGGGGTCGTGGGCCTCGTCCGCGGCAGCCGCGCCAGCCGGTGCGCTCGCAGGCCTCGCCGGTGCGGGGGTCGGCGCCGCGGGCGCCCTCGCCGCGGGCGGCCCCGCGGGCGCCGGGACGAGGCAGCCGGTCGCCACGAGGCCGATCGCGGCGGCGGTGCGGACGAGGTGCTTCGTCACCTCGCGAGCTTAGCGCGCTCGTTGCCGGACGCGGTGTAATCGGCGGCCGCCGTCTCCGTCAGCAGGGGTAAGGAGGACATCATGACCACGACCCGCGACCATGACGAATGCCCATGCTGCCCCTGCGAAGGCGCCTGCCCGCCGGGGTGCCCTTGCGGCGGAGGTGGCCGAATCTGACATGGAATCTGGCATGATCGATCGCGCTAGATGACGCTCGCGACACCAGAGCCCGGTGACGACCGCGCCTGCGGGGACGACCCGCAGGGCGGCCCGTCACCCAGTGGGCTGTCGTCGACGGGGCTGGCGCCGGCCGTGCTCGCGGCCCTGGTCGCGAACCGGGCGCGGTTCCTCGCCTTCCTCGAGCGCCGCGTGGGGCGTCGCGACGTCGCCGAGGAGATCCTGCAGGACGCGTTCGTGCGCGGCCTGGCGCGCGGCCGCACGCTACGGGAGGACGAGTCGGCGATCGCCTGGTTCTACCGCCTCCTCCGCAACGCGATCGTCGACCGCGCGCGGGCCGCCGCCGCCGAGCGGCGCGGGCGGGCGGCGCTGGCCCTCGAGCCCGGCGTGGGCGAGCCCGATCAGGAGCTGCTCGACACCATCTGCGCCTGCGTCACGGGCCTGGTCGACACGCTCCGCCCCGAGTACGCGGCCGCCATCCGGCGCGTCGAGCTCGACGGCGAGTCGCTCCTCGCGTTCGCGGCCGCGACCGGGATCACGCGCGGCAACGCCGCCGTCCGCCTCTTCCGCGCCCGGCAGGCCCTCCGCCGCCGCGTCGAGGAGAGCTGCGGCCCGTGCGCCGCGCACGGCGGCTGGCAGTGCGAATGCCGCTCCGAGCCGCACGATTAGATCGGGACCCTGAGAGGGTCCCGCGCCCCCCGCGATGGGCTGCGGCGGCAAAGCCGCCTTCGCCCGACGGCTAGATCGGGACCCTCAAAGGGTCCCGCAGCCCCCGCGATGGGCTGCGGCGGCAAAGCCGCCTTCGCCCGACGCGGATCGGCGGCGGACGTTGCCGGTACCTCGACCGTCGGCTATAGGACCTCCCCGGCGGCACGGACCAGAGACAACGCCGCCGGAGGAGGAGACCCGTGACTTACTACCTGGTGATTCGACAGATGGCGCGGACGCTCAAGAACCTGGACGGCGTCCTCGACAAGGCGATGAAGCAGGCCGAGGCCCGCAAGTACGACGTCAACAACTTCTGCCAGGCACGTCTCTTCCCGGACATGCTGCCGTTCGTGGCCCAGATCCGGATCGCCTGCGACCACGCCAAGTCGGCGGCCGCGAACCTCGCCGGCAAGGAGCCGCCGCGCCACGAGGACAACGAGACCACCGTCGCCGAGCTGCGCGGGCGCATCGCCAAGTGCCTGGCGTACCTCGACACCCTCACGGAGGCCGACTTCGCTCGCACGAAGCCGGACACGCTCATCAAGCTCGCGAACCGCCCCGGCAAGGCGATCCCCGCCGAGGAGTACCTGCTCGCGCGGCAGCTCCCCAACTTCTTCTTCCACGCCACGACGGCCTACGACATCCTCCGCCACGGCGGCATCGAGATCGGCAAGTCGGACTTTCTCGGCCCGCTCGGCTTCATCGACGTCTAGGCGGGCTTCTCGGCTCCGCTCGGCTTCATCGACGTCTAGTCCGGTTCGCAGAGGCGCCCGTCGGCGGCCGGCTCACAGAGCAGGCCGTCGGCGGCCCAGCGGGCGACGAGCTCGAAGGCCCGCACGGCGGCGACCTCGTCCGTCCGTCCGATCGCCAGGCGCGCGCACAGCTCCGCGAACGCGATCCCGCCGCCGACGCGCTCGAGGCACTCCGCCTCCTCGGCGTCGATCGCGCGGTGAAACACGTCGAGGTCGCGCCGCCAGACGAGCAGGGTCTCGGGCCGCGCCTCCGGCGTCTCGGGCGCGTCCTCGGAGCCGCGCCACTGCGGCAGGAGCGCGAAGTGGTTCGCGAGCAGCACGCTCGCCGGGACGCGGACGAGGCGGAGCGCGGGGAACTGCGGCGCGGGGATCTGCTCGAGCGCCTGCAGCGTGACGGCGGCGGCGTCCGCAGCGTCGACCAGCTCGAGGCGGGTCCGCTCGAGGCGCGCGAGCTCGGCGAGCCAGGGGCGCTCGCGCGCGGCGGCGTGGGCGCCGAGGAAGAGCGGCAGGCGGGCCCCCGCCTCGCGCAGCGACGGGTGCGCGGGGGGACAGCCGGCGAGGTAGTCGGTCACCAGGTTGTGAAACGCCGTCTCGCCGAGCAGCGCCAGCGTCCGCGGGTACTCGTCGCGGAGCACGTCGCGGATCCGAAAGAAGTACATCCCGGCGTAGACGTCGAGCCGCTCGACGGCGGAGAGGCGCCCGTCGCCCGCGACGAACGCCTCGACCTCGCGCCGCGCCTCGGGGCCGAGCGCGGCGAGCGTCTTGGCCACGCTCTCCGGCGCGGTCACCAGCGCGTAAAAGCGCGCCTCGAGCTCGGCGAGCTTCACGCGGCCGCCCCCAGCGCGATCGCCGACGCGCGGCGCGCTTCGGCCACCAGCTCTTCGAGCGGCGGGATGTCGTCGTCGCGCTCGAGCAGCGTGGCCACCGGACCGGTGCGCGCCACGGCGCGCCGCTGGAGCTCCCAGACCGCGTCGGCCACCGGGTGATCGTGCGTGTCGAGCAGGTGGGTCGGCTCGCGGCGGTGCCCGGCGACGTGGAGCTGGCCCACGCGCGCCGCCGGCACGCCGTCGACGAAGGCCGCAGCGTCGAAGCCATGGTTCTGCGCGCTGACGTGGACGTTGTTGACGTCGAGCAGGAGGCCGCAGTCGGCGCGCGCGGCGAGCGCGTCCAGGAACTCCCACTCGGTCACCGTCGAGTGGCGGAACGTCAGGTAGCTCGACACGTTCTCCACCAGGATCCGCCGCCCCAGCCGCTCCTGCACGCGCGCGACCCGGGCGGCGACGTGGGCCAGCGCCTCCTCGGTATAGGGGAGCGGCCACAGGTCGTGGCCGGTGTGGCCGCCGAAGCTCGACCAGCAGAGGTGGTCGGAGATCCAGGCGGGCTCGATCTCGTCGGCGAGCGCGGCCAGCCGGTCGAGGTAGCGGTCGTCGAGCGGATCGACCGAGCCGAGCGACATCGACACGCCGTGCAGCACGATGGGGTAGTGGGCGCGCGCCGCCCGGAGGACGCGGCGGGGATTCCCACCTTCGACCATGAAGTTCTCCGTGATCACCTCCAGCCAGTCGACGCCGATGTGGCCGCGGGCCGCCGCGCCGTAATGCGGCGGGCGCAGCCCGAGGCCGCAGCCGAGGTTGGGGAAGCCTTCCATGCGCTGGGTCCAAACTTACAATGGGCGTGACAAAAGGGTCCTACGTGCATGCCGTCGCATGCATTTCCGCACACCGGTCGGGTGCCCGCGGGGCTTAAATCCGCGGAAACCCGAGCTCGGCCGGGCGGCGCGGAAGATGCAGTGAGCCAGGAACAGGAGTATCGGCCATGAAGACGACAGGTCGGCTCGCGCGCTTCGGTCTCGCAGCTCTCTTCGGCGTCACGGCGCTCGCCGTGCTCCCGCGTGGCGCGCGGGCGCAGGGGCAGCCGGCGCCCGCGCCTCCGGCCGAGGCGGCGCCCGATGCGCGCAACCCGTACGCACCGCCGCCCAACTTCGATCCGTCGCGCGTCCCGCCGCAGGACGTCGCGCCCCCGCAAACGGTCCTGCCGCAGGAGGGGACACCGCCGCAGGCGCAACCCGGCCCGGAGCTCCCGCCCGGGCAAGACCCGCAGGGGCCGCGGATCATCGAGGTCCCCGACGGCTACGAGTCGCCGCAGCTCGACGCCCCTCCCCCGTACGTGGTCCCCGAGACGTCGGAGGTCGCGCCTGACGACGTCGCCCCCGACGACGCGATCGCCGACAGCTACGACGACGGCTACGATCCGCAAGCCTACCAGCAGTTCCAGCAGGCGCTGTCGCCCTACGGATCGTGGATCGATGATGCCAGCTACGGCTGGATCTGGATGCCCGCCGTCGGGGTCGTGGGCGCCGACTTCTCGCCCTACACCACGAACGGCCACTGGGTGCTGAGCGAGTTCGGCTGGACCTGGGTCTCCGACTGGAGCTGGGGCTGGGCGCCGTTCCACTACGGGCGGTGGACCCCCGTCGCCGGGCGCGGCTGGTGCTGGGTGCCGGGTCGCAACTGGGGGCCGGCGTGGGTCTCGTGGCGTTCGGGCGGCGGCTACGTCGGGTGGGCGCCGCTCCCGCCGCGGGGCCTCAACGTGATGGCCACCGTCGGGGCGCGCTCGCCTTGGCGGTTCACGCTCGCGACGAACCTGGGCGCGGCGCGCCCGACCTTGGTGGACGCCCGCTTCGTACCGGGCCTGTTCGGTCGCACGAGCGTCGTGGCCAACGATCGGTTGCTCACGCGCGGCCTGTACGCCGTCCACGTCAACGCCGGCCCGGTCCACGGGACGGCGGCGACGCCGGTCCGACTGGCGTCCGTCGCGCCGCACGCGCTCCCCCGGGTCGCCATCTACCCGCGCACCGGCGTCTCCATCGGCGAGCGCCCGTGGGTGCAGGCGATGTCCGCGCCGGCGCGATCCTCGGCGCACCCTGACCGTGGCTTCGGGGCGCCCGTCCGGTCGGGCACGCAGGCCTCCGCCTTCGGCGCGCGCGGCGGGACCACCGCCGGCGTCGGGGCCGCACGCGGCGTGCAGATCGGGTACAGCACGACGCCGTCCGCCTACCGCGCGGCAGAGAGCACGCCCCGCTACGCCACGCAGCCGGCTGCGCACTACGCGACACCTCAGCCCGCATATCACTACGCGACGCCTCAGCCGTCGTATCACTACGCGACGCCTCAGCCGTCGTATCACTACACGGCGCCTCAGCCGTCGTACCACTACACGGCGCCTCAGCCGGCGTACCACTACGCGACTCCGGCTCCGGCTCCCGCCCCGGCTCCGGCGCCGCGCGCTTCCTACCCATCCGCACCTGCGGACCACTTCGGCTACACGGGAGGCGGACAGCCGGTCGGTGGCGCGCACTTCGGCGGCGCGAGCTTCAGCGGCGGGGGCAGCTTCGGCGGCGGCGCGCACTTCGGCGGCGGTCGACGGCGCTGACCGCCGACGGATTTACGTCCTCGGATTCGCTGTCGGCGGTCGCGCACCGCTCCCGCTGACGTAGGAGGCGGGCCCTACGACGCCGCCCGAGATCTCGGGCCCGTCCCTTGTAGGGCCGCTGATCCGTCGTCAGCTTACGCATGGGGACGTGAGGGGAGGTGGAGCATGGAGCGGCGGGAATTTCTCATCGGAGGCGGCACGGTCTTGCTCACGCTGCCGGTCGGCTGGGCCATCGCGGGGTGCCAGACCAACACGCCGCTGCCGGCGTCGGCGACGACGACGAGCTTTCTCTTCATGTCGTCGGTGACCAACGGTCATAGCCACCAGATCACGCTGGGGATGCGCGACATCGGCCAGCCGCCCGAAGGCGGGATCGCCGAGAACACGACGACGACCGAGGGGCACTTCCACGCCGTGACCCTGTCGGTGACGGAGCTGCTCATGATCTCGGACAACCGCATCGTCAACAAGAACACCTCGATCGTCGAGGGGCACATGCACACCTTCCAGTTCAGCCTCGCCTCGGGTATGGCCGTCGGCGGCTTTGACGGCGGCGCGGCCGCGGGCGGAACCGGCGCGGGCGGCGGCGCTGGTACGGGCGCGTCGGGTGGCGCTGCCGGCACCGGGGCGTCGGGCGGCGCGGCCGGTACCGGGGCGTCGGGCGGCGCTGCCGGGACGGGTGCCGGGGCCGGCCATGGCGGCACGGTCACGCCTGGTGGGACAGGCACCGGCCACCCCGGCGGCTACTGAGCGCCGTCCGTCCGGAGGCTGCCGAGCCGTCGCGGCTCGGTTGACAGCGGCTGGCCACCGCGCTACCACCATCAGTCCGGGGCGTTTAACTCAGCGGAAGAGTGCCACCTTCACACGGTGGAAGCCGAAGGTTCAATCCCTTCAACGCCCACTGCGAAAGCCGGCGGAATCAAAATGATTCCAGCCGGCTTTTTTCTTGGCTGGGTCTCACGAGTGCCTAGTTGGGAGCCATGTGCCTAGAAAAGTACCTAGACCTCGTTGGAGGGGCGAGCGAAAGCGACAGGGCCGGATTCGAAAGCGATGGCGCGTTGCCTAGCTTGGCGCGGTGGCTCACCTCGCGACGGCAAATCGGCGGACTCCGAACGCCCGCGCCCCAGGCGACGAGCCGGCAAAGACGACGGGCGTCCGACCCGTCTCATCGCCGTGGCGCGCCGCGACGGCGTCGACCGCCGCCCGGCTCCCCCGGCGCGCGAGAACGGCGACGGTCCCACCGCTTCCGCCACCGGTGATCTTGGCGCCGTACAGGCCCGTCGCGGGTCCCGCGGCTCGCACCAGCTCCACCAACCGATCGGTCTCGGCGGCGCCGAGCCCGCAGGCGGAGTAGCTCGCGTGCGATTCGTACATGAGCTCGCCGAGCAGCGTTCGGGCCTCTTCGCTCGCGGCCCCTCCGGTGAGGATCGCCCTGAACTGGCGAACCCGGTGGTGCTCCTCGATCGGGTGCTCGGTCGCGGCCCTCACAGGATAGCTCCGCGTGGGGTCGACCCGTGTGGCGGGATCGGTCGTGCCCTGAAATTCGGCCAGGAATCGGTCTCCGTCCATCAGCTCCGGGACCAGCGCCCTGAAATGTTCGCGCCAACGCGAAGGCGTGACGTTGGCCAGGTGACCGCCGAAGATCGGATCGTCGATGGCGACCCGACCCGTTCCGACGGAGCGCGCCGTGAGTCCGGCCGCCGCGGCGATCATTCGATAGCCCATGAACGCGGCCACGCGGACTGTCCCGTAGTCGGCCCCCGAAACTGCGTGCCGCACGCCCGAGTCGATCCCGAAGACCTCGATCGCCGGCGGGAGCGGGAGCCGGCCGAGGAGCTCCGCCGGCTGGCAGAGGATCTCGAGGAGGTGATCGGCCTCGCCGCAGGCGGAGGTCAGCTGATCCATCACGCCGCAGGGGGCGCCGACGATGAAGTTCTCGACCTTCTGGGCGAGGAGGGCCAGCGATCTGCCATCGAGGGCCAGGCCCTGCAAGGCGGCGATCGCTTCGAGCGCGGCGACCTCGAGCGCGGCCGACGAGCTCACCCCCTTCCCGATCGGGACGTCCGAGTGAATCAGGAGCCGTATGCCGCGCGGGCGAACGCCGTGCTCGCGATGAAGGATTACCAGCGCGCCCAGGACGTAGGCGCTCCAAGCCCGCCGGCGGTCGCGCGCGAACAGCGCCCGCGCGTCCCCGGTGTCGAGCGGGGCCTCCTCCGAGGCGAGCTCGGCGAGCGCGAACGTCACGCGCGCCTCCACGTCGGGTTCGCCGAGGTGGTCGCTCTCGATGACGACCTCCTCACCGCCGGTCTCCTGCGCCGCCACGAAGGTCGCGACCGCGAGCGGCAGCTCGAGCACGAGGGAGCCCGAGTAGTCGGCGATCCCGCCCATGAGGTCGAGACGGCCCGGCGCGCGCGCCAGCACGAGCGGCCGATGCGGATCGAAGAATTCGACCCGGGAGGCGATCCAGGACATGGCGCTCTCGGCGAGGTCGCCTTCCATGAGCTCGCCTTCGCGGCGCCACGGCAAGGGCGGAGGCGCGATCACGGCGTGGCGAGCCCCTGCTCGCGCAACGCCTCGCGGAGCGCCGGCTCCACCTGGGCGCGGATGGCCCCGTTCGCGTACCCGATCCAGGAGATCTCCGCGAAGACGTCGAGCGGCGCGTTCAGCTGTCGCCCGGCCTCGTCGGTGACGAGCACGCCAGCCTCGCGCGCGATGAGCTCGGTGGCGAGATCGTAGGGATGAGCGCAGAGCCCGAGCGCCTCGTCGCGCGCCCGCAGCACCGGCTCGACCAGAGGCCGCAGATCGGCGATCCAGCGGTCGTGGCCCATCATGAGCTCGTAGAGCTGTCCCCCGCTGGAGATGTATTGATCCTCGAACGAGCGCGCTCGCCCCTGCTGGCTCGGTCCCAGCACCCGCGCCACCACGGCGTCGTCGATGGCCGCCAGCTCCGCGCGTGCCCCGGGGAAGAAGCGCGACACTCCCCCGTAGCCCTGAGCGATGGTCTGGGCTCGCGACGGGCCGAGCGGCAAGGGCCGGCGCTCGCCGGTCAGGCGATTCAGCCGCTCGGCGCGCGCGCCACCGCCCGCAACGGCCCAGAGCACGTCGCAGAGGTGTTGCTTGACGAGCGGGATCTCGGTCTGCACCGCCAGCTCGATGTCGGCGAGCGTGGCGCCGGCGGTGGCCGCTCCGGGGCGGAACGGCGCCACCCCGGTCAGCACCCAGGCCGACCGCTTCTGGTACATGAGGCCGCGCGTGCCGTCGATGGGATCGACGAGAACGACGAGCTCGACGTCGTCGGGTCGCGTGTCCCGCGGCAGCACGCGCCGGCCGTCCTGCCCGAGCCCCTCGGCGACGAGGAGCAACGGCCAGACACGTGCCAGTGCCTCGAACTCCGCGACCAACACCTCCTCCGACACCCGATCGATGGCAAACAGCGTATCACCGGCATCGTCGCCCACGACTGCCGCCAGCTCGTCGGCGGGGCGGGTCTCGCAGCTCGCGAGAACCCGGTCGCGGATCGCCTCGTGGACGGCGCGAACTCGAGCCAGCAGCTGATCGACGTCGCGCAGCGCGGTCACGATCGGCTCGACGACGCGTGGTGGAGGGCCGGGAGGGTCCGCAGCTCCATCGCCTTCTCCTCGGGGGAGGTGTCGGCCACGAAGTTGCCACCGCCGATCTCCGGCCCCGCCAGGTACTTGAGCAGGCTCGGCCGCCGCAGCGGCGGGTGAAAGGCGATGTAGAAGTGGTAGGCGTCGACACCCGCTTTGGCCGGCGCCTGATGCAGCGCCATGACGTACGGGAAGGACGTTTGCCAGAGGTTGTCGAAGCGCACCGTGACGTCCTTGAGCGCCGCCGCGAGAGACGACGCCTCACCGTCGTTGAGCCCGAAGACGTGAGGCACGCGTCGCTTGGGTGCGACGTACACCTCGTAGGCGTAGCGCGCGAAGTAGGGGACGAAGGCGATCACCCGCTCGTCCTCGAAGAGAATGCGCCGGCCGTCCTGCTGCTCGGCGCGGATGACGTCGTCGAACAACCCGCGTCCAGTCCGGTCCCGGTGGCGAATCGACGCCCCGAGCTCGATCTCGACCGTCTTGAACACGAAGCTCGTCGCGTAGATCTGCCCGTGGGGGTGGGGATTCGAGACGCCGACCACCACACCCTTGTTCTCGAAGCAGAGCACGTGCTCGACCTCCGGCCGCGCGCCGAGATCGCGCGTCTCGCGCCGCCACACCTCGACCACCTCGCAGATCGCCGGGGCGGGCATCTCGGCCAGCGTGAGGTCGTGCCGCGGCGAGAAGCAGACGACGCGCGCCACCCCCGCAGCGCGCCGCGCCTGATAGGGAGGCGGCGGCGCGACCGCCTCGGGCGCATCGGGCCCCACGCAGGGGTGGTCGTTGTCGAACACGAAGGTCCCTTCGTAGTCCGCGTTGCGCAGGCCGCTAACGCGCGCGTTGCCCGGGCACAGATGACAGCTAGGATCATGACGGGGCGGCCGCGCCGGCGCCTGCCCGACGGTTTCGCCCGTCCAGGGGCGGTGCTGACGGTGGGCGGCCAGGATCACCCACTCCTCGCGCAGGGGGTGCCACCGCTCTTCCCAGGTCTGAGGGACGCCGTCCGACGTCATTCAGAAGGCGATGTCTGCTTGCAGTTTGATGACGTTCTCGTCGGGCGTCATGCCCGCGTACGGGCCCTGCTGGGTGATGGTGCTCCCCGCCACCAGCGGCCCGCCGCCTGCGCTCATCGGCCACGTCCCGGCGAGAACTATGTTCTGGCCGTACTTGTATCGAGTGAACTGGATGTAGATGCGCTCGCTCGAGAGGAAGTGCGACGAGACTATTGCTCGCGCCGTGAGGGCGGCGAGGCCGTATCCGTTGTGGTCCAGGTCGTAATCGATGAAGTCTCCGCGGAGCATGAAGGCGAGCCAGGTCCAAGACTGGAGCGTCGCGTCCCCACCGATCTTGAACTGCTTGATGCTGTTCTGGGTCAGGGTCGTGCCAACCGGCAGATCGAGGCTGGCGTCTGCCAGCAGCCCGAAGATGCTCAGCGTCAGCGCGGGCACCCTTCCCTGGACATCGGGGAGCGTGAGCTCGTAGAGGAAGCCGAGATTGATCATCGATCCGCTGCCGGTGGAGTCGCTGGGGCTGTTGGTCCAAGCGAAGTAGTTCGTCGCGACGCCGGTGCCGGTCAGCGAGTGCATGACCTCGGTGCCTGCGCTGTTGAGCGCCCAACCATTTCGGACGCTGATGAAGGACGGTGATATCCACAAGTGACCGGCGTGGGGTGGACGCAGGTTCAGCTCGGCGCCAAGAACGGACAGATGGGCCGCCTGGGCCTCCGCGTAGGACTTGGGACCCGGCATGGTTTGCTGGAATAGATTCGGGTCGGCGGTCCACTCGGTGTTGAAGTGAACCCCGACGTCCGCGAGCTTGGCGTAGCTGAGCTTGACGTGTGCGTACGTCAGCAAATCGATGCCCGTGACGGCCCCGTAGAAGGGAGGAGCGCCGGTATTGAAGCTGCCGTCCCGGCCGGTGCCAAAACCCTCCACGGCAGTCAGCGTGACGTCTGAGTTGAGGGGGACCGTCAACTTCAGCTGTTCCCCCAACTGGCGAAACCGCCCGAGCGTGTAGGTGTCGTACTTTTCGAAATATCCAAAGCTCGGCCACCAGGCCCCCACCGTGAACGCAATGTGCGGCTTGAGATCGAAATCGCCGAAGTTCGTGTCGAGCGAAACGTAGGCCAGGCCCGGCGCCCATGCCGCGTCGTAGTTTCGGAAGCCGACCGCCTGAAGCCAGTACCCCATCCAGCCGACCGCGGCGTCGACATGCTCCTTCCTCGCGTGGACGAAGACCTCCGCCCAGTCCTGCTCCTGCAGTCGGGTGTAGGCGAAGCTGTAGTAGTTCGCGTCGAACGTCCGATTGGGCCCGTAAGAGATCTGCGTGCTCGAGGGGCCCGTCAGGTTGTCGGGCCCCGGGCGCGAGCTGATCCCCAGCGCCATCGGTGCCCGGAAGTACCCGTTGACGTCGACGTGCCAGGGTCCCGGTAACGGGGCTGGCTTCGCTTCGGCGGCGGCGGGCGGCTCGGGCGGCTGCGCGGTCGGTGTCTGGGGCGGCGGCTTGCTCGGCGGCGCTTCGGTCGGCTCCTCGGACGTGGGTTCATCCGCGGGCTCCTCTGCCGCGGCACGAACGGACACCAGGCACACCAGCAACACGAAGGACGCTTGGAATATTCGCAGCATTGGCGGATATCGACGGGCGGCTTACTTACCGTATCCCGCGGCCACGATGTTGGCCTGGACGGCGTTGATGGTCGCCAGCGACGCCGCGCCGCTGGCCATGACGCCTTCGAACCACCGTCCTCCGTCCTGGTTGCTGTTGTCCCCGCCCGTTCCCAGGATGATGGACCCTTGCTTCTTCATGGGGACGTAGCCGCCCAAGGTAGGACGAATTCCGTCGTACATGGTCTTCACCGCTCCGGTCGTCGCATCGCCGCCATAGATCGCGAACCGGCCCTTTCCCGAGTTCTGCGCCTGCGTGTCGCCGACCACGACGGCGGTGACGTAGTTGTAGTGGAGGGCGGTGTTGGTCGAAATGGTCTGGCTGTTGGAAGGCGCCGTCGTGCTGAAGCCCGCGAAGAGACCGTTTTCGAGGTCCGCCATGACCCACGGGTTGGAGTTGGAATGGCCGCCCTCCGCACCCGTGTCCCAGACGACCCCCCCACCGAAGTAGACCGCCTCCATGGTGCCGTTGCCGTCGTCGTGGGAGTCCGTCTCGGCGTTGCCGTAATCGAAGCAACAGCCGTCGATCAGGCCGTTTTGGCTGGTCACCATGTACTCGGTCTCCGCTTGGTCGCCGGTGGCCGTCCCTGTCGCCTTCGCCACGCCGCAGCCGGTGCATCCGGCACGATACCCCGTCGTCGTCCCGATAGAGACGCCGTAGACCTCGTGGGTGTTGAGCGTCGTCTTGAGGGCCGTGGCGTTCGCGGGGTTGTTCGCGCCGCCGTTACCGCCGGCGGGGGAGGGGTGGAGGTGATTTCCGTTCGGGGATTGGTCATAGATGATCGAGATGGTGCAGGTCGCCCCGGAGCAGAACGTGTCCTGAGCGGCGGCGTTGGCCCAACCGCCGGCCAGGACCCCGATGTCCATCGTCGTCCCCTTGCAAGAATTCGGACCGGCGGCGGAAGAGCCCTTGCAGACCTGGTACAGCGACCCGGTGTAGCTGCCGTAGAGCGCTCGCACGGTGCTGTGCGCAGCAACGCAGGCGTTGCCGGCGGCTGCCAGGATGTCGCAAGGCCCGCTGCTGCTGGTGGTGGTGCCACCGGTCCCCGTGGTGCCCGCCGTGCCAGTCTTGCCCGCGGCGCCCGTCGTGCCGGCGGCGCCGGTGGTGCCGGCGCTGCCCGTCGTGCCGCCCCTGCCCGCGCTGCCGGTGGTGCCGGCGCTGCCCGTCGTGCCGCCCCTGCCCGCGGCGCCGGTGGTGCCGGCGCTGCCCGTGGAGTTGCCGCTGCCCGCGCTGCCGGTCGAGTTGCCGCTGCCCGCGCTTCCCGTGGAGTTGCCGCTGCCCGCGCTGCCGGTCGAGTTGCCGCTGCCCGCGCTTCCCGTGGAGTTGCCGCTGCCGGCGCTTCCCGTGGAGTTGCCGCTGCCGGCGCTGCCCGTG
>Ga0306920_100003716_pt1 | contig 19435 bp, 13 predicted proteins | sample flu12Cox44000170_FD_204666 | JGI IMG/M metagenome (GOLD analysis project Ga0306920, IMG submission 204666) | Lab enrichment of tropical soil microbial communities from Luquillo Experimental Forest, Puerto Rico - flux4day.12C.oxic.44.000.170 (v2)... | ecosystem: Environmental > Terrestrial >... | reverse complement strand
ACGATCACCCTGTCGGGCGCGTTCACCGGGACGCGCAGTGACGCCCCCGCGCCCGGCGCGAGCTGGTCAAACGGCAACGACACCGGCGTCGTCCAGGACAGCATTCAGTTCGGCACCCCCTTCCTGGCCGGGTGGAGCTTCATCTTCCCCGGCAAGCCGATGCTCGCCACCTACACGGAGGCGACGTCGGGGCTCTCGTGCACGATCACCGTTTCGGACCCTGCCACCCCGACCAGCACCTGGATCGCGGTCAACGGAGTCTCGGGGACGGCGTCGCAGGGGGCCTGCTCGCTCACGCTCACGGCGATCACCCCGTCACTGGTGACGTCCAACCAGACGCAGTACTGCGCACACGGGACCGTCGCAGCCACGCTCCCGGCGAACCCCGGCAGCACGGCGACCGGCACCGTCACGTTCGGGGCGTCGTTCTGAGCTCGGGTCAGTACGTCAGGCCGTAGCCGTAGGCGTAGAGCGGATCGTAGGTCGCGTCGCCGACGTTGATCGGGATCTGGTCCATGCTGCGCGGCCAGCTGTGGGGGAGCTTGCCCGTCGGGGCGACGTCGCCGAAGAGCACGTCGGTGACGCCCGCCCCCTCGCTGCCGGGGAGCCAGGCGACGAGGATCGCGTCGGCGTAGGGGAGGATCGGGTCGAGGATCATCGGGCGGCCGACGACGAGCACGACCACCGTCGGCAGACCGGCCTGTTTGAGCGCCTGGACGACGGCGGCCTGGGCGGCGGGGATGGTGAGGTCGGTGCGGTCGCCCATCCCTTCGGCGTAGGGGGTCTCGCCGATGACGGCGACGCCGACGGTCGCGGCCCCGTTCGTCGCCGTCAGGACGGAGGCGTCGGTGGAGTAGGCGATGGCGGCGTCGCCGATCACGGCGGACATCGCCTGGCGGATACTGGTGGCGCCGGTGACGTTGTTGCCGCTGGCTCCTTGCCAGGTGATCGTCCAGCCCCCGCACTGGTTGCCGGTGTTGTCGGCGCTGCCGCCGGCCAGCGCGACGGTGGCGGTCTTCGAGAGCGGGAGCACGGGGCCGTCGTTCTTGAGCAGCACCAGCGATTCCCGGACCGCCTGGCGAGCCACCATGCGGTGCGCGTCCGAGCCGACCTGGTCGGTCAGCGTGCGATCGACGAGGCCCGTCCCCTTGAACAGCCCCAGCTCGCATTTGACGGCGATGATGCGGCGGTCGGCGTCCTCGATGCGCGCGAGCGGCACGGTGCCGTCGCTCACCAGCGACTCGATGGTGGTCATGGTGTTGGTGAGGATGTTGGGCGCTTGCGAGGTGAAGTCGTAGAGCATGTACGTGTCGACGCCGGCGTTGAGGCAGGCGCCGAGGCCGTCGCGGTTGGGGATGTTGAGCTGGTAGCAGGCGTTGAAGTCCGACGCCGCGAAGCCGCCGAAGCCGAGGTCGCCCTTGAGGACGCCCGTGAGCATGGGGCCGTTCTCGTGCATCTTCACCCCCTGCCACGAGCTGTACGACACCATCACCGAGCCGACGTGCGCCGTGACGGCCGCCTGGTAGGGGGTGAGGTGGATGGCGCGCAGCGCGGTCTCGTCGCCGGAGACGTCGCCGCCGGTCTTCCCCATCGCCGTGCCACCGTCGCCGAGGTAGTGCTTGGCCCCGGCGAGCAGGCCCGTCGGCGTCCCCTGCGCCGTCAGCTGCAGCGTGGTGATGAGCTTCGTCCCCATCATCGACACGAGGTCGGGCGTCTCGCCGAACGCCTCGTACGTCCGCCCCCAGCGCTCGTCGCGGGCGACCGCGATGACCGGCGAGAACAGGTAGTCGAGGCCGCAACCCAGCGTCTCTGCGACGGTCACCTGCGCGACCTGTCCGACGAGATCGGGATCGCGCGAGGCGCCGAGGCCGATGTTGTGCGGGAAGACGGTGGCCCCGCGCACCGGCGCCGCGCCGTGCACGGCGTCGATGCCGTAGAGGATGGGGATGCCGAGGCGGCTCGCGCGCGCGGCCTGCTGGTAGGCGTCGATCATGTCGGCCCACGACGACGGCGCGTTCGTCGACGGCGCGGAACCCCCTTGGCTGTAGACCAGGCCGACGCCGTACTGGGTCACCTGCGCCGGCGTCAGCTGCGCGCGCTCGAGCTGCAGCATCTGCGCGACCTTCTCGTCGAGGGTCATCTGCGCGACGAGGCCGTCGGCCGTCGCCAGGCACGCCGGCGTCGGGAACGGCCCGTCGAGCGGCGAGCCGCCCGTGCCGCCCGTGCCGCCCGTCCCTGCGGCGCCGGAGCCGCCCGCGCCCCCTCCGCCCATCCCCGCCACGCCGCTCGGCGCGGCGCCCCCGCCGGAGTGGCAGCCGAGCGCCGCCACGAGCGCGCACGCCGCGAACCGGCGGCCGGTCACGGCGTCACCGCCAGCAGCGTCCGCAGCCGGATGTCGCGCGACGAGGCGCCGATCTGCAGCTCGACGTTCTTGCCCGTCTCTACGGCGAACCCTCCGCTCGTCGAATCCCAGTACGAGACGTCCGCCGCCGAGAGGTCGAAGGTGACGTGGACCGTTGCGCCGGCGGCGATCGTGATCCGGTGGAAACCACGCAGCTGCTTGACAGGCCGCTGCAGCGCCGATTCGGGGTAGGCGACGTAGAGCTGCACCACCTCGTCGCCGTCGACGGCGCTGGTGTTCGTGACGTCGACGCCGACCTCGACGGCGCCGCAGTCGCCCGCCGCCGGCGCCGCCGACAGGCTGCGCGCCGAGATCGTCGGGTGCGCGTACTCGAACGTCGAGTACGACAGGCCGTGCCCGAACGGGTAGAGCGGCGTCCCGGCGAAGTACCAGTAAGTGGTCCCCATCTTGATGTCGTACTCCGTGATCGGGGTCGGGATGTCGTCCTCGCTCCGGTACCAGGTGGTGGTCGTGCGTCCGGCCGGGTTGTAGTCGCCGAACAGCACGTTCGCGAGCGCGGTCCCGAGCGCCTGGCTCGAGTTCGTGACGTGGACGACGGCCGGGATGTTGTCGTCGATCCAGCCGATCCCCTGCGGGAAGCTCGACACCTCGACGACGATCGTCCGCGGGTTGGCGGCGAACACGCTCTCGACCAGCGTCTCCTGCGCCGGCTCGAGGCCGATGTGGACCCGGTCGACCTGCTCGCGCCCCTCGTACTGCGACGGGCAGGTCCCCCAGTTGGGCGGCGGGTCGCCGCACGTCGGGTGGTTGCCGACGAAGACCAGCGCGACGTCGGAGCTCGCCGCGGCGGCCGTGGCCGCGCCGCCGGTGTCGTCGGCTGCGTAGTTGATGGTGACGGCCGGGCCCAAGCGATCGGCGATTCCCTGGCGGGGCGTCACCACCGACGCGGCGGCCCCGCCATACCAGTCGCGCACGACCGAGTCGGCGCGCGGGCCGATCACGGCGACGCTGTGGAGCGATCCGGGGTCGAGCGGCAGCGTCCGGTCGGCGTTCTTGAGCAGGACGATGGTCTTGCGCGTGACGTCGAGCGCCTTCTGCTGGGTGTCGGCGTCGAGCCAGGGCGTCTCCGTCCCCTGGAGCGCCTTGTAGGGGACGCTGGCGGCCGGATCGAAGTCGCCCAGCCGGAACCGCGCCCGGAACACCGGCCGCAAGGCCACGTCCATGTCCGCCTCGGAAAACAGGCCCATCCCGTACGAGCTCGTGAACGTGGCCAGGCCGTTGGTCTGGAGGAGGAGGCCGGTCCCCCCCTGGATGATCGCGCCGACCGCCTGCTCCAGCGACGGGAAGTAGTGCTGGTTCCCCACCAGGATCGTCGCCGACTGCCCGTCCGTGGTGAAGAAGCCGTCGAAGCCCCAGTCGCCCCGCACCAGCGTTTGCAAGAGCGGCGTCACCGCGGCCGGCACGCCGTTGATCTGGTTGTAGGCGGTCATCATGCCGTTGGCGTGCCCGTCGCGGATCGCCGTCCGGAAGGTGGCGGTGTAGTACTCGCGCAGGTTGCGGTCGTCGACGTCGGACGAGCTCACCAGCCGCAACGTCTCGTTGCTGTTCGCGAAGAAGTGCTTGAGCATCGAGCCCGCCTGCAGGTACGTCGGGTCGTCGCCGTGCAGCCCGGCCACGAAGGTCTTGGCCAGCTCGCCGATGAGGTAAGGGTCCTCGCCGTACGATTCTTCGGTGCGGCCCCAGCGCGGGTCGTGCACGAGATCGACGTTCGGCGCCCAGACCACCACGCCCGTGCCGCGCCCGGTGGCGGCGACGCCGCGGGCGTTGTAGACGCGCGCCTCGTGACCGGTCGTCGCGCCGACGGTCCGGGTGACCTCGGGATCCCACGACTCGCCCAGGCCGAACGCCTGCGGGAACTGCGTCGCCACCAGCTTGGCGCCGGTCGTCGAGCTCGGGTCCGAGGCGGCGAGCCCGTGCAGCCCCTCCGTGCCGAGCGATTCGGGCGGCAGCCCGATCCGGGTGACGGCGGGCTGGCTGGGCGAGAGCAGCGTCAGCTTCTCGTCCGGCGTCAGCAGCGACAGCAGGTTCGTGATCCGATCCTCGAGCGGCCGGCACGGATCCCAGAACGGGTAGGGGTAGTCGCCGGGGTTGCTCACGCACGCCGGCGCGGTCCCGCTCCCGCCGGCGCCACCCGCGCCCCCGACAGCGCCGCCCGTGCCCGCGGTGCAGGCGGCGGGCGCCGGCCCGGCGCCCCAGGGCGCGCCCCCCGTCGCGCCCGACGCGGCGACGCCCGGCGGCGTGCCGCACGCGGCGACGCCGGCCGTGACCAGGCCCACGAGTAAGAGAAGTTTAAAAATAGGCTTCACGACGTCAGTAGTTGCGGAGTCTCCCCCCGCTGTCAATCTCGGAGAAACGAAAACGTCAGTGCGATTCGTAGGCGCCGATGTCCGGCATGCCGACGATCGCGTCGCCCCAGAAATCCATGCCCCCGCTCCCGGTGATGCTCACGCCGGCGTTGATGGCGGGCGATCCGGCGCCCAGCTTGTAGCCGTCGAGCGAGCCGAAGGCCGGGCCGGCCGCGCTGCCGCTGGTCCCGGTGCCCGGCGCCGCCAGCTTGGGGTCGGCCATGACCGCCGCCGCGTCGCCCGCCGGGGTCTGGATCGCCGAGCCCGCGTAGAGGTTGTTCTGGTAGACGACGGTGCTCGCGGTCGTGAGCACGCCGTTGCCGCTGGCGGCGAAGAAGATGTTGTTGCGCAGCGTGTAGGAGGCCATCAGCGATGTGCCGTAGCCGTAGACGACGCCGGAGTTGGTCTTGTTGTTGTAGATGGTGTTGTTGTAGACGGCGCTCGAAGCAGCTGGATCGGAGTGCAGGTTGATCTGGTAGCGGCTGTTGTTCTGCAGGATGTTGTAGCGGATCACCGAGTCGCCGAACGAGAACTGGCAGATCAGGATGCCGTCGCCATTGTCGTGGAAGTAGTTGTACTGGATGATGGTCTTCGTGGTGGCCTTGTCGGTGTCGACGCCGTTCGAGTCGGTGCCTCCCGCCTTGACCTTGGTGCCGAAGGTCTCGTTCTTCTGCACGGTGACGCCGTCGGTGTAGTAGAGCTCGATGGCGCTGGTGCCCGCGCCGTTGCTGACGTTCTCCTCGATGAGGCCGTTCTGCACGTTGGTCATGTAGATCGCGTCGCAGCCGAGGCTGGCGTTGAGCTGGGAGACGTAGTTCCCGCGCACGGTCACGTTGGTGTGCGGGAACCAGCTCGCGCTCGTCGCCGAGCTGCGCGTCCCCCAGTGCACGGTGCCGTCGAGCTGCTTGAAGATGATGCCGCCGAAGGAGCAGTCCTGAACGGTGTTCGATTCGACGAGGACGTCGTTGAACTTGGTCTTGACGTTGGCGGTACCGGCCTGGACGTCGAAAACGATCCCGCCCGTGTGCTTCGATTTGTCCCATCCCGTCTGGAAGGTCACGCCGGTCATGTTGTTCGCGGTGTCGCCGCCGATCCAGTCCACCTCGCCCGTCACGTCGTGGACGAAGCAGTTGCGGACATAGATGTGGTTGAGCGTGCCGCCGTCCTGGCCGTTGATGGAGATGCCGCGGTAGTCGCCCACCGCGCTCTTCTTGTTCGTCACCTCGAGGTCGTTGATCTCCCAGTACTGCTGGTTCATGAGGTGGACCGCGTCGGGGTCGCTCGCCCCTGCGGCGACGATCGGTTTGGCGCCGGTGCCGTACATGTCGATCACGATCGGCGCCGCGCTCGAGCCCGATCCCTTGGGGTAGAGCTGCCCCGTCCATGTCCCCCCCGCCTTGAGGCAGATCTCGTTGCCCGGCTGGAAGGTGGTGGCGTTGATCTTCGCCAGCGTCTTCCACGCCGTCGCGGGCGTCATGCCGTCGCTGGCGTCGTTGCCCGCCGCTGAATCGAGGTAATAGGCCCCGGTCGCGCCGCTCGCGCAAGCGTTCGCGACGGCGCCGCCCGTGCCGGCGGCTCCCCCACCGCCGCCGCTGCCTCCGCGTCCGGCGGTCCCCGTCCCCGCCGTCCCCGCGCTGCCGGTCGAACCGGCGGTCGCCGTCCCTGCCGCACCCCCGCGCCCGCCTGCTCCGCCCGCACCCCCGCGTCCGCCCACCGCGCCGCCGGCACCGCCCGTGGTGCCGGTGCCGGCCGCGCCGGTCGTCCCTGCGCTGCCGGTCGTGCCCGTCCCCGCCGCGCCGGAGCTTCCCGCGACACCGGCGCTGCCGGCGGCCCCCGTGGTCCCCGCGCCGCCGGTGGTCCCGGCGGCGCCGCTCGTCCCCGCCGCCCCTGCCGTTCCGCCGGCCGCGCCGGCCGTCCCGGTGCCCGTGCCGGTCCCGGTTGTCGAGGCTCCCGAACAGGCCGCGAGGGCCAGCGCTGCGGCCAACAGGGAGCGCGGGGGACGGGCTCCGACCTTCATTGGTAAGGAAGATTAACACCAAGGTGGGCCGGTCGGCTGTGCAAGTCGTTGCACCGCCCTGCGCAGATCGGTCAGCCCATCGCACAGATCGCTAGGGGCGCGATGCACCTCCGGAGAAACCATCCGCCGCTTTCTCCGTACATAGGGCACCAGCACCCACGCGGCACGGCGCTTGCTCAACGCCGGCGCGGAGTCCATTCGAGCCGAGGAGAGATCATGACCGACAGGCGGAGATCGATCGAACGACTGCTGTTCTGGGTGCCGGCCCTGGCCCTGCTGCCGGCCGCGTGCACGACCGGCGGCGGGGACGACGGGGACGCCGCGCTCGCTGCGCTCATGAGCGACGGCGACCCGAGCGCCGTCGCCCCCGGCGCCATGACCCCGCCCCCGCCCCTGCCGCCGCCGTCGCGGTTCTGCCCGAGCGGCGACTGCGCGCGCGATCCGCTGGCCTTCTGGCGCTTCGACGATTGCAACACGCTCTCCACCCAGCTCGCCGACACCGCGTTCACCTCGCCGATCTCGCACCCGGCGTTCCGCGCGGTCTCCGTCGCCTGCGTCGCCGGCATCGACGCCGGCGCCATCCAGCTCGCGGCCGCCGGCGACATCGCCTACGCGCCCGACCAGCCCGACTTCCTGTTCGATCACGGGCTGACCGTCGCGGCCTGGATCAAGCCCGACAGCATCGCAGGCCTACAGACGATCGTACGCAAGCGCTTCGACGGCAGCAGCGCCTTCCTGCTGGCCATCGTCGGGCGCAAGCTGACCTTCGCGGTGCAGCTCGCGAGCGGGCGGTTCGCCAGCGCGTCGGCGGCGATCCCCGCCGGGACGTTCACCCACGTCGCCGCGACCTACGACGGGCAGAACGCCATCCTCTACGTCAACGGCGCGGTGGCGGCGAAGGCCCAGGCGGCCGGGACGCTCGCCGCTGGTGTCGGTCCGATCTTCGTCGGCAACGACGCCACTGGGCGCCAGTTCAAGGGGATCGTCGACGACGTCTGGCTGAACACGCTGGCCGCGCCCGCGGACGTCATCTTGGGACTGACCTGCATCCGCAAGCCGCCCGTCGTCGCCTTGACGCCGGGGACGACCCCGCCCACGCCACCCGGGACGCCGGTCGCGTTCGACCTGGCGATCACCAACCCGAACGGGCCGTCGTGTCCGGTCGACAGCTTCGAGTTCTTCGCCTCGGGCGTGGGGTTCCCGCTGCAGCCCGACCAGTTCGCGGGCGTGCTGTCGGTCGCGCCGGGGCAGACCGCGCACGCGACGATCAACGTGAGCGCGCTCCCGGGCGGTCCGACCGGGCCGTTCCCGTTCTCGTACACCGTCGCGGACCTCGCGACCTTCAACCTCCAGGCGTCGGCCCAGGCGACGTTCGTGGTCGCCGCGCCGCCGCCGCCGACGCGCACCGGCTGCGCTCCCATGCCGACCGCGCCCGTGGCCCCGGGCGGCTACTACGTCAACGGCAACACCGTTTGCACGCCCGACGGACGGGCGCACCTCTTTCACGGCGTCGACCGCCCGTCGCTGGAGTGGAGCTCGGCGGGGCAGAACCTGTCCAAGGGCGACTTCGCGCTCATGGGGTCGGGACCGGGGTCCTGGAACGCCAACGTCGTCCGGATCGCCCTCAACCAGGACTTCTGGCTCGCTGGCTCGCCGCTCGCCGATCCGAGCTACCCGGACACCGTCTCGCAGGCCATCGCCTGGGCCGAGATGGCCGGCATGGACGTCATCCTCGATCTGCACTGGTCGGACCAGGGCGTGCTCGGCAGCTGCGTGTCGACGCCGACGATGACCTGCCAGCAGCTGATGCCCGACGCTACCAGGGCGACGGGCGCGTGATGTTCGAGCTCTACAACGAGCCGCACGACGTGAGCTGGGACGTCTGGCGCAACGGCGGCGACACGGGCGCCGGCTGGAAGGCGGTCGGCATGCAGCAGCTCTACGACGCGGTCCGGGCCACCGGCGCGCAGAACCTGGTGCTGATCGGCGGCCTCAACTGGGCCTATGACCTCTCGGGCGTGCCCGCGAACCGGGTGAAGGGCTACAACATCGTCTACGCGACGCACCCCTACGGCACGCCCGACGGGTTCACGCGGCCGCCGTCGGACTGGGACCGGGCGTGGGGCTCGCTCACCGCGACCGATCCGGTGGTGGCGACGGAGTTCGGCGTCCTCAACGACACCGCCTGCACGACCGGCTACGACCAGCAGGTGATCACCTACGCCGACGCGCACTCCGCCGGCTGGACGGCCTGGGCCTGGTATCCGGGGGGATGCACCTTCCCGGCCGTCATCAACGACTGGGCGGGGACGCCGTCGCCGACCGGGATGGTGGTGAAGGCGGCGCTCGGCGGCTACCACGACCCGCCGGCGTCGCCGCCGCTGCCCGGCGGGGGCGGACCGGATCTCGCGTACACCTTCGACAGCAGCGTGCAGGGCTGGTCGTTCAACACTTACGACGACCCGAACCAGCAGAACCTGGCCGTCCATCCGCCCGCGGGCGGCGCGCCGCCGACGTTGGCGTTCGATTCCACCGACGGCAGTCCGGATCCGGGCGCCTTGCGGGTCACGGTCGACTTCGAGGACTTCAACCAGTACGTCGACGCCAACATCAACTTCGCGCCGCCGGGCCTCAACCTCACCGGCAAGGTGCTGCACGCGCGCATCAAGCTGGTGAGCGGGGCGTTCCCGCAGGGCGCGTTCCAGCTCCACGCCAGCACCGGATCGTCGTACACGTGGGGGGCCGTGTTCTTCAACGCCAGCGCGCTGCCGCCCGGGCAGTGGGTCGACTTCGATCTCGATCTCGGCGCGGTCACCTCCTCGGGCTACGATCCGAGCCAGGTGGTGCAGATCGGCGTGCAGCTCCTGTCGGGGCTCCCGTCCGGAGGCGGCACGTTCATGAGCCCCGGGACGGCGGTCTTCGACATCGACACCGTCACCGACTGATCACGGCACGAAGGTTGCTCAGAGAAGCGGTGGGAATGGACCTCTCCTCACTCCGCGCCGCGATCGTGGTCGTTCTGATGGCGGCGTCGCCCGCAGCGCTGGCCGCTGATGGCGGCGCCGCACCGGGGGCGGACGCCGCCGCGCGCACGGCGGTTCGCGCCACCGGGCGGCTCACCGGGTTTTCCCTCCAGGGTCTGGGCGTCGAGGTGAGCGAGCGCTTCCTGCCGGTGCTGGGGGTGGACCTATCGCTGACGGAGGAGGACTTCGGCAACAATCGCGCAGGCATCGGCGGGGAGGCGTTCGTGCGGCTCTACTCCGGCGAGGGTCGCCACCTCTTGACCCTCGGCGTCGGCCCCGCCGTCCGCGACGCCCCCGAGTACGGCCCCATCGCCTTCGGTGCCGGCGAGGTCGCCTACGAGTACCTCCCCATCAAGGGCCCGAGCGTGCTCGTCGGCGCCGGCGCGGACGTCGTCCTGAACGACTCGGGCACCGCGACCTGTGGGGGAAACGGCTGGTTCTCGTGCGGCCTGTTCTGGCAGAGCCACTACCACCAGGGCGAGACGCAGCTGCGGCTCCGCATCGCCGTTGGCGGCTCGTTCTAGCGGCGAGGCGCCTGTGCAGCGGCGGTCTCCAGGTGTGCAACGGGTTGCACAGTCGCGACGCGCCGCGCGGCCGGCAAGACCCGGCGCCCGGCCGGCGGGCGATGGCATGACGGTTGCCTCGGTCGTGCCGGTGCCGTGTATCCTCAGACCGTCATGAGCACGCAGGACTGGATCAACCTGATCGCCTGCGTCGGCGAGCTGGCCGTGACGGTGCTGGTCGCGCTGCGCGCGTTCGGCGGGCCGCTGGCGATGCCGCTCGTGCTCATGAGCGTCGACTTCTTCGCGTGGAACTTCGCGCAGCTCGCCTACCACCGGTCGGGGCTGGTCGGCTGGCACCTCCTGGACATGGTCGCCTCGCCGCTCGCGACGGCGCTGGCGTTCCACTTCCTGATGCGGTTCCTCGGGCGCGCCCGCCAGATGCGCTGGGCGCTGGCGAGCATCTACCTCTATTACGGGGCCATCGCGGCCACGGCGGCGGCGGGCTGGGTCTCGCCGCAGGCGCGGGCCGTCGCGCTGTCCCGCCTGTGGAGCTGGGCGTGGCTGGCCGGCCTGTTCCCGCTGTCGACGCTGGCCGTGAGCCTGCTCTGGAAGCACATCCGGAGCGTGGGCAGCGTCGAGGAGCGGAACCGCACCTGGCTCTTGCTGACGGCGGTGGCGGTCATCTCGCCGCTGGCGTCGACGGAGCTCTGGGCGGACCTCGGCTACCCGGTGGCCCGCCTGGGGAGCGTCGGCATCCTGACCTTCAACTCGCTGCTTTTGATCGCGGCGCTGCAGTTCCGGCTGTTCGATCGGGCGCTGCGCCCGTCGACCGCGCTGTCGGCGACGGTGCTGGCGGCCGTCGGGGGGATCGCCTACTTGACGGTGTTCCACGCCGCCGGATCGAACAACGCGCTGCTCGTGTTCGGGACGCTGACCGTGACGCTGGCGCTGCTCGCCGCCGCCCGACTGGTGATCGGCACCGTGATGACCCGGCGCGATCGGACGGTGCAGCTCGTGACGCTGGGGCGGCTGGCGGCGCAGATGGGGCACGATCTCAAGAACCCGCTCGCGGCGCTCAAGGGGGCCACGCAGTTCCTGCGCGAGGAGCGGGCGCAGGGGCGATCGATCGACGACCGCACGGAGTTCCTCGATCTGCTCTCCGAGCAGATCGATCGCTTGCAGAACGCGGCCGAGAAGTACCAGCGCCTGGGGCGGATCCAGGCCATCCGGACGCCGGTGAAGCTCAATCAGCTGGTGGCCGACCTGGTGACCTTCCAGCAGCTCGGCAACGCCAAGGAGATCCCGGTTCGGGCCGAGCTGGCGGAGGATCTCCCCGACTGCCCGGTCGATCCCGATCTCATCGCCGGCGCGCTGGAGAACCTGCTGCAGAACGCCTTCGAGGCCACGCCCAACGCCCGGCCGGTCACGGTGCGCACCGCGGTGGCCCAGAGCCGGCACACGAGCGGCGTCGAGCTGTCGGTCGAGGACGCCGGGGTGGGGATGAGCGCGCGGACGCTGGCGCAGGCGCTCGACGACTTCTTCACCACCAAGGCGCGGGGGAGCGGCCTGGGGCTGGCCTTCGTCCGCCGGGTGGCCGAGGCGCACGGGGGCGAGGTGTCGCTCATCAGCCGCGAGGGGGTGGGGACCACCGTGCGCCTGTTCCTGCCGTTCGGGGGCGCATGACCGATCGGCGCGAGCAGAACGGCAGCGTGCTCGTCGTCGACGACGATCCGGCCGTGGGGAAGGTGCTGGGCGCGCTGCTCGAGCAGGCGGGGATCGCCAGCGCGCACGCCCCCGACGCCGCCCGAGCGCTCGCCTACCTGCGCGAGCGGCCGGTCGACGTCGTGATCACCGACCTGCGCATGCCCGGCGCGAGCGGCCTCGAGCTCTGCGAGGAGGTCGTGGAGCGCTGGCCGGAGACGCCGGTGGTCCTGCTGACCGCGCACGCGACGGTCGACGTGGCGGTGGAAGCCATGCGCAAGGGTGCCGCGGACTTCCTGCGCAAGCCGTTCGATCGCGAGGAGATCCTGTTCACGGTGCGCAAGCAGATCGCGGCCGCGCGGCACAACGACGGGCCGCCCGCGGCGCCGCCGGCGGCGGGGATGGTCGGCAGCGTGTCGGGCGGCATGCGCGAGGTGGAGGACATGATCCGCCGCGCCGCCCAGGGGACGTTCACCGTCTTCATCCGCGGCGAGAACGGCACCGGCAAGGACGTCGCCGCGCGCGCCATCCACGCCCAGAGCCCGCGCCACGACCGCCCCTTCGTCCGCGTCCAGTGCGCCGCCTTTCCGGACACGCTGATCGAGAGCGAGCTGTTCGGGTACGAGCGGGGGGCCTTCAACGGGGCCGTGGCCCGGCGCCCGGGGCGGGTCGACGCGGCCGAGGGCGGCACGCTGTTCCTCGACGAGATCGGCGACGTCAAGGTCGACGTCCAGGTCAAGCTCTTGCGCCTCTTGCAAGAGCGGGAGTACGAGCGGCTGGGGAGCAATCAGACGCTCAAGTCGACCGCGCGCTTCATCGCGGCCACGCACCGGCCGCTCGAGGAGCTGATCAAGCGCGGGCAGTTCCGCGAAGATCTGTTCTGGCGGCTCAACGTGCTGCCGATCTGGATTCCGCCCTTGCGCGAGCGGGTTGACGACATCGCGCCGCTCGCCACCCGCTTCGCGCGCGAGGCCGGCCTCGCCAACGGGCGCGGCGAGCGGGAGCTGACGCCGCCCGCGGTGGCGATCCTCGAGCGCCAGGCCTGGCCGGGCAACGTCCGCCAGCTGCAGAACTTCGTCGAGCGCCTGGTCATCATGTCGGACGGCGACCGGCTCGGCGCCACGGACGTCGAGCGCGAGCTGGCGCGGCAGGTGATGGCGCCGGGCGGCGGCGACAGTGAGCCGCGCCCGGACGGGGCGCCCACAACGTCGCCCGGGACGCTGGAGGCCAGCCGCCGGGAGGCCGAGCGGGCGAAGATCGTCGAGACGCTGGCCCGAACGAGCAACAACCGGACGCTCGCTGCGCGCAACCTCGGCATCAGCCGGCGCACGCTCTATCACAAGCTGGTCGAGTACGGTCTTTCGTAGGCCGGCGCGGGGTCGTCCCGGGCGGCGGTGGCGCGGGCGCGGGCGGCGACGGGCACGCGCATCAGCGAGATGCTGATCCAGACGCCCGCGGAGAAGTAGAGCGACATCCAGGGGATCTCCTCGCGCCAGTCGGCCCAGCGGCGGGTCACCACCTTGCGTGACCAGCCGTCGCGGGCCCCCTCGGCCACCGTGAGGAAGTGCGTTCCCCGGGCCTGGTCACGCCGCCAGCGTAGCGCGTACATCGGTACGTCGACGGTGCACATGAAGATGACGTAGATGGAGGTGAACACGATGGCGACGCCGATGAATCGCCGCCGCCCGCCGCGCGACCGCGGCCAGAGCGCGAACAGCGACAGCGTCATCAACGTCGCCGTGAACGCCCAGATCGACTCCTCGATCACGCTCCCCGCGAAGTTGGTGGTGAGCGCCGTGTACCACGAGCAGATCTCGGCGAGGGCGATGAGCGGCACGAGCAACTTGGCCGCCAGGGCGACCCGGCGGAAGCCCTCTTCCCGCGCCCACCAGCCGAGCAGCAGCGCCCACTGCGCCACCAGCGACAGCTCGGCGAGCGTGGCCACCGCCCGGGCGACGACGGCGTTCGAGATCCAGGTGCCCACGAGGCAGAAGCGCGCCCCCTCGACGAACGGCAGGAACGATCGAAACGCGCAGCCGAACACGAACACGGCGGAGAGCAGGACCTGCCGGCGCCGGAAGGTCCGGAGCGCCTCATCCTGCGCCGCGTCGACGCGCGCGCCCCGTGCCACGAGCAGGCTCCAGGCGGCGATGTTCGCGACGCTCACGGCGCCGAGACACAACCACCAGACCATCACGCCGGTCGATTGCTCCGCCATCGTCGTCGGGTAGGAATTCATGTCTCACGGCTCTCGCGGAGCACCAAGAAAATACAGGAGAAATGTGGTCACTCCCGCCGCGGCTGCCACCTTCCTGTGTCGAATATGAAACCCAAACGTTGCAGCTACAAAGTCGGGTCTGTCACCTGGCGGTGATACGGTTTTTTCCATCAAGGAGGCAACATGAACGGTTTCTTCGAAGAGCTCCGCCAACAACGTTGGGACGATCACCGCTTCTATCATCACAGCCGTATCAACCAGACGCTACATCTCATCAGCGCCTGCAGCTTCCTCGCGACGTACGTGCTGCTGTTCACGAAGCCGGTCATCGCCGCGCTGTTCGGCTGGATCTTCGCCATGTGCATCCGGCAGGTCGGCCACTTCTTGTTCGAGCCCAAGGGCTACGACGAGGAGAACCAGGCGACCCACGAGTACAAGGAGCGCGTGAAGGTCGGCTACAACCTGCGCCGTAAGGTCATCCTGCACGCGATCTGGGGGCTCTCCCCGCTGCTGCTCGTGTTCCAGCCGTCGCTGTTCGGGCTGTTCACGCCGCACACGGATCTCATGAGCTTCCTCGCCAACCTATCGAAGCTCTGGATCGGGCTCGCCGCCGGCGCGCTGCTGTTCCGGACCATCCACCTGTTCTTCCTGCGCGACGTGAAGACTGGGCTGGTCTGGTTCACGAAGATCCTCACCGACCCCTTCCACGACATCTACCTGTACCACAAGGCCCCGCTGGCCCTGCTCCGCGGCGAGATGATCCAGCCGCCCCACGCGGCCGCCTGATATTGGATCTCCTTCCCGACCCGGCGAGCGCGACTCGCCGGGCAGACCCGGCGAGCTCGGCTCGCCGGGTTTTTCTTTGTCCGCCTGGGCGAGGACCCTCAGAGGGTGCCGACGCTCTCCTGCGACGGGACGCCGGCAGGAGAGACGGCGCTCGGCGGCGCCTGCGTGGGCTTCGCGCCCGAGCGCCGGGCGGCCAGCATCTCGCGGAGCACGCGGCGGTTGATGGCCTTGTTCGTGAGCGCCCCGTCGGCCCACCAGAAGCCGTCCTGCTTCATGGCGCGCGCGGCGGCGACGAACCGGTCTGCCACCGCCTCCACGTCGGCGTCGGTGTAGTTCAGGCTGAAGATGAAGCGACCGGTCCCCACCCACGACAGCGCGAGCCCCTCGGCGCGCAGATAAAATTGCAGCATCCAGTTGTAGCGCGACGGCTGCGTGTAGCAGACCGTCCAGATCGACCCCAGGTTCGCGACGCGGACCGGCAGCCCGGCGTCGTCGAGGCGCCGGTTGAGCTTGGCGGCGCGCTCGTCCCAGCGCTCGTCGAGCCGGTCGTAGAGCGCGGCGATCTCGGGCGTCCTGAGCCGCTCGAGAAACTCGTGCATCGCCCCCATCACGTAGGGGTGCGAGTTGAAGGTGCCGCGCGCGAAGCAGATGTCAGCCGGGCGGTCGTCGCGGAAGCGCTTCATGAGCGCCCGCTTGCCGCAGACGACGCCCACCGGCAGCCCGCCCCCCAGCGTCTTGCCGTAGGTGACGATGTCCGCCTTGACGCCGAAGTACTGCTGGGCCCCGCCCGGGGCCAGCCGGAAGCCGACGAACACCTCGTCGAAGATGAGGACGATGCCGCGCTCGGTGCAGACCTCGCGCAGCCGCGCGAGCCATTTCGTGTACGCCGCGCGGTCGAAGGCCGCCTTGCGGCCGCTGTCGATGAGCATCGAATCGGTCGGCGCGTTGGCGTTGGGGTGCAGCGCCTGCAGCGGGTTGACGAGCACGCAGGCGATGTCCTTGCGCCTGCGCAGGACGCGCAGGGTGTCCTCGTCCATGTCCTTGAGGGTGTAGGTCTCGTGCGCGGGCTGGGGGTTGCCGACGCCCGGCTGCACGTCGCCCCACCAGCCGTGGTAGGCGCCGCAGAACCGCACCAGGTGCGAGCGCCCCGTGTGGTAGCGCGCGAGCCGCACCGCCTGCATGACCGCCTCGGTGCCGGACATGTGGAACGAGACCTCGTCGAGCCCGGAGATCTCGCGCAGCCGCGCCACGTTCTCGACGACAAGCGGGTGGTAGGCGCCGAGCACCGGCCCGAGGGCCGCCACCTCGGCGCTGCCGCGCTCGAGGCACTGCTTGTAGAAGTCGTAACCGAACACGTTCACGCCGTACGAGCCGGTGAGGTCGTAGGACCGGTTGCCGTCGAGGTCCGTGACGGTGACGCCCGACGACGAGGCGACGAACGAGCCCGCCTTGAGGCGGCTGCGGACGAAGCGGCTGAACTGGAACGGCACCCGGTAGGCGGCCGTGAACTGCAGATCGGAGATCCCCTCCTGGGCCTCGGTCGTCAGCGCCGCGGTCTTGGCGAACTTGCTCTTGTAGACCGCCGCCAGCCGATCGAACCCCGCGCGCCGCTCGGCCGCGACCTCCGCCGGCGCGCCGTCCGCCCGGAACACCCGCTCCTCGTCGTACTCGTAGAACGGCACCTGCTTGGCGAACCAGCGCGAGATGTTGGCGTGGCCGCGCAGGGACGGGTGCTTGGCCTTCGACAGCATGAGCCGCGACGCCAGCCGGGCCACGAGCACGACCGACGCCGCCGCCCCGAGCAGCACGAGCAGCAGGTTTTCAACCATGGGAGGTCCCTTTCGTTACCATGAGCACAACGACGATGTCCGCGAACCTCAGATCCGCGCTCGCCACCGTCTTCTTACACGAGGACGTCAATTTCTTGGTCACCAACCGCATCCCGCGGCGACTCGCGACGCAGGTGGTCGGCTGGCTGTCGCGCATCGAGAACCCGCTCGTCAGCAGGCTTTCGATCGGCATTTGGCGCCTGTTCGCCGATCCCGACCTCGGCGAGGCGGCCAAGTCCGAGTTTTCGAGCCTGCGCGACTGCTTCATCCGCGAGCTCAAACCGGGCGTTCGCCCGATCGATCCGGACCCCAAGGTGCTGACGAGCCCGTGCGACGCGATCGTGGGCGCCTCGGGTCGGATAGACGGCGACGAGCTGATCCAGGCCAAAGGCCTCCGGTACACGCTGCAGGACCTGCTCGGCGATCCGGAGCTGGCGCGCCTCTACCGCAACGGCCGCTACGTCACGCTCCGGCTGTCCTCCAGCATGTACCACCGCTTCCACGCGCCGGCCGACTGCCGCGTCGAGCAGGTCACCTACTTTTCGGGCGACACCTGGAACACGAACCCGATCACGATCCAGCGGGTCGAGAAGCTGTTCTGCAAGAACGAGCACGCCGTGCTGCGCACGCGCCTCGCCGCCAACGGCCAGCTCGTCACGCTGGTTCCGGTGGCGTCGATCCTGGTGGCGAGCATCCGCCTCCACTTTCTCGACGTGCTGCTTCACCTCGGTCACCGGGGCCCCAACGTCATCCCCTGCGACGCGCCTTTCCGCAAAGGGGAGGAGATGGGGTGGTTCGAGCTCGGCTCCACGATCATCGTCTTCGCGCCGGACGGTCTCGAGCTCTGCGAAGGGGTGCGGGAGGGGACGGTCATCCGGCTGGGGCAACCGCTCCTGCGTCTCGGCTGATAGCCGGCGCTCACGCGACCGCCGGCCAGGCGGCGAGCGTCGCCCGGTCGGGCACGATGACGTTCGGATCGAGCGGCTGAAGGTGGTCGCGGAACAGCTCGTGCCCCGCGCGCAGCGTCCGCCCGATGACGCTCGCCCGGGCGTCGGTCCGCGCGCAGCGCACCGCCCGCAGGCAGGCCTTCATGAGCTCGTCGTCGATGGCGCCGTTGACCCCTTCCTTGACGAGGTCGATGGGCCCGGGCGCCGGAACGGACGCCACCGGCAGCCCGGAGGCGAACGCCTCGAGAATGACGTTGCCAAAGGTCTCGGTACGGGACGGGAAGACGAAGCAGTCGGCGCTGGCGTAGTGCGCCGCCAGGTCCTCGCCGTACTGGTAGCCGCGCCAGACCACGTCCGGGAACCGGCGCTCGAGGTCGGCGCGCGACGGGCCGTCACCCACCACGACCTTCGTCCCCTCGAGCGGCAGCCCGAGGAAGTCGTCCAGCGTCTTCTCGACCGCCACGCGACCGACGTAGAGCCAGATCGGCCCCGGCAGCCCGGCGTAGACGTCGCCCCGGCGGTGATCCGGGTGGAACTTCGTCGCGTCGACGCCGCGCGGCCAGTGGACGAGGTGGCGGGCGACGCGCCTCTCCTGGAGCTCCGCGAGCAGCGACTGCGAGCTCACCAGGGTGTGCTCGGCCTTCTCGTGGAACCAGCGCACGAGCGCATACCCCGCCGCGAGCGGAACCGGGAGCCGCGCCGACAGGTACTCCGCGTAGCGGGTGTGGAAGCTCGACGTGAAGCGGAGCCCCTTGCGCCGCAGCCAGCCGACCGTCCAGAAGCCGAGCGGCCCCTCGGTCGCGACGTGGACCGCGTCGGGCGCGAAGGCGCGGATGCGCGACACCGCGCGCCACGGATCGTAGGCGATCCGGATCTCGGGATACGACGGCAGCGGCACGGTCTTGTGGCCGTCGGGCGCCACGACGAGCACCTGCGTCCCCTGTGACTCGAGGAAGTCGACCAGCCGGACCAGCGTGTTGACGACCCCGTTGGTCTGCGGTTTCCAGGCGTCGGTGACGAGCGCCAGACGGCGGGGGACGAGACCCTCGAACGGCGAGATGAACGCGCCCTTCGCAATTTCGGCCCTGTTCGCGTTTCCCTGCATGGACGCGATCGTAGAGGGGCCGATCAACACGCCGCTGCCGGTTGTGTGCCGAGGGCGTTGTGTCTCGGCGACGATTCCGCGTCAACCGGGCCGAAAATCGCGCAAAATCGTGAAGGTGGGCCGGCGGACCCACATTAACCGACCATGCCGCGACGTCCCGCAGCTGTGGATAACTGGCTCCTGGTCGCAGCGGTCGCGTTGGCGTCCACCGCAGCGTGCAGCAGCAGCGGCGTCATCGGCGCGGGGACGGCCGGGACGTCCGGCGGTGGCGCGACCGGCGTGGCCGGAACGAGCGGCGCGGCGGGCGCGACCGGCGCGGCGGGCACGACCGGCGACGCTGGCGCCACGGGGGCCGCGGGCGCGACCGGCGTCGCGGGAGACAGCGGCGGAGGTGGAACGACCGGGGCCGCCGGGACCAGCGCCGGGGCCGGAACGGGCGGCCAGGGAGGCACGACGGGGGGCGCCGGAACGACGGGCACGGGCGGGCGCGGCGGCGGAGCCGGCACTACGGCGGCGGGAACGGGAGGCCGGGGCGGCGC
>Ga0306920_100003713_pt1 | contig 19446 bp, 16 predicted proteins | sample flu12Cox44000170_FD_204666 | JGI IMG/M metagenome (GOLD analysis project Ga0306920, IMG submission 204666) | Lab enrichment of tropical soil microbial communities from Luquillo Experimental Forest, Puerto Rico - flux4day.12C.oxic.44.000.170 (v2)... | ecosystem: Environmental > Terrestrial >... | reverse complement strand
GACTTTACGGTGGCCACGGATGTGAAAGTGTACTTCTGTGATCCGCAGAGTCCCTGGCAACGCGGCTCGAACGAAAACACAAACGGGCTCTTACGACAATACTTCCCGAAGAACACAGACCTAACCGACTATTCCCAGTCGGATCTGAACAAAGTAGCGCTGCGCTTAAATCAACGCCCACGACAAACTTTAGGTTTTCAGACTCCTGCGAGTAAACTTCAAGAAAGTGTTGCATCGACTCATTGAAACCACCGAACTTATAAGGCAAGTGGTCTTATGGCTGGATTTACCCGAGAGGTTTGATTGTCAAACCCGCAGGCTTGTCGTTCTCAAAGTGGATGGTTCTGGTTTCGTTCGTGAAAAGTGAGGAGAAACGGTGTTACCTTCCTTATTAGATAATCAAATTCTGCGGCGTTTGACGCTTCTATTAACGAAACAGAGACATTCCCGGCCACGCTTCTCGCAAGTGGAATAGCATCTGTGAAAATATGCATAGGCCAGTCCAGCAGTCTCCTTGGGAGGCCCATGTCTTCGGGACCAGTTGCTGTCTTGTTGCTGATCAATGCAGTTCTTTTCCTCACTTTCATTTTTTCCTCGAGCAAGACACGTCGATACAAAGATTTCATCTTTCTCAGCTTGCTCTTTTTTCTTTCGGGAATGCCGGCACTCATTTACCAGGTAGTTTGGCAGCGAGCGTTATTCGCTATCTACGGGGTGAACGCTCAGTCCGTGGCCGTGGTGGTCACGGCCTTCATGCTTGGCCTAGGAATTGGGAGCCTCGTAGGTGGTCGGCTCTCTGCCAGATTTCCAAAACATGGCATCCTGATCTTTGGTGTTGCCGAACTCGGAGTAGCTATCTTTGGTCTCAGTTCTTTAAGCATCTTTCACTGGATCGCGGCCTACACCGCTGGGGCCAGCCTTGGCTCGATTATTTTCTTTTGCTTGGCCCTGCTCCTTATACCGACTGTTCTAATGGGCGCCACACTTCCGCTCTTGGTTGAGCATCTAGTCCTGCACACAAATCGAGTTGGTGCATCCGTGTCTGTCCTGTACTTCGTGAATACGTTCGGATCCGCTGTGGCCTGTTATCTTTGCGGGATATTTCTCCTGCGTAACTTTGGGCAATCGGGGTCGGTAACCATCGCCGCTTGCATAAATGCTCTGGTGGGTGCCACAGCTTATCTCTATACTCGTAGCGCAGAAAAACGACCTGTAACAACGGTACCTGACAACCCGCAAGATGCGTCAGCTCAAGCGGGCCTGCCACTCCCACTTGCGATGCAGCTCGCAGGTTTGTCGGGCTTTATCGCGCTTGGATTCGAAATAGCGTGGTACCGAGTCTTTGCTTTGGCTTCCTCCGATCGCGCGCCAGCGTTCGCGCTCCTCCTGTCCACCTATCTCGCCGGCATCGCGGCGGGTTCCTATCTCTCCGAAAAATGGGCAGACACGCGTGGACAGAAAACGGCAATCCAAGCCGTTGCGGTGCTGCTGCTCCTTGCGGGCGTAATCTCGGTGTATCTTCCCCCGCTCGTTGCTTCGCTCATGGCAAGAAAGATCCCATTTCTTGCCAGTGCACCCGCTTTTTTTGTGACTGCCGCCCTTGTCGGTTCCGTCTTTCCTCTACTATGTCAGCTGGCAGTATCACCGAACCAAGAGACAGGGAGACGGGTCAGCTATGTGTACCTTTCTAATATAGTTGGCTCGGCGATCGGGAGCCTTGGTATTGGGTTCGTGTTGATGCAATATGTCGGGTTGCGAGCGGTTTCCTTGGGGCTCGGCCTGCTAGCGGTCCTGCTTGGGACTGTCGTTCTCCTTTTCAACAAGGGTCGGCTGGCAATGCCCCCAGTCTGGGCCTCAGTCTTGGTATTTGCGTCCCTCATAGCAATCCCAATTTCCTCAGGATTCTATTCATTGCTTTTCGAGAGACTAATCTTTGGCAGCCGCAGCGAGGCCGGCGCCCCATTCGTCCAGGTCGTTGAAAATCGCAATGGCGTCATAGGGGTGACCCGGGATGCTGCTGTTTTCGGCGGTGGTGTCTACGATGGCTACTTTAACGTAGATCCCATGGATGACTCCAATCTCGTGGCCCGCATATACGCACTCAGTGCTTTTTCCCCGAGTCCGAAGCGCGCCCTCGTAATAGGCCTCGCTACAGGCTCCTGGGGCCAGATTCTTGCGAATCATCCTCAACTCGAATCCCTGGATGCGGTGGAAATCAATCCCGGCTATCTGCAACTAATTCCAAAGTACTCAATGGTGAGTTCTTTTCTGGAGAATCCCAAAATTCACATCTACATTGATGACGGTAGGCGTTGGCTCCTCGCGCATCCACAGGCGCGGTACGACGTGATCGTGGCTAACACAACCTTCAACTGGCGCGATCACACTTCAGGTCTACTCTCTGTCGAGTTTCTTACACTAGTTCGTAGCCATCTCAACTCTGGAGGGATTTACTACTTTAATTCCACAGAATCCGATGAAACTATCGCTACTGCTTTGCGGGTCTTCCCGTTCGCTCTGCGAGTTATTAATTTTGTCGCAGTAAGCGATTCCTCAATCACATTGGACAGAACCCGTTGGTTTGCTGTGCTGCACCAGTACAAAATCGATGGAAAAATAGTGTTCGACCCGTTGAATCCAGCTGCACAAAAGGTTTTGTCCGCTTATACGGCACTGGCAGACACGCTAAACGCGCCGCCGAGATTCTTGGGCCTTGAATCCTCTGAATCACTTCGCACACGGCTGGAACATCTACCGGTCATCACGGACGACAACATGGGACTGGAGTGGAGCACCAACACCGTGATTCCTTGGCATTAGACACTGCTCTGCGTCCTTCCCGTTCCCGGGTGCGACAAAAGGTGATACCTTTACCGGCGCGGGTCAGTCTTTATCGCGGGATCTGTGTCATCACAGGGAGAATTCCGACCTCCCGGCAATCGCCTTCCAACGATGCTTGTACCATAGACTGACCCGTCTCTCGATGCTGCCCTGAACCACATTTTCATGCTAGGTGATGCGCCGACGGCGCATGAGGTCCTTATAGAACATGTCAGGCACTGAGGCTGGTTACTAAGAAGCCGCCTCCTTAAATTGTCTGAATGGCTCTGGAAAGCAGTTATTCGGTAAGATGACGATGGCGACGAACGGGTGAAGCTTTTGATTGCTAAGATTGTGCCTGAGTGGTACCGCTTCTGTTTTGTGTATTTCTCGTGAACGTTGAAATTATGCTGACCACAAAAACAAAAGTGGCTCTCGCCGGTCTCGCCTACAAAGCCATCTCCACCAGCCGCTCTCTCGTCGGAAAGGACGACCGCGCCACGGTGGAGAGAAACGGCATCCGCTGGTTCCTCGATCTACACGAAGGCATCGACTTCTCCATCTACCTTCTTGGTGCGTTCGAGCCAGGCACCCGTGTCACCCTGCAAAAACTAATAGAACCTGGGGACGTCGTCTTCGACATTGGCGCGAACATCGGTGCCCACACTTTAGGCATGGCTCAATCCGTCGGCCCCTCTGGCAAGGTCTATGCCTTCGAGCCTGCCGACTTCGCTTTCGAAAAACTCCGCTGCAATCTCGCGCTCAATCCCGAACTCGCTGCTCGCACCGTTCCGAGGCAAATTCTCTTCTCCGCCGCGCCTACTGATCGCGCTGAGCCCGAAATCTATGCCAGTTGGCCGCTGCAAAGCGCCGAGCCCGTCCACCCGAAACATCGGGGCCGCCTCGTCTCTACCACACGCGCCATCGTGGACACTCTCGATGCCTTCGTCGATCGCAACACCATAACAAGTCTGAATCTCATCAAGATCGATGTCGATGGCCACGAACTTCCCGTCTTCCGCGGTGCCACAGAAACTCTCCGGCGATTCCAGCCCACTTTGGTCATGGAAATGTCGCCCTATATCCACGCCGAGCGCCAAAACAATTTCTCCGATTTTGTCGAAATTCTTAAAAATGCCGGCTACTCACTGCGCGACGCCGACAATGGCAGCGACGTTCCCCTGGATGTCGTCCAACTCGAACGCCTCATCCCAGATGGCGCAAGCATCAACGTCGTCGCCGAGCCCGAGCGCTCCTCAGCCTTGTAGCCCTCTCAATCAATCGCCGGGCCATAGCCCGTTCGCCATCAACTTCAGCTATATCGTCATCTCTGACTTTCCATCCCAGATTTTCGTCTTTCAGCCAAGGGATCTGTAAGTTGGTCGCCACCGGTATGTGCAAGTTGTTGTTGAACCTGGCAGACCTGACCCAAGTCGATACTTCCGCCGTCAGCATCATTGGGACGTACATTTCGCTCAGAAACCGCGGCGGCGACCTGAAATTGCTCTGTCCGCGTGGCCGTATGCTGGAGGTGTTGAGGGTACAGCACCTGCTAGAAGTTATTCCTAGTTTGAGGATGAGACCCAAGCGCTGGCCAGCTTCGGGCCGCGAAGTTACTCAGCATCGTCCTGAGTGCTTGACCTTCGCCGCCTGCAACGTGCCAATCTTTGAGAAGAAATCTCAGCGTTAAAGATCATTCCCTTTTTTCCAATACCGGTAAGGGTTTCCCTTCCAGCCGTCACCGATGCGTCCCGCTTGTTTCTTACTTCTGTTTTTTCAGGTACTCATCAATTACACGGCAGTTGCAGCACGCGTTCGACTATGAATCAACTATGAGTGACCGGGCTTTAAGGGTGGGGTGAGGTTCGGTGTAGGCCGGTGAGCTAAGTTGAATTGTGAGCCCTTGGCCCTTTCTTTGCAGCACGGCAGATTTAGTTTTTGAGTCTGCTGCGTCTACCAGTTCCGCCACTCCGGAAGGAGCAGTAATGAAAATAACACGGGAGGGTGGGTGCGTAAAAAGCTAGCGGCCCAAGAGGAAAGGAGTTTGTAACATTATTGAGGCATTTGCGTAGAATACTCCACGTGGCCCAGTCATGATTCGCCGAGTGCCATTGCGGGAGCCGATCAGCGTGGCGATGGAGACGCTGCGCGCGCATAAACTGCGGTCCTTCCTGATGCTTCTTGGAATCATCCTTTCCGTCTCCACGCTGATTGTCGTCATCGCGCTCATTTCCGGAGTGGACCGCTACATCGCGGATCGCGTGGCCAACCTGGGCTCGAACGTGTTTTTGGTGGCACGGTTTCCCATCATTACGGACGTGGAAGAATACGTAAAGGCCACGCGCCGCAACAAGATCGTCACGTGGGATGATTTCGTGGCCCTGCGCGATGAATTGAAACTGTCCTCGCGCGTGGGGGTAGAAGTGCGCACGAGCGGGAAATCGCGCGCGGGATCGCAGAGCATCGAGGATACGAGCATCCGCGGCGTGACCGCCAACATGGGGGAAATCGACGTCGAAGAACCGGCTGAAGGCCGTTATATCTCGAACGGGGATGATCAAAACCGGTCCATGGTCACCATGGTCGGAAACGAGTTGGCGGCCAAACTATTCCCCAATGTGGATCCGATCGGACGTGACGTCTGGATTGACGGGCGTCCGTTTGTCGTGGTGGGGGTGGCCAAGAAAATCGGAACGGTTCTGGGCGAATCGCAAGACAATTTCGCCTACATCCCCGTGCAAACCTTCACAAAAATCTACGGCGCTTATCAGGGCTACTGGATCAACATCCAGGCGCGCAGCGCGGAAACGATGCAGCAAGCGCAGGATGAGGCTCGGGCGCTGATGAGGGCGAGGCGCCATCTGCAACCGAATGAGGCAGACAACTTCGGCGTGCTGGATTCCGCGACCTTGATGAACCTCTGGAAGAACCTGACGGGGGTAATCGCGACTGCGATGGTTGGGGTGGTCTCCGTGTTCCTGATCATCGGGGGCGTGGTGATCATGAACGTGATGCTGGCGACGGTGACGGAACGCACGCGAGAGATTGGCATTCGCAAAGCGCTCGGCGCGCGGCGGCGCGACATCCTGCTGCAATTCCTGGTGGAAGCAGGGGTCATGGCGGCGGTGGGAGGGGCCATTGGAGTTGCGGTGGCTTATGCCATTTCCGGTCTTACAACCGCGACTACATCGGTGCCGATGAGGGTTCCTTTTGTGGCGGTTCTGATTGCAGAAGTCATCTCGGCCGCGGTCGGCGTTTTCTTTGGAGTCTTTCCCGCAAAGAAAGCCGCCGGATTGCAACCCATCGAAGCGTTACGGCAGGAAGTTTAGGGACGGAGGGCGGGATGCGCATCCACGTCGGCGAAAACGCACAAATGGCCCTCACGACGCTCCGCGAAAACAAGATGCGCTCGTTCCTGACGGTGCTTGGGGTGGTCATTGGAATCACGGCGCTGCTTTCCGTGGTTTCGATTCTTGTGGGCGTGTACGCCGATGTGAACTCTTATTTGACCGATTATGGACCAGAGACGCTGTTCATCTTTCGGTTCGATCCAGGCATCCACACGGGGCGACTCACTCCCGACGAGCGGACGCGCAGACCGCTTACGCTGGAGGATGCGGAGGCCATCGAACAACAATGCCCCGCGGTTCGCGCCATAACCGTGAGTGTTTTCCCGCGCATTCAAGAAGATGAAGGCCCCCCACGCGGGCCGGTCAGCGCGCGCTATCTCAACAAGGAAGTTTTCGGCATCGACTATAACGGAACGCTGCCCTCGAATGAGGAGGTGTTCAATTCGCGGCCACAAACGGGAAGATTTTTCAGCGACGCGGAGAACATGCATCGCGCGGACGTGGCAGTGATCGGACCGGACGTTGCCAAGACGCTGTACGGGGAGGCGCAAGCGCTGGGAAAACCAATCCAGATCAATGGTGTTTCGTATGAGGTGATCGGAGTGCTGGAAGCGCGGAAAGGGCAGCTCGTCAAGGATCAGTCGGCGGATAAAGCGGTGATGGTGCCGTACCGCAGTTATCGCAAGCACAATCCAGAAGACGATGAACATTTGATCGGGGCGGTGGCTTATGCGGGGCACATGTCGGAGGCCGATGACGAGATACGAGGCGTCCTCCGGCGAAGGAGAGGCGTGCCGTTCGACAAGCCGGACAATTTCGGAATCTCCAGCGCACAGCAGATTGCGGATCAGTTTCGGCAAATCACTGCATCGGTCGCCCTGCTGATTTCGATCATCAGTTCCATTGGACTCCTTGTGGGTGGCGTCGGCGTGATGAACATCATGTTGATGTCGGTTACGCAACGCACGCGGGAGATTGGTGTGCGCAAGGCGATCGGGGCGCGCCGGCTGGACATCATCTGGCAATTTTTGACGGAGGCGGTGGTGCTGACGGGAATGGGTGGAATCATCGGAGTGCTGCTGGGCGGAGGCATCAGTTTGCTGATCAACGCCGCGGTGCCGAGTCTACCCTCGTCGATTCCCTTGTGGTCCATTGTTCTGGCGGTGGCAGTTTCCATGAGCGTGGGCCTCTTCTTTGGCATGTATCCGGCCATCAAGGCGGCGCGACTCGATCCCATCGAGGCGCTGCGCTACGAGTAGGGGCGATCGTGAGCGTCGGCGCGGTGAGCGGCGGCTGAGATTACTAGGGCAAGGCTGCGCCACAATGCTTGCAGTGAATCGCATCTCGATCGTGCCGTTGCAAACCACAACCGGAACACGGCCTGGAAGTCACTTGCGTGGAGGCCCGCGCCAACTCGAAGGAGACGATGCCGGTGGGGACGGCGATGATGCCGTAACCGAGCACCATAAGAATTGAAGCGACGACACGGCCGGGCACGGTGTGCGGAGAAATGTCTCCGTAGCCGACCGTGGTGACGGTAACGATCGCCCAGTACATCGCCACGGGGATGCTAGTGAACCCGTTGGCCTCTCCTTCGATCTGATACATCAAGGCGCCGATCAGAATGACCACGGTCAGAACCCCGAAAAGGAATACGGTGATCTTGCGAAGATTGCCGCGGATGGCGAGGCGAAGAGCGATGGCTTCGCCCAGGAATTGCGTGAGTTTGAGGATGCGGAAGATGCGTAGTAGGCGAATCGCGCGCACCAGGGTGAAAGAGTGAGTGATACCGAAGACGAAACCGAGATAGACCGGAACGACAGCGACAAAATCCACAATCCCGAAGAAGCTGAAAGCGTAGCGTTTTGTATTCGTGGCGCAGAGCAGGCGCGCGACGTATTCCAGCGTGAAGAGAAGAGTGAAACACCATTCGGCGGCCAGAAAGAGGGGAGCATAGGCATCGTGAAGGCTGCGAACGCTATCCAGGAGAACGGTAAGGACATTGACGAGAATCACAATAAGAAGGACGAGGTCGAAGAGGCGGCCCGCAAAGGTGTGGTGGCCAAGGATACAGGAAGGGCGAGTGCAAGACCAGAAAACGAGAAATGGATGCAAGTTTGGCGCCTCGCAAGTTCAAAAAACGGCGGCGACGGCGACGAGGGTAGCTGGAAAATTTACCGCCCGGCCATCGTAGAGGCGGCCGATGCCATCGAGGACTTCCCGCATGACTTCGTCCGTTTTCTCGGGAGGGAGAGCCGCAATGATTTTCTTGAAAGGAGCGGCTAGTTCGCTGACCGCCAGCCAGGCTTACTGCGGTGGGCCGGGCCACGGCCATTCCACCTTGGTCTTGGACATCTGCACATCCCGAAATCCTGCGGAACGGATGACTCCGGCTCATTTCTGTTCGTCCGCAAAACGAAAGACTTCTGGCGCATCCGGGGGAGGTGGGGGCACCTTTTTACATGCTGAGGAAAGGGCCGAGCATGGTGGAGAAGACGGGATTCTCTTCCGCCGCACCCCAAACAACATAGGAAAGGCGGCCGCCGGATTTCAGCCCGCGGCGATGCTCGGCCAGGGCTTTCGCAACGTCCGGAAAGAACATCAGGCCGAAGCGGCAGGTAACGCGATCAAATTCACCGTTCGCAAAGGGCAGGTGATCGGCGTCGGCAACTTGACAACTCCATGTTCCTCAGGCCAATCGCGGAGGCATTTTCTTGCGCGGTTTGGAGCATTTCCGGAACGACATCGGTGGCCACAACGTGGCCGTTTGACCCAACTGCTTTCGCGACGCTAAGGGCCGGCTCGCCGGTGCCACTGGCCAAGTCCAAAACGTGCAAACCGGAGGTAAGGGCAGCTGCGCGGAGCACGAGTTCGGTGGTGCCGCGGGATAGCGCAGAGAGTTTGGGAAGCCATTTCTTCCACAAAAGCGCGGCAGCTTGCTATTTCTGGCGGACCGCATCTTTCATATCCGCCGCGGAGCCTGTGCCTTCGTTCATGGGAATACTTCTCCTAGGAATTCACCGGGTGAGGAGACTATCGGCAGAGTATGCGCCTCAAACTGGAGAATGGCATCCGTTCGGGATGAACCTTGCCCGGGCGAAACGGAAACGATAGACTGCGCGCATTCATGTCGAGCACAGCACCGGTGACACCGAGAGGGGGCGCGGAGGGAGATCCACGCGCGAGGCTGTTGGGTTTTTGGGCGTTGATTGCGACCCAATTTCAGGGAGCTTTTAGCGACAATGCACTGAAGTGGCTGGTGAGTTTTCTAGTGTTGGAGTCGAGCAAATCCCGTGAACAGCGAGATTTTCTTTTTGTGCTGGTTGTGCCACTGGTATTCGCGATTCCCTTTCTGGTGTTTTCTATTCCGGGAGGATTTTTCGCGGATCGCTTCAGTAAACGAAGCGTGACGGTCTGGACGAAACTGCTAGAAGTAGGAACCATGGGCGTGGCGACATACGCCCTCTGGCAGAACAGGCTGGGGCTTGCTGCGTTGGCTTTGTTTTTTGTGTGTACGCAGGAGGCAATCTTCGGCCCTTCGAAGTACGCACTGCTGCCGGAGTTGCTACCGACGAGCAAACTAAGCTGGGGAAATGGGGTCATCGAGCTGTGGACGCTAGTGGCCGCGATCGGAGGGACGCTGGCTGGGGGATTCCTAGCCCATAATTTTCGGGGCAGGCAGGAATGGTCGGGATTTTTCCTAATGGCACTGGCACTGGCCGGGTTGCTATCGAGCCTGGGAATTACGCGCGTGCCCGCCGCGGATGAAAAAAGGCAGTTCCCATGGAACTGGGCGAAGGAGTTCTTTGAAGAGATCGCGCGGATGCGGAAAGACGCCGTGCTGTGGGTTGCGGTAATTGCGAACACGTTTTTCTGGTTTCTGGGAGCCATTCTGCTGTTGAACATCGTGCTGTATGCGATGGATATTCTGCAGGTCGTTGAAGCACGCAGCAGCTATCTTTTGGCGGCCTTGAGCGTGGGGATCGGCGTGGGAAGTTTTATTGCGGGATACGCGTCCGGGCGGAAGATCGAGATGGGAATGATCTTGCCGGGATTGACGGGAATCGTGCTGATGCTCGGATTTCTGGCGATGCCCGGCCTGACCTATGAAACCGTGCTGCTGCTCCTGGGGCTGCTAGGCGTGTGCGCGGGATTTTTTGTGGTGCCGGTGAACGCGTTGATCCAGAACCGGCCACCGCCTGAGGTGAAGGGGCGCGTCATCGGGACGTCGAACCTGTTGTCCTTCGGTGGAATCGCGCTGCAGCCACTGGTGCAATACGCGATGTTGCGGCTGGGTCATCCGGATCCGGCACGCGTGTTCTTGATCTGCACGCTGGCGTGCGTGGCAATGGCATTTGCGCTGGCACGAATGCTGCCGGAATTGTGGCCGAGCGCGCTGTACTGGACGCGGCTGCGACAGAGGGCTAGTCTATAGTCTCCTGCCAAAGGGGCTGCGGACCGCCGCAACGAAGGCCGGACGAGAAAATATGGGAACGGCAAGCACAATTGCCGGTGCGCGAAACGAGCACCGCGGGTTGACGTATTGGATGGAGCGCGTTCTAAAAGAGCTGGAGAACGTGCGGAATTCGCCCGATCCAGAAGCGGTGCATGATTTGCGAGTGGCGTTACGGCGGTGCCGCTCGGTGGCCGCAGTGATGGAAGAAGTGGACCCGGATCGAACCTGGCCGGAGATGAGAAAGTTGGGGCGAAAGCTGTTCCGGCAACTCGGCGCGCTGCGGGACACGCAAGTGCTCGAGGAATGGACGAGCAAACTGGGAGCGGAAGAAGATCCGGTGCGGGCTCATGTGCTATCGGAATTAACGATAAAAGAAACTGAGCTGCGCGAAGCAGCCCTGCGCGCAGCCGCAAAATTCGATCAAAAAAACTGGAAACGACTGGAGCGGGGGTTGCGGAATCGGGCAAGGCGGGTGCCACTGGATGGTTTGGCAGCGGAATGCCTCGCGCTGGAACGGCTCGAAGCGGCGAAAGAGTTGCACGCTCAGGCGCTTCGATCGGAAAGGCCGGGCCCATGGCACAAGCTGAGGATTGGCGTAAAGCGATTCCGCTATACGGTCGAGGCTTTGCTACCGAAGCGGTATGAACTGTGGGGCGAAAACCTGAAACGCATGCAGGACTTGCTGGGCGATGTGCATGACCTGGACGTGCTGGCGGAAACCATCGCGCAAGTGGCTGCCGAGGAACCGGAAGAAGCTCGCACGGGGTGGTCGGAACGGATCGCGAGCACGCGCCACGAACGTTTGGAAACCTATCGCCAACTGACACTGGGGAAAACAAGCCTGTGGCACGAGTGGAGACAAGGCTTGCCACATGGAGAGCGCCTGGAGGCGGCGGCGCTAGCGCGGCTGCGGGTAACGGACCGCGCGCTGAATGAAAATACGCGGCGGACGGGTCAAATTTCCAGGATAACGATGAAAATCTATGATGCTCTGACGCGCCTGCAGGCCGCCGCTGCGTTTACGGAGAGACAGTTTCGAAAAGTGATCCGCGCGGCGGGGTATTTGCATGGTATTGGCGTTAGCCTGGATGCGCATGCCCCGCACAAGGCGGCGCGGGATTTTGTCCGTAATATGCATGTGCCGGCGGGATGGAGAAAAGCGGAGTGGGAACTGCTGGCGAACGTCGTCAGATTTCACCGAGGCGAGCAGCCGGGTCCGAAACACAAGGCGTTTTCACGACTGCCAGAGGAAGAGCAGAAGACTGTGTGCGCGCTGGCAGGCGTGTTGCGTCTGGCCAGGGCCTTAAGGAAGTTCGGGTGCGAAACGAGTGTGGGGCTACGCGTGGAGAAGTCGGTGGACGCGCTGATCGTTCGCGTGCCGGGGTTGCAAGACACGGAAGAAGCGGCGGCGCGGTTGGCGGCGGGAAAACATCTGCTCGAGAGCGTGCTGGGTAAACCGTTGATCTTGAAAGCTGTTCCGATTCCGTCGAAGGTGGTAGAGTTGCCGAAGAAGGAAGAAATGGCTACGACAACAGCGGTGGCGTCGGATTGATGGGCCGTTGAACGTCTATTGGCTCAGGCTTGGCCGCGAGGGATCGTAATGGTTGAGGTCCTTCGAAAGCTGCTCTTGCGGACTAAATGAGACGGGCTACTTACCTGCTTTGCGAAGAAGCTTAGGAGTAGCCAGCCAAACAAGTTCCCCACCAGGCGGCACCAAACGCCGCAATTCGACAAGAGCGACACCGGCTTTTTTCAAGCTGGTGATGTGGTGTTTCGACCCGACAGCCGTGGCGACGAGGTCGTCGACGTGCGGCGCGTGACCGAAAACGAAAACCGCGGCACTGTGCTTGTCTTTCGCGAGCTCGCGGAAGAGTTGAAGGGGTTCGGCGCCGGGGAGCAGCAAATCCCTCTGGACGATTTTTTGCTTGGGGTAGTCGAAAACCCTGGCAAAAATTTCGGCCGTTTCCAACGCCCGCACATAGGGACTGGAGACCATCAGGTCCGGGACCGCACCGATTTCCGCGACACCTCGGGCAACCTGACCGGTCTTCTCGATTCCTTCCTCAGTCAGAAAACGCTCCGGATCCGGGGGACACTTGGGGTCCTCGCGATCAATCGCGATGCCGTGTCGGACGATGTACAGCTGCATGCGGGATGACCTCCTGAAATTCATTCTACAGGGAGCATTGTGTACAAAAGGTGGCAATAGATAAAGTGGTGTGAATGAGTAAGAGCAGCGGCCGAGGTGGAGAACGATGGCCAAGGAAAACCACGCCAAAACGGAGCGACAATTCAGGGAGCGCCGGGCTGGCGGAAGTAGAGCTGAACGTGGAACTCCTTCCCGAAGAGGTCGGCGCTGCGTTCGGCGTCGCGCAGGTCTTCCGTGGCGTCGCCACGGGCGGCAACCCGGAGAGTGACCGCACCACGCTGAAAAGAAGCGCGAATGGACTGTACGCGCTGGCGATGCGAGTGGTCGAGGCCTTCAGCGATGCGGAGTAGGGCCGCAAGGCGGCGCGCGACGCGCTGGTCGTTGCTGTTGAGAGCGGAATAAGCGGGATGATGGCGCTCGGGATCGGTCTTGCGATTGTGGTAACGAACGACGGCCGCAACGATGTTACGGTCGCGGCTTTCCAGGCCTGGAATGTCGCCATTGAGAGCCAGGTATTCGCCGTGCTTGTGATGAGCGCGATGGCTGACGCGGTGCCCGATGTCGTGGAGGAGGGCGCCGGCTTCGAGCTGGACGCGGGCTTGCGGCGGAAGATGATGAATAGCTTGGAGCTGATCAAAGAGCATGAGGCTGAGTTCGCGGACATGTTCGGCGTGCTGCTGATCGTACTCCAAGCGACGGCCAAAGCTTCGCGTGGCAAGAAGCATCTGGCGCGCTTCGGCATTATAGCGATGAGGCTCCTTGCGAGAGAAAGCTTCGTGCGCGATTTCCTGGAGTAACCCCTCACGAAGACCGACGCTGGGAATGATAAAGCGGCGAACATTGAGATAGCGCCCAACAGTGAGAAAGATGATGGCAGCAATTCCCATGACATCGGCGCGATCCCGGCGAACACCGTAAGCCTTCATCCGTTCGCGTAGATCCCGTTGAAGGATCCCGGAGAGGCGCTCGCGCAGCAGTGCAATTTCGAGAGATGGCAGCCCTTCACGCCGCGGGCCAGGCGCTACGTTGGCGAGCGTTTCGGCATTACCGCCTAGGGCAACGGCAACTTCTTCAGCAAGGTTGAGGCGGTTGGGGAGCCGCGATTCGAGCAGGGCGCGGACATAACGGCGGACCTGCTCGGCCTGAACCGGGCGAATGGCGCCAGGAATGTTCAGCGTGGTCATGAGTCGAACGGTGCCGATGGGAAGTTGCACACCTTGAACCACCGCGTGATCGCGAAGAATGCTGAGTTCGAGGCTGCCGCCGCCGAGATCCACGATGCAGCGAGGCTGCGATTCTGGTCCCATTGCCGCGAGAGCAGCGGCACGGCCGAGCCGGGACTCTTCCTTTGCGCTGATGACTTCGAGAGTTAGGCCCGTGGCCTGCTTGACGCCGCGAATGAACGTCTCGCGGTTCTGAGCTTCCCGCGAAGCGCTCGTGGCCACGGCGCGATACTTGGTCACGCCGAAATCGTCCATGATTTCACGGAGATGCCGAAAGGCCTTTACGCTTTTTTTCAGGAGTTCTCCGCTGAAGCGATGGCGGACGAAGACGCCTTCGCCCAAGCGAATCGGGTAACGTTCGGTGTGAAGCGGTTCGATATCCAGAGCCGAATACGCGCGAGCAACGGAGAGACGGACGGCATTGGAGCCGGCGTCGATAGCGGCGATGTGAACAGGATCGGCCATGAGTGGTGTTAGCGCCAGAGATGCGCCAGAGCGGCGGAAGGAGTGTACTTGGACGCGCGGATGCCAAGCTGTTCGCCGATGCGCTGACGAAGAAGTTTGTTCACGGCGGAAACGCTGGCTTCGCCATCGAGCTCGATGAAGGAGCTTTTCTTGGCCATGACCTCGAATTCCCGTTTAATCATGGTCTGGTAGCGGACGAAGGACCAGTAGAGATCGTGAGAGAGAGACATGTCGCGGCCCGCTTCCCAGTAGCTGATGGCCTGGGCTTTCTTGAATTCGCGGGCGAACGCAGTTTCGGGGCGGACATTGAGCCAGAAAGTAATATGCGGGCGGAGCGCCATGGCGTAGAGACCGGTGAGGTAATCGCGATTGATGCCGCGGACGACACCTCGAGCGATCAGCGTAAAGATGAATCGATCGGCGAGGACAACAGCACCGGAGCGCAACGCGGGAACGATGCGGTGCTCCAGCTGGTCGAAGAAATCGGTGGCATACATCAAAGCGAGAGTGAGGCGGGTGACAGCGTTTTTCGCAAGGAGTTCGTCAATGTCGCGGCCCACGAGGTTGGAGCGGCGGAGTCCGCTGGTTTGAACGGCAAAGCCTTCCGATTCGAGCCATTCCTGGAGAAGAGCGATTTGCGTGGAACGACCAGAGCCGTCCATTCCTTCCAGAACGATGAGTGTGCCGCTGAGTTCGCCTGGATCGAGGCCCACGAGGGATTCGCCGAAGAAAGATTGGGAATATTCCGCATCGGGGGCCATGACCTGCTTATGCGCGGAAGCCGGCTCGCCAGGGGCGACAACTTGGAGCGATTTCTCTTTGTCCTGGTCGGGCATGCTACTCCGCTTCCTGGTGGGCGCGCGGGGCAAATCGCTTTAGATCAATTTTGGAAGCGACGATGTCGCGCATCTGTTTCTGAAGTTTGTTTACGGGCAAGGTGCCGTCGAGGACTACGAAATTATCCGTGTCCACCATTTTGTCGTATTCCTCGAGAATGCGACCCTGAAAGAGCTTAAAGCTCTCGCCACGATCGTAGGAGAGGCCGAGGTCCATACCTGCCTCGTAGTATTTGAGTTTGGGTCGGCCGCTGAGAATGCGGTCGACAGCAACGTCAAGGGGCGCGCGAAAGTAAAACGTGATGTCGGGGACGGGCGCAAAACGGTAGAGATTGCGCAGCCAGCGATGGGTGCAGCCGCGAGCGGCGTCGCGGGCGAAGGCCGTGTAAATGTACCGATCGGCGAGGACGAGATAATCACCCTGGAGGAGCGGCATGATCTGGCGCTCGCAGCGATCGGCAAAGTCCGAAGCGTGAAGTAAAGAGAAAGTCGTGGGAGTGAGGAGACGCTTCTGTTTGCCGCGTCGGGTGGCCGATTTGACTAGCGGCGAGGAATTCCATTCGGTGAAGTGGAGACGGTAGCCTCCGATTTCGAGCCAGCGTTTGAGAAGATAGAGCTGCGTGCTCTTGCCCGAGCCGTCCGTGCCTTCGACAACGATGAGAGCGCCGGGATAGGCTCGGCTGGGGACGGGCCTGCCAGGTTGCGGTAGCGTGGTTTTAGCGGCTTCGGTGCGAACGGACTTCGGCGTCGTGTCTTGAATTTCCATGGGTTGGTGAAGTTGGAGCGGAGCAGCACTCCGAGCGTAGTCTGTCATTGTTACGGAAGCATTACAACACAGGTAGGCCCGCAGGTAAAACCGCCGAAGAATCCCACATACAATGCCGGTCCGTGGGGCACCCGGGTCAGAATGGACACGGGACGGAATCAAGACTCAAAAGAGATTCAGCTTGATGGTGAGGAATTTTTTGGGGTTTTGGCGGAAGTCGCCGATGAGCTGGCGCATGTCGCCGGTGACGCCGGTGAGGTTGTCGTAAAGCTGTGGGTCGGAGAAAAGCTTTCCGGCGGTGTTGTTGTTCTGATTAAGCTTGGAAGTGGCCTCGGCAAGATTGTTGCTGGTGTCGCGAAGTTTGTTGTAGAGAGTTTCGTCGGTAGCCAATTTGCCGAGGGTGCCCTTCCCTGCCCTAACGTCACCGAGAACGGCGTTGCCATTGACGAGGGCTTCCTTGGCCTGATCATAGAGCGTGGGATCGTAGAGGAGCTTGCCCATGGTGCCTTTTTGTGCGCGCAGGTCAGCCAGGATAGTGTTGAACTCATCCAGGGCTTTATCCACTTTGGCGGAAGTCTCATCGGTCATTAGAAGTTTGCCCACGGTTCCCTGGCCGGATTGCACATTGCCGACGATCTGATCGCTTTTGGCGAGAATGCTGTTGAGGTGTTTGTAAGCCTGGTCATCGGTGATCAATTTACCGAGCGTGCCTTTCCCTTCCTGAACGCCTGCAATGATGTCCTGGATGTCTTCACTCAATGCTTTGAGATTGGCAAGGACGTCGGCGCTGCGCTCGACGACTTCCTTGATAGCTTTTTCTTCCGTGCCAGGCACGGCTTGCCCTTCCTTGAGGGGGACCCCGGTGTAGCCGCGGGTGATGTTCACATAGCGGTTGCCCAGTAAGCCCTCGGTGACCAAGCTGGCGGCCGAATCGGTGAGAACGTCGTTCTGAAATCTGCGGTCGAGCCGCATGACGATTTCAATGTTACGCATGCGGTCCGGCGGTTTGCCTTGTTCGCGAGGCACAATCTTGATCTGCTCCACATTACCAATTTCGACGCCGTCGAGGCGCACGGGTGCGCCGGCGGCCAGGCCAGAGACTTCTGGGAGATAGGTCTGGATGCGGTACTTAGGGCCGAAGACGCCGGCGCCGGTGACGTAGAAAATAGCGACGGCGAGGACGAGTAGGCCAACGAGGACAAAAAGACCAACGCGCAACTCCGACCAGGTCAACTGTTTGCGCTGCGCCATGCAGAGACTCCTCCGTGCTGGGACAACTATACAGGAATACTAAATCAAAAATCGTTGGAGATAGGGATCCTTGGACGCAAGAATCTCTTGCGGCTTGCCATCGAAATAGATGCGGCCATCGCGAAGAACGAGGAAGCGCGTAGTGGCCAAACGCGATTTCTCGCCCGCGGTGTCCCGGTGCACGCGGCGCGTTTCGGGATCGAAATAAAAATTCGCCAGCGCGAAGCCATCCTGGAGACGATGCGTGGCGAGAAGTGCGGTGACTCCGTAAACGTCGCGGAGGCGAAGAATCAGCGTGATGATGGTCTGCGCGGTGATGGGGTCGAGGCCAGCTGTCGGGGAATCGTAGAGAACGATGGGCGGATGGTTGACCAAGGCGCGCGCGATGGAGACTCGGCGGCGCATACCGCCGGAGAGTTCCGCGGGAAGCTGGTCAGTGGTATGGCCGAGTTCCACGAATTCAAGCACTTCCCGGACGCGAGGTTCAATTTTCTCTTCGTCGATTCCATCTTCGCGAAGACGGTAGGCAACGTTTTCGGCGACGGTAAGGGAATCGAAGAGCGCGCCCTCCTGAAACACGAAGCCGACCTTTCGACGAAATTGAAGAAGATCGTGCTCGGACATGGAAGAAACTTCATTGCCGAGAGCCTCGACGAGGCCGCCGTCGGGACGGAGCAAGCCGGCCGCGAGCTTGAGCGTGAGGGTCTTGCCCGTACCTGTTTCCCCAAGGAGCACGATGGTTTCGCGTTCCTGGGCGAAGAAGGTTATTCCCCGAAGAATTTCGCCTTCCGCGAAACCGAGACGGACGTCGCTGAAGGCAATGGCTGCCCCGCCGATGGCCGGCGTGACCGGAGAGCGGGAATGTGGGGATTCATCCATAGGGGGGGATCAAAACACTTTATCCGCGAGGAAAAGAGCAATTTTGGTGAGAAAAGTATCCGCGACGATGATAAGCACGGAGGAAACGACGACGGCCTGCGTTGTGGCCCGGCCTACACCTTCCGTGCCGCCCCTGGCGTTGAGTCCCTGGTAACAACCGACCGTGGCGAGAATGAAACCAAAGACGACCGACTTGGAAAAACCCTGCATGAGATCGGAGAACTCGAGGATCGCGATGGCGCGCTGCCAGAAAGTGGTGGGGCTGAGGCGAAGAGAGAGAACACTGGCGACCATGCCGCCGACGAGTCCGACGAAAACGGAGATGGTGGTCAAAAGGGGAACGACAATCAGGGAGGCGAGCACGCGCGGCGAGACCAGCTTGCGGCTGGGGTCGGTGCCCATGGCACGCATGGCGTCTACTTGTTCCGTGACCAGCATGGAGCCAAGTTCGGAAGCGATTCCGGAAGCGCAGCGGCCGGCGACGAGGAGGCCCGTAATGGAGGGGCCAAGTTCGCGAACGAGAGCGATCGAAACGACGTCACCCGTAAGCGAGGTCTGGCCGAAGCGCTCGAATTGCGCACCGGTTTGCAAAACCATGACCGCACCTATAAAAAAACCGGAAAGCAGAACAATAGGCAAAGAGCCGACGCCGATGTCGTCCATTTGCGCGACAGTATCCTGCATATAACGGGGAGTCGTGGCGAGGTTCGTGAGGGAAAGCAGGGAAAGCTTGGAATACTCCTGGATCTTGAGAACGCTGATTTTCGCGGCCTCGAGCAGAACTTCGCGGACGGTGGGGGTCTCTGAAGCGTCGGGTTGCGTTTGCGAAGCCTGGAGTGGAGAGTCGGCCACGGGTGTCTCGTCGAGGGATTCGAGGCAAGCGTAACCGCCAAAGCAAGAAGCGTCAAGGCGTTCCGCGAAACGTTCCGCGAAACGATTTGTCGCACCGGAATGAATTTCATTCTATGCTTATCCCACACTCCTCAGGGCAGAGACGCGCCATCCAGGAATGTTGCAGGAGGTGGAACATGGAGCGCCTTTCTTTCCGGCAATATCGGGGCCAGCCATCGGGACCGCCCAGCTATTGTCACTCGACCAGAGTATCCAGGAACTTCCTACGCGGTCTGCTCTTATTGCTGCTGGCCGTTCCCTTCGCGGCTCAGACACTAACCGACTACAGGAGGGCTAATACCACCCCTTCGCGTGACCAGCAAACGCCGGGTAACACCGGAGGAGGTGAGCCGACGCGAG
>Ga0306920_100003712_pt1 | contig 19450 bp, 15 predicted proteins | sample flu12Cox44000170_FD_204666 | JGI IMG/M metagenome (GOLD analysis project Ga0306920, IMG submission 204666) | Lab enrichment of tropical soil microbial communities from Luquillo Experimental Forest, Puerto Rico - flux4day.12C.oxic.44.000.170 (v2)... | ecosystem: Environmental > Terrestrial >... | reverse complement strand
GCAGCGTCGACGAATCGAGCAGCGCTGCGGGATCGAGGCCCGCTACTGGATCGAGGCGGGGACCAGCGCCGCGGCGCTCGGCGCTGCGGCGCTGCGGCGGGCGATCGAGGGGGCCCGCCTCGATCCGGCGGAGCTGCGGCGGATCATCTTCGTTTCCTCAACCGGCGGCGACCATCTGGTCCCCGCCACCGCCCACGATCTGATCGGGGCACTGGGCCTCACCGACAGCTGCGACGCCTTCGACCTTTCGAACTCCTGCGTCGGCTTCCTGTCGGCGCTCGACGTGGGTGCGCGCTCGGTGGCGACCGGGCTCGGGCCGCTGGCCATCGTCGCCGTGGAGACGTTCTCGCGCCACCTGTCGCCGGACGGGCCGCGCGCCTACGTCGTGCTCGGTGACGCCGCCGCGGCGGCGGTGCTGCGGCGGGCGGAGCGGGGGGGCGTGCTGGCGAGCCACCTGCGCAGCTCGGAGCGCCTGCGGGGGAAAATGAGCATGGCGTTGCCCGGGACGCCCGGCGCGCGGCCGTTCCACGACTTCGACGCCCGCAGCCGCGAGCTCGCGGAGAGCGCCGTCGCCTGTATCGGTGCAGCGATCGAAAAGGTCTTGGCCGCAGCGAAGCTGTCGCTAGCCGAGATCGACTGGGTCGTCGTCCACCAGCCGAACGGCGCGCTCCTCCAGACGCTCGTGGACAGCCTGGGAATCGACCCCGCGAAGCTCGTCAACATCGTGCGCGAGATCGGCAGCGTCGGCTCGGTGTCGGTGCCGTTCTGTCTGGACCGACTCCTCCGCACCCGCCCGGTCGCGCCCGGGCAGCGGATCCTGATGGCGTCGGTCGGGGCCGGAACGGCCTACGGCGCGGTCCTTTACGAGATCGGCGCATGAACCTCACCGCTCTGCTCGGCGGCGTCGCCTGGGGTGGGTACTGGGACCTTATGCGCAAGTACCACCGCTTCGAGGTGCGGGGCCTCGAGCACATCCTCAATCACCGGGGGCCGGCGCTCATCGTCGGCTACCACGGCAAGCCGGGCGCGCGCGACCTCATCATGCTCCAGACGCAGCTGCTCCGGGAGCACGGCATGGTCACGCACGCCGTGACTCACGACATGATGTTGCGCCTGCCGTTCGTCCGCTCGGCGGCCCTCGGCATGCAGCTCATCGGGCGCGATCCGGCGTCGATCGAGGCGGCAGTCAAGCGCAAGGAGAAGCTGGTCGTCACGCCGGGCGGGATCGAAGAGGCGTGGGGGTCGTTCCGCGATCGCTACACCGTCAAGTGGCGCCGTCGGCTCGGCTACCTGAAGCTGGCGATCGAGCACAAGCTGCCCATCATCCCCGTCGGCGCCGTCGGCGTCGACGACGCGTTCTACGGCCTCTACAACGCCTACGAGATCTGGAAGCCGCTTGGGACCGCTACGGGCTCCCGGTGGGCACGGGCGTCTGGATCGGCTTCGGGCCGCTCGGCGCCTGGCCGTTCACGCCGCCTTTCCCGTCCCGAATCATCCAGTACGTCGACCCGCCCATCGATCTGGCGAAGGAAGGGCTCAAAGACACCAAAGACCCGGAGAAGCTGCTCGGGTTCCACAACTATTTGGCAGCGCGGGTGCAGCAGATCCTAGATCACGCGCGGAAACAATTGCGCGCGCGCGCGGTAGAGGAGGAGATGGAGGAGCTGACGTGTCTGAACCCGGTGCTCTGAGCGCCGCCCCGCGCGGCGGCTGGGCGCTGGTGCTCGGCGTGACCGGCGGCAGCGGCGGGGCCATCGCTCGGGCCGTCGCCGCCGAGCCGGGCCTCGATGTCTTCGGCGTTCACCGCGGCCGGCGCCCCGAAGCGGCCGCCGCCCTTCGCGCCGCGGTGCTGGAGGCTGGGCGCCGAGTTCACTTGCACGAGGGCGAAGCTGGCACTGCCGAGGGCGCCGAGGCCGGCGCCCGGGCCGTCCGGGAGATCACCGGACCCCGGGCGATCAAGCTGTTCGTTCACGCGATCGCCAACGCCTCGGTGGGGCGCCTCATCGCGGACGGCGACGAACGCCTCGACCAGCGGCGCATCGAGAAGACCTTCAGCTCTATGGCTCACTCGTTCGTCTACTGGGCGCAGGCGCTGGTGGCCCACGATCTCCTGGCCCCCGAAGCCCGGCTGCTCGGGCTCTCGAATCCGATGGGCGACGCGGTCGTGCGCGGCACGCCCGCGATCGCCGCCTCGAAGGCCGCGCTCGAGGCCTACGCGCGCCACCTCGCCCACGAGCTCGGCCCCCGCGGCCACCGCGTGAACGTGCTCAAGTACGGCGCCGTCACCACCCAGGCGGTGGGGCGGACCTTCGGCGCCGAAGGGGTCGACCGCCTCAAGACCGTCGTGGAGGCGGCCACTCCGGCCGGCCGCCTGTGCACCGCCGACGAGGTCGGCCAGTTCGTCTCCGTGCTGGCGGGCGATCGCGGCGCCTGGTTCAACGGCGCGACGATCGACTTCACCGGCGGTGAGTTCCAGGGGCTTATGAACGTTCTGCTCGAAAAGTAAAAACGAAAGGGAGGCGGAAGATGCCGAAGACGGCTGTTAAGCGACGACTGCACACGAGGGAGATGCCAGCATATGATGGTGACCAGGCGGGGAGCCCCGGGGGGGAGCCGCAATCGGCGCCGACTCCGTCGGTCGCCATGCCGGACGAGGACACATTGGCGATTCTCTCCGAGGATGGGCTGGCCGCGCTCAAACAGGGATACAACGCCCAGGTGTTCGCGTCGCTCGCCAAGGGGATGATCCGGTACCCCAAGCTCGACGGCGAGGTCGAATGGATCGGCGACAACCTCTATCGAACGCAGGTCCGCCCATCGACCGGTTATTCCACCGCCGAGGCAGCCAGCGCCGACGCGGTCCGCACGACGCTCAACGCCACGGAGCGTGAGATGGTGGTGCTGGCCGTGGCCGTGGCCAAGCGCGACCTCTTCACGATGGCCGGTCACATCTACTGGGCCTTGATGGAGACCAAGCACAACCCCGTGGAGAGGGTGGCCGACGCGTTGATCACAGCCGGCACGTACTGCGGCGTCGACAGCACCCGCTGGGCGGTCGCAGTCTATCGGAAGGTGCTGGCCGTGCTCCGCGCCGCGGTCGCCGACGGGTTCAAGGACACGAAGTCTCTCTTGACCCTGCGGTATCCGCAGGAGTTCCCCGAGTATTAGAGAGAGGAGACCGACATGGATACGCTCGGCATTCTTTCACCGAGGGAGCTTGAGGCGCTCAGGGCTGGATACAACCGCAAGATGCTCCTGGCCTTGGCGCCCCAGCTCGTCGCCTACTCCAAGCTGGCACCCGAGACGAGCTGGATCGCGCAGGCGGTGTACGCCGCTCCGCCGAATTCGACGGGGCCCTCGGGCTCCGCGGGACCACCGCCGGCGCCAACCTGCCTCACGCCGTGGGAACGAGAGATCGTCGTGCTGTCGCTGGCGATGGCGAAGCGGGATCTGTTCACGATGCCGGCTCACCTCTACTGGGCGCTGATGGAGCTCCTCGAGCACCGGGTCGAGAGACCCGTCGAGAAGTTGGCGGACGTGATCATGACGGCCGGGACCTACTCGGGGATAGACGATGCGCGATGGGGAATCTCGGTGCTCAACAAGTTGCTCTCCGCTCTCGGCACTGCGGTCACGAAGAACCTGACGACGACGCAGCAACTGCTCGTGGATCCCGACACGGGCGTCCCAGGGGTGATCCCCCAGACTTTTCCGGCGATCTAGGCGGTCCGCGGCGCCACGCCGCCGCTCCGGAAGCTCATGCAATAGAAGAAGCGCCCGACCTGCTCGACGCGCACGTCCTCGGCGTCGGCGGGGAGGTGTTCGACCGGGGCGTGCGGGTCCCGGTCGTAGATGGTCATCCAGCGGAAGAACAGCCTGTGGCCGAGGCTGTGGCGCTGGCTCGGGTCGAGGCGTTCGTCGACGACGACGATGGGCGTGCCAGGGCGGGCGACGCGGGCCATCTCTGCGAGCGCCGTGCGCGGGTCGCGGTAACCGTTCACGGCGCCGACGTGGAAGACGCGGTCGAAGAAGCTGTCGGGGAAGGGGAGGGCGTGGGCGTCGGCGGCGAGGCACCGGGTGTCGTCGTCGCCCAGGAAGCGGAGCCGCTCCTCGAGCAGCTCGAGCATGCCGAGGCTGAGGTCGACGGCCCAGATCTCCACCGGGCCGCCGCTCTGTTCGCGCACCAGCGGCACGTTGCTCCCCGTGCCGGCCCCTACCTCGAGGACGCGCGCCCGTCGACCGCGGGTCTCGGCCGCGAGATCGCCGAGCCGGATCGCGGGCAGGTAGCGGCTGCGGGACTGCCGCTCACTCTCGCCGACGGCGTAGGGAAACGAGAAGCGGACCAGCGGGTCGTGGACCCGCGGCAGGCCGTCGTAGACCCGCCGCAAGAGGCGGTCCGTCCCCTTCACCTCTTCCTCGCGATAGAGCTTCGCCGTCCCCGTCTCCACCGGGTAGCGCCGCGCGCAGCCGCGGCAGACGAGGTCGCCCTGAACCAGTCGCCCGCTGCGCGCCGCGCCGCCGAACGCGAGGGGAGACCGACAGGTGGGGCAGCGGAGAGCGTCGACGTCGCTAACGCGCAGCACGGCCATCCTCGGCGAGACGGATCGGTCCGCGCGCGGCGCCGCGGACGACCACGTACGCGGGCGGCGTGAAGAAGATCTCCAGGTGCTCGGTGCCTGGAATGCAGGCGAGGACGAGGCGCAGCTCTTCGGGCGTGAAGGCCTTGCGGACGGAGATGACGGCGTCGTACGCGAACCGCCAGTTGCCGCTGCCGATGCCCGCCCCCGCCGCCATCAGCATGCGCGAGATGGAGCGCCCGATGTCCACGAACATCACCCCCCGGACCGCGTGGCGTAGCGCCTGGGCGAGGAGGCGGGCGCTCCCCCGGACCCCGAAGTGGTGGAGACTCCGGGTGCACGTCACGATGTCCGGCCTGAAGGCGCCGAGCTCGCGCTCGAGGTCGAAGGCGTCGATCCGCCGGAAGGCGACCAGATCGGATACCCCTGCCGTCTCGGCGCGGGCCCGGCCGAGGTCGAGGTAACCATCGTCCGCGTCGGAGGCGACGACCTCGACCGCCCGCCGGCCGCGCGCGGCGCGCGCGACCGCGATGGCGAAGCCGCCCGGGCCCGACGCGATGTCGAGCAGCGACGTGCGGAGCCGTGGGTCGACGGGGTAGAGCGGGTCGACGAGATCCGCCAGCACGAGGTAGTCCCCTGCGCGCCGGGTCTGGACGTCGAGGACGCGGACCAGCTCGCGTCGGACCGAGGCGTCGAGGCGCTGGTCGTCCATCAGCTCGCCGGCGTCGGTCGGTAGCGCCTGATCGAAGCGCGCCACGGCTCCGAGGAGCGGCCGATCCCAGGGGACGCACTCCATGCGCGCGCGCAGCTCGGAGACCAGCCGCTCGGAGAGCGTCTCGATGGCGTCCGTGCGCGGCGGGGCGTCGCCGGCGGGGCCGAGCGAGGCGAGCAGGTCCCGCTGCGCCCGGGCGATGTCGTCGGCGTGGCGGGCGCGCAGATCGGCGCCGATCTCGCTCTCCACCTGAGACAGGGCGGCGAGGAACGGCGGGGGCGGGAGCCGGCGCGACAGGAAAGCCCCCCGCCGCTCCAGCCACGATCGTGTCCGCTCCAGTGCCGCCGCGAGCTCGAGGCGCCCCGTCATGCGTCGGACCGGCCCGCGGGCCGCCCGGCCGCCCCGGACACCAGCTCCTCGGCGCGCTGCAGCTCGAAGCTCGCCCCTGCCTTCTGCAAGAGCTCGATCGCGTTCGAGCGGTGCCCGTCTCGGTCGGCGCCGGCGACCTGGGGGCCCGCCTCCAGGTGGCGGGCGATCTCGACGTGGGCGCGACCGAGGTCGCTGGGCATGTCGGAGCTTCGGGCGAGCACCAGCGCCCGCTCCCAGCTCGAGAACGCCTGGTCCTTGTCGCCGCGGATCCACGAAAGCTGGCCCCTGTAGATGAGCGCCCGCGGCCGCGCCATGGCGTAAAGCGCCGAGAACTTCTGCAGGCGCATGACCATCTCGGAGGTCTCGGCGCGGAGCCGCGCCGCCTCGCCGGAGGCGGAGTCGGCGCGCTCGAGCAGCGTCAGCAGGACCTCGCAGGCAGCGTCGAGGGCGGTCTTGAGGAAGTAGGGGAGAAAGCGCTCCTTGCGGACCGCGGCCAGCACGGCGGCGGCTTGCTGGCGCGCCTCGGCGAGCTCGCCCAGCGCCAGGCGCTGCAGGGAGAACCCGCTGAGATCGAAGATCTTCTCCGCCTCGCCGACGACGCGGCTGGCGTGATCCTCCTTCATCTGCTGCACGATGGTGTTCGCCTCGCGGGCGCGGCCGAGGCGCGTCAGCGCGTGGACGGAGAGGTTTCGCCCCCAGTTCACCAGCTGCACGTCGCCGCGCGACGCGCCGAGGGCCAACACCTCCTCGGCGCCGGCGAGCGAGCGGTCGAAGTCCCCCCGAAATCCCGTGAGCAGCGCGCGCATCGTCACCGTCTCGCCGAGCTGCCGGAGGTCCGACCGCGAGCGGGCCAGCGCCTCCGCCTCGGCCACGCGCTCGTTGGCCACGCGCCAGGAGGCTTGCGATCCGAGGGCGGAGCCGGAGCGGGACAAGCAGTAGGTGACCGCCCCCGCGCCGTTGAGGGCGCGCGCGATGCCGATCGCGCGGTCCGACCAGACCCGCCCGATGCCCGCGAGCGGCCCGACCCCTACCACCATGGCCATCGTCGCGTAGCCGCGAGCCATCGCCTCGGAGGGCGGGACCCGCTCGGCGAGGTTGAGATCGCGGAAGCCGCAGTAGAAGCCCTCGAGCGGCTTGTGCGAGAGGAAGAACGGCTCGCACAGCCGGTTCAGGACGTAGGCGGCCTCGTTGATCAGGGCGCGGCGCTGGGGCGATCGCACCCGGAACAGCGCCGGGAGCAGCCGCTGCAGGGGGCGGAGGAGCACCTGACCCAGGAACCCGGCGAACCAGCCGAGCCGCGAGGAGGGGAGCCTGAAGCCGCAGTGACCGAGCGCGAGCTGGGCGTGGGCGTGCGCGCTCGGCATGTCGCCGAACCCGAGGTAGGAGTCGACGAGGTGGCGCTCCCAGCGCGCCCGCCGGATGCGCGTGATACCGAGCGAGGCCTTGGGCGCGTGCGCGAGCGCGGCAGTGAAGTACCGAACCGCCTCGTTGTGGGCGAAGCTGGTGAACGCCTGCTCGCCGGCCTTCTCCAGGTAGTCGATGGCTTTGTCCCAGAGCTGCCCCTGGGTGAAGTGATGGGCGAGCTCGCCGAGCGGCGGGGCGTCATCGCGATCGCGAAGCCGCTCCTCGAGCAGCCGCGCGACCTCGCGGTGCAGCTCGAGGCGGCTCTCGGGGGGAATGGCCGCATAGGCCGCCTCGCGCAGCTTGTCGTGGACGAAGCGGCAGTGCCCCCCTTCGACCGAGTCGAGGATCTGCAGGCGCACCAGCTCGCGGGTCTGGTCGGCGATCTGCTCCAGCGCCGGGACGCCGTCGCTCCCCACCGCGGCGAGGGCAAGGAGATCGAGGTCCGCCTCCCGGCCGATCACCGAAGCCAGGTTCACCAGCCGGCGCAGGTCGGGGCCCACGGCGCCAAGGCGCCTCGCCATGAGCCCCTGGATGCTGCTCGGCAGCGGCAGGGCCTCAAGCTCGGCCTCCGACAGCCCGCCATCCTTGAGCCGCCAGCGTCCGGCCTGCCGGATCAGCAGCCCCTCGGACAGCGCCGCGCGCAGGTACTCGGCCACGAAGAAGGGGACGCCCTCGGTCTGCCGGGTGAGGAAGCGGACCAGCGTCTCGGGCACACTCCGCACGGCGAGCATGTCGGCCGCGATCCGCCCGACTGCGCTGGCGTCCATGCGGACCAGGGACATCGAGCGCCCGCCCGGCTTGTCGACCAGCGCGCGAAGACCTTTGCCCGCCTCGTCCGACCGGTAGGTGGCGAGGATCATCACCCCGCGGGCCTCGAGCCACGCCGGATCGATGGCCGCCATGATCTTCAGCGACAACTCGTCGGCCCACTGCAGATCGTCGATGAGAAACAGCAGCGGCGGGCCTTCGGCGGCGTAAGCGGCCAGCACCTCGAGCACGCTCTCGACGAGCCGACGGTGCGACTCCTCGGCCGGCAGGTCGGGCGGCTGCGCCTGCCGCTCCTGGCCCGGCAGCGAGGCGAGGGAGGGAAAGAAGGCGGTGATCGCCGGCCCCTTGCTGCCGAACAGGCGTTTGGTGACGGCGGCGCCCCCCTCGCCGCAGTAGTCCGCCACCGCCGCCAGGAGCGGGCGCAACGGTTGCAGCGGCAGGCCGCGGCTCTCGGCGACGCCGATCGACGACGCCTGGGCCATGGCCGGGGCGCACTCGCCGATGACGACACGCAGCCCGAGCAGGCCGGCCCGCCGGGCCACCTCGCCGGCCAGGAACGTCTTGCCGATGCCGCTCTCGCCCGAGAGAAAAACGTAGCCGCCGCGGCGCGCCTTGAGGCCGGTGAGGAGACCCGACAGCTCCGCGAGGACGTCGTCGCGGCCCACGATCTCGGGCCGGTAGAGGTAGGCCGGGCCCTCGGCGACGGGGGCTGCGCTCTCGCCTTCTATCGCCGCGAGCACATGCGCCACGTCGTCCGCATGGCCGGTGCGGCTGCGGCGCTCCTTGGCCAGCAGGCTGATCATCAGCTCTTCGAGCCTCGGATCGACCCCCTCCACCCAAGCCGACAGCCGAGGCGGCGGCTCGAACAGGTGCTGGGAGAGAAGCTGCTCGGTGGTCGGGCCGCGAAACGGCGCCACGCCGGTCAGCGCTTCGTACAACATGCAGCCGAACGCATAGAGGTCCGTTCGCGCGTCGAGCGACTCGCGGCGCACCTGCTCGGGGGAGAGGTAAGCGACGGTGCCGAGCAGCTGCCCGCCGGCTTCGAGCGCCTCGCGGCCGACGGATCCGCGGGCCCGGGAGATGAGGCCGAAGTCCATGAGCACCGGCCGGCCGCCCGCGCCGATGGAGACGTTCGAGGGCTTGAGGTCGCGGTGGACGATCCCCCGTCCGTGCAGGTAGCCGAGCGGTTCGCAGAGCATCCGGAACAGCCGCAGCACCTCCTTGAGCCGGCCTGCGCCCGCCGGCGGGCGGTGCGTGCGGTGCGGCAAGCCGCCCGAGGGACCGGGATCGTAAATCGGCAGGCCGCCCTCGAGGCCGCCCATGGTGCTGGACGCCGTGGAGGTGGTCACGGGGGCGGCGGCCCGCTCCGGCCACAGCTCGAGGAGCCAAGAGGCCATGGTACGGCCCTCGAGCAGGTCCATCACGTACCAGGGGACGCCACCGGACGACACCCCGTGATCGCGGATGTGGACGATCTGCGGATGGTCGAGGCGGTTCAGGGCCAGGATCTCCGCGCGGATGCCGGCCAGTCGAAGGCGCTTCGGGACGGAGACGGTCTTGAGGGCGAAGATCTGCTGGGTCTCCCTGTGCTGCGCGCGGTAGACGACGCCCATCCCCCCGCGGCCGAGCACGCTCAGGACCCGGTAGGGGCCGAACGACTCGGGGAGCGGCGCGTCGGGGCCCGGCGCGGGGTCGAGGCTGCTCACCGCGGGCCCCCTTCGCGGTCCTGCCGCTCCGACGCAAAGAGGGCCTCGAGGCGCGACCGCGGGAGCTTGCCCGTCTCCTCGCGCGGCAGCCGATCGACGAGCGCGAAGCGTCGCGGGATCGCGACCGGATCGAACCAGCCCGCGAGCGCCTGGCGCAGGTCGGCGACGGATAGGCCGGGCGCCACGACCGCCGCGCAGATCTCATGCTGCCGCGGGCCCGCATCGTCGAGCGCCAGCACCGCCGCGTCCCGTACACCGTCGAGCGCAAGCAGCCGCTGCTCGACCTCGGGAAGTGAGACCCGCTCGCCGGCGATCTTGACGATGGCGTCGGCGCGGCCGAGGTGGCGGAAGCGAGCGCCGGCGGTCATCTCGATCCGGTCGGCGCAGCGCCGCGGCCGAGGCTCGTGGCGCGCCGCGAACGGCGAGTCGAGCAGCAGCGTGCCGTCCAAGTCCGCGCTAACCTCCACGCCCGGCAGGGGCGTCCAGTCTGCGCCGTCGGTCGCCAGGCGCCAAGCGATGCCGCCGGTCTCCGACGAGCCGAGCAGCTCGGTCACGCCCAGCCCGAAGCGCTGGCGCATGAATTCGGCGGTCTCGGGCGGCAGGCGCGCCCCCGAGCTGAACACGCGCGTGACCCCGGCGATCGACCCGGGCGCCAGGACCTGCAGGCCGTGGAGGTGCGGCGGAACCGCGCACAGGACGTCGACGCCGTGCTCAGCGACGAGGCGAGCGATGGCCGGAGCGTGCAGGGGCGTCTGCCGCAGGAAGGCGCCGCCCGCATAGAGCGGGGCGAGCACCCCCGCCAGGAGCCCGTAGATGTGGTGTGGCGGCGCCGTGGCGAGGAGCCGGGTGCGCGCGCCGAGATCGAACGTCCGGGCCAGCGTGTCCGCCTCGCCAAACAGCTGCGCGGCGGTCTTGATCGAGGCCGAGGGCGCGCCGGTGGAGCCCGAGCTGTAGAGCGCGAGCAGGGGATCGTGGTCGCGCCGGGCGAAGAGGCGCGCCGCGCGGGCCAGCGCGTCGGCGCCCGCCGCGCCCGCGTCGACGCACGCCGGCGAGACTTCGAGGCCGGGCGTCCCCTGCACGACCCCGTCGTGGACCAATCCGTCTGCCGCCCCTGCGTCGACGAGTGCCCGCAGCGTCTCGGGGCGGCCGTTGGCGGGCAAGATCGGCAGCCCGCTCGACTCCCAGGCCGCGAGCAGGCAGGCGAGGAACGCGAACCGGTCGCCGCAGAACACCAACGGCCGCTGCCACCCGCGCTCGACGAGCGAGGCCCGAACCTGATCCGCAGCCGCGATCAGATCGAGCCAGGTCTTGGGCGGATCGCCGGGTGCGCCGCCGAACGCGATCACCGACTCCGGGGCGCGGCCGCTCGAGCCGCCGGCCCCGCCGGGCTCCGCCGCGGCGGTCACGGACCGACCCCGGATCGGCCGCGACTGCGCACGAGCTCCGCGATCGTGCGGACCGATTCCATTTGGCGCTGCGTCTCGGCGTCGTCCGGGCCCAGGACGACGCCGTAGGTCCGCTGCAGCGCGACGCCCAGCTGGATCGCGTCCAATGAGTCGAGGCCGAGCCCGTCGTGGAACAGCGGGGCATCGGCGTCGATGCTTGCCGCCTCCACTTGCTTGAGACGGAGCACACCCACGATGAGCTGTTTGATCTCCGCTTCGAGCTCTTGGCTCACGCGCTCGACCTGATCATGGGCCTCCGAAGTCGACATCGCCGGTCCCCTACACGCGCCCCGCTGCGTTGCGCAGGGGCTCTACATCCACCCGAGCGCGAACCTCCGAAACACATCTGATCAGGTCTCGTCAGTAACACGGAAATCCAACTCCCAGCAAGCCCGCCGCCCGATCGGCCCCGTGACCATGCTCGACCGGAGCCGTCGCGCTCAAAGGGACGGGGGTCGTGCGCGTACGCACGATGGGTTCTGTCAACTACTCGTAAGCGCTTCCGCCGTCCCTCCCACGACATTTTGCTTGCCGCCGACGAGAGACCCTCACTACTGTCCGACAAGTCGACGCGCGGTCGTCGTCGGGCCGCAGCGTTGGTGACGAGGGGGCGAAGATGAGCGCTGCCGGAACGACCGACGGGACCAAGGCCGAGCCGTATCCCTTTAGCGTGGCGACGAGCGAGAAGTTCGAGAAGTTCGCGCGCCCCTACATTTTCCCTGCCGGTGAATGGATTGCCGCTCCGGGACGTGTCGTCGTCGGCTGGCACCGAATCGTCTCCGGCATCGTGGCGACCAGCGACGAGAACATGGCCGACCTCGCCCGACGAGGTATCGTCCTCGAGCCCGGAGACATGTTCGGCGAGTACGCGTTGGTGCCGAATGGGCGGCCCTTTCCTTCGGGACTGCGGGCGCTCACCGAGGTCACCACGCGGTGCCTGCCGGCGGAGGTATACCCGGGCCTCGCTGCCGAGATCAAAGGGCTGGACCTGCTCGTCAGACGCCGCGAGAAGCTGAACCGGTTCTTGCCAGCGTTCATGGCGGCGCTCAAGCGCCACCGGAGTCTCGAGAACGTTCCTCCTTATCAGCTCATGAAGCTCGCGCAGCTCGGAGAGGTCATAGAGCTGAGCGATGGAGCCGCGCTCGGGCTCCAGGTCGACACCTTCGATTTGGTCTTCGTGGCCTCGGGCGAGCTGGAGATCGCAAACCTGGCGCGACTCCCTGCGGGGAGCTTGTTCCGCTACGTCCAGGATCCATCAGGGCAATGGCCGACGGTCGCACGAGAGAAGGAGACCGTACTCTTGCGCGTCGATCGACGCCGCGTCGCGCAGGTCGCTCCAAGGTACATACATCTGTCATCGGCGCTCCGGCACGAGTCAGAGCGCACGACGCGGCGGCCTGACGCCCATGGTGCCGTCGAGAGCTCAACTGCCAACCTCGCGCGCCCGGGAAACGGGCGGACGCGGGCCTCGAAACGCGCCGCCCGAGCCCAGGTGGTTGAACCCGCCTCGGTAGCGAAGCCGGTTGGAGCCACCACTCTTCGGGTCAACACCGCGCTCGTCTGGAGCGATCGCGAGCTACCGCCGTTGGCCGCGCTCACGGCGCTCCTCGCTCATGCGTTACAGCTTGAGCAGCCAAGAGACGGCGACTTCAAAGTCGGGCTGCTGATCTTGCAACCGTCGGGGACGGGATCTCCAAAGGCGAAGCGCGGGGCCAAGAACAATGGCTTCGAGCTGCCAGCCCAGGTTTCGGCCAATGACGACGGTGTCAGGGTCCTTCGCTGGAGCGTGCGCGAGGGATGCGAGGGCCAGGATCTGTCGACGGGGTTAGCGGAGCTCAAGGTCGATACCGACCTGATCCTCATAGATCCGAGCCACTGCCGCACGGACCAGATGGCCGCTGCTTTGGGCACGGTTGTCTCGAAGATGTTGTACTTCGTCGGCGACTCTTTCGCTCCCGTTCCGTCCGCGTTTCGGCACCGTGAGATCTCCATCACCCGCTGCGTGCTCCTGCGCGAGGCGACATGGGGGACCTTCACGGCCTACTACCCGGGAACGGTCAGGCTCCACTTCGACAACTTCGCCGGTCTCGGTGACCGCAAGCTTTCGAGGCTGTCGGACCGAGATCGGAATAGCGTCTCCCGCTGCGGGCGTGCGCTGATGGAGAGACGGGTCGGAATCGCGCTCGGCGGCGGCGCAGCTTGGGGCTATGCGCACGTGGCGCTCCTCGAGGAGCTCGCGCGGGTCAAGATGCCGATTGACGTAATCAGCGGGGTGAGCTTCGGAAGCCTGGCAGGCGCCTTCTACGCCGCTGGCGGGCTCGACCTCCTGTACGAGCTGGTTCCTCGAGGCGTGAAGCTGCAGCTGGCGCTGCTCGCAAGCTCGATGCTCCCTCCTCTGGTGCAGCAGTACCTGACGTCGATCCTCGAGGACCGGCGGCTCGAGTTTCTCGAGATCCCCTTCTTCCCCGTGGGCCTCAATCTCGAGACAGGTGAAGAGTGGACCCCCGCGACCGGGCCGGTGGCGCAGGGCGTTCGCGCATCCAGCATGCTCCCGGGCATGTTCTCGCCGTTCATCACGGACGGCGTGCGCTCAGTCGACGGCGTGTTCATCAACAACGTCCCAGAGGGGATCCTGACTCGAGAGCGGGCCGACTTCATCATCGCCTCCGACGTCATGCAGTCGCCGGGCAACCCGTTCGGGCCTGCGCCTCGGCGGCGGCTCGACTTCGTAGCGAAGGCGTGGCGGACGTTCAAGAGCATCAGCCCCATCGAGCGGATGAAGGACAACATGCAGGCAACGGCGTATCTCACTCAGATCGCAGACGAGCGCGACACCGGTATCGCCCATGTGCGCTTCGAGCCTCAGCGCAGCGGCGTGGCGATGTGGAACTTCGGCAAGGGCCAAGAGATCATCGAGAGCGCCCGTGCCAGCGCAGTCACCTTCGCCCAGGACGCCCGGGCCAAGTGGAACGAGCTCGGGAAGGAGCGGGCGTCATGAATCTCGGCGCGTTCGTGAATCGATTCGTGGGGTCGATGTATTTTCAGGCCCTGCGCAGCTGGCATCGGTTCGATGTCGATGATGCAGGGAAGCGGAGGTTGGCGTCGCTCGGTCCGGCGATCGTCGTCGCCTACCACGGCCGCGCCATCGCGGATCATCTGCTCATGTTGAAGGCGTTGATGGGGTTCGATCTCGGCCAACCGTCGTACGCGTTGGCTCCCGAGTTCTTGTTCAAGGTTCCGTACGTCTGCGAGATGGCGGAGAGTGCCGGATTCATTCCGTCCTGCGCCGACAAGAAGGAGCTCGCCGCCAACGTGAAGCGGATCATCGATCGGGGCCTCAAGTTGATTGTGACGCCGGGACGCTACCAAGAGGCGTGGTCCGGACGCGAGAATCGCTACCAGACGAAGTGGGCCTCCGATCTCGACTACATGACCATGGCGCTCGACAACGACATTCCGATCGTTCCGCTCGCCGTTACCGGCGTCGACCATCGCTACTATCCCGTGTTCGACGCATATGCACTCTGGCAGGAGAAGAAGGCGAAGCTCGTCGAGCGGTTCCCGTTCTCGGCCGATCTCATCGACATGTGGCAGCGCTGGTTCGTGGCGCCCGGGTTCTGGCTCGGGATTGGAATGTTCGGCGTCTGGCCGTTTACGCTCCCCCTACCCGTGAGGGTCAGACAGTATGTCGGGGAGACAATCGATAGGCGAAAGATGCAGGAGTTCGTGAACGCCGACCCGAAGACGCGCAACCCGAAGGCGACAGTGACCTTCGATCCCAAGAACGAAGCGCATCGCGATGTGGTGCGAAGGAGGGTCGAAGCGCAAGTGCAGAATATGCTGGCCAGCCACCTCGAAGATGGGGGCACCGCCGCCCTGCCTCCTGTCACACCGTCGCCCAAGCGGCGCGCCCCAACTCGCGCTCGATCGAGCAAGCCCCGCCGCAAGCGAGGCCGGACTGCTTCCGCGCGACGATAGAGCGCGCGGCGACGCTCACCCTCGATCGTGGTGGTGCTCCCGCGCCTCCTTGATCGCCGCCTTGCAGCCGTCGGAGAGCTCGTGTTGGTGGGCGCGCAGACCCTCGCGGACGCGGCCGCCGCTCGGCTCGACGTCCTTGCATAGGCGCTCGACGTCGGCGTGACAGGCCTCGCGAACGCGGGCGAAGTCGCCCTTGCCGCCGCCTGCGGGGGGCGGCAAGGGTGGGGCGCCGTCGGCGAGGGCGAGCGACGGGACGGCCAGGGTGGCGGTCAACCCGAACAGTCGGGGACGAGCTTGGCGATCATCTGCAACCTCCATTCGTCTGACCCCGGTTTACGTCGGGAGTTAGGAAGAACGCCGTCGCCGTGCGGTCCGACACGGGCCCGCGCGAGGCAACCTCCGCCGCGCGGGAAGAATCTGACCAGGAGAGGCGTTTGTAAGGGAAAGAGCCCGGCACGCGGGCTCGACGAGCAGTCGGGAAGGAAGCAATGCGCATCTCGTTCGCGAGCGCGACGGCCGCCGGGGCGGCGGCGCGGATCCTGGAGCAGTATGGGTACCGGGCGGAGCAGAAGGGGAAAGACGTCGTCACCGACTGCCCGACGCTGCTGGCCGCGCCGGCCATCGAGCGGAGCATCGGGCTCGAGCTGGTGGTGCGGATCGAGGTGTCGTCCCGCGGCTAGCGAACGGGCTGACGTGCCCTAGGCGGGCGCCGTGGCGATGCTGATGATCTTCCCCGGCTTGTAGAAGAACTTCTTCACCGCCCGCCCCTCGAGGTGCTTCGCCACGTTGGGGACAGCGAGCGCCGCGGCCCGGGCGACGTCCTCGGACGCGTTCGGAGCGAGCTCCACGCTGCCGCGCAGCTTGCCGTCGATCTGCACGCCGATCGTCACCGTCGCGTCGACGGTCAGCGCCTCGTCGTACGCCGGCCAGGCGGCCTCGAGGACGAACCCCTTCTCGCCGAGGTGGGCCCAGGCCTCGTCGGCCAGGTGCGGGGCATACGGCGCGACGAGCTTGATCAAGATCACGAGGTCCTCGCGCGTGGCGTGGTTCTGGCCCCCCTCGGCCAGGGCGTTGAGGTACTCCATCATGGCGGCGACCGCCGTGTTGAACTGCATCCGCTCGAGGTCGGCGGTGACGCGCTTGATGGTCTTGTGGCGGATGCGCGCGAGGGCGTCGTCCTTCGGCGCCTTGGCGGCGTCCCATTCCTCGACGAGGCGCCAGACGCGCTTGACGAAGCGGTTCACGCCCTCGATGGCGCGCGGGTCCCAGGGCTTGGCCAGCTCGAACTCGCCCATGAACAGCTCGTAGAGCCGCATGACGTCGGCGCCGTAGTCGCGGATCACGTCCTCGGGGTTGACGCCGTTCAGCTTGGTCTTGGCCATCTTCTCGACGGCCGCGGTCAGCTTCTCGCCGGTCGCCTTCAGCGTCGGCGTCTCGCCCTTGAGCTCCACCTCGGAGAGCTCATGGTACTTGCCCATGGCGTCCTGGTACGCGTACGCCAGCACCGTCCCCTGGTGGCGGAGCTTCTGGAACGGCTCCTTGGTGTGCACGAGGCCCATGTCGTGGAGCACCTTGTGCCAGAAGCGGGCGTAGAGCAGGTGGAGCACGCTGTGCTCGGCGCCGCCCACGTAGAGGTCGACGGACATCCACTCCTTGTCCGCGGCCGCCTCGAACGCGTGTGCGTCGTTCTTGGGGTCGAGGAAGCGGAGGTAGTACCAGCAGGACCCCGCCCACTGCGGCATGGTGTTGGTCTCACGCTTGGCCGGGCCGCCGCACTTCGGGCAGGTCGTGTCGACGAAGCTGTCGATCGCCGCCAGCGGCGACTCGCCGGTGCCGGTCGGCTCGTACTTCTCCACGTCCGGCAGCCGCACCGGCAAATCCTTCTCCGGCACCGGCACGACGCCGTCCGTCGGACAATGCACGAGCGGGATCGGCTCGCCCCAGTAGCGCTGGCGCGAGAACACCCAGTCGCGCAGGCGGTAGCTCACCGCCCCCTTGCCCACGCCGCGCGCCTCGAGGTCGCGCGTGATCGCCCGCTTGGCCTCGGGCGTGGCCATTCCGTCTAGCGGGCCGGAGTGGACGTTGACCCCGTCGCCGGTGAACGCCTCGTTCGGATCGGGCGTGCTCCCGTCGGCCGGTTTGATCACCTGCACGATCGGCAGCCCGAACTTCTTCGCGAAGGCGAAGTCGCGCTCGTCGTGCGCCGGCACGGCCATGATCGCGCCCGTGCCGTAGCTCGCGAGCACGTAGTCGGCGATCCAGATCGGGATCGCCTTGCCGTTGACCGGGTTGGTCGCGGTCGCGCCGGTGAACACGCCGGTCTTCTCCTTGGCGAGGTCGGTCCGCTCGAGGTCGCTCTTGCGGCGCGCCTCCTCTTGATACGCGGCCACGGCCGCCCGTTGCGCCGGCGTCGTCAGCTCCGTCACCAGCGGGTGCTCGGGCGACAGCACCATGTACGTGGCGCCGTAGAGGGTGTCGGGGCGCGTGGTGAAGACGCGGATCTCGCGCCCGGCGACCGGCGCCGCGCTGGCGAACACCACCTCCGCCCCTTCGCTGCGGCCGATCCAGTTGCGCTGCATGGCCACGGTCGACGCGGGCCAGTCGAGCTCGTCGAGATCCGCGAGCAGCTTGTCGGCGTAGCGCGTGATCCGCAGCAGCCACTGGCGCATGTCCTTGCGCACCACCAGCGTGCCGCAGCGCTCGCAGCGCCCCTGGCTCACTTCCTCGTTGGCGAGGCCGGTCTTGCACGACGGGCACCAGTTGATCGGCACCACGCCCTCGTAGGCGAGGCCGCGCTCGTAGAGCTTGAGGAAGATCCACTGCGTCCACTTCACGTACCCGGGATCGGTGGTGTCGATCTCGCGGTCCCAGTCGTAGGCGAAGCCGACCGCGTCGATCTGCCGCCGGAAGTTGGCGATCGCCGCCTTGGTGGTGATGCGCGGGTGGACGCCGTGCTTGATCGCGTAATTCTCGGCCGGCAGCCCGAACGCGTCCCAGCCCATCGGGTGGAGCACCCGGAACCCCTGCATCCGCTTCCAGCGCGTGATGACGTCCGTCGCCGTGTACCCCTCGCAGTGGCCGACGTGCAGCCCCGAGCCTGAAGGGTAGGGGAACATGTCGAGCGCGTAGAACTTCGGCTTCTTGCGGTCGCTCGGGGTCTTGTGCAGCCCCGCCTCCTTCCAGCGGGCCTGCCACTTGGGCTCGACGGTGCGGTGATCGTACGGCATGAGCAGGTCAATATAGCGCCGCGGTCAAGGTATAGTCTCGGCCGTGAAAATCCTGTTCATCGGCGGCACCGGGAACATCAGCTCGACGATCACGCGCCAGCTGACGGAGCGCGGGCACGAGGTCCACCTCCTCAACCGGGGGAAGACCCTCAAGTACCCGCTCCCCCCCGGGGCGCGCGTCATCGCCCACGACGTGCACGGCGGCGCGCCCCCCGAGGCGCTGCGCGGGGCCAAGTACGACGTGGTCGTCGACTGGATCGCCTTCACCGTCCAGGACATCGAGCGCGACCTCGCCTGGTTCGGCGCGCGCGAGCGGGCGTCGACCGACCAGTTCGTTTTCATCAGCTCCGCCTCGGCCTACCAGAAGCCGCCCGCGCACCCGGTGATCACGGAGTCGACGCCGCTCGCCAACCCCTACTGGGAGTACTCGCGCAACAAGATCGCCTGCGAGGAGGCGCTCATGCAGGCCTACCGGGCGAACCGCTTCCCGATCACCATCGTCCGCCCGTCGCACACCTACGACACCATCGTCCCCGTCGCTGTCGGGCGGTCGGACTACACGGTCGTCGACCGGATCCGACGCGGCAAGCCGGTGATCGTCCACGGCGAGGGGACGTCGCTCTGGACGCTCACACACGCCGACGACTTCGGGCGCGCGTTCATCGGGCTCCTCGGCAACCCGCGCGCCATCGGCCACGCCTTCCACATCACCTCGGACGAGTGGCTGACCTGGGACCAGATCCTGCGCCTCGTGGGGCGGGCCGCCGGGGCGGAGCCGGACATCGTCCACGTGCCGAGCCGGTTCATCGCCGAGATCGATCCCGACACCGGCGCCGGCCTGCTCGGCGACAAGAGCTGGAACGCGCTGTTCGACAACAGCAAGATCAAGAGCTTCGTGCCGGGGTGGCAGGCGCACATCCCGTTCGCCGAGGGGATCCACCGGACCGTGCAGTGGTTCGACGCCGATCCCTCTCGACGCACCGTCAACGAGAAGGCGGACGCCGGCGTCGACGCCATCCTGCGCGCCTGGCGCCGGTAGCGGCCAACCTGCGCGCCTGGCGCCGGCGTCGATGTCATCCTGCGCCTGGCGCCGGTGACAATATCGGCACGCCGGGGCGGGGTGGTTGACGCGCCGGCGCAGTGGCCCGAAACTGTGACGATGCGAATCGGCTCGCTTCGGTGGATAGCGCCGGTGGTGCTCGGCTGCGTCGTCAACCTCGCGGTCAGGCCTGCGTTCGCGCAGGCGCCTCCGCCGGCCGCCGCG
>Ga0306920_100003711_pt1 | contig 19452 bp, 17 predicted proteins | sample flu12Cox44000170_FD_204666 | JGI IMG/M metagenome (GOLD analysis project Ga0306920, IMG submission 204666) | Lab enrichment of tropical soil microbial communities from Luquillo Experimental Forest, Puerto Rico - flux4day.12C.oxic.44.000.170 (v2)... | ecosystem: Environmental > Terrestrial >... | reverse complement strand
GAAGGTCGTTTATTGGCACCCTGCGCTCCTGACTTTTCAGAAGCATCCACTGATACCGTTCTTCGATCCGCGTCGCGCCCAAGCACTGACTGAGGACGGTCGGCGATTTGTGTTCTCAGTCATGCATGAGCGTATCCGCGCTGCCGACTTAGATTTCGCGCAGGTTCCTCTCGGGATATTTCAGTTCTCCCGGCCAGACGAAGGACCACGCATTCCAATTCTCTTCATAGACGACGGGATCAAGCTTTTCACGTTTGATGAGTTGGACCAGATGGTTCGGGAAACTTACGAGTTGTGGCGAGAGGTTTGCGAGGCGCGAGTCGCCGACGAGCGCCGCCGGGCCGGAGGAAGAAAAGGCGGTCTGATTTAGCTCCGGGAAACGGCCGGACAAAACCGGCGATCAGCCGTCCACGGCATAATCAATGTTGGATAAAGCCAACTCGGACGCCTCGACTGCCAGCATAAGCCGCACGTGGAACAGCTTTCCGTTTTTCCGACTTGTTCGGGACACACGACAGCATCGGGCGGCCGTTGAAATGGATGCTCGATACTGACAGTCGCCGGAGCCTCAAACGGAAATGGCGCATTGCTGAACCGCATCGCGAAGCGATCCCAATGCGAGCGCGTCAGCGACAACAGCGCGGCGGCAATCGGATCATTTTTGTCATGTCGTGCGGTGTAGCCCCACACATGCAGGGCGGTGTGACGCTGTAACAGAGCGCACCAAAGGTTGACATACGCCACGCTGTAAAAATCCCCGAGCATGTGAAGCCGAACGGCAAAACCGTCCGGGTGCTCGATATCGAGCAACGCAACCTCGCGCTTCAACCTCCATTCCAAGTCTGGTCCCGCCGCAACCCTGTCCGCCCAATTCATGCGGTTACCCATGCAGCTTCGCCAGTGATGGCACGTCCGCGCGCAGGTGCGACGTTCTTCAAGGCTCAACGTGTAGACGGGGAACCCGCGCCAGCGCCCTTTCAGAATTTCGCCGCCAATCTTCGCACTGTTCTCGCCGCACTTTAGTGCCCATTGGTCCGTGGCGCTGCGGCCCGGTCTGCGCACCGCCGCCTAATTCACGCGCACGAGCAAGACAGTCGGCGGCCTCCCGGAAACGTGCCTCCCCGTATGCGATGGCCCGCTTGGCTCTGACGTGTAGCTGGTCAATGGCCGTGGTCATCCGGCCATCTTCTCAGGTTCGCCTATACGTGGGGTTAGCTCAGATGGTTAGGGGTGCGCTTATTCGCTCTCAGATTTTTTAACAAGTGCAGGCCCGGCAATCTCGGCATCGCGCCGGTCGATGCAGGCTGGCGCGCTAACGGTCGCCCTTCCCGAACTCCGGGACGAACCACCTACCTCTAGGCTACCTTTGACCAGATTTTTGAAAGTCCGCGAACTGGTCTAAGTAATTGATTTAACGATGGAGCGGGCGAAGGGATTCGAACCCTCGACCCCAACCTTGGCAAGGTTGTGCTCTACCCCTGAGCTACACCCGCATCCGCTGAACGGCGGCTTTGCCGCCGCCACCAGCTATGCCAAAACAGCTGTCGTTTTGCAACCACCGTGGGCGGCAATGATGCTACCTGAGGCCCGCACAGCGGCGCAGCGCCTTTCCGCGATGGCCGCCACGCCCGACGATCTCTTTGCATTCCTCGATCGGCTGGCAATTGCGCATACGACCGTGGCTCACCCGCCGCTGTTCACCGTCGAGCAATCGCGCGCGCTGCGCGGAAGCATCCCCGGCGGGCACACCAAGAATCTCTTCCTCGAGGACAAGAAAGGAGCGTTGGTCCTCCTCACCGCCCTCGAGGACGCTGCAATCGAGCTCAAGGCGCTGCACCGGCGCCTCGGCGCTGGCGGCCGGTTCTCGTTCGGCTCTGCTGATCTCCTGCGCGAGACCCTGGGCGTGGAGCCGGGCGCCGTCACGCCGCTGGCGGTCATGAACGACTGGGATTGCCGCGTGAGCGTCGTGCTTGATGCCGATTTGCTCCGCCACGAGGCGCTCAACTGCCATCCCCTGCGCAACACAATGACGACGTCGATCGCTACGCGCGACCTGCTGAAGTTCCTGGAGGCCACTCGCCATTCGCCGCGCATTGTGGAGCTCGCGCTCAAGTAGCGCGGCTCGCCGCGGACTGCGGCGCAGGAGCGGGCACAGCCTTTCCTGATTGCAAAGGCCTTAGCCAACCCCATCTAATCCGGGATAATCATGGGTTACTGACGCGGTGGATGCAACGCGGCCGCATTTGGTCGCGGCCTGGAACCGATCCGGAATGCGACCGAGGACCTGAAGCCATGACCATGCTCAACGCTGACACCGCGGCCAAGGACGCCGCGGCGGTGAAGGACACGACCACTCAGACCTTCGTCAAGGACGTGATCGAGGAATCCAAGCGCCAGCCGGTGCTGGTGGATTTCTGGGCGGAATGGTGCGGCCCCTGCAAGCAGCTTACTCCCGTCCTCGAAAAGGCGGTCCGCGCCGCCAAGGGCAAGGTCAAGCTGGTGAAGATGGATATCGACAAGCATCCCTCCATCCCTGGCCAGCTGGGAATTCAGTCGATCCCGGCGGTGTTCGCCTTCGTCAACGGCCAGCCCGTCGACGGTTTTCTCGGCGCGGTGCCCGAGAGCCAGATCACCGCGTTCATCGAGCGGGTGACGAAGGATCGCATCGGCGGGGAGGAAAAGGACCTGTTGAAGAGCGCCGATGACGCGCTCGCCAACGGCGACGCCGCAGGCGCAGCCGCCCTCTACGCGCAGGTGCTCTCGCAGGACAACGGCAATGTCGCCGCGCTGGCGGGGCTGGCACGCAGCTACGTGCGCACCGGCGCCATCGAGCAGGCGAAGCAGACGCTCGCTCTGGTGCCGGAGGCGAAGCGCAACGATTCAGCGGTCTCTGCCGCGCGCGCTGCGCTCGAGGTCGCCGAGCGGGCGAAGTCCGTCGGTCCCATCGCGGAGTTGGAGAAGAAGGCCGCAGCCAACCCGCTCGATCATCAGACGCGCTTTGACCTCGCGGTCGCCTTGAACAGCAAGGGGCGCCGTTCGGAAGCGGTCGATCATCTCATCGAGATCGTCAAGCGCGACCGCAAATGGAACGATGACGGCGCGCGCAAGCAGCTGGTGCAGCTCTTCGAGGCATGGGGGCCGACCGACGAGGCAACCATCAACGGGCGCAAACGACTGTCCTCGATCTTGTTCTCGTGAGGGCCTATCAGCGAGGCTGCTTGGCGCAGCGACGGCGAAGCTGAAAGAGACTTGGAGCGCTCCCAGGGAGGGCATCCATGCCGATGAATGCGGTGTACACGAAGCCCGCTGACCTGCTCGAGATCATCCCCGTGTTTCCCCTCCCCGGCGCGTTGCTGCTTCCGCGCGGACAGATGCCGCTCAACATTTTCGAGCCGCGCTATGTCGCCATGATCGACGATGCCTTGCGCGCGGGCCATCGATTGATCGGCATGATCCAGCCGGATGCGGCGCATCCGGGGCACGAGAGCAAGCCCAATCTCTACGCGATCGGGTGTGTCGGGCGCATCACCCAGATGGCCGAGACGGGCGACGGCCGCTACCTCCTTCAGCTCACCGGAATTGCGCGTTTTCGCGTCGAGGAGGAGCTCAGTGCCGACACGCCCTATCGCCAATGCCGGGTCACCTACGCGCCCTTCACCGATGATTTTACCGCGCGGTGCGGGGAGGACGAGGTCGACCGCAGGCGGCTGCTGCGCGCGCTTGCGGATTTCCTCAAGGCCAACGACCTCAAGGCGGACTGGGAGGGGATCGAGAACGCGCCCAACGAGGCGCTCGTCAATGCGCTGGCGATGATGTCGCCTTACGGCAGCGCCGAGAAGCAGGCGATGCTGGAGGCGCCGGACCTGAAAACGCGCGCGGAGATTCTGATCGCGCTTACCGAGATCGAGCTGGCGAAGAAGAGCACCGGCGGAGAAACCCCGCTCCAGTGAGCGCTCGCGGGCACTAGCGCAAGGCCGGGCGAAACGTGCTAGTGCATCGCCACGGAGAACGTTATGGCCAAGGAAGAGCTGCTTGAATTCGATGGCACTGTGACGGAGGTCTTGCCGGACGGCAATTACCGCGTCACGCTCGACAATGCGCACGAGCTCCTCGCCTATATGTCGGGGAAGATGCGCAAATTCCGTATCCGCACCGGGGTCGGCGACCGGGTTGTGGTGGAAGTTTCGCCCTACGATCTCACCCGCGGCCGCATCAACTTTCGTCATAAGTCCGAACGCGCAGCGTCTCCCGGTCCGAGCCGGCCGACCAATTTCCGCCGGCGTTGAAGAGCTGGGTGCATCATGACCGACTCCACCTCCGAGCGTCCCGCCGGCAGCGTCGATCCGAAGCTCCTGGAAATCCTGGTCTGTCCGCTGACGAAGGGACCACTCGAATACGATGCCGAAAAGCAGGAGCTGATCTCGCGGTCGGCCAAGCTTGCCTATCCCATCCGCGGCGGCATCCCGATCATGCTGCCGGAGGAGGCGCGCCGGCTGGATTAGAGCGTCCCCTACAGCGCCTCGCCGCGCAGCAGCTTCGGGACTTCGCCGGTCAGCCCCGCCGCCTCGCGAATGAACAGGCTCTTGAGGGGAGGCGAGCGGTCAACCAGGCCAAGGCCGACATCGCGTAGGAGCCGCAGCACATCCGAGCGGTTCGAGAACAGCCGGTTGAGGCCATCGGTGACGACGCTCATCGCCATGGTGTCGAAACGCCGCCAGCGCTGGTAACGCTCGAGCACGCCGGTCGAGCCGGGATCGAGCCCGAGGCGCGCGGCATCGGCGATCACTTCGGCGAGCGCCGCAACGTCCTTTAGACCCATGTTGAGCCCCTGGCCGGCGATCGGGTGGATCACATGAGCGGCATCGCCCACGAGCGCAAGCCGGTCGGCGATGAAGGAACGCGCGACCCACAACCCAAGCGGAAGCGCGCGGCGCGCGCCGGCGATCTTGATTTCGCCCAGACGAAGGCCGAAGCGCCGCTCAAGCTCGCAATGAAAATCAGGCTCGGGAAGAGCAATGATGCGCTGCGCTTCCCGCGTCTCCTCGGTCCACACGATGGATGAACGGTGGCCGGTGAGGGGGAGAATTGCGAAAGGGCCTGCCGGTAGAAAGTGCTCCTCCGCGCGGCCGCCGTGATCGCGCTCGTGGGCTACAGTCGTGACGATGGCGGATTGGCCGTACGCCCAACCGTGAACCGCAATGCCTGCGCTGTCGCGAATCGCCGAGCGCGCGCCGTCGGCGCCCACAACGAGCGCCGCGGACAGGAACGTGGCATTTGCCAGCTCGATATGGACCCGAGCCGCTGAGCTGCCGTTGAGCCCATCCCCCGCGGCTGCCGGGGTTTCTCCTGCGGGAGCAGACGACAGGGAGGTCTTGACCACTGCCGAGGGATGAAGCTCCACCCCCGTATCCTTCGCCCTGGCATGCAGCGCTGCCACGAGCGGGGCGTTCTCGACCATATGTCCGAACGGCTCGCCGGGCTCGACCTCGCCGGCGAAGGTGAGGAATGTCGGCCGCAGCGCATCCTGCAAGGCACTGTCGGTGACAACCATGTCGAGGATCGGCTGTGCATCGACCCGCTGCCACACGCCAAGCGTCTCCAGGAGCCGCCGGGCAGCAGCAACAATGGCAGTCGCGCGGCCGTCGCCGGCCGAGCCTGCAAGCGATGGATCGGCGATTGCGACGGAGAAGCTCGGACCCAAGCCCTGGCGCAACGCGATCGCGAGCGAAAGCCCCACGATCCCCGCGCCGGCAATCAGCACATCCACGCGCTTGGAAATTCCCGGCGGAGGCGTCAAGCTTGGCTCTCTTTCCTGCATGGGCGATCACATCCGCGAGCGCCCCGCTTGCACGTATCAATTATACAGGATTGAGGGGCCGCAAAAACGCCTGCTGGGATGCCATTGCATGTCATCGGCCATTCAAGATCTCCTGCGTGTCCTGGATCTCGAGCAGCTGGAGCTCAATCTGTTTCGTGGTCGCTCGCCGCAAGTCGGTTGGCAGCGCGTCTTCGGGGGGCAGGTGATCGGCCAGGCGCTGGTGGCGGCCTGCCGCACCGTGGATGCGGCCGGTCGCCCGCCGCATTCGCTCCACGCCTACTTCCTGCTCGGTGGTGATCCGGCCGTGCCCATCATCTATGAGGTCGACCGCATTCGCGATGGGCGCAGCTTCACCACCCGGCGTGTGGTCGCCATTCAGCACGGACGCGCGATCTTCACCATGTCGGCCTCGTTCCATGGCGACGAGCCCGGCATGAGCCATCAGGCCGAGATGCCGTCGGTGCCCAGGCCCGAACAGTTGCCTGGCGAGGCGCAGATCAAGGAACGCGTGCTCCCCATGATGCCGGATCCGGTTCGGCGCTATTACGAGCGCGAGCGGCCGATCGAGCTGCGCCCCGTCGAGTTCGACCGGTATCTCGGCAAGAAGATCGGCAGCGGCCGCTTTCATGTCTGGATCCGGGCGACCGGCGCCCTTCCCGACGAGCCCGCCATTCACCAGTGCGTCCTTGCCTATGCCTCGGACATGATGCTGCTTGATTCGGCATTGATCCCACACGGACGCACCGTGTTTGAAAAAACCATCATGGCCGCGAGCCTCGACCATGCCCTCTGGTTTCATCGTCCGTTCCGCGCCGATGAATGGCTGCTCTACGCCCATGAGAGCCCGAATCTCTCGGCCTCGCGGGGCTTTTCGCGCGGCTTGATCTTCGCCGGCGACGGCACTCTGGTCGCCTCCGTCGCCCAGGAAGGGCTGCTGCGCGATCGGCGGAGCGCTCCTTCAGCGGGCGAGCAACGGTCGACTTAAACTTTTGCCGCGACCTGGATATGGTGGGACGGACTTGCCTCTAACACCAGCCGTCGTGATACATGACCCTCAGCCGTCATGGCCGGGCCTGTCCCGGCCATCCACGTCTTTGTTAGGAGATGCAGAAAAGACGTGGATGCCCGCGACAAGCGCGGGCATGACGAGTCAAACATTCCGCAACTTGGTATAAGTTGGCCTATCCCTTGCTTCCGTCACTGTCGTCATAGGACAAATTCATGAAACTGGTCATCGCCATCATCAAGCCTTTCAAGCTCGACGAAGTTCGCGACGCCTTGGTTGCGGTCGGCGTGCACGGCATGACTGCAAGCGAGGTCAAAGGCTATGGCCGGCAGAAAGGACATACCGAGATCTATCGCGGCGCCGAGTATGCGGTGAACTTCCTGCCGAAAATCCGCATCGAGGTGGCGGTGGCTGCCGAGCGGGTCGATGCGGTGATTGAAGCCATCACCGGCGCGGCCAAGACCGGGCAGATCGGGGACGGCAAGATCTTCGTCACGCCGATCGAGCAGGCGATCCGCATCAGAACGGGGGAGACCGACGTCGATGCCCTGTAAAGGCGGTCTCGCAATCTCGCAGTGGGGACAAGCTATGAAGGATAGGATCACGCCTGCCGGCATCCTCCCCGGCATGATCGCCTTGCTGAGCCTTGTGCTCGCTGGCTCGCCGGCACTCGCGCAATCCGCGCAATCCAAGATCGATCCGGCCGACACCGCCTGGATGATGTCGGCAAGCGGCCTGGTGCTCATGATGACGATACCAGGGCTCGCGCTGTTCTATTGCGGCATGGTGCGCAAGAAGAACGTGCTTGCCACCATGGCGCAGAGCCTGGCCTGCACCGGGCTTTGCTCGCTGCTGTGGTTTGCCTGCGGCTACAGCCTGAGCTTCGTCGGCGAGGGACCGTGGCTGGGAACGCTCGGCAAGGCCTTCATGCGCGCAACGAGCATGGATGCCACGAGCGCGTTTGCGCCCACCATCCCGGAAACTCTGTTCATGTTCTACCAGATGACGTTCGCGATCATCACGGTGGCGCTGATCGCGGGCTCGGTCGCCGACCGCATGCGCTTTTCCGCCTTCGTGTGGTTTGCCGCGGGATGGTTGATCTTCGTCTATGTGCCGATCGCGCATTGGGTGTGGGGTGGCGGCTTTCTTGCCCGCGCCGGCGTTCTCGATTTTGCCGGCGGCACCGTGGTTCATCTCAATGCCGGCATCGCCGGCATTGTGGCGGCTTGCGTGCTCGGCAAGCGCCATGGCTATGGCACCGACAATTTCTCACCGTACGATCTTTCGCTGGCGGTGATCGGGACGGGGCTCCTCTGGGTGGGCTGGTTCGGATTCAACGGTGGCTCCGCGCTGGCCGCCAATGCACGCGCGGCAAATGCCATTCTTGCGACCCACCTCGCCGCGTCCACCGGCGCGCTGACCTGGATGTTCCTGGAGTGGTGGACGCGAGGAAAACCATCGGTCCTCGGCATGATTTCCGGCGCGGTGGCCGGCCTCGGCACGATCACCCCAGCTTCCGGCTTCGTATTGCCCTGGCACGGGGTGGTCATTGGTTTCGCCGCCGGATGCCTGTGCTTCTGGGCCTGCACTTCGCTCAAGTTGCGGCTGGGCTATGATGATTCACTCGATGTGTTCGGCGTGCACGGTGTGGGCGGCGCGACCGGCACGCTGCTGACCGGGGTGTTTGCCGTGGCGGCGGTTTCGGCGAGCACGGACTCACCGGGATATTCCGGGTTGATCGAGGGCAATGCACGCCAAGTCCTGGTACAGCTCTATGGCATCATTGCCGTGATCGTGTGGTCGGGCGTGATCAGCTTCGTCCTGCTCAAGGTGATCGAGTTCCTCGTTCCGCTGCGCGTGAACAAGCAAACCGAGATCGAAGGTCTCGACCTCACCCAGCACGGCGAGGCGCTGCAGTAGGCTACTGTCGTCTGATTGGTTAATCGGCCCTTAACCTCGCCGCACCTATGCTAGTTTGATGTTGCCGCGGCGGGGTGTGGCGCCGCTTCTGTCCATGTTCATGACCGCCGCCGAAGTCAAGCTTTCCGCCTCGCCGGTCCGGGCCGATCTCGGGCGCTCGCCATTCGTGCGCTTGCGCGAGCTGTTGGGAGATGCCTCCCCCGGGGCGCCTCCGATCACTCTCGCTGTCGGAGAGCCCCAGCACGGCATTCCTCCTTTCGTCGGCAAGGTGCTGACGGCGCATCTCGCGGAGTTCGGGCGCTATCCCATGAACAAGGGTCTCGACGAGTTCTGCGCCGCCGCTTCCGGCTGGCTCTCGCGGCGCTTCCAGCTGCCGCGCCCCCTCGACCCCGGAACTGAGGTGCTGGTGCTCAATGGCTCGCGTGAGGGCCTGTTCCTCGCCGCCATTGCCGCGGCGCGTTATGTCGGCGGCCGCCGCGGCGCGCCGGCCATGCTGATGCCGAACCCGTTCTATGCCGCCTATGCCGCGGGCACGGCCGCTGCCCACTGCGAGCCCGTGTATCTCCCGGCAACGGCGCAGACCGGATTTCTGCCCGACCTCGACTCATTATCCGCGGACCTGCTGGCGCGCACGGTTGCGTTCTTCATTGCCTCGCCCGCCAATCCGCAGGGCGCGGTCGCAGACCTTGCCTACCTCGCGCGCCTTGTCGCGCTTGCGCGGCGCTTCGGGTTTCTCCTGTTCAGCGATGAATGCTATTCGGAAATCTATACGCAGCAACCGCCGGCAAGCGTGCTCGAAATGGGAGCGCCGGATTTCACGAACGTGGTCGCCTTTCAATCGCTGTCCAAGCGATCGAACCTCCCCGGCCTGCGTATTGGCTTCGTTGCCGGCGACAGAAAATTCCTGGCTCGATTCCTGGAGCTGCGCAACGTCGCGGCCCCACAAGTGCCCATGCCGGCGCAGCATGTGGCCATTGCCGCTTATGCTGATGAAGCGCATGTCGCCGCCAACCGCCGGCTCTACATACAAAAATTCGACTTGGCCGATCGGATCATTGCCGATCGTTACGGCTATCGCCGCCCGGGCGGTGGCTTCTTTCTCTGGCTCGATGTGAGTGCGCACGGCGGCGATGAGGCGGTGGCGCTACGGCTGTGGCGGGAGGCCGGTTTGCGCGTCGTGCCCGGAAGCTATCTCGCGCGCGAGCAGCCCGATGGCGCCAACCCCGGACGCGGCTACATCCGCGTGGCCATGGTGCAGGACCACGCCACCACGGAACAGGCGCTTCACCGCCTGGCCTCGGTGCTGGGCTGAGTCGGAAAATGCCAGCCATCGACCGCGGCATGCATAGCCTGTGCGCAACGTGCTTGGGCTCGGCGGCGCGATCGCCGCCGATCTCCTGACGCAACTCTTGGGATTGGGCTCGCTCGCGGTCGTTCTGCCCATCGCGATCTGGGGATGGCGGCTCGCCAGCCATCGTCCGCTGCAACGCGAGCGCACGCGGCTGGGCTTTTGGCTGCTCGGCATCCCGCTCTGTGCGGCATGCGCGGCCACGCTGCCGCGAAGCCCGGCTTGGCCACTGCCGGCCGGGCTCGGAGGGGTGTTGGGCGATTGGATGCTGCGTTTGCCCTCGCTCTTTTTTGCCGGGGGGTCGCTGACGGCCCCCGCGCGCACGATCCTTGGGCTCGCCCTTGCGCTTGCCACCCTCGTTTGCCTCGCGGTCGTGTCCGGTTGTGGGTTTCGATCGCCGGCCAGCGATACGATGGAGGATACTGACGACGAGCCGGGCAGATGGATCTCAATGGGCTGGATCGCCCACGGCTTTCTCAGCCTCAAGGCGCGGCTGCGCCGCCTGATTGCCGGTCGCGCATCGGCAAGGGCGACGGCTCTTCGCAACGCATCCGTCGAGCTGCGGACGGAGCCCCATTTCGATCCCCCGCTCGCCCCGGAAAGCCAGCCGGAAGACGACGAGCAGGATGAAGGCCCCTCCATCGGCCGGCGCGCATCGCCCGCGCGCGCGGCGCCGCGCCCGCGCCGTGCGAGCGGAGGCTACATCCTTCCCCCGCTCGAGCTTCTTGCCATGCCGAAGGGAAGCGGCCGCGCGGTGCTCAGCGCCGATGCGCTGGCGGCCAATGCCACCGCCTTGGAAGGCGTGCTTGGCGACTTCGGCGTGCGTGGCGAGATCATCAATACCCGCCCTGGCCCGGTGGTTACGCTTTATGAGCTCGAGCCCGCGCCCGGCATCAAGTCATCGCGCGTCATCGGTCTTGCCGATGACATTGCCCGCTCGATGAGCGCGCTCTCGGCGCGCGTCGCGGTGGTCGCCGGCCGCAACGCTATCGGCATCGAGCTGCCCAATCCCACCCGCGAGAAGGTCTTCTTGCGCGAGCTCCTCGCCAGTAGCGATTACGCCGACAGCGTCGCGAAGCTTCCCCTCTGCCTCGGCAAGACCATCGGCGGCGAGCCGGTGATTGTCGATCTTGCGCGCATGCCGCATCTGCTCATCGCCGGCACGACCGGCTCCGGCAAATCCGTTGCCATCAATACCATGATCATGAGTCTCGTCTATCGCCTGCGGCCGGAGCAGTGCCGGCTGATCATGGTCGATCCGAAAATGCTGGAGCTGTCCGTCTACGACGGCATTCCCCACCTGCTCGCTCCCGTTGTCACCGATCCGAAGAAGGCTGTCGTCGCGCTCAAATGGGCGGTGCGCGAGATGGAGGAGCGCTACAAGAAGATGTCGAAGCTCGGCGTGCGCAACATCGACGGCTACAATGCCCGCCTCGCCGAAGCGAAAGCCAAGGGGGAGAAGCTCACGCGCATGGTGCACACCGGTTACGACAAGGAGACCGGTGAGGCGATCTACGAGCGCGAGGAGCTCGATCTTGAGCCGCTGCCGTTCATTGTCGTGATCGTCGATGAGATGGCCGATCTCATGATGGTGGCCGGCAAGGACATCGAGGGCGCGGTGCAGCGGCTCGCGCAGATGGCGCGCGCCGCCGGATTGCACGTGATCCTTGCCACTCAGCGGCCGTCCGTCGATGTGATCACCGGCACCATCAAGGCGAATTTTCCAACCCGCATCTCGTTCCAGGTCACCTCGAAGATCGATAGCCGCACCATTCTTGGCGAGCAGGGCGCCGAGCAGCTCCTGGGTCAGGGCGACATGCTGTACATGGCCGGCGGCGGCCGAATCAGCCGCGTGCACGGGCCGTTCTGCTCGGACGAGGAGGTCGAGAAGATCGTGCGGCACCTCAAATCGCAAGGTACGCCGCAATATCTGGACGCCGTCACCGCTGCCCCGGAGGAGGACGAGGATGGCAATCCCATCTTCGACGCGACGGGAATGGGTCAGCCCGAGCCCGGCGACCTCTATCAGCAGGCGGTCCAGGTGGTGATGCGCGACCGCAAGGCCTCAACCAGCTACATCCAGCGGCGCCTGCAGATTGGCTACAATCGCGCAGCCTCGCTGATGGAACGAATGGAGAAAGAAGGAATCGTTGGCCAGGCCAACCACGCCGGCAAGCGCGAAATCCTCATTGGCGAGGCGGAGGCCGAGCATTATTGAACACCCGCGATGCGCGATGGGCGCCCAGCCGAAGGCAGGGCAATCGCATTTGGCAAAACGGGGCAGCAAACCCGGCCCCATACCTCCCCTGGAAGGGGAGCAGAGGCGGCCTTCGGCCGCCGTTCTTAGCGTGCAAGGACGCCGACGCGAAAGCGTCGGCTATGCGCAGAGCGAAGCGACGCGGTCGGGTGGGGTGATTCGCGCGTCTGGTGTATGTTTTGGGTTCACCCCACCCCGGCGCGCCAAGAGGCGCGCCGACCCTCCCCCTCCAGGGGAGGGTGGAGCATGCGGCTCGTCCGCGAAAACCACACCCCGGCAAAACTCGGCACAGCTTGGGCAGGCCGTCATCTCGCCACATGCGGCGGCTAGCAAGGATTGGCCGTCGCGATCGGGGCCCAAAAGCTGTGATACCGGCTTGGCGCAATGAAGCACTGGCAGGAGTGAGCAGAGGGGGAATCATGGCCGGCATGCGCCAGGGGCGGTTTGTGGGGGTGGTGCTGGTTGGATTGGCCCTCCCGGCCGGCGAAGCGTTCTCCCAGACAATTCCTCTTCCCGTGCCGGCGCCGTTGCCCAAGGAGCGCGCGGCTCCTGCGGCGCGCGATCAGTCGGCGGTCGCGCAGAATCCGATCGAGGGCTTGGCCGCTGGCCTGCGCTCGCTGTTCAACCTGCAACAGCCCGGCAGCGCCGCCCAACCGGCCGTGGCCGCCGCGCCTTCCGGCTTCAGCGCAACGCAGCGCGCCCAGGTCGACAAGGTCAGCGCCTACCTTTCCAGCGTGCAGCAACTGGTGGGCAATTTTGTCCAGGTCGGGCCCGATGGGAGCCGGACGAAGGGCGAATTCTATATGCAGAAGCCCGGCAGGATTCGTTTCGAATACGATCCGCCTTCGCCCATCGAGATCGTCGCCGACGGGCAATCCGTCGTCGTGCGCGATCGCAGGCTGGCGACGCAGGATCTCTACCCGCTCTCGCAGACGCCGCTGCGCTTCCTGCTGTCAGAGCGCATCGACCTTCTGCGGGAGACCAACGTGGTGGCGGTACAGTCCGACGATCTCTATGTCACGGTCGTTATCGAGGAGCGACAGCCGCTGATCGGGACCAGCCGCCTGATGATGATGTTGGGAGCCAAAGATTATCAGCTCAAGCAATGGACGGTGACCGACCCGCAGGGCTATGACACGACGGTGGCCGTTTCCAATCTCGACACCAGCAAGCGGCCCGATCCCGGCCTGTTCAGGATCGACTACACGCGCTACTGATGTAGGGCGGGTCAAGGCGCCTGACGGGGCGTCGCGATCAAACAAATGGCTCGAGCGCCGCGACCCGCCACCTTTGCATGAGAGCGGTGGGTTTCGGCGCGCTCGAATCTTGTTAATAACGTCCGCTCCTTCAGGCGCCTCAACCCACCCTACACCTGATTCCTGAAATGCTCACCCTCGCCACCTGGAACATCAATTCGGTCAGGCTGCGCATCGAGGCGGTCGCCAAATTTCTCAAGACCGTTCGGCCGGATATTCTGTGCCTGCAGGAGACGAAGTGTCCCGACGACAAATTTCCCCTCAAGCGATTCAAGCGACTGGGCTACCCCTATGCCGCGCTGAATGGCCAAAAGGGTTATCACGGCGTCGTGGTGCTCTCGCGTCTGCCGTTCGAGAGCTTCTATGTCCGCTCGTTCTGCGACAAGTCCGATTGCCGGCACATCGCGGCGGTGCTGGGCGAGCGCGCGGGACTGCGCGATCCGATCACGGTGCATAATCTTTACGTTCCAGCCGGCGGCGACCTGCCGGATGCGGCGCTCAATGCCAAGTTCGCGCACAAGCTTTCCTTCCTGGAAGAGATGCGCGCCGCCGCCGATCTGCGCTGCAATGGATCGCAACGCATGATCCTCGTCGGCGATCTCAACGTCGCGCCGCTCGAGCACGATGTCTGGAGTCACAAGCGCATGCTGCGGGTGGTCTCGCACACGCCGATTGAATGCGCGAAGCTTCTGGCCGTGCAGGCGAGTGGCGGCTGGATCGACGCCATGCGCCAGATGGTGCCGGAGCCGGCGAAGCTGTTCACCTGGTGGAGCTACCGCTCGCCTGATTGGGAAAGTGCCGACAAGGGCCGCAGGCTCGATCACGTCTGGGTCGCGCCCGCGCTGGCCGACCGCGTCAGCGGCGTTTCGGTGCTCAAGCAATGGCGCGGCTCGACACGGCCTTCCGATCACGTGCCGGTCACGGCAACACTTGCGGTGTGAGGGGCGAACACAAGCCGCGGTAACGAAGAGCGATCTCGTCCGCGCAGCTCGTCATCGAGCAGAACGCGTCGTTGACTTAAATCAATGATAATGCGCGCTGTTCTTGCTTCCTAAGACACTAGCGTAAAACTGTTTTGCAGTCTGAGCACGCTCGATGGCCGATGCAAGCACATCGGGAGACTTTGAGGTTGTGGGCCGTGAGGATTTCTCGCCCACAACGTATTCGCTGATCATTCGTCATGAGTTGATGGCCCGCGCCGCGTGGCCCGGACAGTTTGTCATCGTGATGTCGCACGAGAGCGGCGAGCGGATCCCGCTGACCATCGCAGATTTCGACCGTGAGAACGGCACGATTACGCTTGTCGTGCAGGCGGTGGGCAAGACCACCAAGGAGATGCAGCAGGCCTGCCAGATCGGAACCACTCTCTATGCGCTGGTCGGACCCATGGGCATACCGAGCGCGTTCGGTGCCGCCCGCAAGGTTGTCTGCGTTGGCGGGGGCCTCGGCGTGGCGCCGGTCTTTCCGCAAGCGCGCGGCTTCAAGGAGAACGGCGCCTATGTCATCGGCGTTCTCGGTTTCCGCAGCAGCAATCTCATCTTCTGGCAGGACAAGTTCAGCTCCTGCTGCGATGAGCTGGTGCTGTGCACCGACGACGGATCTGCCGGCATCAAAGGATTCGTGAGCGATGGGATCAAGCTCGCAATCGAGTCGCATCCTGACATCGATGAGGTGATCGCCATCGGGCCGCCGCTCATGATGAAGGCATGCGCCGAGGTCACCCGCCCGCATGCGATCAAGACGATGGTCAGCCTCAACCCCATCATGGTGGACGGAACCGGCATGTGCGGCGGCTGCCGCGTCAAGCTGGGCGACGAGGTGAAATTCGCCTGCGTCGACGGTCCCGATTTCGACGGGCACAAGGTCGATTTTGCCGATCTGATGATGCGCCTGCGCCGCTATGCCGAGCAGGAGAGAGCGGCGGTTGCGCGCTGGTCGGAGAATTGTCGCATGAAAGATCACATCCAGCCGGAGGGCGCGCCCGTGCGCATCGAGCCTTTGTCAGACGCGTTTGGCGAGATGATCGATCTGTTTGATCCATTCGATCAGGTGAAGGGAGGTTAGCAACTCCAATTGCTGGCGGCTGGCGATGGCGAAGAAGAGGACGATACGCAACATTCCGCAGCAGCGCACGGCGATGCGCGAGCAGCCGGCGCAGCAGCGGGTGAGGAATTTTTCCGAGGTCGCCTGCGGCTACCGCGTCGAGGAGGCGCTCAACGAGTCGGAGCGCTGCCTGCTGTGTCCCGAGCAACCCTGCGTCGCCGGATGTCCGGTGGGGATCGACATCCCAGGCTTCATTCGCAAGCTTGGGGAGAAGGATTTCCGCGGCGCCTACGACGTTCTCACCGACACCAACCTGCTGCCGGCCATTTGCGGCCGCGTTTGTCCGCAGGAGAGCCAGTGCGAAGGTGTGTGCACCGTGGGCGATACCTTGGAGCCGGTGGCGATCGGCCGGCTAGAACGATGGGTTGGCGACACCGCCATTGCCGAAGGTTGGGTCAACATTCCCTATATCGAGCCGAGCGGCTTCAAGATCGGGATCGTGGGCTCTGGGCCCGCCGGCATGGCCTGCGCCGCCGACATGGCCAAAGCCGGATGCGAGGTGACGGTCTTTGAAGCCTTCCATCAGCCCGGCGGCGTGCTGCGTTACGGCATCCCGGATTTTCGCCTTCCCAATGAGGTGATCGACGCCGAGATCAGAAACCTGCGCAAGCTCGGAGTCAAATTCCAGTGCAACACGCTGGTCGGGCGGTTGTTCACGATTCGGCAGATGATCGATGAGATGGGGTTCGATGCCGTCTTCATCGGCACCGGTGCCGGCTATCCGACGATGCTCGCAATCCCAGGCGACACGCTCAATGGCGTGCTCTCCGCCAACGAACTCCTCACGCGCTGCAATCTCATGCGCGCCAAGGAATTTCCGAGCTACGACACGCCGTTGCCGATCGGCCGCCAGGTTGCGGTGATCGGCGCGGGCAACACCGCCATGGATGCCATGCGGGTCTGCCTGCGGCTGGGTGCCGAGAAGGTGCACTGCATCTATCGGCGCTCGCGAGCCGAGTGCCCCGCGCGCGCTGAGGAGGTGCACCACGCCGAGGAGGAGGGCATTGAGTTCCACTGGCTCACCAACCCGGTGGCGGTTCTCGACGATGGCAATGGCAGCGTGCGGGGAATGCGCTGCATCCGCATGGAGCTTGGCGAGCCCGACGAATCGGGTCGGCGCCGCCCGGTGCCTGTGGGTGGCAGTGAGCATGACTTTGCCTGTGACCTGATCGTGTTTGCGATTGGCACCAACGCCAACCCGATCATCGGGCAGACGTCGAAGCTCAAGCTCAACAAGCGCGGCTACATCGAGGTCGATGAGAGCCTCGCGACCTCGATGGCCGGTGTCTTTGCCGGAGGCGACATCGTCACCGGCGCTGCCACGGTCATCGAAGCGATGGGCGCCGGGCGGCGGGCCGCGCGCAGCATGAAGGATTATCTGCACATTCGCGACGCCAAGCTTCCATATGCGGGCGAAGGGACTTCAGGAACCACGTTCTTAGGGCTCGATCGGCGCGAGCAGAACTTCGCGCGGATCCATGCCGCTTGAGCAGGCTCGCCGGAAACGAGATCGCCATGCAACTCGACGCAGCCACCGATGCCATGAGCGAAACCTCCTTGGCGCAGCGAGCTGGCGATGCACGGCCGCTGGCAGGGTCCGCGCGGATCGTAAAGTCGGCGACGGTGCTGAGCGAGCACGTCGTCGAGATCATCAGCGATTCCGGCGAGGGAGCGCAGCGCTGCGGGCAATCGCTCGGCGCAATCGCCGCCAAGATGGGCAATGGCGTCTGGACGGTCGAGATCATTCCGGCAGAGATCCGGCCCCCGGCACGCAGCGTTGCTGGTGCCAGCGGAAATCGCATTCGCCTCGGCTCGCAACGAATGACGAACGGCGGCAACAAGACCGACCTGGTGGTGGCATTCAACGAGCAGGTATTGCTCGGGCGGGTGCGCAGCGGCGAGCTCAAGAACGACTGCATCATTCTTCTCGAGAATATCTGGCGGGGGAGCTCGGATGCCAAGATAGCCGCGTCCTATGCGGCAACCCATGCCGAGCTCGTTGCTGCCGGCTATCGCGTCTATGAGATCCCGATCGAGAGCGAGTGTCGCGGCGTGGTGTCCGATGCGCGGCGCGGCAAGAACATGTTCGTGCTCGGCATGCTGTGCAATCTGTACAGCCTCGATCTTAAGCTGGCGCGGGAGCAGATCGCGCTCACCTTCGGCAAGAAGGGCGAAGCCGTCATCGCGGCGAACGTCAAGCTGCTCGAGGCCGGCCACGACTGGGCGGAAGCGAACCTCGAGTTTAAGTTTCGCATTCCGGCAACGCGCCCCACCGAGCCGCAGATCGTGGTCAACGGGAATACCGCGCTGGCGCTCGGCATCCTCGCGTCGGGCATGGACGTGTGCGCCATGTATCCGATTACCCCGGCCACATCCGCGTCGCATTATCTCAGCGAGGTGTTCGAGACGGTGGGTGGGGTCGTCCACCAGGCCGAGGACGAGATCTCTGCCTGTGCCTTCGCGATCGGCGCCTCCTATGCCGGCAAGTGCGCCGTCACCATCACCTCGGGTCCGGGCTATTCGCTCAAGCAGGAGGCGATTGGGCTTGCCGTGATGGGCGAGATTCCGCTGGTGATCGTCAATGTCCAGCGCGGCGGCCCGAGCACCGGTCAGCCCACCAAGGCCGAGCAGGGTGATCTGCTCACTGCCATGTTCGGCAGCCACGGCGATGCGCCCAAGGTGGTGATGGCGCCAAGCACCATCGAGGACTGCTTTTATTCGGTCATTACCGCGCGCAAGATTGCCGAGACCTTCAACATGGTGGTGGTCATCCTCTCCGATGCGAACCTCGCCACCTCGCAGCAGCCGTTTCCGCGGCCGCAATTCAATGACGCTTGGCTGGCGCCGCCCGCTGACCAGAACGAGGTGCCGGACGGGCTCAAGCCGTACGATTGGAATCCGCAGACCGGGCTTGCCCGGCGCTTCGTCCCGGGCCAGCCGCATGGCGCGCACACACTGACCGGGCTTGCCCATGATGAGGAGAGCCACGTCGCCTACGATCCCGAGATCAACGAGCAAGGCATCCGCGCGCGCAGTCTCAAGCTGGCCGCGCTGCAAAGGACGTTGCGGCCGCCGCCGCTGGTCGGCGGCGAGACCGGTGATCTTCTGATTATCGGCTGGGGCAGCACCAAGGGCGCGATCGAGGAGGCGGTAGCGACGCTGGGCGGCGATGGGCTCCAGGTGTCGTCGCTGCACCTCACCTTCCTGCAGCCGCTCCCAACCGGACTCAAGGAGATCATGCAACGGTTTCGGGCGGTCATGACCATCGAAGGCAATTGGTGCGACCGGGCGCAGGATCAGATCATCGATGAAACCAACCGGCGCTACTCGGCCTTGGCCATGCTGCTGCGCTCGCGTTATCTGATCGACGTGGATTGTTGGAGCGAGGTGCGCGGTCAGCCGATGAAGCCCGACACAATCTGCCACGTCGCACGCGAAAAATTGCGCGCGCAGCAACGGTAATAGTACAGCGATGGTTTCAAAGTTGTCAGATCAGAAATGAACGCCTTGTCACCCCTCACCCGCCTCGCCGCTACGCGGCTCGGCACCCTCTCCCGCAAGGGGAGAGGGTTTCTGTGCCCGCTGCCCGCACGTTGGACAACCTCGCGTCGGGGCGCGTTTGAGGGTCCGGGCTATGGCCGGCCAGATTCAGGTGACTCAGCAACCGCTATCCTGGATGAAATCGCTGGCGGTGAAGCACGCTCGATTACCCTCTCCCCTTTCGGGAGAGGGTCGCCCGAAGGG
>Ga0306920_100003709_pt1 | contig 19456 bp, 15 predicted proteins | sample flu12Cox44000170_FD_204666 | JGI IMG/M metagenome (GOLD analysis project Ga0306920, IMG submission 204666) | Lab enrichment of tropical soil microbial communities from Luquillo Experimental Forest, Puerto Rico - flux4day.12C.oxic.44.000.170 (v2)... | ecosystem: Environmental > Terrestrial >... | reverse complement strand
GTGCCGCGCCAGGTAAAGCAGTTCGGGGTCGAACCCGAAGCGCTCGATGGTTTGCTGCTCGAAAATGATCCGGCAGCGCTCCCGGCGGAACGCCTTGAACCCGCATTGAGTATCCACAAAAGGCAAACGCAGAATGATGCGGACAATCCGGTTGAACACGATCCCGGCAAACTCGCGGAACACCGATTGATGCGCTTCGATCAGGCTACGATCCACCGCCCTGCTGCCAATGGCCACATCATGAGCATTCAATCCGGCGAATAGCTTTTCTCCTTCTTCGATCGGAGATGACAGGTCCGCATCGGTGAACAAAGTCATGCTGCCGCGTGCCTGGAGCGAGCCATGGCGCACGCTGAAACCCTTACCGCGATTGATGCCATTCGAAAGGACGCGAAGGTTCGGGATTTTTGCCTTGTAAGACTCCGCGACTGCCGCGGTTTTGTCAGTCGAGCCGTCGTCAACCACGATGACTTCCGTATTGGGCCGTCGCTCCCGGATATAAGCTGCAATTTTTTCGAGCGAGTCGGGCAGCCGCTGCTCTTCATTGAACGAGGGGATAATAATGGATAAATCCGGCGGCTGATTCACAAGAGCTCCCAGGGCTTCCAGCCGTGTTGCCCAAGAAGCGGCACGAACCGGCAACTGTCGCGTTTTTCCTTGAAGTAGCTGGTTCCGCTTTTGGTTACGAGGAGCAGGTGCTGATGTTCTTCCCTTCCGACCGGCGCAATCATCCTTCCGTCTTCCTTGAGCTGCTCGAGAAGCGGGGCAGGCAAAGCCGGGGCGGCGGCGGCCACGAGAATGGCGTCGTATGGAGCGAATTCCGGGAGACCTTGCGAGCCGTCTCCGCAGTACACCTGCACATTGCCGAATCCGATCCGCTGCAAATTTTCTTCGGCTGTGCGCGTCAATTCCGCCCGCCATTCCACCGTGAACACCTTTTCTGCAAGGAGCGAAAGCACTGCAGCTTGATACCCGCAACCCGTACCGATTTCAAGCACTGTTTCCTGGCCGCTCAACCGCAGCGCCGCCGTCATTGCCGCCACGATGTACGGCTGCGAAATCGTCTGGCCGCCTCCGATCGGCAGCGGTTCGTCTTCGTAGGCTTTCGCTCTGTATTGCGGTGGCACAAATTCGTGCCTTGGTACACTTTCCATGGCTGACAGCACGCGCTCGTCCGCAATGCCGCGCCGCCGAATCTGCGCGTCCACCATCGCCTGGCGCAATTCCACGTAGGGATCGTCTGCCATGGAGTGAAGCCAACCTTGGAGTCTGTTCGTGCCACAAGCCGAACGGTCACTCTTTGCGCAGCAACTGCAATGCAATGTCCTTAGTGTAGCCGATAGCTTTGAGGAAGGGCGTCGTCTCATGAATCCTTTTGGCTGCACGTTCGAACAGTGACCCTCGCAGCAAGGCTGTACGGCAGAGCAGGCGTAATGCACGTCCCCACTCTCTAAAATTGAATGCCTAGGGAATTTCTCGATGTTTCTGGTCGGGCGCGGAGGAAGTCATGAAGGCGGTCCTGGCGTTGGCTGTGATTTACCTGGCGATGTTCCTTGTAGCGATTCAGGGTGGGTCCTCCATTGCGGTTCAGGCGGCGGCACAAAGCCTCACAAAACAAAGTCCTTCGGCTACTCCGCAAATCGATCCGGCGAAAGATGCGGATATTCGGGCTTTGCTCGAGCTCGCCGGGACGCGCGATCAAATCGCGGACGCCATCACCACCTCGGCCGAGCAGTACCGCAAAAACCTTTTAGCCACGGTGCCGAATAACGACCAGGGGCAAACCTTTGTCAACTCCGTAATCAAGGAATACGAGAAGAGTTACGATCTCGATGAAGTCGTCAACCAACTGGTAGCCATCTACGACAAGCACTACAGCGAGGATGAGATCAAGGGCCTGCTACAGTTTTATGGCACGCCGTTCGGGCAAAAAGTCGCGGCTGAGCAATCCAAAATCATGCGGGAAGTACAAGAAGCCACCCGCAGCACTTCCGCCAAGACCGTGCGCGCGGCGCTTCAGCACGCCAAACAGGAAAATCCGGGTATCGGGCAGAACGTACATCTCGGCGGCGCGGCGCCGCCCCGTTTTGGCCAGCAACGACGTGGATTGCAGCAAAACGGTTCGCAGCAGGCCACCGAAGAGCAGGACCAGCCGTAGCTCCAACCGGACCGGAATTCGACTTCTACGGCAGGCGCTTTTTGAACTTAATGTCGATGCCAAACGTCCCGTTCTGATCGCGCAAGGCTACAACCGAGATGGTGCGGGTCACGCTGTATTCCACCTGAATCACCTGTTGCTGCGTGGAACTGACGTTCGAAACGTATGTTACGTTCAGATTCGGCGATACCTGTTGCTCCACGGTGACGCGCGCTGCAGCGTTCTGGCCGGAGCCGCTGGTACCAACGCCGGCCAAGCCCGGATCGACGCGAAATCTCGTGATGCCAAACAGCCGCTCCACGCGCCCGCCCAACTGGCTCGAAATCGCTTCCGAAAGCAGCGCCGAGGCGCCCGATGTCCCGCTCTGCGTGGCGCTGCCGGACCGCATCGAAGCTTCCGAAGTCGTCTGTCCCAGTGCCAGCAGTGTAATGATATCGTTGCCCGGTAAGGGCGGGTCGGAACGGTACGACATGCTCATCTTGCTGGCCGTTCCGCTGAAATTCAGCGTGACCTCGTATTGCTGAATGTTGGTTGTGGCTTCGACGTTGATCACCGGATCGAGCCGGAAGGGATTCGCGAAATTCAGGTCGCCGCGCGCCACCTTGTAGCGATTGTCGCGGAAATAGAGGTCGCCCGAGATCACGTGAATATGGCCCAGCAAAATGGGGTGTTCGGCGGTGCCGCGCACCCGCAGGCCGGCCTCGGCCTCCAGATGAGCGCCCGGCCATTCCATGCGGGAATCCGGCGTCGAGCTCGCTTCAACATCAAACTGAAGATTCCTTAAAAAGGAGGAGTTGCTCGGTCCGCTCGGGCTCGATGTCGAAACCAGCGAGCCCGCCGATTCGAGGCCCTGCGTGAGCGCGACGCGCTGAATCATCACTTTCCCGGTGAGCAGCCCCCCGTCGGGCGTTCCGGTCAGCCGCAAGGAGCCTCCAGCCAGCCAACTGATCCCTTCGGGATAGCGAATGCGCAGCCGGTCGGTCTTGGCCGTAATGTCGTAGCGCAAGGGCTTGTCTGAATAGTTCACTGTTCCGGAAAGCGCGAGGATTCCCCCTCCGGCCTCGCCCTTCAAGTCTTCGAAGAATAGACGGTTGGCATCGAAGACCAGATCGCCATTCAGATTGCTGAGTCCCGTGGGAAAGTCCGCCGAACGCGCTGAGACATTGTTCAGTTTTACGCGGCCCACGATGCGCGGCCGGTCCAGCGTGCCTTCGAATGACGCGTTGATGTCTGCGTGCCCTGCCATGTCCACGTCGGGGATATAACCGGTGAACAAGCGCAGATCGACGGAACCGTTCAGTTGCAGCGATACGGTGCGCCTCCCGGTAAACTGGATGGCCCCCTTCATTTCCGCATTGGTGTCAGCTCCCTTCAGCGCGGCGCTCTCGATTTTCAAGCTGTCTCGCGTGGAGGTGAGGTGAATGGGCCCCGAATTCTCGAGCTGAACCCCACTGTAGGCCAGCAGCAGGCGCGTGAAGTTTGCGTCAACCACCAGATTTTCGGGATGCTCGAGGTCGCCATTAACGCTGATATCGCCGTCCGCCGTTGCGTGCCCTTCAAACTTTTGCATGTGCAAAGCCGTAAGCACATAAGGATCGAGATTCATGTTTTTGACGGAAATTTTCCCGTTCAACGGGTGCGGATCGGAAAGTCCAAGCGTAACTCCTCCGCCGATGGCACCTTCGCTCATCGCCGAACTCAATTTCAGTTCAGCCACCTTTTCGTCCGAATGCAGGTCGGCCTCAAAACTCCCGATGACTTCGTTGCTGACCACAAGGTCGACAACGCGGAAACTGCCTTCCGCCTCCGGCTTGGTCGCGGGCCCGCTGGATTTCAGCCGGAAAGAAATCTGGCCTCCGAGCGGGAGATTGGCGGCGCGCACTCTTCGAAAATTGGCCAAGGGGAGGGAAGCTCCAACCAGATCGAGGCTCAGCCATTGATCGCCGTAGCGGTAGCCAGCCGTGCCCGTCACGATTCCGGCCCCGTGAGCCTTTTCGCTGCCCGGAGCGAAGAACCGCAGCTCGGCGTTCGAAAAGCGGACTTCATCCGGCGTGACGTTGAGTTGCCCGCGCAGACGATTGAACGGGACGGTGTATGCCTCTCCGTCCGCAACATCGAGCAGGCCCGTGAGCGATGGTTCCTGACGCGTGCCTCGTCCGTGAAACTGTCCCGTTACCAATCCTTTCAACGGGTAATTCCAGCCGGCGAGTTTTTGCAAACCCTCGATCGGCACTTGTTCCAGGTTGAGCTCACTCGTCCACTGGCAATCCGGGCAAAACTCCCAGTCTTTCAACTCCAGGTGGCCCTCCATCCCGGCCTGCGTCTCACCCCGCACGGCGTGGCCCTGCGAGACGACCAGTTCGTGCGGTGAGTAGGTCAGGTCGCCGTCGATCGTGTCGAGCCGAAAATCCGCATAACGGACCCTCTCCCCGCGGACGTGGCCTTGAAACGTCGGGCCTTCCGAAGGACCGGTGATTTTGCCGGTCCACTGAACTGCGCCGTGTATCGGTACTGCGGCTTCCGGCGTGCCCGCTTTGTCTCCCGCGAGGGCGTGGATGAAATCGTCCCACGCTTCCAACGAGCCGACATCGAGCTTCACGTCCAAAGCGGTGTTCTTCGGATCCAGCGCGCCGGTGAACGAGCCGCGTGAGGTCGGGGTCTCAAACTCCCCTTGCGTCAGCTCCAGCAGGTCACGCTCGTAGCGGTAGCGGAGCTTCCAGTCCCCGGTGACCGGTATCCGACCGGACGGAACCTCATCCGGCTCTTCCCAGTGCATTGTGGCCGAGAGCTCGAAATCGCGGAAATTCTCACGCCAGGTTTCCACGGTATCGGCGGAGATGACCGAATCCCAGTGCAGCTGATCCACGGGAAACCCGAGGTGGTCGATCGCTCGTGAAACCTCAGCGAGCCGGATACCTTGAATCCTTGTTTGCGCCTTAAACTGCAATCCCTCATAGCGCATCGTGATGCGGCCCTTCAAGCTTCCGCCGAGTGCATACGCCGCGAAATCTGGCAGCACCACTCCTTTCGGCTCCAGCACATAGCTCGAGCGGCTGCTCAGGTTTGCCGAGTGAAAATCCAAGAAGCCGAGCGTGACGTTGTCTCCGGCGTAGCTGCCCTTACCGAGGATCTGCCCGTCAGCAAAGGTGCCTTCGCCTCGCAGGTCGATGCGCCCCAAAGGCACTTCGGGCGTTCGAAACGCCTCGCGGATGTCCAGGAGGTCCAGCCAAGCGCGATAGCGGTAAGTCCATTGTGGCGAGGAGAGGTCCTTGGTTTCTGCTTGCAGGTCCACGTGCGATCGCCCGACATCCACGACGGCTTGTTCGACTGTGAAACCGTCGCGGTTCAGCCGGAGTTTTGCCGATAGGTTAGCGGGCACCGGCACATCCCGCCGGCGTGCCAGTTCGATGGACTGCCAGTCCAAGTTCCCAACGTACAGCGGGCGATCGGGCGCGCCACCCAGATCGACGGTGAATTGGAGTTCTCCGCCCTCGAGCGCGACCAGCTTCTTCACGTCGTTGTACAGAATCCATCCATCCTTAATTTCCACATGGTGCACGCGAAGTGCAAGCAGCCTCTCCTGCAAAGGCTGATTCGGCGCCGGTGTCAAAGCCAGCTTCGGCAGGTTACTTGTGCCATCCTTTTCGACGCGAAGGTGCAGGCGCGGCTGCTCCAGAATTAAATCGTTCAGCCCCACCCGCCTGCCCCAAAACGAGTCGATCCGCAGGCCCACGCGTGCTTGTTCGACGCTGAACAAAGGTTCCGTGTCGGCTGGTTCCTTACCATGCACAACCATTCCACGGATCGTGGCGTTCAGCGAGAACCAGCCGACCGAGACCGTCCGGATCTCCACGCGCGCTCCCGTGAGCACCTCGACGCGATGGATGAGAATCCGCCGGAGCACGGGGTTTGCCAGGCCACTGCCCACCGCGATGACCACGAGCGCCAAGGCCATCAGCGTCCAGATGCCGAGCACCCACAACAGGTGCTCGAGCCACAGGATCCTCCGCCAGCGCGATTCCTTGGTCATTTCGAGTCCTCGCCCAGCAGATTGTCGACACGAACTCTGATGCGGCTTTCTTTCAACCATTTGTCCGCTTGTACGTTGATGGCCCGCTGCACCAGCGCTTCCTGAATGAAATCGTGGGCCGCTTCGATTGTGGGTGGCGTTTGTCCGCGTGATTCTGCGCGCGGAACCACCCTGGTTTTGTAGTAATCGTCGATCGCCGGCTCGTCGATCTGAATCGAAGGCCGAAAGCGCGTGTCAAGGTAGTTGCTCAAATATAACTGCGATTTCAGCATGTGCAGGATGTCTTCGTCGGTCAGCCCGCTTTGTTTTTTTCGCTCTTCGAATGCTTCCGGGCTCGAAAACGACCGCTTCAGCCGCCGCAGGCTGCGGTCAACGTCCTCCTCGGAAGGCTGCGGGAACAGTGCCGCTTTGGCTTCGTTGCGCACAATCCACTGGTCAATCAAGCGGTCCAGAATCTCTTTGTCGCTTTCTGCCTTGCCGTCCACAAACTGCTGGTAGCGGCTCAGCTCGCGAACGTCGCTCAGCAGGATGATGTCGTTTTCAACCCTTGCCACCATCCGGTCGAGCAGCTGCTGTGCGGCGAGCCACGGCGTTGCGACCAGGAGAAGCGCCACGGCCGCAAGACTTGTCAGAGGGATGCGCATCAGAAACTCGACCCCAGATTGAAGAATATCTGCAACTTCGGCAATCTCGCACCTTCCTGGCAAAGCACCGCCGCACTCCTGCAGGGAATTACGAATTCCGCGCGATTAATTTCGTAGCCGAGATCAATGCGAATCGGGCCGACGGGCGTTGCATAACGCAAGCCGAATCCAATGGTGTGCGAGAAATAGTTCAATTCATTGGTGCAATTGTAAATGCACCTTGTCGGATTGAATCTCCCCGGTAACTGGCCCGGGTATGCCGTCACGAAGAGCGGTTTCGGGGGAGCCCAGCGCAACGTAATTCGGTTGACGCGGCTGTAAACGTTCCCACCATCGTAGAAAAGTGCGCCCCCAATCTTCGTCCCGGCGTACGGAACTCTCAGGGGAAAGCGCAGCTCCTGGTTCAGGATGAGCGTTGCTTGGCCGCCCACGGGGTATCCCGACAACGAATCGCGCGGTCCAGCCTGATTGAGTGCAAATCCGCGGAGCGACGTGCCGCCGCCGGCATAAAGCCGTTCCGGCAGGGGAATCAGTTGCGGCAACGGTGACTGCGTCGGAGCCGGAAAGGTCAGCGAAACGGTCGAAGCATAGGGCAGCAGAATGCCAATACGAATCGAGCGCGCGAAACTCCAATTCCTCGTGATCGGGCGGTAAGTCGAGTTTTGCAGGAACACTCGCACAAAATTCGCACTCGAGCCAATCGCCGTGCCCGCGATGCTCAAGTCCGCGGTATTGAAGGAGCCCTTGGTGGCGTCGGCTGGGTTGTCACGCGTGTCGCGAAACCATGTGGTGCTGAACTCCGACACCAACGTCGGCTGATTCCACAACGGGACTTCCTCCGGTGGAATATTCAGGTTGCTCAGCGTTACTTTCCGGAAAGCATACCGGAACAGCAGCGATGAACGCGAGGAAAGGCGATCGGTGAGCTGCAGGTTTCCCTCATAGCGCGTTTGCGAAAATGTATTGATGTCCTGCGTCTTTTCCCAATACGCGGTGGCCTGCGTGCTCAACTTTGGCGAATTCAGCGTATTTGGCGCGGTGTAAGCCAGAAGTGCACGGCCTTGAATCGTGCTGGCGCGCAACTTGAGGCCTAACGAGTCGGCTCGACCGGTGATGTTTTCCTTAGAAATCTCAAAGATACCTCGCGGCGCGGCTTGAATTTCACCACCGGTGGGATCCGTTGTACTGGCCAGGCGCTGCACTTCGAACCCGCCTCCGTAGGCGATGGTGTAGCGTTTCGCTTCTTCCACAAGGACCACAACGTCTTTCTCAGGATCGCTGCCAGTCGCGTTTTGCGGTTCGACCGTGACGCGATTGAACACGCCCAGGTTGTAGAGTTTCTGTTGCGTTTCGACAACGTCGCCCTCGCGCAAGGGTTCGCCGGCCTTGACTTTTACTTCGCGCTGAATCACGTCGGGCCGAGTGTGATTGTAGCCCGTGAGCAGGACGCGACGCACACGGATCTGTTCACCCTCCACGATCTTGTAAACCAGCTTCATCGGCTCGGCGCGTTCGATAGCCAAACCACCATCACCTTTGGGATCATCCTCGGCCTTGGCTCCTTCCGGTCCATCTTTGCCCGCAGCGGCGGGTGATGCGGGAGAAGGCTCGGGTGCAGCGCTCCAGGAGAATGTGGCGTTCGGATAACCGTCGTTGAAATACAGAGCCAGGATATTGTCGCGGTCGCTCGCCACGCTGATATCGGAGTACGGCTGCCCGGGAAGAGAACCCACAACGCTACGGATTTCTTCCTCCGAGATTGCATGTATGCCCTCAATATCGAGACTTGAGACCAACGTCTGCTTGCCTTCCTGGATATCGAATTGGATGACGAGATCCCCGTTTTTGCCTTCATAATTGTCCAGGATCTTGCCCTCGACCTTTGCCGACAGGAAGCCGTTGGCTGCGTACAAGCTCTTGATCGAAAGCACGTCGGAATCGAGAAGCCGCCGGCTGAAGCGCGGCCTGACGAACAGGGAACTGGCTGAGATCGTCAGCCGCCCACGAAGCATGTCGGAACTGAAATAGTGATTTCCGCTGAACTCGATTTTCAGCAGTTTGTGCCGCACGCCACGGTCGACCTGGTATGTAATCGTTTCCTGGGCGCCCGACCAGTCGGAATTTTCGTTCAGCTGGTTTCCGGAGACCGAGTAATTCACGGTCGCGTCGAAGTATCCGTCACGCTCCAGTCGCTCGCGCAGGTTGCGCTTGCCCTCTTCGAGCAGGTCCGCGTCGACAGCCCCTTCCTGGTAAATGGGAATCAGGCGCTTTAGATCATTTTTCGAGAATTTCGCGCCCACAACGGTGACACGCACTTGAGGGCCCTCCGTAACTTCCAAGGTCAATGGCAATATATTCGCGGCTTCAACCCAATCGCCTCGCCGAACCGATACGCGCGCGCTCAAATGGCCCTTTTTCTCAAGGAATTTCCGGATGCGCCCGATCCCTGCCTGGGCACGAGCGGTCGTCAGTTCACTGGCTGGCTTCAGCTTGAACAGTTTGAGCAGCGTGGCGTCAGGAAATTCCGTATTGTTCAGCAATTGAATGGTTCCGAGGCGCGCGCGTGCCCCCGGATCCACTTGAACAATGACATCGAGCTGGTGTGTCTCGCTGTGCGGTATCTGCTCGGCGGCAACCTTGGCCTGGTACAGCCCTTCTTCCTTCAGCGTCTCTTTGAGCCTTGCAAGGCCCTCCACGACGTCCTCCGGCCGGTAAGTCTGCCCCAAAGACAATTGCATCGACGCCACCGCCGATGCTTCGGTGGGTGGCGGTTTCAACCCGTGGATCACCACTTGATTGATAAACAGATTTTCGCGAACGATGAAGTCGAGCCGGATTCCGTCGGGTAGTGGAAACATTTCGGCGCGCAGGTCGGCAAAATCTCCCGTGTGATACAAGGTTCGAATGCTTGCTGCGACCGCTGGCGGGCTGAGCGGCTCCCCGACTTTTACAGCAAGGTTTGGCGGGTTTTCTTCGAGGACTTTACCGTCGTCTCTTACGATTCGAATGCTTTGCACGATGGCGGTGCCCGGATTCGCGCCCTTCTCTTCGGCCGGCTCCTGGCCACACCCGTGCCTCCCTCCCAGAATCACCATCAGGAGCACAGCGCCTCGCAAACTATTGGCCCAGCAGAGTTTCATGCTTTCTATTAGTCAGACGAACGGGAGCATGGGGACGTTGCTTCCTCGGATATCCCTGGCGCTATTATGATGGTTCCAGTGCTGGAGCTCTATTTTACGTGACTCACGCGTTTCAGGAAAAATACTCTCGGCAGATGCTCTTTGCGCCACTGGGCCCGGAAGGACAGGAGCGCTTCGGCGCTGCTGCCGTTGTTCTGGTGGGCTGCGGAGCGATCGGCGCCGCTGCCGCGCAGTTGCTCGTACGCGCCGGTATCGGACGGCTGCGGATCCTGGACCGCGATTTCGTCGAGACTTCCAACCTGCAGCGCCAGAGCCTGTTTGATGAGGCGGACGCCGCTCAGGCCCTTCCAAAGGCCGTGGCCGCCGAGCGAAAACTACGCGCGATCAATTCCGATGCGCAGATCGAAGGCCGGATCGCTGACCTCAGCCCCAAGAATGCGGCCGAGCTGCTTGGCGGATTTCCGCTGATCCTCGACGGAACGGACAACTTTGAAACCCGCTTCCTCGTGAATGATTTCGCAGTACAGTCCGGCACACCGTGGATCTATGCGGCGGCGGTGGCCAGCTACGGGGTCACGATGACCATTCGTCCCGGCCAAACCCCTTGCCTTTCCTGCCTGTTGGAAGCCTCGAATCGGGCTGGCCTCGAAGAAACTTGCGACACCATCGGCGTTCTTGGCTCGATCGTTAGTTTGATTGCCTCGCTCGAAGTGACCGAGGCCCTAAAGATTCTGGCCGGCCGCAGCGATGCGCTCCACGGACGGCTCGTGTCGTGCGATGTTTGGAGCGGGCGCTTTCAGTCGATTGGCGCGGAACGGAACCCCACCTGCCGCACCTGTGCGCGAAAGGAATTCCCTTATCTCGAGGGGCAAGCGCAACCGCATATCACGATGTGCGGGCGTGATTCTGTCCAGATTCATGAGCGAGGACGGATGCTGGACCTCCAAGCCTTGCAGCAAAGGCTCGCACCGACGATCCACGACGTTCGCCAGAACGGTTTCCTGCTGCGGTTTCGGATTCCGCCTTATGAAATGACGGTCTTCAGCGACGGTCGCGCCATCCTGAAAGGTACAAAAGACCCCGCCGTCGCGCGTTCCCTCTATGCAAAGTACATTGGCGCTTGACTCTAGCCTACCGGAGGATGCCGCTGCGGCCTGTGGGCGAGCGCATCGCCGCGCGGTCGAGGTTTTCGCGCAAATTCATCAGCGTCAAAAAGGTGCTCAGCACCCGGGCTTTCAGGTCGTCCGTCAAATGCAGGCCGCTGGTTGCAACGCGTGCTAGTTTTTCTCCGTTATCCGTGATGAAACCCATGATTTCGCGCTGCCGGTCGCGAGACGTATTCCCAAGCGCGGTTTCGCGGCGCATCTCCGCGCAGCTTGCTTCCAGCGACAACGTGAAATGAAGAATGCAGAGTCTCTGCTCGGCCAGGGGGGCCGGCACGTCGTGCTTGCATCCGGAGATGTGGCAGAGGTCACTCATGGGCCCTACCCAGGTGATATCTGATTCGTAACATCCCCGGGCCGGAAAATCCAGCCTTCATCTGCTGGATGCCGCCTATTGGCAACCGTCCTTCGCCTGCCCCCTCGGTCGAGCCGGTCGCCGTGCGCCTCCGAGCGCGCGGATCCGAAATCCGACCGGAAAACATCCGATCGCAGGCAACGAGAACAGCTGGCTCGGTGTTCCGCGCCCAAAAAGTGTTGACACCCTCGGGGAGGGCCTGTATAAATATACAGTCGAGTGAATATTTTATTCAGATGAGTGCAACCAAAACATTTCGCCACGGACAGATCCTCCGCCTCGTCAGCGGTGAACGCATCGCCAACCAGGAGGAATTGCGCCGCCGTCTCGCGCAGCAGCGCTTGCGCGTGACCCAGGCGACTCTGTCCCGCGACCTTCAGGAGCTCAAGCTCGTAAAGACCACGGAAGGCTATCGCGCCACCACCACTCGCACAGAGGAGGCCGCCACGGTTCCTCCTTTCACCCGCGCGCTCCGCGAATTCCTGCTCGACGTCCGCCCGGCGGAGAATCTGCTGGTGCTCAAAACACCTCCGAGCGGCGCCCAGCCGCTTGCCGCTGCCGTGGACGCGTCCAAGTTCACCGAAATCGTTGGCACCATCGCCGGCGATGACACCGTGCTCATCATCACGCCCAACCGCAAAACACGCGAGTCCCTCCAAAGGAAAATCGAAGCGCAGGTGAAATGAAGGATCCCCGGAGCATTGCGGTTATTGGTGTCACCGGCTATACCGGTTTCGAGCTGGCTACGCTGCTGCTGCGTCACCCGGTGGTGCCGACTCCGACTTTTTACGTGCGTGAAAACAACGGGAAGCACTGCCTTTCCGAGCTTTTTCCGCAACTCCGCGGGCGTGCCGAAGCTCCGCTGCTTCCTCTTTCGCTTGAGGCTGTCACGGCCAGCAATGCGGGCACCGCTTTCCTTGCGACACCGCACGAAGTCTCGGCCGAATTCGCGCCCAAACTCCTGGACGCGGGCTTGCGCGTGATTGACATGAGCGGCGCTTTCCGTTTTTCGTCGGCCGACACGTTCCGTTCCTGGTATCGGCTTCCCGTGCCGCATGCCGCGCGCCTGGGTGAAGCCGTCTACGGAATGCCGGAGCTCTACCGGGACAACATCCGTAATGCGAAGCTGGTTGCCAATCCAGGCTGCTATGCCACCAGCGTCATCCTTGCACTGCGGCCTCTTTCTCAAGCCGGCCTTGTTTCAGCCGAGCAAAACGTGGTCTGCGACTGCAAATCGGGCACAACGGGCGCGGGGAAAGAACCCCGGCGGGATCTTCACTTCGCCGAAGTGGACGAAAATTTCCGCGCTTACAACCTGTTTTCACATCGTCACACACCCGAGATTCTTGAGCACACCGGTTTCGCCGAATCGCAACTGCTGTTCACCACGCACTTGCTGCCGGTGGCTCGCGGCATCCTTTCGACGATTTACGTGACCCTTAACGAAAAACAATCATCTGAAAACATTGAGAAGCTATACCGCGAGTTCTATGCCGGCCGCCGCTTGGTTCGTATCTGGCCGGCCGGGAGTCTGCCGGAGATTCAACACGTCAGAAACACGAACTTCTGCGACATCGGTTTTGCGCTCGATGCTTCTCGACGGCGCCTCATCGTCGTTTCCTGCCTGGACAACCTGGGCAAGGGGGCGGCCGGCCAGGCCGTTCAAAATCTCAACCTGATCCTTAGGATCGAGGAGCACACCGGCCTTATATGAGAATCGTGATCAAATTCGCAGGAGCCCTGCTGGAAGACGAGGCGATGGTGGGCGAACTCGCCCGCCACGTCGCCACGCTCGCAAAGCACGGCCACGAAATTCTCGTCGTCCATGGCGGCGGGCGCGCTTTTACCGCCACGCTCAAGCGCATGGGCATGGAAAGCAAGTTTGTCTCGGGCCTCCGCGTAACGGACGGCGAAACACGCGACGCCGCGGTCATGGTCTTCGGCGGACTGCTCAACAAGCGGCTTGCCGGCGCCATTTCGGCCGCGGGACAGCCCGCGATTGGCATCTCCGCGGCCGACGCCAACTGCTTCACCGCCGCTCCCCTGGTTCACAACGACGTGGAAGGCGGCTTGGGTTACGTCGGCTATCTCACGGCGGTAAATACGCCCTTTTTTGAATCGCTGTGGCGGGAAAAGCTGCTTCCGGTCGCTTCGTGCCTCGGGCTCGGCGCCGACGGCGAGCTCTACAACATTAATGCCGATCATATGGCCGCCGCTTGCGCCGAATTCATCCGAGCCGAGCAGCTGATTTACCTGACCGACGTCGCCGGCGTGCTCGATGGCGAAAAGGTTCTCGCGGCCATTTCCTGCGAGCAGATTGAGCAGCTCGTGCAATCGCGCGTTGTTTCCGGCGGTATGATTTTAAAGCTGGAAGCCGCCAAGCGCGCGCTCGAGGGTGGCGTTCGCCAGGTCCACATCGTTGGCGGAAATTCCGCCGCGGTGGCGTTGGCGCCAAGCCTGTTCGAATCGGCCGCCACAACCAGTTTTTCGGGGCTGCCCGGTACCCGGGTCCTGCGGCACATGTTTTCCGCCGAACACGCGTCCGCATCTTCTTACTAGTTTCACGTTTGAGGGAGAACTAACAAATGACTGCATCACTTGCCATTCCAGTTTCGATCGCCAAGGACCTGCTCACGGGAGCGGAATGGGGTCCTGTCGAAACTCGAGACCTGCTCCACCGCACCGCGGAGATCAAGGCGCGGCCATCGCGCTACGCCTCGGTGCTTCGCAACAAGCACATCGCGCTGATTTTTGAAAAGCCGTCCCTGCGCACCCGCGTCACTTTTGAAGTCGGCATCCAGAGCATGGGTGGATTTGTCGTGTTTCTGGATCACACCCAGGCGCGACTCGGTGAACGCGAGTCCATCCCCGATGTGGCGCGGAACCTCGAGCGCTGGGTGCAGGGTATTGTCGCCCGCGTCTACGAGCAGCGCGTCCTTGAGGAAATGGCGGCGAACATCGCCATCCCGGTTGTCAACGCGCTCTCCGATAAGTTTCATCCTTGCCAGGCTCTCGCGGACTTCTTCACGCTTGAAGAAAAGTTTGGCTCGGTCAAGGGCTTCAGGCTCGCCTACGTCGGCGATGGAAACAACGTTTGCCACTCTCTGATCTACCTGGCTGCGCGGCTGGGTGTTCACATGCGCTTAGCGACGCCAGCCAACTACGCGCCCGACGACGATGTCCTCGCCGATGCGAAGCGTGTCGCAAAGGAAACCCGCGCTCGCATCGACCTATTCACCAATCCCAGCGAAGCCGTGGATGGCGCACAGGCCGTTTACACCGATTCCTGGACCAGCATGGGCTTTGAGGCTGAAGAGAAGGTCCGCCGCAACGTCTTCAAGTTCTACCAGGTCAACCGCAAACTGATGGAGCAGGCCGCTCCGGGCGCCGTCTTCATGCACTGCCTGCCGGCACATCGCGGCGCCGAAGTCACCGACGACGTGCTCGACGCCCCCTACTCCGTTGTGCTCGAGCAATCCGAAAACCGTATGTATGTGCAGAAGGCGATTCTGCACGCGCTTTACACCTAGAGTCTAAGCTTCAAATTTGAGGAGATCGAAACGCGTGAATCAGCCTGTCCAAAAACCGAAAAAAGTCGTACTTGCCTATTCCGGTGGACTCGATACGTCCATCATCATCCCTTGGCTGCGCGAGAATTATGGCTGTGAAGTCATCGCCATGATTGGCGACGTCGGCCAGCAGGAAGACCTCGAAGCGGCTCACAAGAAGGCGCTCGCAACTGGCGCTTCGGCGGCTTACACCGAGGACCTGCGCGAAGAATTTGTCCGCGACTACATCTGGCCCACGCTGCGGGCCGGTGCGGTCTACGAGCACACCTACCTGCTGGGCACTTCGATGGCGCGACCGGTAATTGCCAAACGGCAGGCCGAGCTTGCGCTTCAGCTTGGCGCCGACGGGCTATCCCACGGCTGCACGGGCAAGGGCAATGACCAGGTTCGCTTCGAATTGGCGTACAAAGCAATCGCGCCAAGCGTTCAAATCATCGCCCCGTGGCGCGAATGGGATATCGATTCGCGCGAAGACGCTATCGCCTACGCCGAGAAACACAAGGTCCCGGTCGAACAGAGCAAGAAAAACATTTATAGCCGCGACCGCAATATCTGGCACCTGAGCCACGAAGGGGGCGAACTCGAAGACCCCGCCAACGCTCCGAATGAAGCGATGTGGCAATGGGTGGTCTCGCCCGAAAAAGCCCCGGAAAAGCCCGAAGAAGTGGAAATCGGCTTCGAACGGGGCACTCCGGTCTCCGTTAACGGTAAGAAGCTCGGTCCCGTCGAGCTTTTGAATGCCCTGAACGAAATCGCCGCCAGAAACGGGATTGGCCGCACGGACCTGGTCGAAAATCGCCTCGTGGGCATGAAGTCGCGAGGCGCATATGAAACCCCCGGCGGTACGTTGCTCATCACCGCGCATCGCGAACTCGAGCGCCTCACCGTCGACCGCGAAACCGCTCACTTCCAGCAGGCTCTTTCGGTTCGGTACGCCGAACTTGTTTATTACGGCCTGTGGTTTTCCCCGCTTCGCGAAGCCCTCGACGGCTTCTTCAACATCGCGCAGCAGCGCGTTACCGGCTCTGTCGGTCTCAAGCTGTGGAAGGGTACGCTCAACGTTACCAAGCGTATTTCGCCCTACTCCCTGTACCGCGCCGACCTCGCCAGCTTCACAATGGGCCGGTACAATTCCAAGGACGCGGAAGGCTTCATCAATTTGTTCGCTTTGCCAGTCACGGTGCGGCCCAAAGCGAAAGCCGAAGGCCACAATTCCTGAGTTAACCGCAGGGGCGCAGCACGATGCGCCCCCTCTCCGCCGGATTCCTCGAACTGGCAACGCCGGCTTCTGTGCCGACAAGAACTCTTTCTGGGACTGTCATGGCTGAACGCAAAGACGATCGTCTCTGGGGTGGACGCTTCGAAACGGCACCCGACGCGCATTTCGATGCCTTCCAACGATCGTTTTCGTTTGACCGCCGGCTTTTGCCGTACGAGATCGCAGTCGACCGTGCCTGGGCTCGTGCCTTAGAGCAGGCCGGCGTATTTACGCAAACCGAGGTTCGGCAAACGCTCGCGGCCCTCGACAAGATCGCCGACCGCGCGAAAAGCGATCCCGTCTGGGTCGATCAGTTCGGTTCGGCCGCCGAAGACGTTCATCATTTCGTCGAAAAGGCGCTGGTCGAGGAACTCGGCCCGCTGGGGTGGAAGCTCCACACTGGCCGCAGCCGTAACGAACTGGTGGCTACCGATTTTCGCCTTTTCGTGATCGAGGCGTGCCGTAAGATCCGTGCTACCCTCGCGTCAGTGTTGATCCCCGCGCTGATAGACAAAGCCAGGGCCTATCTTCGAATCCCCATGGCTGGCATGACCCACATGCAGCACGCACAGCCCATCCTGCTCTCGCATTTTCTATTGGCCCACGGCGAAGCTTTCTCTCGCGACATCTTCCGCCTCGAACGCGCCGCCGCAACGGCCGATGCTTGTCCCATGGGCTCGGGAGCGTTGGCCGGGTGCTCTTTTGCAATCGATCGAATGGCACTGGCGAAGGATCTCGGGTTTTCCAACATTACATCGAACAGCCTCGATGCGGTGAGCGATCGCGACTTTGCCCTCGACTATCTCTTTGCGCTCTCCGGCATTGCCACCCATCTTTCGCGCTTGGCAGAAGATTTTGTTCTTTTCGCCTCGCAAGAGTTTTTGTATGTTGTCCTTCCCGACGAATATTCCACCGGCAGCAGCCTGATGCCCCAAAAGAAGAACCCGGATTCGTGGGAACTCTTGCGCGGCAAGACCGGGCGCATCACCGCCGCTCTTTTCAGCCTCTTCACCACGCTCAAAGGCCTGCCGACCAGCTACCAGCGCGATTTACAGGAAGACAAGGAAGCGCTTTTTGCCGCGCATGATCAGATCGACGATATGCTTCTGGTCGCCGCGGGTGCAATCGCGGGCACAAAATTCCGCGAAGACCGCTTGCGCGCAGCCGCGTCGGACCCGGCTCTCCTTGCCACCGAAGCCGCCGACTATTTGGTCCGTCGTGGCATGCCTTTCCGACAGGCTCACGACATGGTGGGGCAGTTACTGCGCGAAGCCGACAAACAAGGCAAGCCTTGGACGCAGCTTTCTTTGGTCCACATCAAGAAGCTCTCGCCGCTATTCGCCGACGATTTCCTCGAAGGCATTTCGGTAGAGAGTGCCATTGCAGCCAAAGCCGTCCCCGGAGGCACAAGCGAGGAATCCGTTCGCGCCGCCATCCGAAAGCTAGAACAGAAACTCAATCAAACGGAGACCAAGCCGTGAGCCTAGGTTTCGTCGTGAATCCAGCCGAATCGTTGCCATACCGGGTGAAGGATCGCAGGCCCCCTCAGATGAGCGGCTTCGTCGGTCCGTGGACCGTCACCCTATGAACCACGCTCCTTCGGAAGCCGCACTCCCTCGTGGATTCCGATTCGCGGCCACCGCCTGCGGATTGAAGAAAACCGGCGCGCTGGACCTCGCGCTCTTGTCGAGCGACCTACCCGCTTCGGCTGCCGCGGTTTTCACGCAGAATCTTGTAGTAGCGGCGCCGGTAGTCGTTTCGAAGACACATTTGAGCGCTTCGCGAGGGCGCATGCGGGCGGTCATCATCAATGCCGGAAACGCCAATTGCGCTACCGGGACTGCGGGTTATGCCGCTTCCGTGAAAACCGTGGAAGAAACTTCGCGCCGGCTCAATTGCAGGCCGGAAGAGGTTTTCGTTTGCTCTACCGGCGTTATCGGCGTACCTCTCCCGATCGAGAAAATTCTTCGCGCGCTGCCTGGGATCACGCGAAACCGCCGCTCCTCGGCTCGTTCGTTCGCGGAACTCTCGCTGGCGATTTGCACCACCGATACGCGGCCCAAGACTGCTTCCGCGTCGTTCAAGATGGCCGGAAAACGCATTCATCTCATTGGCTGCGCCAAAGGTGCCGGCATGATTCATCCGAATATGGCCACCACTCTCGCCTTTGTCGCTACGGATGCCGCAATCGCGCCCAGCCTGCTGCAACGAACACTGCGCGACGTCATTTCGCGCACCTTCAATGCCATCAGCATTGACGGCGACACTTCGACCAACGACACGCTTCTGGTTCTGGCGAATGGGGCGGCCAGCGCCCCAACCATCAAGTCCGGCAGCGCTGCACACCGCGCTTTTGGGAGAGCGCTCGAAGAGATTTGCTCTTCGCTCGCGCTGCAAATCGTCGCGGACGGCGAAGGCGCGCAGCGGGTGATTGAAATCGAGGTCCGTGGCGCCAAAAAAGAAGCCGACGCGCGCCGCATCGGCCAGACCATCGCCACTTCTCCGCTGGTCAAGACCGCTTTCGCCGGAGGCGATCCCAACTGGGGGCGCGTTTTCGCCGCTGCCGGGCGCGCTGGCGTCAAGTTCGATCCCGGCCGAGTGGACATTCACATGGCCGGCATTCCCGTATTGCGCCGCGGGCAGCCCCTGCCGTTCAACGAGCGTGCGGCGAGCAATCGGCTCCTCGAAGAAAATGTTCACATTCGGCTGGATCTGCACGCGGGACGCGCTGCGGCTCGCTATTGGACTTGCGATTTCACCGCCGAATACGTGCGCATCAACGCCAGTTACCGCACTTAGCAAGTCGCTTTTTGCCAGCAAACTAGGGAGGAGCGGATGTTTGGCGGCGCGTCCTGCGCTCGTGCTTACTGCTATTTTGGCCTCCCCCGTTCGACCGAGGTCTGGTACTTCCCGCCCGGTTCGTAACAGGAATATTGGTTGCAAAACAAGTCAATTTTCGAGACCATTCACGGGACCACTGAACTAACCCCCTCCGACCATTGCGGCACGCCTTCCGGTTTGCCCCCTGGCGGAAAAGGTATCTTCAGTGCGCTCTCCGCAACTCGCGTTTAAGGTTCCGGACAGAAGGAGCTCGCAGGTGAAGAAGCTTTACGTCGGTAATCTTCCATTCAGCGCATCG
>Ga0306920_100003708_pt1 | contig 19457 bp, 13 predicted proteins | sample flu12Cox44000170_FD_204666 | JGI IMG/M metagenome (GOLD analysis project Ga0306920, IMG submission 204666) | Lab enrichment of tropical soil microbial communities from Luquillo Experimental Forest, Puerto Rico - flux4day.12C.oxic.44.000.170 (v2)... | ecosystem: Environmental > Terrestrial >... | reverse complement strand
GAGCGTGACCGGTATGGGCCACAGCGTTCCGTCGGATAGCCGCATATCAGCACAGACCGACGCCACGTCGGCGCTACCGAGGAACCCGCGCAACGGCGAGAACGCACCGGACAACAAGAGCTCGAGATCGCACAGATGGCGTGGCGTGAGATCGCACGACGGCCAGTGGGTGGACGCCTTGCGCAGCTCGGAGGCGCGCTCGTCATCCACGACGCCGTCGACCAGGGCACCACCGTACGGAGAAACAAGGTGATCGGCCATGGCGCCAGCCTAAAGCGCAGGAGCGTCTATCGGGAGGGCTGCATACACGGATACCCAATTTGAGGGACTGGGTTAGCCGCGCCTGTCGGCAGCATCACTCCGGCCGGGTCCCCCCCCCGCGGCCATGAACCTGTCCAAACCGGGGGCATCTGAGCGCGCGGTGCGCGGGCGCAGCCATTCCACCCGCGAGCAAATACTCGGCAGGGCCGCCGCCCAAGTGGATCAAAGCAGTTGGCAGACACGCTCAGCATGATCAACCGTGACCGATGATCATGCTGATATGTGCATAGGGTCTGCTGGGGCGGCGTCGGCTGCGCCTCGGGGAGTGGATCGATCCGCGCCGCGGCCATGTGCCGCTGGCAGTCGTGGCCGCGGACTGGCTGAGCTCGCGAGGCTCGGTCAAGCGCCGGACTCGTGAGAGTGATGAGGCGGCATGGCGGAATTACATCGAGCCGCGTTTCGGCAACTGGCCGGTGGCGTCTATCACGGCGGCTGAGGTGTCGAGCTGGGTTGGCTCGCTCGTGGCTCGCGGCCTGGCGCCCTCGACCGCGACTCGTGCCCTGGCTACGCTGCGGTCGGTGCTGGCGTTCGCGGTGGCCGAGTGCCGCGTACAGCACAACGTGGCGGCGGCGGTGCGCAGGCCGACCGGTGGCCGCGTGCGCCGGGAAGGCCAGGCGCTGACGATCGAAGAGCTGCGGTCGTTGACAGAAGCATGCAAGGGCCGCTACCGCGATGTGGTGCCGATGCTCGCGCTGGCTGGGCTGCGCTGGGGCGAGCTAGCGGGCCTTCGGGTCGGTGACCGGGTGTCGGTTCCTCGTCCTGGCTTGCGCTTGCGCCGTACCGTACTGGCTAGTGGCGGGGGCGGCGCGTTGTACGTGGACACGCTGAAGAACCACCGGGCCCGGACCGTGCCGCTGGTCTTGGAATTGGTGCCCATCGTGGACCGCTGGGCGGCCGGGAAGCCACCGGATGCCTGGCTGTTCGACGCACCGGAAGGCGGCCCGCTGCGGGAGTCGAACTGGAAACGGTCGGTGGCCTGGAGCCAGGCCACGACGGCCGCGGGCCAGCCCGGCTTCCGGGTTCATGATCTGCGTCATACAGCCGCGTCGGTGTGGCTGGCCGCTGGTGCGGACCCGAAGGTCGTTCAGCGGGTGCTCGGGCAACCGCGGCGATGACGATGGACCTATACGGCCACATGATCGATGCCAACTTGTGGCAAGCCGCCCAGCTCGTCGGGGACATCTCGGGGACATCTGACCCACCCGAGGGGCGCATTCGAACGGATAGCAGCCCCGGGAAGGTCCGAAAAACCCCTAGGAGCTGGGCTTTCGTGGCGGAGCCGCCTTGGGGAATCGAACCCCAGACCTACGCATTACGAGAAGCCCGGCAAAGCGCTCCGGGCTCGCTACCTGCACAGATTGCAGCACCGCGTCCCGGAATGCTCCCGGCGCACAGGATGTTCCGGACTCCCGGTCCACGACCCGGTCCACGGCATCGGCCTGTCCTCGGTAACAGAGCGCTACGTGAAGGTCCGGATGGCACTCACGCAAGGCCATCGAATCGCAGGGCCACCCACCGTTTATACAGGGCCGCGCCAAACCACTCAGGCCTGCGCTGGCAAAGATATGTGCACGCGCATAACGCCTAATATTTGCTCACACTCTTCTGCGTCTGCGGGCGGATTCCGAGGTGCAGAACAGCCAGCTATGGCCGGCCAGGTGGCCTCTGTCGCGGCGTCGCCATGAACTGGGGCTGCACGGTTCGCGCCGGTCACTGTCTGTCGTTTGGCCGGTCGACCTTCCTCTTCGTCCGCTGATAGCCCGTCACTTGTTGTTCTCTCTCGCCTGCGGGGCGGACGCCGCCGCTGCTCGTATCACTCAGCTCAGCCTGATGCCCGGCCGAGCGCAGGGGCAACTCCGGATTACGTGCGCGCCGGCACGCGAGCGTCGTTGCGGGTTGGGGACGGTTCCAGTTCCTGGTCGTAGGTCGTGGCCGCTGTGCCGGAACCCCACCGGTTCGGGCGGAGTAGCAAGACCTTGATCGCCGCGTAGGTGAGGAAAGCGAACCCGATCAGGGCGTAGGAGTCGCCCACGGCCTGCTGCCACCATGACCAGCGCAGTTCGCTGCCGGCCCCGGAGGGGAGCAGCCAGTGGAGCAGCCAGTGTGGGGCGATCGCGAAGATGAGCAGGGCCAGGACCGCGAACGACGACGGCCGCCGGCGGCCCGCGGTGGTGGTGGCGAGGTAGGTGAGCAGCGCGGGGGCGGCCCAGACCCAGTGGTGGGACCAGGAGATGGGCGAGATCAACAACCCGGCGGCGGCGTTGAGCACGAGGGCGTGCGTCATCTGGTTGGCCTTGAGCGCGCCGCGCATGGCGATGACGGCGAGGGTCGCGGCGAGCAGGCTCAGGGCGAGCCAAAGCCAGGTCCGCGTGGGATCGGTCAGGCCCAGCCGGGCCAGGGCTCCGAGGATGGACTGGTTCGAAGCGTAGGCGATTCCGCCGGCCCGGCCGGGCTGGTAGACGAGGTGGGTCCAGTAGCGCAGCGAGTCGTGGGGGGCGAAGGCGAACCCGGCGCCGGTGCACGCAGCGAAGGCCAGCCCGGCGCGGACCGCGGCACGCAGGTCGCGGCGCAGCAAGAAGAACAGCACGAAGACCGCGGGGGTTAGTTTGAGCGCGGCCGCGACGCCGACCCCGATCCCACGCGGCCACCGGCACGCCGGGGTCAGGCAATCAAGACTGACCAGCGCCATCAGCAGCGCGTTGATCTGGCCGTAGGTCAAGGTGGAGCGGACCGGTTCGAGCAGCAGCGCGGCGGGCAGCGCCCAGGGCAGCAGCCGCCGCATCCTGGCGCCCGCCTCGCCTGTGGTGGCGGCGGCGAAGCACCACAGGGTGACCGCAACGCAGGCGATGGTGAGCGCGGTGAGCAGCCAGTTCGCCGTGCTGTAGCCGACGACCGCGAGCGGGATAAAGGTCAGGGCCGCGAACGGCGGGTAAGTGAACGGCAGTTCGCTGCCGTTGCTGAGCCGGGGCAGCCGGCCGTACAGATCGCCGCCGTGCAGCAAAACCCTGGCGCCGGTGCGGTAGACATCCAGATCGTTGCGGTAGCCGCCCAGGCCGCCCGCGTGGCCGAAGTGAACGAAGTAGATCGCCGCGGCGGCCAGGTTCAAAGTCACCAGCAGCGCAGATCGCCACCGGCCCGCGAGGTTCACCGCCGGCCGTGTGCCCGCCCAATGGACGCTGACCGGGTAACGGATAGTGCGCATGGTGATCTCCACCGGGGGTGAGGCTTGATGCGCCGATCACGGGCGTCGTTATTGCACGGGTGCGCCGGCCGTTCGCCGTTTCGCATCCCGGGGGGTCCGCCGGGTCCGGCGAGACCGATGATCAGCGTCGTGTGGGCCGGTCCTTGTCGTGCCGGTCATTCCGCCCGCAGGGCGGACGCAGTGCGGGCGCGTGCCGCCCAACTCGCGGGGACCGGCGCGCCGGCTACCGCGATGAGCGGCCCGGCCAGGGCGAGGAGCGCTAGCTCGGCGGGGCGGTAGACGGTCAGGTAGCTGGCCGGAAACCCGGCGCCTCTGGCGCCGGCCATGGCCCGCACCACCGGCGAGTGCACAATCACGCTCGCCAGGACGGCGATCATGCCGGCGATCAGCCCGGTCGATCTGCTCCGCGGCCACGGCGATGGTCCCGCTGGTCGGCCGGTCCAGCCCGGCAGTCATGGTCAGCAGCGCCGACTTGCCGATGCCTGAGGGGCCCATTACCGCAGCCGCTTCGCCGGGCGCGATCTGAATGCTGGCGCCGTCCACCGCAGGCGCGGCATCGCTGCCGTAGCGTTTGGTGACTTCTTCGGGACGTATTAGGGCATCCATGCCCGGCAAGCTAGGCCCGCCCGGCCCTGGCCAGCGTCGCCCGCGAGATGCAACTCGCCCGCCACGAATGGTGATTTCGCACACCCGGTCATCCGCGCGATGGAGCCGACCTACGCCGGGCGGCCGACATCGTCAGGAGGAGCCGCGACAGGCAATGGGCTGGCAAGCGATGGCGAGCGAGTGTCGGCGCGAGCTGCTCTGCCCAAGCGCTGGCGTCCGCAAGTGAGCCGGGCCGCGGCCGGCCGGTTCCCGGCGTGCTATCCCTGCCGTTATCGCGCGGGCAGCGCGCGGTGTCTCACTGAATCTGATCCGTGATCTTGAAATAGCCAGACCACGTGCTCCACCGGCCAGGTGGGCCGCTGCAGAAAGCGGCGCCGGACCCTGGTCGAGCCCGGGCTCGGGATGCTCTGTGGTGTACGGCACCTCGAGTAGATCGAGGCGGTTCAGTCGTGGCTGGAGCCCGCCAACCCAGTTTCGTAGGCAAGGACCACGGCCTGCACCCGGTCCCGCAGGCCTAGCTTGCCAAGGATCCGGGCCACGTGGGTCTTGACCGTCGCCTCGCTGAGGGTCAGCTGCGCGGCGAGTTCGGCGTTGCTCAGGCCGCGGGCCAGCAGCCGCAGCACCTCCAGCTCCCGCGGAGTCAGCCCAGACAGGTCACGGTGCCCGGCCGGCTGGCTGGCGGGACGCGGCGCGAACTGCTTGATGAGCCGGCGGGTGATGGAGGGCGCCAGCAGGGCGTCGCCCGAGCGGACCAGGCGCACCGCGGCGACCAGTTGCTCGGGTGAGACGTCCTTGAGCAGGAAGCCGCTGGCGCCCGCGGTGAGCGCCGTGTACACGTACTGGTCGAGATCGAAGGTGGTGAGAATGATGATCCGGCAGCCTGCGCCGGCCTGGGAGGCGAGGATGCGGCGGGTAGCTTCCAGGCCGTCCATCTCCGGCATCCTGATGTCCATCAGCACCACATCGGGCCGGTGCTTGAGCACCTCAGCCACCGCCTGGGCTCCGTCGGCCGCCTCGGCCACCACGGGGATGCCCGCCGCGCCCAAGATCATTCGGAACCCGCCGCGGACCAGGGTCTGGTCGTCGGCGATCACCACGCGCGGCGGCGCGGCCTCGCTGATGGGCGCCTCGCCAGCGGGTGCCTCACTCACTGCGGCCTCGCAGCTGGGGTCGTAAGACCGGTGGGGGCTTGGGCCGCCGGCCTGGGCGCCGCCGCCGGGCGCGGCACCGGCTCCACCGGCATGCGGGCCCGGACCAGCCACCCGCCGCCCGGCCGGGGCCCGGCCACCAGGTCGCCCCCGTACATCGTCATGCGCTCGCGGAGGCCGAGCAGCCCTCGGCCGCTGCCGGGGACGGTGGTGACCGCGGGGCTGTCGGCCGGGCCGGGCTGGCCTGCGTCGGCTACCTCGACCACAAGATCATCCGAGCAGTAGTCGAGCGTGACGGTGGTCCTCGGCTTCCCCACGTGCTTGATCACGTTGGTCAGCGCCTCTTGGACGACGCGGAACGCCGCCAGGTCCTGGCCCGGCGGCAGGCTGCGCGGCACGCCGCCGACATGCAGCTCGACCGGCAGCCCGGCGGCGGAGACCCGGTCGATGAGCGGCCGGAGCTGGCCAAGCCCCGGCTGCGGCCGCAGGTCTTCCCCGTCCGGGCGGGCCTGCTCGGCGGGTTCCTGCGCGCTCAGCAGGCCTAGCAGGTGGCGCAACTCGGTCATGGCCGCCCGCCCGCTGGACTCCACCGCCAGCAGTGCTTCCGTGGCCTCGCCCGGCGACTCGGCGAGCACCTGCCGCGCGGCACCGGCCTGCACGATCATCATGCTCACGTTGTGCGTCACCACGTCGTGCAGCTCGCGGGCGATACGTGCCCGCTCCTGCTCCAGCGCCCGCCGGGTCGCGGCCTCGTGCTCGGCCCGCAGGCGGAGGGTCCGGTCCCTCGCCCGCATCGCGTTGGCCACCACCGCGATCAGGACCAGTGAGGCCGCGACCAGGAGCCCGGGCAGCCGCCACGGATACGAGACCGTGAACGCGGGCGGCAGCGGGACCGGCAGCGCCTGCCCCGGAATCGCAGATCCCGCGCTGGTTGCCGGTGGCTCGGTCCAGAAGGCAGCCGCCACGAGCACACCCGCGAGGGGCACGCCGAGCAGCGCCGCGTTACGGAAGCGGCTGTACGCAACCGCCGAGTAGCCGGCGAAGACGATGGCCAGGAACGTGATATCCGTCGCGTACTGGCTGGTCGCGACCGCCCCCAGCACCAGCACGCCGAACGCCGTCAGCGGGAACCGCCTGCGCACGGCGAGCGGCACCGAGAGGAGGAGGATCGGCACGAGCTCGTGCTCCACCAGATCGCCGATCGACAGAACCTTGCCCGGTGTGATGATCATCGACCCAGTTCCCGGGTCGAGCACCAGATGGCCGGGCCACCTGCTCAGCTTCGCGATCAACAGCGAGATCACCAGCACCAGGGCCGCGATCGCGATATCGGTCGCGGCGGCGCGCCGCGACAGCGGCACCCGTGGCTCGGCTGACCGGACGAAGGCCAGCGCCCGGCTCAGCCGCGCCCGGGCCGACCGGCGAGCGTCCTCGCTCACCTGCTCATTATCGCCGCAGATACGGCGCCATGGAGTCCGTCGCCTGGTGTAGCTGCTTACATCAGAAGGATGACCGGGCGGGAGAAATCACCATCCGTGGCAGGCGAGTTGCATCCTGCGGGCGACGCTGGACAGGGCCGGGCAGGCCTAGCTTGCCGGGCATGGATGCCCTGATACGACTCGACGAAGTCACCAAACGCTACGACAGGGACGCCGCGCCCGCGGTGGACGGCGCCAGCATGCAGATCGCGCCCGGCGAGGCGGTCGCGGTGATGGGCCCCTCGGGCAGCGGCAAGCCGGCGCTGCTGACCATGACCGCCGGGCTGGACCGGCCGCCGAGGGTTTGTGTGCTGGTGCCGACCCGCAATGAGGCTGGCAACGTTGGCCCGCTGGTGGCCAGGCTGGGCCCGGTGCTGGCAGGGCTGGGCGGGGAGGTGCTGTTCGTTGACGACAGCGACGACCATACTCCTGCGGCGGTGGCAGCGGCTGCCAGTGCCGCTGCGGTGCCGGTCCGGCTGCTGCACCGGGCCGGTGCCGAGCGCACGGGTGGGCTGGGCGGCGCGGTGCGGGAAGGGCTGGCGGCGGCGACCGCGCGCTGGACAGTGGTAATGGACGGCGATCTGCAGCACCCTCCGGAGCGGGTGCCGGACCTGATCGCCGCCGCCGAGCGGGGCGCGGACCTGGTGGTGGCCACCCGGTACGCCGGGCAGGGTAGCGCCGGAGGGCTTTCGTCGCGGTTCCGGGGCCTGGCTTCCCGAGGTGCTGGCGCGGCGGCCCGGGTGCTGTTCCCACGGGCGCTGGCCGGTGTTAGTGATCCGATGAGCGGGTTCTTCGCTGTCCGCACCGCCGCGGTCCATCCCGGTGATCTCCGCCCCCGGGGGTTCAAGATCTTGCTGGAGTTGCTGGTTCGTACCCCGGGGTTGCGGGTGGCCGAGGTGCCCTTCACGTTCGCCGAACGCCACGACGGGCACAGTAAGGCATCGGGCCGGGAAGCCGCCCGCTACCTGCGCCAGCTGCTAGCGCTGCGGCTGGCGGTGGCGGGCCGGGCGGGCCGGCTGGTGCGTTTCGCCTTGGTCGGCGGCAGCGGGGTGATGGTCAACCTGGTAGTCCTGGCGTTGCTGCTGCGGGTTATGCCCAGTGCCAGCGGGGCGGGCGGCCAGATAATCGCGGCCGTTACCGCCACCCAGGTCGCTGTCGGGTGGAACTTCGCGCTCACCGAGCGGTGGGTGTTCCCCGGCCGGCCCGGACACTGGACGGCCCGGCTGCTGCCGTTCTGGGTGCTGAGTTGCGGCGCGCTGCTGGCGCAGCTCCCGCTGGCCGCCGGGCTTCAATCGGTGCTCGGCGACTCGTACGTGCTGGCCACCGGCGTGGCCTTGGCCATCCTCATGCTGGCCCGCTTCGCCGTCTGCGACCGGTGGCTGTACCGCCCCGGGCGCGGGCGCGCCCCCGCCCGTCTTGCCGCGGCTCCCAGGGGAGACCTATCGGCGGATCTTACCCAAGGCGGCCAGCAGTCATGAAGGAGCTGTCAGAAGGGGCCGCGGTGTCGCTGGGATCTGTTGATCGCCCGGTGCTGTCTGGTTGCCCGGATCCGCCTGCCCGCGCGTGGCGCAACCGGTGGGTGTTCTGGCGGTCGCCGTGGGGGCAGCCGGGGTGGGCCCGGCCGGTCCTGCTGAGCATCGCCGCGGCCGCCGCCGCGCTGTACGCGCGGAATCTCACCGACGCAGGGTTCGCCCCGTTCTACTCGGCCGCGGTCAAGAGCATGTCGCTGAGCTGGAAGGCGTTCTTTTACGGGGCGTTCGACCCGGCGGCGACGATCACGATTGACAAGCTGGCGGGGTCGTTTGTGCCGCAGGCGCTATCGGCCCGGGTGTTCGGGTTCCACGCCTGGTCGCTGGCGCTGCCGCAGGTGGCTGAGGGCATCGTCGCGGTGCTGGTGATGTATCGAGTGGTGCGGCGCTGGGCCGGGGTGGCGGCGGGCCTGCTGGCGGCCGGGATCTTCGCGTTCACCCCGGTGGCGGCGGCGATGTTCGGGCACAGCATGGAGGACGGCGCGCTGACCCTGTGCCTGGTGCTGGCGGCCGATTGCTGGCAGCGGGCGGTGACCGGCGCGCGGCTGCGGTCGCTGGTGTGGGCGGGGGTCTGGGTGGGTGCCGGGTTCCAGGCCAAGATGTTGCAGGCGTGGATCATCGTGCCCGCGCTCGCGGCCGGCTACCTGCTGGCCGCGCCGAACCGGCTGCGTACCCGGCTGTGGCATCTGGGTGTGGCCGGGGCGGCGATGGTGGCGGTGTCGCTGTCGTGGATCGCGTTGTATGCCGTGACGCCGGCCAGTTCGCGGCCGTATGTGGATGGGTCCACCAACAACAGCGCGTTCGCCATGGTGTTTGGCTACAACGGGCTAGAGCGGTTCGATGTCCGCGTGCCGGGCGCCATCGCCTCCGGCCCGGGGGTGATGGTCGCCCCCAGCGCCCGGCAGTCGGCCGGGCTCGGTCTGCTGGGCAGCCAGTTCGGCCCGCAGATCGGCTGGCTCTTTCCCCTGTCACTGCTGGCTCTGGTGGCCGGGCTGGTCGCGTGGCGCCGCGCCGGCCGGGCCGATCCGGTGCGCGCGGGGTTTGTCATGTGGGGGGTGTGGCTGGCCACCTTTGGCGTGGTGTTGAGCGAGATGGGCGTGGTGTTGCACACCGCGTATGTGGCGTCGCTCGCGCCGCCGGTTGCCGCCTTGTCCGGGGCCGGGATCGTGATGTTCTGGCGGTGGTACCGGGCCGGGGAGCGGCGTGGCCTGCTGCTGCCCCTAGCGGTCGCGATGGAGCTGGTGTGGGCCGTCTACCTGTGGTCGTCTTATCCCGGATTCCTGCCCTGGGCGCGGTGGGCCGCGATCGTAGTGGGCGCCGCGGCCACCATGGCGCTGACAGCGGCGTGGCCGCGGGGGGGCCGTGATCGCCGCGCCCGGGGGGCGCCATCGGCACGTGCGGGCGCACGTGACCGCGCAGGCGGTGGCGGCCGCGGGCGGCTGGCGGTGGCGGGACTGATGGCTGGTGTGGCGGCGCTGCTGGTGGCGCCCGCGGCCTGGGCGTTGTCGGTGCTCGACCCCGCCTACGCGGGCAGCTCATTCGACGCGACCGCCGGCCCTGGCGGCGCGGGCCCTCTCACCGGCCCGTTGCGCGTGACAGTCACCTTGGATGGCCCACAGAGGCGGATCTACGCCTACGTCACCGCTCACCGCGGGGGGGCCAGGTATCTGATGGCGGTCCAGTCCCCGTTCGAGGCTTCCCCCTACATCGTGGCCACCGGGCAGGAAGTGCTGCCCATCGGCGGGTTCTCTGGCTTTGCGCCCGCGCCGACGCTGGACCGCATCCGGCAGCTGGTCAGCGGCGGCGAGCTCAGGTTCTTCCTGCTCGGCGGCGGCCAGGCCGGGGCCGCCGGACGGAATAGCGGCACCGAGCTTTACAAGATCACCAGCTGGGTAGAGAAGTCATGCCGCCAGGTTCCCGCCCTGGGCTACCGCGCCGCCCCTGCGGTGAACGCGCGGCATCCCTCCGCCACAGGCGGAGGACCCGTCACACTCTACGAATGCAGTACCGGTGAATGATCGCCGCCAGTTCGCGACGAACAGTCATCATGTGAACGGCCCGGTCGGTCTTGCCACCACGCGAACTAGATGATCCACCTGACCTGCCCGTAAGAAAATCGGCCAGTTGCCGGGCGGGTACAACGGCCCGGCGACGCGGACCGGAGGGTGGCCGAGCCACTGTTGTGCCTGATCGGCGGGTTAGCGAGCGGAAATCATCCGTCTTGTGCGCGTGGTTTGTGATGGTCAGTGAGAAGGCTGTAACCTGCAGTTTCTCGGAGCCGCCTTGGGAGCCGCCTTGGGGAATCGAACCCCAGACCTACGCATTACGAGAAGCGCGGCACTCCGCTCCAGGCCCACTACCTGCACCGATAGCAGCACGCCCGCCCCAGAATGCACCCAGCGCACGGCTTGCACGGGGTTGCCGGTCCACGATCCGGGCCACATCCGAGTCGTCTTCCGGGTAACAGACTGTTACTGGCGGGGCCGGGGCGGCGCCCCTCACGGAACCCTCGATACGGTCGCCACGAACGCCAGCTGGCGGCATTCCGGCGCTGGTTGCGTTCTCGGCATCTCGACCAAGTGATTCACCTCCCCCGCAGCAGCCAGAGCGTTGTCTGAGGGTCGTATACCCAGGTGCGATCTTGCAGCAGGTGTCGCTCAGCCCGAAGGAAGCCGGTGTTGTTGACCAACTCGCTGGTAGCCGGATCAACTGACGCATCGCGGATCGGCAACCCACGAGCCAGCTCCTCGCGCAGCATTTCCTCAGAAGTACGTCTGCAGCTGGACGCTTAGAGCCTGCCCGTGGAACCCTGACCCCCTGCTTGCAAATACGACTGCGGTACTCCCGGGCGGCACGCGGGGGCATCTGGCTGGGGGAAGCTGGCAGACTTGCGGGTATGACCTTGCCGACGCTTCCGCCAGGGGATCGACGTCAGGTACTCCAGGCGATCTGGGATGTGACGCGTCAGACGTCGTGTTGGCCGATGTACACCGAGGTTGCCCGGCGCTGCGCTCGCCAGGGACTTACTCATGTTGCCGGTGTGCTTCGTGGTATTCCCGTGGAATTTGTTACAGGAGTCGGCCGTAACCGTAATGATGCCGAGCTGCTCTGCGATAGTTCGATCATTGGCCTGACCGTTGCTGGGGTGGCCGCCTGTCACGGCACTGTAGAAATTCTCTCGGCGTTTCTCGATTGCGTAACCTCAGCGGAACGGAGTCTATCAGAGCCGCCTAAGCGTTCCTCAGAGCGCCTCGGAGACCTGTTGGGCACCCGCGACACCTCGCCGCCGCCTGAGCCAATATGGTGGGCGAAATTCAGTTACCCCAATTCATCTGGACAGCGACAGGTTTCCTCTGTGGCGTCCCAACATCTGCTTCGCTTGCTCCTTGAATCAGAGCCGGTGGGTTTCAAGAATCTTCGAGCGCCTGTCGGCGGTCATTGGACGGCAACCTTCGACCAGCGAGTGAGTACTTTCGCAAGCGTGCTAAACCTCAATGACTATTGGTCTTTGCGACCGAAACAATCGCGAGGTCCTGTCAAGCTGAACGCGAAGGAACAACGGAAGGCACGGTTGATCACCCACCCGGGGCTGCTCCTAACTACTCTAATGGAATGGGTCTATTGGAGCTCCGATGGGAGCATCACTAAGGTCGTCTGGCCGCAAGGGTCGTTCTCTACCGACATTGATCCGGAGATCATCGATGAAGCCTTGCGTCAATTGGAGTCGGCGGGTCAAGTCCGCTTTGCAGTCTCCACCTCACCCCAGACATTCATGGAAAAGCTGCTAGCTAAAGGCCCGGGTGTGGTGTTGACCGAAGCGGGCATTGCACATCTTAAAGAGATCAGTGTCCTTCGGGGTCGGGCAGCGCGGAATGCTCTGCTGGCCTTTGCGCATCAAGAAGAGGGAAAGAGCATAATCAAGATCCCCGAAGATTTCCTAAGGAGCTCTTTTGACTCAACGGGTGGGTATCTCTTTTCTGCCGCTGACGTTCTCTCGGCATCGCAATATCTTCTCGACAAGGGCCTGGTAGTCGGCGATGATAGATATGTCGAGAGCGCTCGTGCTAGAGGTATACAGCGGCTCACGGCAAACGGCAATGACTGCGTTGAGCAAGGGGGGGATGTGGCCGAGTACCTCAAGCATATCGGACAAGGAGTTAAATACCAGAACACGACCAATGCCAATATACCCCAAGCTGGGGACGGTGGCATTTTTATTAGCTACCGCCGGCAAGAGGCAAGCCAACTTGCTGGCCGGTTGTCCGACTGCCTAGTCGATCGTTTCGGCAAGGGCCGGGTCTTCCTCGATGTGGACGCGATCGAGCCGGGCGCTGACTTCGCCGAGGAGATCAGCCGCGCGGTGGCGGCCTGCCAGGTGCTGCTAGTGGTCATCGGCCCGAACTGGCTGACCGTCACCGATGAGCGGAGCCGCCGTCGGCTCGATGACCCGGATGACATAGTCCGGCTGGAGATCGAGGCCGCTCTTACCCGCGACGTGCGGGTCATTCCGATCCTGGTCGAGGGCGCGGTCATGCCAGGCCGACAAGATCTACCGGAGAGCCTGGTCCGTCTGGGCCGGCTCAACGCGCTCCACATCCGGCACGAGAGTTTTCGTTCTGACGCCGGGCGCCTGGTCACAGCGATCGAGCGAGTGCTGGCCGCGACGTCTGACACCGTGGACCATCCCGGTTAGGTGCCGGATTTCTTGCCGGGGAAGACCACGGTCAGGGTCGCGTCAGGGTCAGTCTGCTCTGGCATGCGATGGTGCTCAGGGTGTGTGGAAGCGGCTTATCAGGGTGGGCGCGAGCCATGGTTTGCGGCCCCAGGCGAGTATCCGGCCGGTGGCGATGTGCTTCCACTGTGGCTCCCGCCGGTAGCAGGTCAGCAGGAAGGGGGCGGGATCGGCGGAGATGTGGACGTCGATCCGGCCGCGGCCGCACGGGTCGACCTGGAGGTGGCCGTCGCGGAACGCCCACACGTGGTTGTCCTGGCCGCGCAGGCGGATCTCAAAGTTGGCGGTCAGATCGCGGACGCGCTCGGGCCGGACCCAGCCGGGGAGGACCGGGTTGAGACCCTCGAAGATCATCGCGACGTGGCCCGGGTCGATCGGCCAGGGCCGCCGCAGCGCCTGGGCGACGTCCCAGCCGTGCACCACCAGTTCGCCGAGCAGGATTCCCAGGGCGATGTCGGCTCGCACTTGTTCACCGCCGTGGAAGCGGAACGAAGGCATGGCGTTGCCGTAGCCCTGGATCTGGCCGCCCACCGCAGCGACCTCCTTGCGAAGCCTTGCGGCGAGTTCGACGGCGCTCATGGTGCCCAGCGTGGCGATCTGGTCGTGGTTGAGCTCGGGCAGCTCGACGGGTGTCTTGGTCCAGGTGCCGCGGCCTTCGGGACCATCGGCGTAACGGACGGCGACGGTGGCCAGGTGCGCGGCTACATCGCGCACGGTCCAGCCGGGAGCCGTGGGCACCGGCGCGGCCGGGTCGGGCGCTCCGATCACCAGGGTCACGAACCGCTCTGCCACGAGATCGATTGCGGGCAGGACCCGGTCCAGGTAGACGGCGGCGGTCTTCATGTTTCCCCCTCTTTCACTCCTGAATGCTCAGGACCTCAATGTGGCCGGAGTAGATCAGGATGCGAGGACCGACGCGTGGGCGGCGCCGGCAACGGCGGCCGGCGTCGTCCAAGCTATGCCTCTGTCTCAGCTTTACTCCGGCCCGGAGTAAAGCAAATCTACTCCGGACCGGAGTAATGTCAAGGACATGACCACACCGCCGCCGTTGCTGCCCACCACCTCCTACGCCATCCTCGGGATGCTCGCCCTGCGCCCGTGGAGTGCCTATGAGCTGGCACAGCAGACCCGCCGCAGCCTCAGCCTGTGCTGGCCCACCGCCGAGAGCGTCCTCTACCACGAGCCCAAGCGGCTGGTCCGGCTCGGGCTCGCGACCGCCAAGCGCCAGGCAACCGGCCGCCGGACCAGGACCGTGTACGCCATTACCGAGCAGGGCCGCCGCGCGCTCGCTCAGTGGCTGGCGACCCCGCCGGGCCCGCCCAGTCTCGAGGTCGAAGCGATGCTGCGGCTGCTGTTCGCCGACCAGGGCACCAAGGAGGACCTCCTCGACGCCATCCGTGCCACCCGGGCCTGGGCGCTCGCACGAGCCCCAGAAGGACTGACCCAGATTCGCGGCTACCTCACCGACGGCGTCCCTTTCCCAGAGCGCCTGCACCTCATCACGCTCTTCGGCCAGTTCTACATTGACCTGTTCGCACTGCTGATCCGCTGGGCCGACCTTGCCGAGACCGAGATCGCGTCCTGGCCCCACACCACCGACCTCGGCATGACCGACGGGACCCGCGCACTGCTCGAGGAGCAGCTCACCCGCCTCGAGGCGTTCGCCGACCGCGCGGCCAGGCAACCCGCTCCGGGGCAGCCAAGATCCGGCCCACGCCAAGATCAGTAGCGCAGATCGCCTTGGTTCTGTAAGGGGCCAACGACCCGGCGTCGCCCCGGCTGGCCGTCCAATTAGATGACATGCATCGGCTGGCTGGCCGTCAGTGGCTGAGTTGCCGGCGCTGGTGCTGCAAGGAACCTCCCCAGCTCAGACGCGTCACGATTGGCTCGTTAGCTATTCGCGTGCGGGCGCCTTAGCGCCCCTGGGAGCGTGAGGAGGTCCCGATGCCCATCGTAGGCGGGCTGGATATCCATCGAAAGCAGATCACCTTCGACTACCTCGACACCGTGACCGGGGAGGTGCGGCGCGGCCAGATCGCCCCGGCCGACCGGGCGCACCTGCGCGGCTGGCTGGCCCGGTTCGCCGGCCACGACGACGTGGCGTTCGCGGTGGAGGGGTGCACCGGGTGGCGGTATGTCGCCGAGGAGCTGGCCGCGGCCGGGATCGGCGCGCATCTGGGCGAGCCGGCCGACACCGCGGCGCTGCGGGGCCGCAAAAGGCGGGCCAAGACCGACAAGACCGACGCCCGGCACCTGCGGGCGCTGCTGGCCGAGGGCCGGCTGCCTGAATGCTGGATCGCGCCGGCGCAGATCCTGGAGTACCGGGCGCTGCTGGAGACCTACCACGACCTGCGCCGTGAGCACACCGCCTGGGTCCAGCGCATCCACGCAGTGTTCTTCCACCAGGGCGCCCCGCCGCTGGGCGAGGGAGCGTTGCGCACCGAACCGGGCCTGGGCGGCCTGCGGGCCGCCGCTGCCGCGCACCTGTCGGCGGCCGGGCAGCAGCAGATCACCACCGCCCTGGACATGCTCGCCGCCACCGAAGCCCAGCTCGGCCCGCTGCGCCGCCAGCTGCGCGATGCCGCCCGGCATCTCACCGGCGCGAAGGTGCTGGCCGCACGCCTATATGGGGTCGGCCCGGTCACCGGGCTGGCACTCACCTGCTGGCTGGGCGGGGCAGGCCGGTTCTCCTCCTCCCGCAAGGCGGTCCGGTTCACCGGGCTGGACATCACCGTGCATTCCTCCGACCGCAAGGGGCCGCCGGGGCGGCTGTCCCGGCAGGGGCCGCCGGTGCTGCGCTGGGCGGTCTATGAAGCTGGCAAGACCCATGCCCGCGCCGCCGCCCCCGACCACGGCTACTACGCCGCAGTCGCTGGCCGCAAGAACACCAAGCGCGCCGCCCTGTCCGAAGCCCGCAAGATCGTCCGGCAAGCCTGCCACATCCTGACCGAACTCGGCGACGACGCGCTCACCGCCGCCTGAACCCGCGCCCGTGACCACGCACCGCGACCTCCCAGGACCGGGCGGGAACGCAGCCATCATCACCCGATGGGGAAATCACCGCGGCCAGCTCCCGACGAGCCGCTGTCAGCCGCTGCCGGCCTGTGCGCGCGCACCAACAGGCCAGGCGGGCGGCCTGATTAGACTGAGCGGCCGCATCCCCGCAGGCGGGGACACCCAATCAATCATCTTGTCGCCGGGGCGCCAGCCTGCGCCCCGCGGACCCAGGTAAGGCTGGCTGCCCGTTTCCCCCCATCCCCGGCCGCCGCGGCTGGTCACCCCGGACAGAAAGGCAAGCACCCACCACCAAACACCCCACCGGCCCCCACGCCTCCCTGCCCCCGCCCGCCGGGCATGATCCGCTCCCCGGGCGGCCGCGTCAAGGACGCCCTGCGGGCGCCGGCTTCGCCGGCCGGGCTCCCGCCCGGTCCCTGACCCGCCTGCCCGCTCGCAGAACACGGCAGCTATCAGGGGCAGGGAGCAGATTCAGGTACGCCAAAACAGGGGCCACCCGCGCCGTATAACCCGCCGCTGAACCACTTGCATTGTCGGCCGATACAGGTAGGGCGGTTATAGAAGCACGTCCCGCCAATCTTGGCGCGGCGGCGGGGGCGGGGCAGGGCGCCTCACTCGCTGATGACCTGGCCGCCCAGTGCGGCCTCGGCCGCGGCCGCGTCGTCAGCGCAGATCACGGCGAAGAACTCCTTGTCGGAGATGCGGACCGGCAACAGCAGCTCCACGTTGACCCCCGCGTCAGCGAGCTTGCGGAAGGTCGCCGCGCCGGCGCCGGGCAGGTTCTCCATCCTGACGGTCACCGCAGGCCGCAGCAGGTACTCGATGCCCGCACCGTCCAGCGCCGCCTGGGCGGCGGCCTCGTCGTCGGCGATGAACGCGACGACGCCGCTGCCGCCGTGCGTCGTCGCGCACAGCAGCAGGTTCACGCCGCTGCTGGCCATTGCCTCGCACAGGCGGGCCAGCTCGCCCGGGTGATTGTCCAGCTCCGCTGCGAAGACGCTCATCGGGTGCTCCTCTCCGGCAACCTGCCCAGCACCGCCGCTCACCCCCGAACCTAATGCTGGCCGGCGCGGGCGCGGCGCCGATGACCGGGCCGGCGATCAAACTGCCGCTCAGGCGGCGATGCACGTCCCCGCGATATCCGGAGGACGATTAACCAGCGTGAGACCGACGCGTCGCCCTCCCAAGCCCCAGCGCCCAATGTTTGCGGCGTGTTGAGCCTGTCCCGGAGCCCGCAGACGCGCAGATCTTCCAGTTCGGAGCGTATTCCGCCGGGCACGCCGGAGGCGTCCGTGCGATGGGGAATGCCGCCCTGATCGCCGGATTGATCGCGCAAGGCCGTGGCGGCCTTGACCCAGATGGGGCATGTGTGTCGGCCGGCGCTGGCCAGTGAGGACTTTGCGGGAACACTCGCGCGATGCGGCGGACCAGGTCCGCCGCCTGCGGTAACAGAGGCTCCCCGGGATTGGGCCACGGCCTACCCACGGCTGTTGTGCAATCTGCCCACCGGCTAGGGGCTAAGTCTGGGCGAATTGCCGCACCGCTGAGGTTCGGTCGGCGCTGCTGCAGTCAGCGGCATCCGTTGGGGAGAGTCAAAAGGATCAGCCTGAACGGGCGCGTGGTTCCCCCGGTACCTCACTGGTCGTGCTCTGCGCCGGCAGTGCCGGTACTTCCTCGCCAAGGAACTGGCCGACCACCCGGATCACGGTGGATGCGGCTGGGTGAAGTGGTATGCCAGAGCTGACCGTGGCACGGATACCGCGCCTGAGGAGTGTGGCCATTGCCTGGCGTGTGACTTGGCGATTTAGCTCGTTCGTATTGCGCGCATTGATCCCCTCGCTGACCGCCATCATCGTGGAGACCGGAAGGCGGACCCGGAAGGGACGTTCTGGTGCTTCGGTTCGCAACTGCGCTGAAAGATCGGAAAGGACCAGGTACGTGCTGGTGTATTCGTCCAGGATCTGCCTGGCCTTCGTTTCCGCCGCCGGCCGGGCCAGGCCCATCCGGCGCAGCAAGGCGGGGATCTGCCGGACCGCGTCATCGGGGCTGGTCGCCTCGGCCATGGCGGTGAAAGCGATGACCGCGACCGCTGAGAGCAGCGGTTCGGGAAGCGGGCATGCTCCCAGGTCGCTGACCGAGGCCGGCCGCGGTTCGGCAAGCAAGCGCTTACGGGTCTTGGCGCCCACGCCCATGCTTATCAGGGCCGACTCGACGATGAAGCTAGCCTCCTCGGGCATCGAACCGTCAGGTGCGGTGGCAGCGACCCCAAGGATCCGGCAGACGCTCCGGGCAACCTCGCGTTGCCCACTGCGGTCCTGGAGCCGGCGCATGCCCTCCGTCCCTCCGGTCACGAGCAGGTAGGCGAGCGTACCCCCGAGCAGAGCGCCGGCCCTTACGGTCACCTCCTCTCGGGTTTGCCGGGACGGCGACGCGCCGATCTTCCGCTGGAGCCACGTCCGGTTGGCCTCGTTCCAGCGCTGGGTGACGATGGCCGTCACCAGCGCCCCGCCGACCGCCGCTAGCTCGGCGGCATCCTCTGGCGAGCGGGCGGAGCCGACCGGGTAAGCGGGCAACCGGTCATCTGCGCTGACAATGTGGCCTTCGCCTGCAGAAATCGCTTCCACAAAGGGCCCCCTAGCCGACGATTTCGCGTTCCTTACCAGGATCTACCCGACGCTGCATGCACTCATCACGCTCCTGTGTGGCAGCGCCGCCCGGCGCGGGCACCTCAAGAGTCGGGTTGCGGTCGAAGAAGCCGGCCGGCTGAGCATGAACGGGGGCCCGGATCCCGGCTGTTCAGCATGGCGTTCTAACACGGTCATGGCAGAGGCTCGCAGCTGCGGTGGTCGTGCTCTTCTCGGGGGGCATCAGCGTGATCTCGTACTCGACGGTGCCGGGACCGCGGCCGGCAAGGTTGGCGCTCATGTTCTGTAGCAGGGCGGCCATCGCCACGTTGTCAGCGGCGACCAGCGCGGTGAAGCGGTGGATGCCTTCGCAGCGGGCCCGGGCGGACAGCCGGGTCAGCAGTTCGGTGCCCAGCCCGCGGCCTTGCCAGTCGTCGACGATGGTGACGGCGATCTCGGCAGCGTGCGGGTCGCCGGCATCGCGGACGTAGCGGGCGACGCCCACGCCGCGCCCGCCGGCCCGATCCAGAGCGCCAAGTGCCTCGTGGTCGTGGTGGTCGACGTCAGTGAGATAGCGCAACTCCGCCGCGGACAGCTGGTCTTTTCTGGCCAGGAACCGCATCTGGCGCGATCGGGGACTGAGCCGGGCGAAACCGTCAGCCAAGAGCCGGGCGTCAGCGGGCCGGACCTGCCGTATCAGCACCTTCGACCCGTCGCGCAGTGCTACCGAACTGCCCTTCACCGCGGGCCGCGGCCGATGTCCGGGCCGGCGGCTCCAGCCCGGCCGCAGCCAGCTGAGGAT
>Ga0306920_100003707_pt1 | contig 19460 bp, 14 predicted proteins | sample flu12Cox44000170_FD_204666 | JGI IMG/M metagenome (GOLD analysis project Ga0306920, IMG submission 204666) | Lab enrichment of tropical soil microbial communities from Luquillo Experimental Forest, Puerto Rico - flux4day.12C.oxic.44.000.170 (v2)... | ecosystem: Environmental > Terrestrial >... | reverse complement strand
TGGACCCGGCCGCTCTTTACTGCCTGAATGCTATCCCATAGTGGACGCGAAACGATATCCCCCATACGCACTGGCCGGCCACACCAGGAAGCCAAAATGACCTCAGGATTTCGGGAACGCACCGCGTTAGGTTCAACCTGTCGGTCGGCAGCGATTGTTTTGGATCGCAACTCAGCGAATACATCCGCGCCGCCCGCCCGTTCAATCAACTCGCTCACCCAGGCAATTCCGCAGATCAGGGGCTCATTCCACTCTTCGAAATAGACCCGGGGGCGCGCACTGATCCTTGGGACTGGAGCCAGCAGCTTCCGGAACTGCGCCAACTGTTGCGCTGACTCCGCTTCATGACCGACGATGCACCCGAGCAGTTCCAAAGTGGCCTCAACCTCCGCAAGCGTGCGTTGGTTCGTGGCGAGCACCGTTAGACCTCGCCGAATAAGTTTGGCCGCAATTTCAGCCTGGACATCTGAAAACGTTATGACGAGGTCGGGATCCAACTTTTCGATCTCATCCAGCTTCGCCGTGTTGAAACCGCTCACCCGCGGCCTGGGTGAGGCTTCCGGCGGCCGTTTATAAAACGTCGTCACCGCCACGACTTGTTCCCAAGCCCCAATGCGCCACAACCAATCCGCGGCTTCGGCTGAGAGACAAATGATTCTGCGGCTACGCGACATTTCTTCTCCGAAATGAGTTTAGCTACAGATTAACCACCGCGACACGCGTTTGGAACACCTCATTGGAGGAGTCGACGTTTACGTCGGCTCTTACAATAGAAAGACTTCGTCTCGTTGCATAACAGATTCGTCATCCCACGGGTTTGGGGCTAATCTGTGCTGAATTGTGTTACCAGGTCCGCCCATCTTGACGGCTAATGATTTGGCGCTGAGCTACGGCTACCAACGTTTGCTGGAATCGGTGACGCTTTCGGTGGCGCCAGGGGAAAAGGTCGGGTTGGTTGGGCGGAATGGGTCGGGGAAAACCAGTCTGTTGCGGATTCTGGCAGGACACCAGGAAGCGGATGCCGGTGAGATTACGCGGCGGCGCGGTTTGCGCATCGGGTTCCTCCCGCAGGAATTTGAGTTGGACCCGAATTTGAGCGTGCGCGAGAACATCGAGGGCGGCGCGGCCGACCTGATGGATTGGCTGCATCGGTATCAATCCGGGACCGGTTCGGAAGCGGAGCTGGCGGGGCTGCTGAATCAGATCGAGAGCGTGGATGGCTGGAATTTCCAGGCGCGGCTCAAGGCCGAGGCCTCCGCACTGGCGGCGCCGCCGCTGGATGCACGGGTCGGGCAGCTGTCGGGCGGAGAAAAACGGCGCGTGGCGCTCTGCCGCGCGCTGGCGGCGCGGCCGGACCTATTGCTTCTGGACGAGCCGACTAACCATCTGGATGCGGAATCGATTCTTTGGCTGGAGAGTTTTCTGCACGATTTCCCGGGCGCGGTCATTTTTGTGACGCACGACCGTTATTTCCTGGATGTGATTGCGACTCGCGTGATTGAGCTGGCGGATGGCCGCTCTTATTCGCATCCCGGCAACTACACGGCGTATCTGGAGTCGAAGGCAATTCGGCAGCAGATTGCCGAGCAATCGGAGCGTCGGCGGCAGCGGTTCCTGCGCGAGGAATTGGAATGGGTGCGAGCCGGAGTGCGCGCCCAGCGTTCCAAGCCGCGGCATCGGCTGGAAACGTTCTACAATATTAAGGGCCTTGAAGCGCCGCCCGAAGAACGCGAGATGGACCTGCTCATCCCGCCACCGCCGGACCTGGGCAACACGGCTATTGAACAGGAAAATGTGGGCGCCAGAGTGGGTGAAGGTGACAGCGGGCGCTGGCTTTTTCGCGGCCTGACCCTTTCGCTCAAACCGGGCCAGTGCACGGGAATTTTGGGTCGAAACGGCGCCGGTAAAACAACGATGCTTCGCATCTGCCTGGGTGAACGCAAACCGGATGAGGGCACCGTCAAAATCGGTAGGAAGGTTGTGTTCAATTACATCGACCAGAGCCGCATGCAACTCCAGGGAACGGGCACGGTGCTGCAGGAGATTTCACAAGGGAGCGAAACGGTTTTGTTCGGGAATCAACAGTTGAGCGCGCGCTCTTATTTGCGTCGGTTCCTGTTTGCCGACGAGCGGGTGAACGAGCCGGTGTCTCGGCTATCGGGTGGCGAGCGGGCGCGATTGATGCTGGCGAAGGTGTTGCGTCGTGGTGGGAACGTGCTGGTGCTGGATGAGCCGACCAATGACCTGGATTTGCCCAGCTTGCGAATGCTGGAGGAAGCGCTGGCCGACTTTGACGGCACAGTGCTTGTGGTGAGCCACGACCGTTACTTCCTGGACAGGATTTGCGATCAAGTGCTCGCGTTTGAGGAAAGCGGGTTGTTCGTGCAGCCGGGCAATTACTCCTACTACCTCGAAAAGAAAAAGGAACGCGATGCGCGGATGCAGACCTCCGCCTGGGGAGCTGCACCCATGAAATCTGTCCTCCGTAGTGCTTTTGACGAAGGAGGATCAATTCTGAGCTCCCAAAAGCCTCGCAAGCTAAGCTTCAAGGAACAGCGCGAGTTGGAAGGAATGGAAGCTGCGATTACGGCAGCTGAAGCACGCGTGCAGGAACTCGAGACAACGCTGAATGATCCTCAGTTTCACGCGACGCGCTCAAGGGAGGCTCACGGGCTTCTAGCGGAGTTGGAAACGGTGAAAGTCGAAGTGGCTCGGTTATATGAACGTTGGGAGGAACTCTCGTCGCGGCAAAAGCGGGCCTGACGGTATGACAGCGGTGAAGGCGATTGGCTATTATAAGGATCCGCCTCTAGATATCGCCCCTGACGGGGCTTCGGACGAACGCCGAAGCACGATTTCTGCCAAAGAGCTGCTATGACGGACTTTGGCCAGTCGATGTGTCTGCAACTGCTACAAAGGTACATATTGCCTTTGAGGTGCTCAGCGTGAACGCGGTTTTATGAACTGACTGCGCGCCGCAGCCCGCCAAGGGGCGATATCTTTGTAGCATCGGGCTACACGCAGATTTACTTTCAGATCGTGTTGCTCTGGAATGCAGACAAAATCTCATTCAACTCGAACACAACGACAAGCAGCAGAAATACATCACGGGAATCGTTTCGGGCCAGAAGCAAAAGCTTCTGGCGATTTAATAACATGCCGGACAATGTGCACCTGGTGATCGGCATGAGTGCCGATTTGTTTCTGTCGGAATTGATTCGGGACATCAGATATCTGCAGGCAGTTGCAGATAAAATAATGTGACTGCCACCCTAGACTTGAAAGCTAGCTTGTCCCACACCTAACCTGACCCGCATGCTCGGAACCAACGACCGAAGCTGGAATTATGTTCTCGGCTCTGTCCTTGCCGTTTGTCTCGTTAACGTTTTGCCAGCCGCGGAAGTTTCACCTGCCTCACTTCGTGAACGGATTTCGATCAACGACAACTGGCGGTTCATCAAAGGCGATCCGCCAGGTGATTCGACAAGCTTGCTCTACGACATCCGACCTCAACCGTCCAAAGGCCCCGGCAACGCGCCACCAGAAAACGCCAAGCCACAATCAGATCAGTCAGTCGCCTCGAACCAGCCCTCGACAGATTCCCCGAAGCTTTTGAAACAATGGATACTGCCATCCGGCAACGACTTCATCAAAGATCCTTCCCACAGATTCACGCGACCCGATGGAAACCCGGGAGAAGGCCTCGCTTGCGTGCAGCCCGGTTTTGACGACCGCTCATGGCTTCAGATTGACTTGCCGCACGACTGGGCAATCCAAGGACCTTTCACGAGCAAAGGCGGCGGCGGCATGGGCCGCCTGCCCACTGCAGGAGTCGGCTGGTATCGGAAGCAGCTGAGCATCCCGGCCCGAGACGCCGGCAAGTCTATTTTCCTGGATGTGGATGGAGCCATGTCCTACGCGGCAGTTTGGTTGAACGGCCAATTGGCAGGTGGCTGGCCATTCGGCTATGCATCCTGGCGCTTGGACCTAACACCGTTCGTTGTCCCTGGCGGAACCAACCAACTGGCAATCCGGCTGGATAACCTACCCAATTCTTCGCGCTGGTATCCGGGCGCTGGAATCTATCGCAACGTCTGGCTCGTGAAAACGGCTCCCGTTCACATCGGGCACTGGGGAACTTACGTCACCACGCCCGATGTTTCCTCCTCATCAGCCACCGTCCGATTGAGCGTGACCGTCGACAATAACTCGCCTCAAAGCGCAGATGTCACTGTCTCGACTCAGATCTTCCCTTTGACAATCCAAGGTCATCGAAACGGAAACGCTGTCAGCAGCATTCCATCGCTAAGAGTGCAGACCCCGGCACACGGCAGCGCAGTAGCTGAAGGTGTTGGAAAGATCCTCAATCCGAAGCTTTGGGGCCCTCCACCCCAACAACAGCCCAATCGATATGTGGCAGTCACAACCGTATCGGCAGGAAACCAGGTACTGGATAGTTACGAAACACCTTTTGGAATCCGCACGCTGAAGTTCGATCCGAACGAAGGCATCTTCATCAACAGCCAGCACATTCTTCTAAATGGAGTTTGCGACCATCACGATTTAGGCGCGTTGGGCGCGGCATTGAACTACCGCGCGTTGGAGCGGCAGTTGGAAACCTTGCAGGAGATGGGGTGCAACGCAATTCGCACCAGCCACAATCCGCCCGCTCCTGAACTGCTGGAACTGACCGACAAGATGGGTTTCCTCGTCATGGACGAAAGCTTTGACGTTTGGGCGCGACAGAAAACGCCGTTCGATTTCCACCTCATTTTTCCCGAGTGGCACAAGCAGGATTTGCGCGCTCATGTGAGGCGCGATCGAAACCACCCCTCCGTCATCCTGTGGAGCATCGGCAACGAGGTCGGCGAACAATTCACAGGCACGAACGGGGTGCCGTTGGCTAAGGAGCTCAACGACATCGTCCATGAGGAGGATCCCACCCGTCCGACAACCACAGCGATGAATTGGTCTCGCCCGACTGATCCGCTGCCAACAGTAGTCGACGTGATTGGCCTCAATTATCAGGGCGCCGGGGTCCGCACTGCTCCCGGCCAGTATCCGGCCTTTCATGAGAAGTTGCCTGACAAGTTAATCATTGGCAGTGAAACCGCCTCCGCTCTTAGCAGCCGGGGCGAATTCACTTTTCCGGTTACCAGCTCCAATAGCGCTGCTGCCATGCCTAACTCCGGTGAGGACAAGTCTCGCAAGCAAGTCAGCGCCTATGAACTATACGCGGCGTTTTTTGGGTCTTCGGCGGACAGAGTGTTTGCCTCCCAGGAGCGACATGCGTATGTCGGCGGAGAATTCGTTTGGACCGGCTGGGACTATTTGGGCGAACCGACCCCGTTCGACTCCTCGCGCAGTTCGTATTCCGGCATTATCGATCTGGCCGGGTTCAAGAAAGATCGCTTTTACCTTTACCAGGCTCACTGGCGCCCCGATTTCCCCATGGCGCACATTCTGCCGCATTGGACCTGGCCGGAGCGCGTCGGGCAGGTCACACCGGTTCATGTGTTCACTTCAGGCGACGAAGGCGAGTTGTTTCTCAATGGCCAATCACTGGGCCGGAAAAAGAAGGGGCCCTACGAATATCGGCTTCGCTGGGATGATGTCGTTTACAATCCCGGAACCCTCAAGGTGGTTACCTACAAAGGCGCCAAAAAGTGGGCAACTTCCGTTATGCAGACAGCCGGCAAACCCGTTCGGCTGCAACTGCAGCCGGACCGCACTGAGATCGATGCTGACGGCCGGGATTTGTCTTTTGTGACGGTTGCCGTGGTCGATCACGGCGGTTCGACGGCACCGCGCGCCGAGGATCGAATCCATTTTGAAGTCGAAGGTCCCGGGGAAATCGTGGCCACTGACAACGGCGATCCCACGAGCTTCGAGCCGTTTCAGTCCCACGACCGAAATGCATTCAGCGGGCTCTGTCTGGCGATCATTCGTGCGAAGCCCGGACAGCCTGGAAAAATTCAGGTTAAGGCGAGCGCCGAAGGTCTAAAGCTGGGAACGGCCGTGATCAAAACGAGGACAAATAGGGATTGAACAGGTTCATGGCAAAAAAGTTCCGATTTGGCTCCAGGCTCATCGTGCGGGCCGGCTTGGCCTCGAGCCTTTGCTGCGACCCACTAGCGGCGGCAGGGGCGGCGGATCACTGGGTGGGGACCTGGGGATGTGGCCCGCAATTGACCGAGCCATCAAATCTGCCGCCCGCCCCACTGGCTAATAGCACACTGCGACAATTTGTTCATGTGACGCTGGGAGGAAACCGTTTGCGCGCGCGCTTCTCCAACGCCTATGGTACAAATTCCGTCACCCTGAACTCCGTCCATGTGGCTTTGGCGGCCGGAGGGGGTAGCGCCGCTGGAGGCACCATCGCCACGGCAACAGACAAAGCGCTGACCTTCCACGGCTCGCCTTCCCTAACTATATCCGCAGGAGAGGCGATCCTCTCCGACCCATTTGATTACGATTTGCCCCCGTTGACCAACCTCGCTGTGACCATTTTTTTTGGGGATGTCTCCGCTACTACCATTACCGGTCATCCCGGTTCGCGCACTACTTCGTGCATCCAGTCCGGGAACGTCGTCTCGGCGGAGAGCCTCCCTGCCGCTGCCAAAACCGCCCATTGGTATATCATTACCGGCATTGATGTCCTGGCGGACCAATCCGCTCAGGCTATCGTGATTCTGGGCGACTCGATCACCGATGGCCGCGGTTCAACAACCGATGCCAACAACCGGTGGCCAGATATTCTTGCGCAACGTCTCAGCACCAATACGCGTACGGCCGCAATCGGAGTGCTGAACATGGGAATCGGCGGCAATGGCGTGTTCGCTGGCCTCGGTCCTTCAGCGCAGGCGCGTTTCAATTCCGATGTGCTCAACCAGAGCGGAGCGCGCTGGCTGATTGTTTTCGAGGGCGTCAATGACATCGGCCGGAGTACCACCGCGCAGAGTCTGACCAACGCTTACACACAATTTGTCGACAAGGCCCATGCGGCCAACTTGCGCGCCTACGGCGCCACCATCACGCCCTTTGCTGGAAATGGATATTACACGCCGGCCCATGAAGCAGTCCGCCAGGCCGTAAACACCTGGATTCGAACCAGTGGCAAATTTGACGCCGTAATCGACTTTGACGCCGCCGTTCGAGATCCGGCGACGCCCACCGCGTTATTGCACGCTTACGACACCGGCGATGGTCTACATCTCAACCCCGCCGGCTACCAGGCTATGGCTAATTCAATTGATCTCGCGCTATTCGCAAAGTAAACCCCCAGCACTATGACAAAATTCCTCAGCTCCCTGCTCGGTGCTACCGCCGCGATCTCCAGCATGGCCGCCGATCCTGTCCTGACCGTCGATGCGGGCCACCCCTCAGGTAAAGTGCTATGCTGTATGGATTGATGACCGAGGAAATCAATCACTCCTACGACGGCGGACTTTACGCTGAGTTGATTCGCAACCGCGCTTTCCTGGATAACGGCATGGAGCCCGCTCATTGGTCCGTGGTGAACCAACCCGGTGCTGAAGCAACCATCGCCCTTGATTCGACAAATGCTTTCAACCAGGAGCTCACTGCGAGCCTGCGGTTGACGGTGACCAAAGCCGCTCCCCATCAGTCGGCCGGGGTCGCCAACAGCGGCTATTGGGGCATTCCGGTCCAGCCCGGCACGCGCTATCGTGCTTCGCTCATTGCCAGGGCTGACCCCGGTCTTTCCGGGCCAGTTACAGTTTCGATCGTCAGCGACGACGGCCAAACAGTTTATGCAGCGGAAAAGTTGTCTGGCCTCTCGACTGACTGGAAACGCTTCGACGTGACGCTTAAGACAGGAAAAGTGACTCCCACCACCAAGGCGCGCTTTCAACTCGGCCTGGACCGCCCCGGCACTCTGTGGCTCAGCTTCGTTTCGCTTTTTCCGCCAACCTGGAACAACCGTCCAAACGGTTTGCGCAAAGACCTGATGCAAATGTTGGTCGACCTGAAGCCCAGGTTTCTGCGCTTCCCCGGCGGTAATTATCTGGAAGGCGATACCATCGAGACTCGGTTCGATTGGAAAAAAACCCTCGGTTCGGTCACCCAGCGCCACGGCCATCCCTGCCCCTGGGGCTATCGCTCATCGGATGGACTCGGTCTTCTGGAATTTCTCGAGTGGTGCGAAGACATGAAAGCGGAGCCGGTGCTGGCGGTTTACGCGGGTTACTCGCTTAGAGGAATGCATGTCAATCCTGGCCCGGACCTGCAGCCGTTCGTCGAGGAAGCACTCGAGGAAATCGAGTACGTGACCGGCGCTGCTAACACACGTTGGGGAGCTCAGCGGGCGCGAGACGGCCATCCCGCCCCGTTCAAGCTTACCTACGTTGAAATCGGCAACGAAGATTGGTTCGACCGATCCCTTAGCTACGACAATCGTTTCGCCCAGTTTTACGACGCTATCAAGGCTCGCTATCCGCGTCTCAAACTCATTTCCACCATTGCCAATGAGCAGCCCGAGAATCTGCGGGTCAAAAGCCGCAAACCCGACATGATTGACGAGCATTATTACCGCTCGACTGATGAGTTCCTGAAAATGTCGCCGGAGTACGCCCGGAAATATGACCGGAATGGTCCCGAGATTTTTGTCGGAGAATGGGCTGCGCATGAAGACGCCAAAATCAAACCATGGGACAGGGCCGCCAGGCAACAACCGCCAACTCCATCAATGAAAGCAGCCCTGGGCGACGGTGCCTTTATGGCGGCGATGGAGCGAAACGCCGACCTGATCCGGATGCAGTGCTACGCACCGCTGTTAGTCAACGTGAACCCCGGCGGACGTCAGTGGCGACCAGACCTGATTGGCTACGACGCTCTCTCTTCGTATGGGTCCCCAAGTTACTACGCCCAGCAAATGTTCAGCAGCAATCTCGGCGATGAAATTCTGCCGATTACCACCGAGGAAATCTCCGTACAGGCCTGTGCCACGCGAGACACCAAATCCGGAACGATTTTCCTTAAGGCGGTCAATCCAACCGCGAACTCTGAAGCGGTAAGAATCGTCATCCAAGGGGTTAAGCGAATCGACAACAAAGGCAGCGTAATTACCCTGGCCGGAAACCCCGAGGACTTGAACTCAATTACCGAGCCTCGCAAAATTATCCCGGTCACCGACTCACTTCGCGACGTCAGTTCCACTTTCACCTACACTCTGCCCCCACACAGCATCGTAATATTAAAGCTCAAAGCTCACTAGCACCGATGAATCCCGGAGGGATTCATGACAATAGCCCAATGCTTCAGCGTTGGGTAATCTCGCCCAATAATGCCCGCGTCCCGAAGGGACGCCTGAGACCAACCCATCTCTTCGAGTCGAATCACCTCATGGTTGTGCTCAAACTCATGGCTCGCTAACTTCCTGGGTAATGCCCGGTTTATCGAACAGGCTCAAAGCAATCGGGACCTTGGCTTTTGTCCTTCGTCTTTGTGCCGGGCTGGCGCAGATAAGTTCGTCACAGACCTCTAACTCAGCTGAAACCTCGCAGCAGCCTGCAATTACCATCACAAACCTGGCGCTGGTTTGTCGCGCGCTCAATACGGCAGACCGTATCCGCTGCGATCTCCGACTGGAAGTAGCCGTGTGTTCCGCAAGCAGGCCAGAACTGGGCGTGATCATCGCGCAGGACGCCACGGGAGTTGAATTGCTGGAATTGGGTCCTCGCCTCGAAAAACTGCATCCGGGTGAAAGAATCAGAATTCAAGGAACCAACCTGTTGCTGCGACGTCGCGATCTCGGCACACAGATTTCCGCAGCTCCCCTCGTTGACAATGACGGCCTGCATTCGCCAAAGACGGCTCAGGGCGAAGTGCTCCTTAAAGTGGGACGTATTCCTTTGGAATTGGATTGGTTCAATGGTTTTCATTACTTCTCGCTTGAAGTCTTATACCAACCGCCGAACGGCCCGGCTCAAAGCATTCCTGATTCAGCACTTTGGCACCTTGCCCCCGCGCAACAGCCCGGTAACACCAACTTTGTCCCGGGCCTGGAAGTGGAATCCTACCAGGGCAACTGGCCGCAAATCCCCGATTTCAGCCTGCTGAGTCCTGTCAGTATTGGAAGTGTTTCGAATTTTGATCTGGGATTTCGAACCCAGGACGAAATGGTCGGGTTGCGTTTTAGAGGATTTCTCCAAGCGCCTGCTGACGGCCGGTACGTGTTTCAAGTCACATCCGATGACGGCAGCATGCTGTTTATCGGCCCAACAGACCTGACGGTCCAAAGTTTAGGCGGGGGTAATGCACCCGCGGCGCGAGCGGCGTTGATTGCTCAGTCGATGGACAGTCTTGAAGAGCGCCGATGGATGTCGCTCAGGGGGCGAGTTAGTTTCATTTCCAAGCACGAATCGTCCTTGGATCTGGAACTGCGCTCCGGAGCGGACACGGTATCGGTAACAGTCGCCGATGCGGCCGGATTGGATCCGGGATCATTGCTGAACGCATCGGTGCGGGTCAGCGGTATGGGGCGAGCCGCCCTCTCAGCCGGCCAACGCGTCATCCTGGATCGGCTTTATGTGGCTAGCGGCGCGGATTTAAAGCGCGTCGAGCCTGAAACGGATTTGGCGAATCAGGCGGCAAGGCTGAGGGATATCGTTCAGGTGCAAGCGATGCAAATCACGGATGCACAACGCGAATCGCCGGTGCGTGTGCGTGGCGTAGTCACAGCTGCCAACCGCAGCGATCGATGGGCAGCCCTCCAGGACGACACCCGAGGGATCTTTGTGGATCTTCACGCCTTTTCCAATTCGTTCCCTGCGCGAGCCGATCTATATGAGGTGATTGGTCACACGGCCCCCGGCAACTTTGCTCCGATTGTCGTGGCGCAAGAACTGACGCGCCTCGGACGTGGCCGGATGCCAGAACCGGCGCGGCCTTCCTGGAACAGCTTGGCCAACGGCAGCATGGATGTGCAGTGGGTCGAATTTCAAGGCCTGGTGTCCGACGTTCATAGCAACATCCTGGATCTGTTATTGCCCGATGGTCCGCTCCAGGCGCGACTGGAGAATCATTTCGAACCGGAGTTGCGACAGTACCAGAATGCGGTGGTTCGCATCCGAGGCACTTTGTTTGCCATGTGGAACACGGACACACGCGAAGTGCAATTTGGCACCGTGCTCATGCGCAACGCCACGGTAAGCGTGGACCGGCCGGCGGTATTGGACCCCTTTCAGGCCCCTGCCAAAACCGCTCGTGAGTTGTTGCTGTTCGATGCTCGAGCTACGGCTTTCCGGCCGGTCAAGGTACGAGCCCAGGTTCTTTATGCTGATGCCCAGTGCGTGTTCGCTGTCGATCACGGGATGGGATTGCGCGTCCTGACGCCTGATGGCGCAGAGCTGCGCCCCGGTGATTTGATCGAAGCCGTCGGACATCCTGAAATCAGCGGGCCCTCCCCGCTGCTACGGCAAGGAATTGTACGCAAGACCGGCGCTGCGCCGTTGCCCAAACCCGTGGTCCTGAGCGGATCGGAATTGGAGCAAAACGGTTCGGATTCCACGCTGGTTCGGGTCGAAGCAAACTTGCTCGCCATACACACTGAGCAAAATTCACGCGTGTTGGAGCTTGAGTCCAACAACCAGTTATTCGACGCCAGGATAAAACCTGGCCTGGCAACAGCACTGCTCCTGCGGCTCGGAAGCAGACTCCAGCTCACAGGAGTTCTTTCCAAATCCGGTCACCAATCCCACACCACGAGCCAGACCGGATCGTTTGAATTGCTGATAGATTCCCCCGCAGACATCCTGGTGCTCTCGCAACCGTCCTGGTGGACGCTGGGTCGGCTTGGGGCGTTGGTTGGATTTTTGCTCGTGATTTTGGCGCTGGCGGCTGCCTGGATTAATCAATTGCGCCGTCAAGTCGAACAGCGCACCGCACAACTCCAACGCGAAATACGCGAGCGCGAACGCGCAGAACGCCACCAGGCAATCGAGACCGAGCGCTCTCGCATTGCTCGTGACCTTCACGATGACTTGGGCTCGAGCCTGACTGAAATAGGCGTGCTGGCTAGCACCGGCCAGCGAGCAAACGGTGCCGGCGGCTCTTCTGAGCTTTTCGACGCTATTGCCGGCAAGGCACGTGGCTCGATTGCCGCTCTGGACGTCATTGTTTGGGCGGTGGATCCGGAAGACAATTCCCTTCAATCCCTGGCCGATTACCTGAGCGGGTTCGCCGGCGAATACCTGGCCCATTCCAACGTGGTTTGCCGTTTCAAGATTCCGGTGACACTGCCCCCTGTGATCTTCGAAGGACGGGTTCGGCATGACCTGTTCCTGGCCGTCAAAGAGACTCTCAACAATGTGGTGCGCCATGCCCAGGCCGGCGAAGTTGAATTTCGCATCGCGGCCAGCGAGACCGCCATGGAAATTGTCATTGCCGACAATGGCAAAGGCTTTGAGGCAAGTGCCTCGAATCAGGGGAACGGACTGAAGAATCTTCGTGACCGGCTGGCAAAACTCGGCGGCACTTGCGTTGTCGAATCGCGGCCAGGCAATGGGACCACTGTGAGAATGCGCCTGCCGTTGCCGGTGAGAACCTCGAATCCTGCTGGAGTCTCAACAGCGGACCACCAGAAAGACTCGGCATAACCATCAGATCTCGGGGCTTTTGCAAAATCGAAAATCAGAACCGTCTGCTCTCTCTTCCCTACGAATCGGGTGGCGCGACATCAGGTGCTCTCTTTGCACATACGACATTTGGCTGATTTACTCCAGACCCACTCAGAACCAAAATAGATAACTGTCGCAGCTTCGCTTCTGCCCGGCGCAGGTGTGAAGGAGTGACACACAGGCACGATTGCCGCAAATACTGAGTTGATGACAAAAGTCGCGATTGTTGAAGATAACACGACGTTTCGCCAGTACCTGGCGCAATTGATCGATCGCACCCCGGAGCACCACTGTGTTTGCGCTTGCCCCAACGCGGAAACAGCCTTGACCGAAATCCCGCGCCATCAGCCCGATGTGGTGCTGATGGATATCCATTTGCCCGGTGAGTCCGGAATAGCCTGCACCGCCCGCTTGCGGGAGATAACGCCAAATGTTCAGGTCATCATGCTCACGGTATACAAAGACATAAAAATGATCTTCGATGCGCTCAAAGCGGGCGCGTGCGGTTATGTCCTAAAGCGATCCAATGAAACTGAAGTGCTGCACGCCATCGCAGAGGTGCGAGCCGGTGGTGCCCCAATGACGAGCGAGATTGCGCGCATGGTAGTACGTTCGTTTTTGGTGCCTCCCACCGCCTCCAATTCGGAAACTGACACACTTTCGGCACGTGAGATGGAAATCCTGGCGCTCTTGGCCGAGGGGCTTTCCAACAAGGAAATCGGTAACCGATTGCACATCAGTTTCGCCACCGTCCGAACGCATCTCATGCATATCTACGAAAAGCTTCACGTCCGCTGCCGTACCGAAGCCGCCGCCAAATACCTCCGGTCCAATCCCGCCGGCGGGCCGCTTCGTTCAGTGCAGCGTAAAGAATGAGGGATATTTTATGCCTGACCGGAAAGACAGAGCAAGCTGCGGGCAGGAAATCGTGATGAAGGTCAAAATCCGCACGCGGAGACCTTCGAGCTGGCGTTCAGGCACTGCCCGTCCGGAGAGCGGACTTTCTAGTACGCAGCGACGTGCGAATTTCTCCTGGCATCCAGAATACTAGTGCACCGGCTTGAACATCGGACATCGCTGCGGACTCGAAAGTCCGCTCTCCGATGCACTTTCGCACCAACTCTCAAGTACGCCTTATGAACTTTGCGCTTTATTCCTGCAAGTACGTTCAATAATTCTTGCCAATGCGCTGCGCTCTTCGATTGCTCCTATTCGCTGTGATTCTTCCCCCGATCGATGCTCTGTGTGAGACCGCACAGGAAGCGTTAGTCCGGGCTGAAGCAGCAGTGAAAGCTGCGATGCCGTTGGCACAAACGGATCCCGCTCGACCTATTTTTCACGTGATGGCTCCGGCACAATGGATGAACGATCCGAACGGACCGATCTTTTACAAGGGTTTCTATCATCTCTTCTATCAACTCCACCCGTACAGCGACAAAGACGGCACCAAATACTGGGGACATGTGCGTAGCCGTGACCTGGTTAAGTGGGAGCCTTTGCCGATTGCGCTGGCCCCTTCCAATGACAAAGGTGAAGAGGCCATCTGGTCGGGCTCTTGCACACTGAATGGTCTGGGACAGCCCATGATTTTCTACACCAGCATCTCCCAGGGCAAATCGGCTTTTGACCACGCTGAGCAGTGGGCTGCCATCGGGGATGACGACTTGCTCCATTGGCAAAAATCGACGGCTAACCCGGTTCTGTCCGAAGCCCTGCATGGGGAAAAGAAAATCTATGATTGGCGTGACCCCTTTGTCTTTCACGAGGGCGACAAAACTTTCCTGGTGACGGGAGGGCACTTGGAGAAAAAGGGGGACGCCTCGGTCAACATCTATGAAGCCGAAAACCCGGAGCTGACAAAATGGAAATATCGCGGCGTGATGTTCGAGATTCCAGAGGCCCCGACGGCGGAGTGTCCGAATTTCTTCAAGCTGGGCGACCAATGGGTGTTGTTCGTTTCGCCTTATGGCAAGGTGCAATATTTTATTGGCGATTTTGACACTAATACATGCCGGTTCACTGCTCGCACAAAGGGCCTGGCGGACCACGGGCCAAATTTCTACGCGCCCAACACGATGTTGTTGGAGAACGGCGACCGCATCGTCTGGGGTTGGGTAACTGGTTTTCCCAGCGGCCACGGCTGGAACGGTTGTTTGACCGTGCCGCGACGACTGAGCGTGAGCCGCGACGGTGTGCTGCGACAGGTCCCAGCCCCGGGATTGGTCAAGCTTCGCGGCGATCCTTCTGAGCGGCACAACCTTCATTTGGAGAGCCGTGAGGAAGCGCTGCCGTTGCCGCGGACTAATGCGCTGGAGATTCTGGCAGACATCGACCTTGGCAGCGCAAAATCCATTACTCTTGAATTCAGGCCCGAGGCCAAGGCCCGAAAGCATATCATCATTGGCTTCGATGGCGTAAAGGTTACGGTCGACGGCGTGAGCGCACCGTTGACAGCATCAACAGACCGCGTGCCAAAAGTTCAACTCAGGATTTTTGCAGATCATTCCGTGCTGGAGGTTTTGGCCAATGAAACGATCTGGGTTACCAAGACGATTTCTCTTCTCGATCCCAATTCGACGCTGATCCTTCGCTCCGATGGCGGAGCTGCGACTCTCACATCGCTGCAAGCCTGGCCTATGAAAACAATCTGGTAGGCCTTTTCGATTGTGTTAGGCCAGAAATGGCCTAAATTTGGTCCATGAAGGTTCTTAAGCCAAGTGAACTCAAGGCGAGGACTGGAGCGATTCTCGATAAGGCAAAGCGGTCGCCAGTCTATGTGGAACGCAACGGCACACTGCTTGTCATTACTAAAGCCAAGCTGGTGACCGCTAACGAGGATGCAGTGCACTCTCCCTGGGAACTAAGGGCGCAGGTGATCGAATCATTTTATGATCCAACCAAGGCCTGGTGAGGTCTGGTGGATTGACTTGGGGATGCGGTCGAAATTTCGGCCAATGATGGTGGTGTTCCGACAAGATCCCGATGCCGAAAGAGCCCTGAGCGTTTGCGTACCCTGCACCACAACGATCAAAGGCGGTCAATACGAAGTGCCACTTCCCCGAGTCAAATGGCTGCCCGGCTCAGATGAAGGCGTGGCGAATGTGCTTGGAATCGAAGCCGTCGAACACCATCGTTTCAAGCGACGCGCCGGTCGTTACGAGCCTTCGGTGATTGAGACAGTTCGAAAACGCATCGGCTGGATGCTCGAGATTTAACCATGACCTTCCGCGGGCTATCCTTAGCCTTAAGTCCGCTAAAAGTCGGTGCGACGGCTTACTGTTCCCTTGAATCAACGGGGTTCGAAAAGAGAGCGAACAAAGCCTGCGAGGGCTTGGAGATCGGATTGTGAGAGCTGGTTTTTCCAGGATGGCATCGCGGTTCCGGGAATCCCTTCACTCACAACCTGCAGGACGTAATCAAAATCAGGCTGTTTCAGTTTGAAACTTGCAGGTTCAGGCAAGAGAGTCGTCGCGGTTGGACCCTTTCCATCACCACGTTCGCCGTGGCACTGGGCACAGTTTTTCTGGAACACCTGATTGCCGTGAGTCAGTGCTTCTTTTGATGGTTGATCAGGTTGGACAGCCGTGTGGAGCGTCAGCACGTAAGCTGACAACGCCTCCAGGTCCGGGTGCGCAAGTCCGCGCCAGGAAGGCATAGCAGTTCCCCGTTTGCCGTTCCAAAGAACCTGGCTGAGGAAGCTCATAGAGAACCGGGTTGACGCGAGGTTCTTCGGCTTCCGCAAGAGCACCTGTGCAACAACCCCATCACCGCGCCCGGTTGTGCCATGGCAACCGGCGCAGTTTTGTTTAAACAGCTCGTCTCCACGCTCGACTTGCCTGAGGCGCCCTTGGTCCTGGGCGGCCAGGCTGAGCGATGGGCCGGTCTCAGGACGTGAGCTCGGCCTGGCGGCTGAGGTGAAATCAGAATCTTCATCGCCGGCGGTGGCTGGCGCAGAATTCGGTCCGTGGGTTGCCACCAGATATTGAACAATTGAGGCCCTCTGGGCCGGATCCATTTGAGCGCCGTAGACTTTTACCATCTTGTCGACAGTCTCCTCCCACTGGCGCTGCGGAAATAACGGTTGCATCGTGACGTATCGTGGAGAATGGCAACTCACGCACACGACAAGGTATTCATCGCAGCCAGGGGCAATCGGAAGGTCCGGTTCGAAATGCGGCATGGTAAATGGAGCGGACGTTGTTTGTGGCCTGGACTTCCGGTGTGGCCGCCCTGACGTCACTAAACAAAGTACCACAAGCGGCGAGGAAACAGAGGCTAGCTACCAGCGGGACTGCGAAGGCCCAGGTGGCGCGGAAATAGTCCTGACGGCAGCAGCCTGGGGGCGTGGGGAGGTCACGGGTTTTTCTTTGATGGTCGCGCGGGCGGGCGGGCTGCGGGCCGCGACGTCCCGCGCTCCGTCCATGTCGAGCTTGCATCACAGGACCTTGACCTCGGTTTGCTCGATCACGTTGCGCATGTAACCTGCCCGATTCCATAGGGTCGTGGTTTGTTGTTCTCCCCCACGGTTGAACGCACGCACCTTGAGTTGGTGTTTGCCGGGGGAGGGTGGCTTCCAGTCGAATCGCCAGCGGCGCCAGGAGAATTTTCCCAGGTCTTGATCCAGTCGCGCACCCTTCCAGCTGCCGCCGTTATCGGTCGAGACCTCTATGCGTTGAATGCCTGTCCCACTGTCGAAGGCGATTCCCTCGATTTCGAACGGGGCCCGGGAGGATATTTGTTCGCCAGGTTCGGGGCGGACAAACAGGGACCGCAAGCTCAGACGATTGATGGGGGTCGTTTCCGGGGCCAGGTGGTCAGGGGATTCATTACCGTTCGGGGACGTGGGAATCCGGTACGCCTTGTCCATCCAGAAGCCGTGGTACTTTTCCGGGAGCACTTGAATGTGGTTCAAGGCCTTCACCCAATAAGTGGCATACCAACCCGGAACGACCAGCCGCAGAGGAAACCCGTTGAGCATGGGCAGGTCTGTGCCATTCATCTGGTAGGCCACCATGACCTCGCTATCTCTGGCATGCTCGATTTCAAGGGCTTTTACAAAATTCGGCGTGCCGGACATGGCAGCACGATCCAAACCGCTGAAAGCGACCTCAACTGCACCGGCCTTTGTTTTTGTTCGGTCCAGCAAATCGCGCAGGCGGACGCCGGTCCAACGCGCGTTGCCCATCGCACCATTCTTCCACTGCCCTCCTGCTACTCGAGGCTCAAAGAAGCTGCGCGAATTTCCCGAACACTGATTCACCGCAACGAGCGAGACCCTCTCAAATTGGCTGCCTAGCTCGGCCAGGGAAAGGGATAATGGCTTTTCGACATGACCGTCGATTTCCAGGCGAAACCTATCCGCATCAACCGAGGTCGGAATTCCTTCCAAATGCCATCGAACATAAAATGCCTCGTTAGGGGTTAGATCCTGGCGGAAATACTTCAGCGGAGTCTCCAACTGCGGTGGGCGATCGGTCCGCAGTATTAGATCGGTTTTTTCCGGAAAGCGAACGAGCTGTTCCGAGCGATGGGTGCTTTCCGCGAGAACTAAAGTCAGATGAGGGGCCAGTACAGTACCCGCACCTGCGAGGCCAAGGCAGTGCAGGAAACCTCGGCGACTAGTGCTGAGTGATTGAACCGTCTCGGGTTTCATCGATAAAGTGTGAAGCCCAACTAGGCGTTAGTGCAAGAGGATACGTTTGCTCGCTCGTTTCCACTGAGTTCCCCTCTGAATCTCCGTGCGATACCTGCCGACGATGCAAAATATCCAGTTAAGCAGGAAGCGAGACCGACTTCGGCGCTGTCTTAGATCGCGTCTGACTGCCACGATATCGAATGGCCAGCGAGCCTATTCGTGACCGCGATCACTGCCGCCGCGATCGGGCTCGGTCTTCGTCAGGATGGAGGGTTGAAAAGCCGATAAATGCTCCTGGGCAAACTCCACTGGAATTTTCAGAGCCAGTTGATGGCGAGGAGTCCCTGGGTATTTGGCCACGAGATCATGATCGCGCTCCCGGGCATGCATCCTCAACAACTTAAGGATGCGCCGTTCTTTCCTGGAGATGACCCAGCAGCATTTCTCGCCAATGGACTTCATAACATTCGCGGGCTTGCATTCCTGCAGCTGGGTGCAACTCGTCGGCTTTTGTATTTGGTTCTTGTGAAAGCCAGCGACCAGCGTTCTCGTTTGTTCAACAAGAAACCACGCGTGGATTGCTAACGCCTTTCCGGACGATTACAGCTTTGAAAGATGCGTTCGGACGCGTATCGAATCCGTCTCTGGAGAAAAAAGGCCCCCTGGTACAGAAGTTCCAGAAAATGAAGCACCTTCAACCGAAAAACCGAACACAGCGTTTTGCGCGCTGCCTTACTAAGCCAAGGTAGAGGGAGCGTCTTTGCCGTAAGTTATCAAGGAGTGATAAGGTAACTCTTGGTCCAAGGTGGCGGTGAGGGTCTTGAACTCGTACCCAGCATGCTCTCCCAGTCCGCGTCGGATAAACGATTGACGCCGAGCACCTCGAACTCGTAGTGGCTGAGCACTGGACCCGCGCAAATCATTCGATCCAATCCATTGTCTACCGCGATGATCAGAAGGTTCATGTTCCCGACAGCTTCATGAATGACCGCACCGGGGTCGTTATGGATAGGAGAGGGTAAATCTGTGTGAACGTCTGCGACCTGCCGGTCAGGGTGAGCGCAGCTGGGTAATTGCCTTGCCCGATACCCTCCAAGTCCGTTCGCGTAGAAAAGCTGAGGATACCACCCGTTCCATTGTTCGATACCCGTATAACCGATAGTGTTTTCCATGATATTCAAAAATTG
>Ga0306920_100003703_pt1 | contig 19468 bp, 16 predicted proteins | sample flu12Cox44000170_FD_204666 | JGI IMG/M metagenome (GOLD analysis project Ga0306920, IMG submission 204666) | Lab enrichment of tropical soil microbial communities from Luquillo Experimental Forest, Puerto Rico - flux4day.12C.oxic.44.000.170 (v2)... | ecosystem: Environmental > Terrestrial >... | reverse complement strand
CACACACCCAAGGTAGGAGCCGGATGCTCGAATTGGGCTCGTCCGGATCCGTGCGGGGGGTGTCCAGCAATGGGCATCCCTACCGCGATCCTGGCCCCATTCCGGCCATTCACTGGGGCGACCAGGACCCGTTCCATGCGGTGCCGCAGGGTTTCCAATAGGCTAGATGGCAACGCCAACGGCTGAGAATGCGAAAGACCTCAAAACGCTCGGGGCGCTTGATCGCTCACGCGGCGATGCTCCACAGGGAAGCCGTCGCGCGGATCCGGCCAACCTCGGCGCAAACCCCTGCGCCAATGGGACTTTCCTAGTGGCGCGCCCATGGCTCTACTGGAATGGACCGACCTGACTGTCACTGCCATAGTCTCGGAAACAGACCGGGAACTTACGCCCCTTCTTTACCGGAAACTTGCGCCAATATTCCTAACGTAAGTCACTGTCTCTGTGTGTGAACTACTTCACCTACGGTAGAGATCGCTTCCACTAAATTCACACGCGACAATCACGACACGCATTTCGGAGACGATCTGGATTGCTCTCCGAGTGCTTCGATTCACGGGGAAGTCGCTATGACGCTGCAGAATTTCGTCGCAGGGCTGGCCATGACCGTTTTGATCGCCGGTGCAGCAGCACAAAGTGCGCAATCCGCCGGCTTAGGGGCGCCGCCGGGCCAAATCGTGCAGCCTCCCCCGCCACCGCCCTGTCCACCAGTTCCAGGGACTGCTGGTATCGCGAGCATCTCGGATGGAACCGCCGTCACTGCCGAAGACATCCAACAGTTTAACGTCTGGTGGATGAGTCCGGACACATGCGCCGGCGCACTGGCTTTGACGCAGAGCGGCTTCTCTAAACGGCATCCTGACTGGGACACCGCTGCACGCATGACGGCCATGACGCGCATGTATGAACTCACTCAGGACCTACGGTATCTCTACCATCTGCGCCAGTTAATCGAGGTGATACTGTTCTATCGGGATGACCATTACCCCGGTAACTCTGACCCCACGTGCAAGCGGTGTGAGCCCACTCCGGTTGACGACTTCCGTGGAGGGATTGTCGCTGGTTGGGGTCATGTCCAATTTGGAAACCTCAGCGGCATCGACGAGGACACCACGCCGGCGCTCACCTACCCTATCGCTACCTTCGCCCGGATCGTTGCAGAGGATCCGTCTTTGCAAGCCGAATATGGTTCCGACGCTATCCGGTACGCGAACGCAGCGATGGAGACGATGTGGTCGCTCATGCCACAGATGAACATTCAAAGTGTGGGCTCACACTTTGAGGCCTACCTTGTTCGTCCTGACAGCTATCGGACGAAACTCACTCAGAGCGTGTGCCAGGGTAACGATGAGTGCGACAATGACCACGATTTTGCCGGCGCGCCCCTGGACTACAACGGCAATGCAGCGTTCATGATGACACTCATTGAGTTGTGGCGCGCACTGGATAGTCCGTTTTACCGGTCGACTGTATTTCAGACAGCCCAGGTGGAATACACACGGACGCTGATTCCGCTGCTCGTATCGCGCTTTCAACGCTTCTTCGCAGGTCATCTACAAACGCGGACGGACGACCCGAACGGGGTCCCACGCTTCTACTGGAACTACAACGACGGCATCCCGCACAGCATCAACCCCGAGGGCACGCCTCATGGTTCACTCGATATGCAGTACATTGATGAGCTGCGCCGTAATCTCGACCGGCTCAACGCGGTGCTGGTCCCACTCGGCGAGCCAATCGCGCTGGACGCCTCCTACTTGTGGCAATTCGCAAACACGTTCCTTTGGAAGATCGCTGGAGGAGCGTGGGAATTTGGTCTGAGCGTTTTTGCCAAAGACGTCACCGGTAAGAATCCGGATCCCAAATACAACAAAGAGTGTGCCGGCTGGGTCAATCTCGCAGTCGCTGACGGAGATGTATACTCCATTTGCCACGAAGCGTCGCTGCGGGTCGTCAATGGCGGCCAACCCTACCTAACCATCGGGGCCCATTCGGCGCTGCTAATGAACAAGCAGTTCTCCTCGCCGGTTAGCGAGCCACCTCCCCACGACCCTCACTGTGGCAAGTTTGCATGCTGACAGAATAGCCTTGCGTAAGTCGCAATGCTTCTGACGGGTTTATGAATAATCCGCCAGAAGACTAACGTCTGACTCTCGTGGAGAGTGGTGCACCGGGCGTCAACGCCGGGGCCCCGGGCTGACGACGACATGGTACTGCCTGCTTCTGTCGGACACCGGATCGACTGTTACGAATGATCGGAATCGGCGCAAACTGTACGTTCCGGCGACCAGCGTGAACCGCGAGGGGGGGTGGAAACCGCGGTGCGGAGGCTTTATCGGATCAACACTCCGCCGTTTCGATTTCAACCGGATTTCGCGGCGCCGCTCACGGAGATCGTTGGAATTCACGCCTGGCAAGAGCGCCCCGCGCCTCTCCGGATTACCTGACTCCCAGGAGGCCTCCCGACAAGTTGTGCAAGGCGGTGCGCACCACTTGACCGGCCGCGGCGGGCCGGCTGGAGGCTCTACGCCGGCGGCGGCAGCCGCCAGGACGCACGCGCCAGCAGCTTCCAGCCGCCGTCCTGTTTCTGCCAGACCTGCATGACGCCGATTTTGGTATTGGTGACCTTGCCGTCGAGCTCACTTTCCGAGACCCAAAGGTGTCGCACGATGGCGTTGTTTCCGACGACCTGCACGGTGAGCTCGGGCCATTCGAGTGATTTGACGGTGCCCTTTCGCGACATCACCCCGGCGATGAATTCTGTCTTGTCCTGGAGCCGAGCGTCCGAGTGGCTGTAGCTCAGCTGCTCGGCGATCAGCGCCTGGATCTTGGCTTTGTCCTGTTTGAGCCAGGCCATCCGCAATTCCTCGACGGCATTTCGTACCGCCGCCTCATCAGCCGATTGGGCGTATGCGGATGGGATCAAAGCCGGCGCGCCGATCGCGAGGGCGCCTGCGACGGCGAGGTGACGGCGCGATAATTTCATGACTTCCTCCCTTTGTGTGCGACGTGGTGCCGACATTCTCCGGATTCTCCGTCTGTGCAATTTTCCGTGTCAGAGAGGCGCGCCGCAACGAAATTCGATCGCAACCGCCCGTTGACAGCCGACACGGCGATACGCTCGGCCTCGCAGGGCCCGATTCGCCATCAAGACGCACCTCTCCCGTCGCCCCGGCTTGGTTCACCGTGGGTTCGGTACCGCGGATCTGACCGAGGCAAAAGGCGTTGCTCGACATGCTGGCCAGCGGCCCGGGCGTGTCAGCCTCAGCTCTGATTGCGCGGCAGGTCGGCCTGCTGCACGACGCAGAAGAGGACACCCCCCGGGTCCTCAAGCACAATGAAGTCGTCTCGAGCACGATGCCTCCAGGGATATCGCCGCGCTCCCAAAGCGACCAATCGCTCAACTTCGGCTTTCTGGTCGGCGGTGTAGAGGTCGAGATGAAGCCAACTCCGGCTGCGTGGACGCCTATCGCGACCCTGGAATGACAGATTGGGACCTTTGTTCTCTGGGTCGCGGAGAACCACCCAGCCGTCTTTCGCCGGCTCGCGCGGCACGTAGTGAAGCGCCGCCTGCCAAAAGGCGACCGTACGGTCGAAGTCATGGCAATGAAAGACGATGGACCCGATCTTCATTCACCGCTCCGCTAGAAGCATGCACCGGTTGGATCATACTGCACAGCGTAAGCGCGCTAACCGCGCACGGCATTGGTGTCGTCCTGAGCGGCTGCTTCGGCGCATTACGATTTTCAACCAAATCGAGCCGTCTACGTTGCGCGGCCGATCGCGACGTGCGCTCTCCGGCGCGCACTGCCGTGGCGTCGAGAGAGTCGGGTCAGCCGCCGGACGCGGCCTCGGCCGGAACTGCGCTCTCGGCCAGCCCATGAACCGGTTCCTCCGAGATGTCGCGGTTGGTGTAATCCGGCAGCGGCATCGTCGCAGCGATGCTGATAACACAGCTCAACAGGACATACCACGCAACCGCATATCCCGATCCGGTCCAGGCGAGGAGCGCGGTCGCGATAATCGGCGCGGGACCGCCGGCGATGATCGAGGCCAGGTGGAAACCGAGCGAGGAGCCGCTATAGCGCAACCGCGCCGGGAAGCACTCGGCGATCAGCGCCGCCTGCGGCCCATAGGCCAGGTCGTGCGGGATGAAGGACAGAATGATGGCGACGAAGATCACGGCAGGAATGGCCGTGTTCAACATCGCGAAATAGACAAAGGTGAAAACCCCGATTGCCGAGATGCCAAGGAGGTACATCCGCTTGCGGCCAAAGCGGTCGGAGAGGTGTCCGGCGAGCGGGGTGGTGACCGCCGACAGCGCAGTGGCGCACATCACCGCAGCCAGCAGCAGGTCGCGCGAGCTGTGCAACATCTGCGTGCCATAGGTGAAGACAAAGGCGGCGAAGATGTAAAATGGGCCCTGTTGACCCATCCGGACCAGAGCCGTCAGCGCGACGAGCTTGGGGTGCCGTTTCAGCACCTCGATGACCGGCGCACGCTCGACGCGCTTCTGCTCGACGATGCGGGTGAAGGCCGGCGTCTCGAGAATGCCGAGCCGGATGTACAGCCCGATCCCGACCATGACGATGCTGAGCCAGAACGGCACGCGCCATCCCCAGTCGAGAAACTGGTCGCCGGAGATCCAGCTGAACAGCAGCACCATCACATTGGCGAGGAACAGCCCGGCCGGACCGCCCCATTGTGGCCATGAAGTAATGAAGCCGCGATGGGCATTAGTCCTGGCCCATTCCATCGCGATCAGCGTCGCTCCGCCCCACTCGCCGCCGATGCCCACGCCCTGGATGAAGCGCACGATCGTCAGGATGATGGCACCCCAGATGCCGATCGAGGCGTAACCCGGGACAAACCCGACCGCGAAGGTTGACAGGCCGGTCAACAGCAGGGTCGCGATCAGGGTCACCTTGCGCCCGATGCGGTCGCCGTAATGTCCGAACAGTGCCGCGCCGAGTGGGCGCGAGACAAACCCGACCGCGTAGATGCCGAAGGCCTGCAGGGTTCCGACCAGCGGATCGGATGACGGGAAGTACAATTTCGCGAAGACGAGCGGCGCGACAAGTACATAAAGGAGAAAATCGTAGGCTTCGATGATCGTCCCGACGGTGCCCGCGATGACGGCGCGGCGCAGCTGCACACGGTGTTCCGCGTCGGACGGAGCTGTGGTGGAAGATATTGTCATCTCGATACCCCCCTGTGTCGCGCTCTGCTGACGGGCGATGCCGCCCAGGCACTGTTCAGAAGCTCATGCTATCAGCCATGGAAACGGGCGGACAAGCTGCCCGAGACTGGCGCACCGGCAATTTGGATCTTTGGGGTTCCTACTGGGGGTCCCCCGGCCGGGTCCGGTAAGCTGCTATCAAGCGCCTTCCATCGCCAAGCCACGGCAACCTCGAGGAAGTGATCGAAGTCGCGGGCGGACAATCGGCCGGCTATGCCCCTGAACGGCGATAGGCCTGACACGATCGGGAGGATGCAAGGCGAAAAAGCCGCCGCCTGGACGAGAAGGACGGCCTCACCAGCTCGCGACAATGCAGTCGCCGGCGCGCCGGCCCAACCCGAGCCCGTCGCGGTCCGCCGAGCCGCTAACCGAGGGGGGCTTGGAAGAGCCTCGTCTCGACGGGCTCCTCGTGGTCGTTCTTGCGGATTACGGCAACGCCGTCGTCACCGAGCACCAGCCCGGCGCTTGGCGAGGGGGCCTGCTCGACCGGTGTAAAAAATGGCCGGCTCCGCTCATCGAGCTCCGCCAGGAATTCCTCGGTGCACAGCATCGTGCCCGGCGCGGCATGCGGCTCGATCCGCGCCGCGGCGCGGATCACGATGCCGGCGCTCGGCACCCGAACGCTCTGCCCGTCGCTGTACGTCGTCGCAAACGCGATGGCGCCGACGGCGGCGCCAAAGCGAAAATCCTGCGGCATCTGGAACCGCCGCACCGCCCGCTGCAACGCGCGGGCGGCACTCAGCACGCGATCTGCGGAATCATCGACGAGCACCACCGAGTCACCGGATTCGAATGCCGCGTACTCGACCTCGTTTTTGCATTTGTCGAACTCGCTGCCGAGGTATCGCGCAAAATGCTCGCCGACCACCGGGTCGCCGAGCACCCGCGAAAAGCTGCTGAGATCGCCCTTTGCCGCGCATTTGAAGATCTTGCCCTCGCGCCACCGATTGCCGTGTCCGATGACGTTGCGCGAGTGGAAGGCACGGATGTAGTCGCTCGACGCCTGGGCGATGATGTCGTCGAGCGCGGGGTGGATCAGGTAATGACGCTCAGCGGGCAAACTTACCTTGGACCTGTCGTGTTCGATATCGTGCGGCCGGCGAAAGATCTGGATGTCCTTTTGCTCGCGGTTGCGACGCACGACGCCTAAAAGACCGAGGCGGTATAGAGCGCAGAAAGGGTGCGCGTTCGAAGCGTCGAGCTCCTTTCCCTGCGCCCGTGCGATGTAGGTTTCGGCGATCCGCTTCAGCGTGCTCCTGTCCAATACGTTGCTTGGGATCAGGCCGAACAACAACCGATCAGGAACATCGGTCAGGCCGCGCATCTCGGCGAGATAATGCCAGACGATTTCGCCGGCGGCCTGGTCGACCGCCGCCCTGAGCCGTTCCTGGGTACGCGAGCCTGCCGGAATCTGTGCGATCTTGCCGCCGATCAGCATCAGGTCACGCGGTCGATAGAGGCTGTGCCGAAGCACGAAATCATAAAAGAATTCGCTCTTCTTGGTGATCGGGTTGACGATCATCGCGTTCGGCGCACCGATGAAGCGCGCAATCGGCGTCGCTTCCTTCGGCTGCGCCAGATCATCGCGGTGCATCGCCGCGATGTTTTTATCGAAAATGCGGGTCAGCTCGTCGCCCGAATAATGCAGCTGGACGACCAGACTGCTGATGTTGACCGCATTACGATCATAGTAATCGAGGCTGTTGAAGGCCTCCTTGCGGATCGAAACAAAGATCTTGACGTGCGGATTGACGCCGAGCAGCTCGCGGATCGCGCGGCAGATGCCGAGCTGACCGACGACCCAGATGCGGGAATCTTTGTTGCGATGGAGATAGCTCGCATCCGCGGCATTTGGGTCGCCGCTGTCGACATAGCCCTCGAAGTACTCGTCGATGGTGTCCACAAACACGGCCACCGGCCGCCGGATCTGCCGGTAATACGACATCAGTGTGGTCAGATCGTGAGAACGGCGGGCCTGTTGAAATTCGCGGTCGGAGTTGATCAGCCGCTTCAGCGCATCGAAGGGCGAGACCGGGTAGGACGACAGCAGGAGTTGCCGCATGACGGGCGAGCGGAAATCATCAGGGTCGAACGGGTGGAGTCTCGCGCTGCTCTTGACGACGCTGACCATCAACGCCGCCGACCAGATCTGGCACCAGAACGCATAATCGACAAAGCGCTGCACGTCAGCTTGCGACAGGCTCGGGCTATCGGAAATCGTCGCGTCCACCAATTGATTTTCCGGCAAGCACAACAAATTTTCTGAACTGCGCTGCAGCAAAATCCGCTTGGACTTCAGAAGAAAGGTCTTGCCGTAGCCCTTTGGGGCTACGACGATCCGTTTATTTGTTTCGTTTCTCAGAAAATCGGCGATGGCCGGGGTTTCCAGCAGTATACCCTGGGCCGAGTGGAGAAGCTGCTCGGCATTGTCGAGGTTGCGAGCATCCTCGACCCACGCATCCGGCAAGTTGACCATCGAAGCTGCCTCCGTATTAATCGCCGGACCCCAGACCCGCCTTTAACTAAAGGATACCACAGATCCCGCTGTGAGTACCTCCCGCGGAAGCGCGGTGAGCTTGTTTGGCCCCCTGCACGCGCTTGACGCAGCGGCAGGCGGGTCGTGATACTGCTGATACAGATTGGGGCACAGGAGGAAGGCCATGGCGGTTCGGCTCGTCGTCACGTTCCACGCGGCATCCGGCAAAGGCGCCGAACTCGCGCAGGCGATGAAGGCGCGCTGCGAGGTCTCGCGGCAGGATGCCGGCTGCGAACAGTTCGAGGTGTTCCAGAGCGTCTCCGATCCCGACAAGCTGGTCCTGCTCGAATTGTGGAAAGACCAGCCGGCTCTCGACGCCCACGCCAAGCTGCAGGCGCAGCGCCCGTCTTTGCCGGAGGGGCTGCGGCTCGGCGCCGGCGAGCGCGAAGACTATACGCACAACCGTACCCGCTGACCGGGGAGGTGGCAAAATGCAGGTCTCGTATTTTGAAACCGGCCGCTACTACGCGCCCTCGAACCTGCCGCGACAATGGCCGATGCCGGCCGGCGCCTATGACCGCGAGGCGGGCTCGCGCGCCTTTCGCGGCATGGTCGAGCGCTCGCGGTTTGCCGAGGAGCTGGGATACGACTGGGTCAGCGTCTCCGAGCACCATTATTCGCCGCGCATCCTGACCCCGTCGCTGCCGATCGCCGCGGCCTACATCGCCTCGCATGTGCACGACATCAAGATCGCGCTGTTGGGCCCGATCGTGCCGCAGAGCAACCCGGTTCTGCTCGCCGAGGAAATGGCGATGCTCGACACGATGGCCGAGGGCCGGCTGATCGTGGGCATGCTGCGCGGCACCACCAACGAGATGATGACCTACGACCTCAACCCCGAGGAGTCGCGCGAGCGCACCGACGAGGGCATGGAGCTGATCCTGCGTGCCTGGACGGAGCCGCAACCCTTTGGCTGGCAGGGACGGCATTTCCATTACCGCACCGTGTCGGTGTGGCCCAAGCCGCTGCAGCAGCCGCTGCCGCCGACCTATGCGCTGGGCACCAGCCGCGAGGCCAGCGACTTCGCGGCACGCAACCATATCGGCCTCGGCGTGTCGTTTGGCCCGTTCGATGCGATGGGCAGAGTGACCGGCTACTACAAGCAAGAGTGCGCGCACTATGGTTGGCAGCCGGAACCGGACCAGATCATCTACCGCGCCAACATCCTGATCGCCGAGACCCAGGAGAAGGCGCAGCAGGCGTTGGCAGCCTATCCGCGCGAGGCGGTATTCCGGCTGAAGGACCGGGTCGCCGCCACGCTGTTGGAAGTCGACCAGCGCAACGTCGCCGGCGAGGGACGGCGGCCGGCCAACGTCAACCGGGCGCTGCCGATCAACTTCTGCGGCGGGCCGGATGAGATCGTCGCGCAGTTGAAAGAGGCCCGCGAACAGATCGGCTGCGGCGTCGTCGATCTGTCGTTCCAGACCCCGGGCTCGGAAGATCCCGAGGCGCTGATGGAAGCCCTCGAGCTGTTTGGCAAGAAGGTGCTGCCGCACATCCGCGACATCTGAAAATAAAAGGCCGCGGCAATGGCCGCTGGGTTGCGCGAGGGTTCGACGGCCGGTGTTCGATTTACCTGGCTTTGCGGCGCCTCGGCCAGACGATACGGTACCCTATTCGGCGACTTCGGCCCGTCCGGCGAGGATTTGCATAACGCTGAAGTCCGGATAAAAAAGCGGGGGCGACCGCTATTTGGATCGCCCCTCGCGCCGCAGAGGGATCTTACGGGGACGCTGCTCAGAGCACCCGATGCATTCCTTTGCGGATGTCGCACTTGATGTCGCGGAAGGACGTCTTGCCGTTGCGGAAGGCGTTCCAGACGAAGATCGAGCCCTGGTACACCTGCGGCGGCTTCACCTCGAACTCGCCCTCCTTGAGGCGCTTGAGACAGTCGTCCAGCACAGCCGACGGCGTGTCCTCGTCATAATCGGGGCCGCCGCGCGCCACCTCGCGCCAGAAGGTGCTAGCCCGGATTTCTCACACCGGTTTGGAATTTGAGAGACAGAGGCGGCCGCTGCATGTCGAGAGTGTCGGGATGGCGGATTACAACCTGCGCGGGTCCCGGCGGGCGCAGTCGGGATGCGGGGATTGACGCGGTCGAATATGGCCGCTGGCGCTGTCTGTTTCGTTAGCACGCCGCGGCGCCCATGAGTTGCGCGTGGGCGTGGGCGAAGTCGCGCTGATAGGGGTAGCTCGAAGCCATCGCGAAGGTGATGCGCGCACGCTGGTGCGCACCAGCGCTCCGATCTTCAACAGCCTCAGGCGGATCGTGCCGCAGGTGGCCTTGGCGAATTGGGTCTGCTGCAGCGCCAGTCGGCGCAAGGCGCACAGCAGCACATAGGCGATCGACGCAAACCACAGCCGCAGCTGGTTGGCGCGCATTGTGGCCGCCGAAGTGCGGTCGGCAAAGAGATCGAGCTGACACTCCTTGATGCGGTTTTCCATGTCGCCGCGGGCGCAGTAGATCTCCTCATAGAGCCGCTGCGGCGCGGCGGCCTCGGGGCACAACGAGGTGACGACAAAGCGCGGATTAGCGGCGCCTCTGGTCCACTCGGCCTTGGCGATGACGCGGCGCAGGCGGCTCCAGCTGTCACGCGTCGACCACTGCAATTCCTTGAAGCGGCGCGCCGGCTGGCCGGTGGCTTTGCTGTCCGCTTCGGCCACCGCGAGCTCGGCCGCGATCTCGGCAACCAGCCGCTCGTTCTTGGCCAGGCCAAACAGAAAATCGACACCGTTGAACTCGCACCAACGCATCAGCGCCTCGCGCGCAAACCCCGAATCGGCGCGCAGCACAATGCGCACCTCGGGCCAGCGAGCGCGGACCTGCGCGACAATGCGCGCCACTTCCTCGACCGCACCGGCCGAAGCATCAATGTCGGCGGGCCGCTGTTTGGCCGCCAGCAGATGCGACCCGCAGAAGATGCAGAGCGGCAAATAGCAGTAGCAGTCGTAATAGCCGTGAAAGAAGCGCCCTTCCTGATGGCCGTGCAGTGGATCATCGGTGGCGTCGAGGTCGAGAATGATCTGCGTGGGCGGCTGCCGGTGCGCCTCGAGGAACAGATCGACAAACAATGCTTCGATCTTCGCCCCATCCCAGGCGATCCGGTGGTAGCGCGTCAGCTCGGCCGCGCCGCCCAACTCCAGCCGGTTGAGCGTCGATTTGCCGGCCAGCGGCGCACAATCCCGGCGCCGCGCCGCCAGCTTGCCGGCCAGCACCGCCAACGTCGGGTCGTATCGCAACTGATCGTGATCGATCAGATCTTTGTAGCCCAGCGCAATTCCGAAGATGCGCTGTCCAACAATGGTGCCGACCTCATGCTCGATTAGCTCGGGAGCGCGGCCATCGGTGAAACACGCGGCAAACCGATCAACCAGTCCAATCGCGCGATCCGTCGCTCCCAGCAGCAAGGCCCTCGCATCCGAGTTCATCCGGCCGCCGTCAAACCCCGCCACCACGGCGCGCCGTTCGACGGGTGCAAATCCGAACAGATCCCCGCTATCCTCTGTCGGCACCGGGTCTCCCCCTGGCCCCTGGCCCTGAGACAAACCGTTGGTACAACTCGATTTTCTCAGATCCAGGGCCCTGATGTACCTACCCGTTTGAGAAATCCGGGCTAGCCTCCTCCGGCGCCGTCTTATGGGTGGCATACATCGCGGCGACAACCGGCGGGGACATCATCTCCAGCGTCTTCATCGAGAGCACCTCGCCCAGCCAGAGGAGGAACGGATGCTCGTCGAGGTCGTTAAAGATCTCGTACTTGTCGTCTCCCCCGGCGACCGGCAGCGCTGCGACGAACCGGCGCCACCAAACAATACCCTCGACGCCGAGTTTGCCGATGTGGCGGGGCAGCTGATCGAGGCCGCCCTGCAAACCCTGGTAGGCCCCAGCGATGTCCGCCGGCGACCGCGGCCGACTTGCGATCGTCGAACTGGCGGAACAACAGCGCCAGTGCATCTATGCTCGAGCACTCGTAGGTATCGAGATGGACGACGAGCCCCTCTGGGAAGTACCCGTCCGCCCGGAGAGGTGGCGGAACGGAGTCGTCGTCGCTGGTTGTCAATCGAGGCTGAGTGGAAATACGCGACAACCTCCATAGCGCGGTTTGCACCAGAGAGCATCGTTCGCGCCTCCCAAGAGTTTCGAATCGTGCCTCGATAATGGAAGAAGTGGCAACCTCCTCCCACGTGGCCCTACGCCGTCAGCTGTATCGCGTCGATTTCAGGCCCGCACACCGCGGCGGCCGCGTCGAGCAGCTCTGGCCGATCACCGCGCGCGGGGCGGTGTATTGACGCGCATGCGAGACAGTACAGTTTGCAATGCCGTCTGGCTTGTCCAGATCGGTATCACCAGCTTAATACCTCGCAATCTCCGGGGTCAGAACTCGCGCCGGGCCGAAACGGCCCAGCGCGAGTTTAGTAGTGAGCTGTATTATCGTGTTGCAGCGCGGGCGAGCTGCTAGGCCGCGTTTTTTGCCGCTCGTGCGGACACGGGGTAGCGCAGGTCCGCGCCTGTCACTCTCTTGACCTCCGTTATCGAGTCGAAAGGCAGGTGGACGGCTTCATGCGCTTTTCGTACTGCCTCTTGATCCGGTCCGGACATAAAGCAGAACGCCTTGCCCTCGTTTAGATTGACGTGCGCGGCATGAGCGCCGACCCCGAACTTCGGGGCCGCTCCCTCGAGCTCGTCGAACTTTGCAAAGAACTCCGCCTCAGTCAGTTGCCCTGGAGGAAAGCTGCCCTTGTTCCGATCGTGCGTGTCGATGAAGTACTTCATGCTGGGTGTCCTGGTTAGAGTGAGCTTATCGTGCATATGCACGACATCTAGTGGACGACGGTGAAGAGCTTGGGTTCAAATCATCGCTGGCCTCCCATTCTGGGATAACGGCTGCTATGCCGCTCGAATAAGCTGATCCAGATCGCTGTGGATGTTGACCCAGTTCTGCTCGCCCAGTTTGCGCCGCAGGGTCTCTTGAGCTTGCTTCCAGAGCGGCAATGCTTCGCTCAGCCGCGATCGGCCTTTTTCGGTGACCTCCAACGTGCGGCTCCGACGCCAGCCTTCGAGACCCACCGCGACAAGCCCTTCCTCTTCCAGGGGACGTAGATTTCGGGTCAGGGTCGAGCGGTCCATGATCATAAATTTCGCCAGTGCCGTAATCGACATGGCGCCTTCAATAGCGATGGCGACCAAGACCGCGAGCTGGGTTGCACGAAGCCCGACCGGGCGTAGCGCATCATCGTAGGCTCGGGTCACGGCGCGGGCTGCCATTCTCACCTTGTGGCAAGCACATTTCTCGACAATGTAGCTCTCGATGACATCCTGATACATGTCGTGCATATACATCACTGGTGCCGATTGTCAAGCGGCAAACCTCGTAATTCGTCACGCGTCGTTGTCAGTGCCGAGCCTGTCTGCCTGATAAGGCTTTATGACGGTTGTCCTGCGTGTTCAGCGGGTCGCTACTGTTGTTTAAGCGGCCGCAATCTCGACCGCGACGGCGCCAACCAAGGCGTCCGAGCCGACCTCTTCGTGGGGGCTACCGTGATGAGCCGCCCGGTGCAGGACCGCGCGATCCTCGAGGCGGGTTGAAGGCACTCGGCTTCGCCTCCGACCCGCCGGTCGTCTGCGACAAGTGCGCTCGAGTCGACCCAACCCAAAGTTCGACCGAGGCCGTGGAAAAGTTCCTACTCTGACGAAAATGAGCAATCCCATTATTCATGGGATAGTGTACCTGAAATTTTCGCCAAGCTCCGCACAGCGACAGGAAATTGCGCAAATGACTGGCGTCGATCGCCTTTTCACATGCCCTCGACCCCTTGCAAACATTTGCCGGGGCAGAAGCGGACGGCGGGGGCGATCCCCGCCCGGCTAGTCACGGCTTCAGTCGCAGCAATGGTCCTTTGGCGTCGGGGAAATTCGACGTATTCAATACCTGAATGCCAGCATTGTGCTCACCATTAAACGGCGTCGCGGTGTTTGGGCAGCCGGCATTTTGTGCGTCTGCTGGCGAGTTGAACCAAAGACCCAAATGGTAGGTCTGTACTGGACCAGGGGTTTTGCCATCAGGGCCAAGGGTCGCCGGGTTCTGTAATGCATCCGGGAATGGTGGATCTGTGAGGACTTGCGGTGCCGGCGCGACGCCTGGGGCAATGATGAATGTCTCGATGCTGAAGCGCCCCCTGAAGTGCTGGACCGCGTCGCCATCAGCATCGGATTGCATATCCCCCTGATACCAAGACAGCCCAAATGGTGTGTTGGGCACTTGAATCACGAAGAAGTCGAAACCGGTATTGGGCGGCAGACCAAACGCCACAATGAACATGTCTTCGGCCTGGCCGTCTGAAATGATCTGGACTTTCGCTCCGGCGTTGGGAAGACACGTACTCGCGGCTTTTGACACCACCATCTTGAAACTGATGTGGTCTTCATCCGCAGCGCGCGTGGAACCGGCGGTAATGAACATCAGTGCCGAGCCTAGGACAGCTGCTTTGACTGCATACCGATACATTGCTCTTTCTCCTGAGATTGATGCTTGATGCGGGCAACCCACGTGCCCGTCGCAGCCACATGTCGGTGGGGCGAGGATGCCTGGGCATAGACCGTACCATTCTGGTTCGATATCAGTCTGAAATGACCCACCAACCCCGCCAGGCAGTGTCCCCGGGCTGCCACGCGGCGGTATAGATTCTGCCGTCGAGCCCGGTTGTGAAGATGTCGAGCTTGTCTCTCGATCGAGACGTGACCGAGACCGGCGTCTTTGGCGCTACTTGCAACTGACCAATGCGCCACCAGCCATGCCACGCAGTGAACCCCGGCTCCCAGGCAGCCGTATAGGCCCCGCCGTCGACGCCAACAGCGAAAATATCGAGTTTGTCGGGTCCGCGAACAACCCCGCTCACCCTACTGCCCGGGCGTACTCGCAGATCTCCGACCCGCCACCAGCCGTGCCACGCAGTAAACCCCGGCTGCCATGCGGCCGTGTAAACGCCCCCATCCTGTCCCGAGACAAATATGTCGAGCTTATCCGCCGAACGCGAAATCGCCGAGACTGGAGCCGCCGGCGCGAAGGTGGTGGTCCCAATCTGCCACCAGCCGCGCCAGGCGGTGTCGCCGGGTTGCCATGCAGCAGTGTGGACGATGCCGTCATTGGTCGTGGCGAATATGTCGAGCTTATCCGCCGAACGCGCGACCCCATCGACTGTAGCACCGGGTTTGGTCTGCAGAGTGCCGATGCGCCACCAGCCATGCCATGCAGTAAACCCCGGCTGCCAGGCAGCCGTATAGACGCCCCCGTCCATACCGACGAGAAAAACATCCAATTTATCAGCTGATCGGGAAATTGCCGACAAGGGCGCGCCGAGCACACTCCTGCCGCTCGGGAGCGGCCACCAGCCGCCCCAAGCGGTGTCGCCCGGCTGCCATGAGGCGGTGTAGATAACCCCATCGAGCCCGACGATGAACACGTCGAGCTTGTTGGTCGAGCGAGAGACCGCTGCAACTGGCGCGCCCGGCAGGGTTTTGCCGTTCACGACGGGCCACCAGCCACGCCAAGTCTGATCACCAGGCTGCCAAGCGGCGGTTCGAACACCTTCGCCATGACTGACGGCGAATATGTCGAGGTGGTCCGCCCAGCGCGAAACGCAGCTCACGGCACCTCCTCCCGAAGTGAGGTAATGTACCGCGACGTTGGCAGACAATGCGGCCTGCTGGCTTGCGGTCTTCTCGGCATCCCCTGCGACTTGGCCAGTGGCCCCGAAGACCTGTTTGCAGGCGCATTTGCCGAAGGCATCCGACTGGGATGACGGTACCTGCCCGGAGCTAACGATGTCGGTTATCTCGGTCCCTTTTTGGGCATACACAGCACAATCGTCGGGAGTGTTTATTATGCCGGCTGCCCTTGCGGCGGCGACGGCAGCGACCGTCTCCCACCAAATAGGGTTTGACTTGCAGACCAAGCAATCCGCATCGCTCAGTGTATTGACCAGCCACCCTCCGACATCACGTGCTCCTTGTCCGAGGTCACCGCCGCCGAGCCCGGCCGCACCGCCGATGATTGCACCGCCGGGTCCAAGAATGGCGCCGCCTGCGGCTGTGCCAACCGCTACCTCTCCGAGCGTACCCCAAATCGACATGGCTACCTCCATGGAGGAGCGAACATAACTGCTGCAGCCACCCGCTTTTCGTCATTTGGGCATTCGCAGAGGCGCACTGTTCATCGGACGTCCCGGGCCACAGACGTATGTCGATCGTAGGAGGATGCGCGCGTACAGACGGGAAAGCTTTGAGATGCGCTTAATTTACCCTTAGGATTAGCTTTTCTTTTCCTTAAGAATCGCGTGCTCGGGCCGGATCAGGGGGCACGGATGGTTTTCAGGTTTGGCGATCACGTGCTCGATACCGAACGACGCGAATTGCGCCGCGGGGCTGAGCTGGTCGCGCTCGAACCCCAGGTGTTCGACCTCCTCGCTTATTTGGTGCGGAACCGCGGCCGGGTCGTCAGCAAGGATGATTTGATCGACGGCGTTTGGGGCGGACGGATTGTCTCAGATTCGGCATTGACAACGCGACTCAATGCGGCACGCAAGGCTGTCAATGATAGCGGCGCCGTGCAGCGCGTCATTCGCACCCTCTCACGCAAGGGTATGCGTTTCGTCGCCGACGTGACGGAGGATGGGATCCTCGAAGCAGCGGCGGCGGCTGCGTCTGAGCCATCGCTTGCCCTCCCCGACAAGCCATCGATCGCGGTGCTGCCGTTCGCCAATCTGAGTGGCGACCCGGAGCAGGAGTATTTCGCCGACGGCATGGCCGAAGAGATCATTACGGCACTCAGCCGCATCCGCTGGCTCTTCGTCATCGCCCGGAATTCAAGTTTTACGTACAAGGGCCAGGTTATCGACATAAAGCGGGTTGGGCGCGACCTCGGGGTCCGCTATGTCCTCGAAGGCGCGGTTCGCAAAGCTGGCGACCGCGTTCGCATCACCGCGCAGCTGATCGACGCGACCAACGGAGCGCATCTTTGGGCAGACCGGTTCGACGGCTCGCTGGGAGACGTGTTCGAACTGCAGGACAACGTGGCTGCAACCGTCGCCGGAGTGATCGAGCCGACATTGCAGGCCGCCGAAGCCGCTCGCTCTGCTGCCCGGCCGGCGACCGACCTCGGCGCCTATGACTGCTACCTGCGTGCGGTTGCGGTCTTCTATCCGATGACAAAGGAGGCGGTTCTCGAGGCTCTGGGGCTGCTCGAGCAGGCGATCGCCATCGATCGGCACTATGGGCCGGCGCTTGCCCTCGCGGCGTCCTGCCATATGCAATTCGTCAATTACAGCTGGGCCGAAGATCCTGCAACGGCCCGCGATAAGGCTGTCGATCTCGGACGACGCGCATTGCAAGCCGCGGGCGACGATCCGGACGTAATTGCCGGCGCAGCAATGGTCCTCGCTGTTTTCGGCGAGGACATCGATACCATGATGGAGTTGGCCGACCATGCGCTGGCGCTCAATCCGAGCTCTGCCCGCGGTTGGTACCATAACGGCTTCCTCCGGCTGATGGCCGGAGAACCCGACCGCGCCATCGAGCTGGCCAAGGTTTCGCTGCGCCTCAGCCCGCGTGCCCGGATCGGCGGAGTTCACACTGTAATCGGCGCCTCCCACTTTCTCAGCCGACGCTTTGGCGAAGCGAGAGCAAAACTGCTTCTAGCGATCGAGGAGACCCCGAACTTCCCGGTGCCCTATCGCTATCTCGCTGCTTGCTGCGCCCATATGGGGCGGCTCGATGAGGCGCGGGATGTCGTGACGCGGCTGCGCGCGATTACCCCCAATGTAATCCCGCCGCGTATGATGTACCTGCGCAATGCCGAGCACCGCGAGCTTTACTTGTCGGGTTTGCGCCTGGCGGCCGGCGAGGCGGCTTAATGGGTGGACTATACGGCTAACAAAGTTTTTCGGGTATGACGATCGGGTACTCGATACCGAGCGACGCGAATTGCGCCGCGCGGCCGAAACTGAGCGCGCCTCCGACGAACAGGGATGACTCGGAATCGCGGGCGCGACAACCATCGCGACAAGGTGCGCCTCATTCCCGGCCATTGTGACCCGACTGTCAACCTCTGCGACTGGTATGTTTACATCGCGGCAACCGAGTCGAGCAGCTCTGGCCCGGATTTCTCAGAGAAGACCTATGCAATTCCGGCGTTGTGCGGTGATAGAATGCCGGTGCGCTGCCGAGGGGAGCGTTAGATGAAGGGGATTGCGTTCAGCGCCTGGTTCGCGGCGGTTGTTTGCGGGACGCTGGGCGGCTGCGGTGCGAGCTCGGTAAACGCGCAGGGCAAGGCGCTCGCGCCCATCGGATCCTGGAGAGGGAGCGTGGTCACCATCGACGTTCGGTCCGATGGACGCGTTTCCTACAAGGACCCGGGGGAAGCGGAATTGACTGGCAGATGGGAATGGCTCCCGACTACCGAGGCCGGGGGTGTCCTCGTGCTCACCTCTTCAGCACCCGGCTCAGCTAACCGATTACAATTGCCGATCACTTGGTTGAACAAGAACGCTTTGCGGTTTTGCGACGCCAACGATCACTGCGATACGTTGTCTCGGCGGTGAGCAGCGGTTCCCGCATCGCGTCGATGCGGGCTTGAAGGCGCTGGCCTTTGATTCCGGCCCGCCGCTCGTCTGCGACGAGCCGCTGCCACCTATCAGCACGCTTCCGACAAGCACGGAAGCCTCGGCATCGGGGGCCCCGCCCCGGCTCAACACCGGCGACAAGGTGCGGCACGCCAACGGCCATCAATCTCTACGACTGGTATGTCTGCGCCCGCCGAGCCCGCGCCGAGCCGCTCTGGCCTATTACCGCCGGCGACGCTGTGTTGTGAAGCGTGTCAGGGCGAGCCAGCACACAAGACCAACAGCCGATGGGCGGATCAGGTTGGCGTTTGGCCCAATCCCGTCACTTCTATCAACCGGGACCGCGGCCGGCGAACAATGGCTCGCACACGATACCGGGCTCAAACGCGGAGGATATGGCGAACGGGCTTCAGCGCCGCGTCCGGGCTTGCGCTGGCTGAGATTTGCGGCTTCATCTTGGTCCGGGTCCAGAGTTTTGCTATCGTTACGCTGGCCAAACGGTCCAGGATCGAGTCCGGACGAGCTACGGTTTGGTATGCACGAGGTGCAAGGACTTCGGGTCGGGTGACATAGAATGCGTGGGCGGACTGAAATCTTGTCCTCGATTTTTCGCCAGGGTGAGACTGGATATTTTCATTCCGGACAAACCCTGACCGAGGCCGGTAAGCTGCCGCGATACGTGTACCAGCTGCGGACCGGGCTCGCCTATCAGTCACATGAGTTTCCCGACGGGCGGCGGGCGATTGTCGATTTTTTCACCCCCGGAAACGTTGTTGGCCTTGAAACAATCTTGTCGCTGCGGGCAAGCGGAACAGTGCGGCTGCCGGTCCAGTCAAATATTTGGCCCTGGACCCCCAGTCACTGCATCAGCTGATGGAAGACCGGCAAGTGACCTTGTGTTTTACCTCGCTCCTCATTGAGGCCCGCCGGCGATCCGAGGAATTGGCCGCTCGGATCGCGCGCCTCGAAGCGCCGGAGCGGGTTGCCGCGATGTTGATTGACCTCCACGACCGGATGCGTCGCCGCAGGTTGATCGCGCGCTCAACATACAACCTGCATTTGACACAGCAGCAAAT
>Ga0306920_100003702_pt1 | contig 19470 bp, 18 predicted proteins | sample flu12Cox44000170_FD_204666 | JGI IMG/M metagenome (GOLD analysis project Ga0306920, IMG submission 204666) | Lab enrichment of tropical soil microbial communities from Luquillo Experimental Forest, Puerto Rico - flux4day.12C.oxic.44.000.170 (v2)... | ecosystem: Environmental > Terrestrial >... | reverse complement strand
AAGACGTCAAGCCACATGGTGACTATTGTAAAAGCTCACACGATCTCGCTGCCAGTCCGGTCTTTTCCCGAGAGCCGATGGCTGCAATTCGATCCCCGAGCGTAGCAGGACGCTTTCACCCCCGTGCCAGCCCTGGGCGGCGGATCGGGAATCGCCGGATCGCGCTCGTGGTGTCGGGTGTAAGGGTTCCGGAGGGGTAGAAGTAAACTCGTCTTGGCCATTGAACTAATTGCCCGGGCGTAGAATACGGGCTCTCATGATGTCCGCCGCAATTAGTTCGATTGACGGGACCCGACGAGAATGATATCGTCTCCGCACACTGGAAAGGAGGTTGATCCAAAGCCTATGAAATCTGATTGTCATAGTTGTACCCCAAGTGAGGTGGCTGAGGCTTAGGGCGTCTGCTCTAATTCTCGCATCACTCGAACTGCTGTCGAGTTGATTCGCTGGGGCCACGAGAGTGGACAGCCTCAAGCCAATCCCAACAGCTAACCGGAAGGACCCGCCCGTCAGGGAACGCGGCGGGTCTTTCTATTGCAACCGGGAGTGCTGTCTCCCCGCTCAGGGCTTGGCGGACTGGCGGTCAAGATCGAGGTTCAGTTCGAGCACATTGACCCGAGGTTCTCCCAGGAATCCGAATTGGCGGAATTCGGTGTGGGCGGCGATCAACTGCTCGAGTTGAGCTTGCGAGATACCGCGGGCACGCGCCACACGCGGCACCTGAAATTCAGCTGCCGCGATCGAGATGTGGGGATCGAGCCCGGAGGCCGAGGTGGTAACCAGGTCAATTGGAACGGGAACCCCAGGGTTTTCGGCCTGCAAGGTGGCGGCGTCCTGCTGCACGCGGGTGATCAGAGTCTTGTTGGTGGGGGCGAGGTTAGTGCCAGCGGAATTAGCCGCGTCGTAACCCGTGCCGGCTGCGGACGGGCGAGGGTGAAAATAGCTCGGCCCGCTGAAGGGCTGGCCGATCAGGCTCGAGCCGATAAGCCTGCCATCCCGGCTGATCAGTTGCCCGTTGGCCTTGCGGGGGAAGATTACCTGCGCTATAGCGGTGACCACCAGGGGATAGATGATTCCCAACAAGACGGTGGTGACGATCGTCATGAGCACGGAGATGATCAGATTTTTCTTCATGTGACCTCCTAGGCCAACCCGGCCCCGGTAATCAGCAGGTCAATCAACTTGATCCCGATAAACGGGATGATGATGCCGCCAAAGCCGTAAATCCATAGGTTGCGCCGCAATAACGCGGCTGCGCCCATGGGCCGGTATCTCACGCCCCGCAGTGCCAGGGGAATCAGCGCGATTATGATCACGGCATTGAAAATCACGGCCGACAAGACCGCTGACTCGGGTGTCTTCAGATGCATGATGTTCAGCTTGTTGAGCACGGGAAACGTTCCGGCGAACATGGCTGGGATGATGGCGAAATATTTGGCCACGTCATTGGCGATGGAGAAGGTGGTCAGTGACCCGCGGGTCATGAGGAGCTGCTTTCCGATTTCGACCACTTCAATCAACTTGGTGGGGTTGGAGTCAAGGTCGACCATGTTGCCGGCTTCCTTGGCGGCCTGGGTGCCGGTGTTCATGGCCACGCCCACGTCGGCTTGAGCGAGCGCCGGAGCATCATTTGTGCCGTCACCCGTCATGGCAACCAGCTTGCCGTCGGCCTGCTCGCGCTTGATGAGGTCCATCTTGTCACGCGGCGTCGCCTGGGCGAGAAAGTCATCGACGCCGGCTTCGCGCGCGATGGCCGCCGCGGTCAGCGGGTTGTCACCGGTGATCATGACGGTGCGGATTCCCATGGCGCGCAACTGGTCGAAGCGCTCCCGCATGCCGCCCTTCACCACGTCCTTCAGCTCAATCACCCCGAGTGCGCCACGCGTCCTTTCCGCGACCACCAGCGGCGTGCCTCCGGAACGGGCGATCTGATCAACCGTGTCCTGGACCTCCTGGGGAAACCTGAGGTTTTGCTTGGCGAGGTAGGCCTCGATGGCGTCGGCAGAACCCTTGCGGATCTCGAAGCTGTTCATATTCACGCCCGACATGCGGGTCTGGGCGGTGAACGGTACGAACTGGGCTTCGTGCGACGCCAGCTCGCGCCCGCGCAGCCCGTACTTCTCTTTCGCCAGGACGACGATGGAACGGCCTTCCGGGGTCTCATCGGCCAGCGACGACAACTGCGCCGCATCGGCCAGCTCCGACTCCGCAACCCCCGGGCCGGGTATGAACCGTGAAGCCTGGCGATTGCCGAAGGTGATGGTGCCCGTCTTGTCAAGCAGCAAGGTATTCACGTCGCCGGCGGCTTCCACGGCTCGGCCCGACATGGCCAGCACGTTATGCTGAATCAGCCGATCCATGCCCGCGATCCCGATGGCCGACAGGAGTCCGCCGATGGTGGTGGGAATCAGGCAGACCAGCAGCGATACCAAAACGAATACCGTCTGCGGCGAGCCGGAATAAATCGCAAACGGCTGCAGAGTAACCACGGCAAGCAGGAAAATGATAGTCAGACCGGCGAGCAGGATGTTCAGGGCAATCTCATTGGGTGTCTTTTGGCGTTCGGCACCTTCCACCAGCGCGATCATGCGGTCAAGGAACGTTTCGCCCGGGTTGGAGGTAATTTCGACCTTAATCTGGTCCGACAAGACGCGGGTACCGCCGGTTACGGCAGAACGATCGCCCCCCGCTTCACGGATGACCGGGGCCGACTCGCCGGTGATGGCCGACTCATCCACCGAGGCCACACCCTCGAGGATGGTGCCGTCGGAAGGAATGAACTCACCCGCAGATACCATCACCACGTCACCCGAACGCAGCTTGGAGCTGCTGATCAGCTCGACGCGGCCGTCGCTGAGCAGACGGTGGGCCATGGTTTCTGAACGAGTTTTGCGCAACGCGTCGGCTTGGGCCTTGCCGCGGCCCTCCGCCATTGCTTCCGCAAAGTTGGCGAACAGTACCGTGAACCAGAGCCACAACGTAATCTGCAGGTTAAATTTGAAGTCAACCCCGCCGCGGAAGAGCATCACGGTGGTGATAACACTGCCAATCTCGACCACGAACATGACAGGGTTGCCCATCATCTTGCGTGGGTTCAACTTCAGCAGCGCATCGACCGCGGCGCGCCGCACGATCTTCCATTCCCAGATAGCTTTCTTGTTTGCCGCCATGCCCGCACCTCAGAAGGTCTTTCCAGCACCCATCAGCAGGTGCTCGAGAATCGGTCCCAGGCTCAAAGCCGGGAAGAAGGTGAGCGCGCCAACGATGATGACCACGCCCATCAGCAGGACGGTGAAGAGGGGAGAGGTCACGGGAAAGGTTCCCAGCGACGGGGGAACGTATCTCTTCTGCGCCAGATTTCCGGCAATGGCCAGCATGGGAATGATCATGAAGAACCGCCCGATCAGCATGGTCAACGCGCCGGAGATGTTGTACCAGGGGGTATTGCCGTTGAGTCCGCCGAATGCCGAGCCGTTGTTGGCGGCCATGGAAGTAAAGGCGTAAATGATCTGCGACAGGCCGTGCGGGCCGGGATTGCTGATGCTCGAGATGCCGAATCCGGCAACCGACGAGACCGCAGCCAAGGTCAGGATGATCAGGGGGAACACCAGCGCGACCAGCATGGCCATCTTTACGTCGTAGGCCTCGATTTTCTTGCCCAGGTATTCCGGCGTTCGGCCGACCATAAGACCGGCGATAAACACCGTCAGCACGATGTAAATCAGCATTCCGTACATACCGGCACCCACACCACCGAAGATCACCTCGCTCAACATCATGTTGACCATCGGGACCATGCCTCCCAGCGGGGTGAAGGAATCGTGCCAGCCATTGATGGCTCCGCAACTGGCATCCGTCGTGACCGTCGCAAAAAGAGCCGTGGTCGCTATGCCGAAGCGCGCTTCCTTGCCTTCCATATTGCCGCCCGGCTGCAACGCCGAAACATGCTGATCGGCACCGGTGAGAAGTGGATTGCCGCGCCCCTCCGCCCAATACGCAACAGTGACCCCGCACAGGAAGAGAATGGCCATGGCAGCCCATACCGCCCAGCCATGTCGCTGCGACCCCGTCATGCGGCCGAGGGTATAGGTCAGCCCGGCGGAGATAGCAAAGATCCCGAACATCTCGATGAAGTTGGAGAAAGGAGTGGGATTTTCGAAGGGATGGGCGCTGTTAGCGTTGAAGAAGCCGCCGCCATTGGTACCGAACATCTTGATGACTTCCTGCGATGCGACCGGTCCCTGGGCGATGGTTTGCACGCTCACCGTGTCCATCACGGGCTTGCCATTGGCATCGAGAACAGGTTTGCCATCCGCCCCCACGTGCGGTACCTGCTGCGGCTCAACCAAGGTTGCCTTGTCGTAAGGGCGCAGATTTTGCACCACGCCTTGCGAAACCAGCAGGAGTGCTCCCAGCAGGCAGATCGGCAGCAGCACCCAAATCGTGGCACGGACCAGGTCAACCCAGAAGTTGCCAATGGTTTCCTTCTGCCGGCGCGCAATGCCGCGAATGAAGGCAATGGCCAGCGAAATGCCGACCGCCGCCGACGTGAAGTTGTGATACGCCAGGCCCGCCATCTGCGTGAGATAGCTCATGGTGCTCTCGCCGGAGTAGTTCTGCCAATTCGTGTTGGTTGTGAACGATGCCGAGGCGTTGAATGCCAGGTCAGGCGGTACGGCTGCGAACTTCTGCGGGTTGAGCGGCAAAAATCCCTGCACCCGCTGCATCAGGTAGAGCAGCAACATTGACGCCGCACTGAACAGAAGCATGGCAAGCGCGTACTCGGTCCAACGCATGTCGTGGTTCTCGTCCACCCCGGTGAGCCGGTAGAGCAGGCGCTCGATGGGCCGCAAAACCGGATCGAGGAACGTCCGGTCGCGGTTGAACACACGGGCCATGTACACCCCGAGGGGTTTGGTCACGAGTAGGATCGCAAGCAGGTAGAAACCAATCTGAATCCAGCCGTTGAGAGTCATATCAGAACTTTTCCGGGCGCAGCAGGGCGTAAAAAAGATATGCCATGGTGAGAACGGTGATGGTAAGCATAACGATGGATTGGAGCGTCATTCTGTGCCTCACTTGACACGATCGCAGAACTTCACGTAACCGATCGAGAGCAGGAAGAATGCCAGTGAAACCAGGATCAAGATGATGTCGCGCATAAGCCTCTTCTTACCTCCTGCTTAACGACACCGTATCTCATCGACGGCGACCGGTCCTGAATGGCCGGCCACTTTCACCCGGCCGCTGGTGCCGGCGGTCCCTGTGACTCCCCACCGGCGTTTGCTTATCGGAACCCACAGCACCCCATCCGACCAGCTTGGCATGGGTCCGGTAATGACCCGGACCGAGTTCGCTGGAACACGCCCAGGCTCCAAAACGCCCACGAGCTTCTGGGCGCCTCTCTGGCGCCGCCTGCCATCGCGATACAACGCCACCAGCAGCACGAGATAAAATGCCGCCCCCAGGCTGCAAAGAATCACAAATGCGTACATATCCGCTCCTGAAAAGCCAGCATCTATTCCACCCGGCAGGGCCTAATGGCGGGCTAAAAGCGGAATAAAGAATTCGTAAAACTAGTTGCCAGGTTCGAAGCGGTACCCCACCCAGCGTTCCGTCAACAGGTAGCGTGGATCGGCCGGGTCGGTCTCGACCTTCTTGCGAAGCTGTCCAATGAATACCCGCAGGTATTCGGGCTGCTCGGTGGCGTTCGCTCCCCACACTGCTGCCAATAGGGTTCGATGCGGAATCACGCGATGAGGGTGCTGCGACAAGTACAGGAGGAGTTCGAACTCCTTCGGCGTGAGCCTTAGATCGCGTCCCGCCACGGTCACCGAACGGGTAGCGAGGTCGATATGAAAGTCTCCCGCCTCGATGATCTGTGCGGCCTCCTCTTCCTTGGGAGACCGCCGCAAGTTGGCCCGCACACGAGCCAGCAGTTCATTCATGCTGAAAGGCTTGGTGACGTAGTCATCGGCTCCGGCGTCGAGCGCCTCGATCTTTTGCCGTTCCTGGTCGCGCACCGACAAAACCACAATGGGCACCTGGGAGACGGTGCGGACGCGGCGGCAAAGCTGGACGCCGTCGAGGTTGGGCATGCTGAGGTCGGTGATGATCAGGCTCGGCACCCAGTCTTTCATGATCTCCAGCGCCATCTCACCGTCGTTGGCCACGCGGATGTCATAACCCTGCGCGGTCAATGCGGTACGCAGCACGCGAGTGATCTGCGGTTCATCGTCGACCACCAGGATGTGAGCGTGTTCCGTCATCAGCGGGGCTCCTGGGTCACGATGTGAACGTCCACCGAAGGCGCGCTCTGCAGAAACCTTTGAATGGCTCGCAGGTAGAGAAAACGCTGCCAGCTGGCGCGGGCCGAGCGGCCAAAGATGACCTGGGTGATGTGATTTTCCCGGACGAATTGAGCCGCCGCTTCCGCTACGGTCTTGCCGGTGATTTTTGAGACCCGCGCCCCCAGGTTTTCCGCAAAGCGGATGTTTTCCGCCAGCGTCTTCTGGTCATCGGCTGCAAACTGTCGCCCGGTATCGACATGACACACGTATAACTCTCCCTTCATGCCCTGCGCCATACGCGATCCCCGGGCGATCAGGTACTGGGCGGCAGGATTGGAGCTGATACAGACAAGGATTCGCTCCCGCACCGAGGCCGGCTCGGCGATGTCTTCTTTCTCCAGGAAGGCGTCCAGGCTGCGGTCGACCACCAGGGTCACCTGTCGCAATGCCAATTCGCGTAATGCGATCAGGTTTCCCGGCCGAAAGAAATGCGCCAGGGCCCGGCCGGCACGCTCCACGGGATAGATATCACCACGCGTCATCCGCTTCTGCAAGGCTTGCGGCGTTACGTCCGCGAGCACGATTTCATCCACTCGCTGCATGACCCAGTCGGGAACAGTCTCCCGCACCTGCACGCCGGTTATCTGCAGGATGGTCGGTCCCAGGCTCTCCACGTGCTGCACGTTCATGGTGGAGAGCACGTCGATGTTGTGGTCCAGCAGCTCCATCACATCTTCGTAGCGCTTGAAGTGTTTACTGCCCTCGATGTTGGTATGTGCGAGTTCATCCACCACCACGACCGCAGGCTTGCGGGCGAGGATGGCATCCACGTCCATTTCTTCGAAGATCGTGCCTTTGTATTCCAGCTTGCGCCGAGGCACGGTCTCGAGCTTGGCGGCGAGCTCGGCCGTGGCCTTGCGCCCGTGCGTCTCCACCACCCCGATCACGACTTCCTCGCCCCGGCTGGCGCGGCGGATGGCCTCGCTCAACATCGAGTAGGTCTTGCCAACGCCGGGTGCGTAGCCGAGAAACAGCTTCAGGATCCCTTGCGACTTTGGGGGCTCGACCTCCTGCAGCCATTGTTCGGGTGACTTCTGCATGGCCTGTATTCTGATTGCAACGGGGGAAATTGTCACGCGGCGTAAAATGACGGCGTGCTCACCGTGCGCCGTACCACTGTCATCCGCTATTTTGCAATGTGCACCGGGCTGGCGATCCTGATTGCGGTGGGCCGCTATCTGGACGTGAATCCCACCGCGATTGCGCTGGGTTTCCTGATCGCCGTTCTCTTCGTCTCCGCTTACTGGGGCCTGCGCTACGCCGTGGTCCTCTCCGTGGTGGCAACCGCTGCGTTCAACTTCTTTTTCCTGCCTCCGCTGTACACCTTCACCATTGCTGACCCTCAAAACTGGGTGGCGCTCATGGCTTTTCTTGTCACTGCCCTGGTTGCCGGCAATCTCTCCGAGCGCGCCCGCCGCGAAGCCGAGGATGCCAAGCGGCGGCGTCATGAAGTAGAGCGTCTGTACGCCCTAAGTCAACAACTGCTGACCACGGAAAATTTGGTTTCACTGCTGAATCTGCTGCCCAAAATCATCACTGACACGTTTACCGTCTCCGGGACGGCCCTCCTGGTTAGCGACGGAGCGGCAATTTATCGCTCCGGCCCTGAAGTAACCTTCGATGAAGAGACACTGCGTTCAGTCGCCGCGCGCGGTGAACTTGTGATCCAGGATACCGGGACCAGCTATGTGGCTTTACGCGTGGGTGTAAAGACCGTCGGTGCGCTTGCCGTGATGGGAGGGGATCTCTCCCACGAATCACTCGAGGCGATCGGCAGTCTTGCGGGTCTGTCGATCGAACGTGCACGCGCCCTCGACCAGGTAGCTATTCATCGCGCTGCACAGGAGGGCGAACGCTTGCGTACCGCCTTGCTCGATTCCGTAACCCACGAATTTCGCACTCCCCTGACCAGTATCAAAGCCAGTGTCAGCAGCCTGCTTACCAGTACATCGTTGGACGGAGATCAGCGCAAAGAATTGCTGACCGTGATCGACGAGGAGACCGACCGCTTGAACCGCTTGGTCGGCGAAGCCTCGGAGATGGCGCAACTCGACTCCGGATTCGTCAAACTCGATCTTCAACCGCACGACATCCACGAAGTCATCGATTCCGCCCTCGAAGCCACGCATAATCTGCTGCAGAAACACAGGCTGGAAGTCAGCATCTCCAGCGGACTCCCGCCGGTGACGATGGACGCCGAGCGTATCCGGGAGGTCATCACTCATTTGCTGGAGAACGCGGCGAAGTATTCAGCGGAAGGCACGGCTATCAAGGTCACGGCCGAAGGCGAGGGGCGATCGGTTATCGTCAGCGTATCCGACCGTGGGCCAGGTATCGATAGCTTTGAACAGCCCCTCATTTTTGAAAAGTTCTATCGCGGCCGAGCCCAACAATACGCTGCCCACGGCACCGGCATGGGCTTGGCTATTGCCAAGGTGATTGTCGAGGCCCACGGCGGCACGATTGGCGTGGTGAGCCAGCTGGGTCAAGGTTCGGTGTTTTGGTTCAAGCTGCCGGTACAAGCCTCCATGAGGTAGGACCCCACCCGGCGCAGCGCAATTCGTCTCCCCGCCACGAAGGACGACCGTGAACCCGGGCTTGGCCCGTTGCCTTCTCAGGAGAACAATTCCGAATGCCCGGGAGAGTCCAGAGGTCCGCCCTCCAGCGAAGGAAGGCGATGAGCAAGGCTACGCCGCCGTTGGGAGAAGGGTTGGAAACCGGGCTAACGAACAGCAGCGTGCAGTGCCAGAATTGCCCCCCATTCCCTATTGATTCGATCCCGCCACTTATCAGACGGCAGTTGACCCTTCGCCTGGTATCTGCGGCGCCGTTCTGCTTCTGCCGCCAGAGCGTCCCGCACCGTAGCGAAATCGCCGAGTTCCAACTTCTCATAGAGCCGTTTCACCACCCCGGCCGGATTGTCCACGAGAGATTCGTAGGTGATGGCTGCAAATCGATTTGCCGGAACATCGGCGGTGCCTGCCGCCAGCTTTGCCTCAAACCTCGGACGATCGGCAAGCACCGCGTCGCGGATTGCGTCGTCGGGGGGGATGGGGCCAAGGCCGTAGGTCTCAAACATCTTTCGCCACATGCGCACAACCGATTCGAAGTTGGTCATCGGGTCGCGGACGATCACAATGTAGCGTGCCTCGGGAAGCAGTTCGCGCAATGTGGAAACGCGAGCCCCGTGGGTCGGCGACTTGAGGATCAGAGGCTTTCCGGCACCACGCACCGAAACACCGGCCAGGAACTGCAGAAATACTTCCCGCCAGCGCTTCTCATCTGGCGGAGACAGGTCGCGGGGGTCAGTAAGCTTCAACGTCTGGGGCAGCACCTGGGGAGCGATCAACGCCTCGTAGGGAGAACGCGCGCCAAGTGACAACAGGGCGAACTCGTCTTCCTGAGGCGATCCCGGCCGCACCTCCATCTCGTCCATGGGACGCTGTGCACTCGAGGCTTGGCGCGCCAAGGCCGAAGCTTCGGAAAACAGAAAGTGGTGAGGGTTCATGCACGCGTGGGTGGTGGGATACGTGTAACGCGGGTCCAGACAGAGCAATTCATGTAGCAAGGTTGTGCCCGAGCGCCAGTAGCCTAGCACCACGACAGCATCGCGGAAATTTGCCTGCCCCAGTTGCTCACGCGAAATGGCCTGCTGCAACCCCGCCATCGCGGAGAACACTGAACCCGCCGCCACCGTCTGCCAGACCAGCATAGGACTTGGCGAGAGCCGCCAGTTGCGTCGTAGCTGCCGCCAGGCACCAGCGGTGAGATTTAGGTACTGTCGGCTCACGTGGTTGTCGAGCCCGATTGAAAAATCGCGGTGGGGGCGCTGCCCAGAAGCGGAACCCCTCCGACTGCTTCCCAGCTTATGCAGCCTACTACCGGCCAGCTGCCCCTAAAGTGCCGGCCAGTTCTGGGGAGCGGGCCGAAGACAGGAATAAGTGGTTTTCGACGGTCACGCAGAAGCAGGCAACTGAAAATCGCCTCGCTCATTCCGTCCCGCAGGATCGATTTTTGGAGGAGAGACTTAATAACAATTGCCGGCCTTCCCCGCCTGGCGAACGTCAAAAGGCAAACCACTGCTGACCCGGGAATTCACGTGTCGGGAACCAGGCCAACCAAACCCGCAGAGCAGAAAGCGTCCTCGTGCGAAAGCGGCTTCACGAAACGTCAGGCCACACCATTCCCGAGCCTTCCCCGGACGCCAAGCCCGGTGAATACCAAGCCATCGGTGCCAAAGGCAATGAACCGTAACCACATAGGTGACTGTTAGATCGAATGCCAGGCTGGCTAGGCATCGGCCCGTCGACGCAGGCGCCGTGACAAACCTGAGAAAAGTGCCCCCACCTGTTTACGGAAAAAGGTGACGGCTGCGCCTGCGATCACCAGAAGCGGGGTCAGGATCTGTGACACCAATCCCGCCGCGTTGGGATCGATGTAGCCGTAAGCCGGCAGGCTGAGGAAAAAAATACAAGCACAACAAAGCAAGAACACGGCGAGACTGCGATTACTCTTCATGCTCTCCTCTGGTTCTGAAATGGCATGGCATTTTTGCGACGGGTAATTCTAGCATGAGAGTGTTACCAGACATAGCTCAATCAACGATTCCGGGTCTGTCCCCCCAGAGGCCGCTAGGACCCATCCTTTGCGGGCTGTCTACAATTGGCGGAGCGAGGATCTCAGGAACCACACGATTTCGCTCGCGCAGTCGTGTTCTGGGCCGGGGGTTAACCCAGCCCGTGAACGAGTCGCAATCATCATCGTGACTGACCCCGCGCGACTGACAGCCGCGTATGAACTGCTCAAACGCACCGACATCAAACCGGTTTTTCCCGAACGCAGCGAATATATGGGACGCAGTACAGTTTCCCAAGGCAACCGCGTTGATACCGGCGGCCATCGGTTTTCCTCCAAGCCGGATCGGTGATGAACTGGTGGTTCCAATTTCCTTCGTCCGCACATTCTGCAGGAGCCGAAAACGGCGGATCGCGAGAGTCACCTTGCAGGCTGCGCGAACTTCCCATGCAACGGGCCGGGCAAGCATGGATATTCTGGAGCCTTAGCGTTCGGAGTTCCTTAGTTAGCCGCGATCCGTTCGGCGTGCGATGAGTTGAGCGATCTCCGGCCAGAGGCTCTTGCCGCTGGCCACTAATCCGGGAAGCAGGGTGAAGGGGCGATTGAGCCGCAGCCCCGTATTGCCTAGGCAGCCAACGACGCCTCCGGCTGAAGTTACAAGTGCGACCCCGGCAGCCACATCCCACTCGTGTTTGGGGGAGAGCGTCCAGGTGGCGTCGGCGAGTCCTGCGGCAACCAGGGCAAGCTTGTATGCGACCGACCCCATGGGGCGAACCGTGAAACGGTCTTGCGCGAAGCGCTTCCATTCGCCGCGCTTGTATTCCTGCCGGCTGGCCAACACAACCGCACCGTCCAGGCCGCTGCGGGTGGAGACGCGGGCGGGCGCGCCGTTGTAGGTCACGCCGCCATCCAGCGTGCCCAGAAACAACTCACCAGTAACCGGGTTGCAGACGCCACCCGCAACGGCAGCGCCTTCCGCCACGAGTCCCACCGAGATACAGTACTCGGGGATGCCGTCTACAAACTCCCGTGTTCCGTCGAGGGGATCAACCGTCCAGACCAGGTCACACCCCAGCCTGGCTTTATCGTCGCGGTCTTCTTCCGAGAGCCAGCCCTCGCCAGCCCGGAGCAGATGCTGGCGAAGAACGTCGCTGACTTCACGATCAACCTGCGTAACCACATCGCGGCCGCCGTTATCGCAGACGTGGTATGTGCCCCCGGCATAATGCTTGGCGACGTCGCTGGCTGCCTTGAGTGCCTGCGCAATGCGCTCCAGGTAGCGCCGCCTGACGGCTTCAGTTGGCATGGAGCCATACTCCCCAGAGCATCCTTGCCCCTACAGCCATCAGCAGGGCGCAGAGTATCTGCCTCAGGCGTGAAGACGAAACATGGCCGGTGAGGTGTGCTCCCAGCAGACCACCGGGTACTGATCCGATCAAAACGCAGGCCACCAAAGGGAAGTCCACGTTGCCCAGCTTGAACTGCAGGAAACTGGTCAACGCAGCCAGCAAAACCGCATGCATAATGTCGGAGCCCACCATTACGGCGGGTGACAGACCATAGAACACAAGTAAAAGCATGAGGATTACGCTGCCGGAACCAATGGACGTCAAACCCACCAGCACGCCGGCAAAAAATCCAATTATTGCTATCCCCAAGCGGCCATTTCTGACCTGCAGCTCGGAAAGCGATATCGCCGCCACCAGGGAGCGAAGATTGAGTAAATAGCCGAGGGGCACGGTAACCAATAGCATACCGATGGCGGCGCGGAGAAAATCATTCACTCCATTGCCGTAGGTCGAGCGAACCCAGGCGAGGAAGGTTACTCCCAGGATGGCGCCAGGGATACTGCCGTAAGCGAGATTCAGCACCAGAGGCCAGCTCACGTTTCCCCGCCGCCAGTGCAACCCGCCGGCGCCGACCTTCGTGACCAGATTGATCATCGCGTCCGAGCCGACGGCCATGATGGGCGGGACCCCGAGCACGGAAATCAGCAGCGGCAGCAACACCATTCCGCCGCCGAGGCCAGTTAGCCCTACGAGAATTCCAACCACCAGTCCCACAACGATTCTTCCGGCGATTGCGCCTAAGTCCACTGATATCCATCCCGCCCCTGGAAATCGAACGCTGAAGCCTGACTTATGAAGCTTTCGAAGAAAGAAACTGGATCACGGCCCCTACGACCTTGGAAGCGCTTTCTCGTGTGCTCTCCTGGTTAGTGTCGCAAACGATTTCCGGGGCCAGCGGCGGCTCATAGGGATCGTCAATACCAGTGAAGCCCGTGATCCTTCCCGCCCGTGCCTTCTGGTAGAGGTCTTTGGGATCACGCACCTCGCAGACGGATAGTGGAGTATTGACGTAAATCTCCATGAAGTCGCCGATCGACCGACGTGCCGCGTCACGGGCCGCCCGATACGGCGAAATCGCCGAGACCAGGACGATTGCGCCGTTGCGGGTCAACAGCTGCGCCACGAACGCTATGCGCCGGATGTTTTCGTCGCGGTCGTGTTTGCTGAAGCCGAGGTCCCGGCAGAGATAGTTGCGGATGACATCCCCGTCGATCACCTCTACCTGTAACCCATGCGCCAGGAGCTCGGTGGCGACAGCCCGGCAAATGGTCGTCTTTCCCGCCCCGCTCAATCCCGTAAACCAGACGGTTAATCCCTGCTTGCGGGCAACCTCTGAGCCCGCGAAGGCTCCATCAACCACCGGGCCGGAACCGTCAGGCGTTGGCTCCACTACCATGCCGGCGGCCACGGTATCGTTGTTGAAGGGATCGATGACAATGAAGCCGCCGGTGCTGCGATTGTGATGGTAAGGATCGCAGAATATGGGGTTGTGCAAATCGAGCTCCACTTCACCGATCTCGTTGAACTGCAGGCTGTCGGCCGGTTGCTGAGCGAGACTGTTGATTTCGATCTTATGGTTCAGGCGGCTGACTCGGCCGCACAACACCTGGGTTGTATGTTTCACCAGATAGCGGGTGTCTTGGCGCAGCGGCGTGTGCGAAAGCCATATCAGATAAGCCTTGATTTTCTGCGATGGCGTGGGCTCTTCCTCAGCCGCAACCAGCATATCGCCGCGTCCCAGGTCAATATGGTCGGTCGTGGTGAGAACGACCGATTGCTGGGGACCCGCCTGGTCGAGAGCCCTGTCGTACAGCAGCACCTCCTTGACCGCAGTCCTCTGTCGCGAGGGCAAGGCCACCACCTGCATCCCCGGCTTCACCACGCCCGAGCCCACCTGCCCGGCGTAGCCGCGAAAGTCCTGATTGGGACGAACCACGCTCTGAATGGGAAAACGCAGCGCGCCATGGCGCAAGCCAGACGCGGGAAGGGTTTCCAGCAGGTCCAGCAGCGATTTGCCGTCGTACCAGGGCATTCGCTGACTGGGTCGGATGACATTGTCGCCCTCAAGTGCACTCAACGGCACGAAGTGAAATTCGACGTCCTGCAGGGATTTCGCGAACCCGGCGAATTGATCGCGAATCAAGAGGTATACCTGCTGATCAAAATCCACCAGGTCCATCTTGTTCACGGCGACGATCATCTGCCGAATGCCCATCAGCCAGGCAATCAGGCTGTGGCGGCGCGTCTGCCGCAGCACGCCCTTGCGGGCGTCGACGAGGATGACGGCTGCTTCCGCCGTCGAAGCTCCCGTCGCCATGTTGCGGGTGTACTGCTCGTGACCGGGTGCGTCGGCGATAATGAACTTGCGGCGGGGAGTGGAGAAATAACGGTAGGCGACATCTATGGTGATGCCCTGCTCGCGTTCCGCTCGAAGACCATCGGTCAGCAGCGACAAGTCAAGTTCGACGTTCTTCGCGGCGGATGCCTTGCGTACCGAAGAAAGCTGATCGTCGTAGATTCCGTTGGAATCGTAAAGCAGCCGGCCAATGAGAGTGGACTTGCCATCGTCGACGCTGCCTGCAGTTAGAAACCGCAGCAGATCGCGTTCGGGAGCCGCGGTGATCAAAAATAGCCCTCCCGTTTTTTCAACTCCATCGAGCCTTCCTGGTCGTGATCGATCACGCGGTTCTCGCGCTCTGAACGGCGGAAAAACTTCAGCTCCTCGATAATGTCCGCGACCGTCGCTGCGGAGGAACGGATGGCGCCGGTGCAGTAGGTACAGCCCAGGGAACGCATGCGACACATCACTCGCTGCGGTCTCTCCCCGGGCAACAAGTCGATCGGGTGGTCGAGAGGTATCAGGTAGTCGCCACGCACCAGCATTTCTCGCTCTTGGGCGAAATACAGAGGTACCACGGGTATGTCTTCTTTGCCGATGTACTCCCACACGTCCAACTCGGTCCAGTTGGAAAGCGGGAAGACGCGCATACTCTGGCCGGGTTCCACCCGGCCGTTGTAGAGGTTCCAGAATTCCGGCCGCTGGTTCTTGGGATCCCATTGACCGAGCGAGTCGCGCAGAGAAAAAACCCGTTCCTTGGCGCGTGACTTTTCTTCATCGCGACGCGCGCCGCCAATGGCAGCATCGATGTGATGCTCCGCCAGCGCGTCCAGCAGGGCCTTGGTTTTTAACAAGGCACAGCACTTTGCCGTGCCCAACTGGAAGGGATTCGCGTCTGACGCTTTGGCCTGGTGATTGGTGTGGACAATCAATGCCACTCCCAGCCTGCTCGCCGTAGCGTCGCGGAACGCAATCATCTCGCGAAACTTGAAGCCGGTATCGATGTGTATCAGCGGAAAGGGAATTCGACCCGGGTAAAAAGCCTTCTGGGCCAGCCGTAACATGACCGAGGAGTCCTTGCCCACGGAGTACAGCATCGCCGGCCGTGAAGACTCGGCCACGACCTCGCGCATGATGTGGATGCTCTCGGCTTCCAGAACGTCAAGATGCGGCAACGTGGTAGTGGCCATAAGTTCTCTCACTGGAAACGCATTTCCCCGATCCTATTGGAAATGCGGTGGTTTCCCCCAAAGTACTGGGATAGGCACGGTTACACTGATGTTAGCAGAATTCGCCGGGGGAATTTCGCTTCCATCCTGCACACCGCCTCGCCGGGCGGAACGCGGACGAAACGCAAGGCAATTCGGAGAGAGCCGGCGATTGGTGAACCGGGATGCGTTGCCAGCAGCCCAGTCCACCCTAGGTCAGGTGACCTGGGGTGGGCTGTCGTTTGGCGGCGCGCAACTCAGTTGAGGTAAAGCTGGATGTTAGCGGTACGAAATCCCGTGTTGGCACTGCCGCCGCGAAAGCCCATTTGAAAGTAAATGTTTACCGTCTGCGTGGACCCTGCGGGAATTTGCCTTTTCATAAATTGAAAAGTTCGCGGAATTGGCAAGAGAGCTGGAATTAGTGGAAATGTTCACAACCGAATTAGGATCCAGCGTCGCCCCCGGCTCGGTTATGCTGAGGAAGAGCTGAGCAACATTGGACGGGCTGACCGACCACACGCCGGCAGAGACCTTCACGGCAATGGTGCAGCCCGCTTTGTGAGTCGAAGGGCAGACGAAGGTCGTGGGTGCAAAGGCGGCCGCGGAATTGAAGCCGAAGTTCAGAATTTGGGTCTCCGTCTTGATACTGGTAGCTGCCAACATCAGGTTAGACGCTGCCTGGGCGTTCAAGGACGCCCCGCCGACATCTTCCTCGGGCTGCCCCGCCTGCTCCTGAGCGAATGCGCCGACCGACACCAGCAGCGACAAGCCGAGCACTATCGATCGCTGCATAAATAATGCAATAGATTAGCGCAAAAAAGAAGGCAATTCGGATTGCACGATGCATCCTCGCAGTTTGTGGGCTGAATTACGAATCCCGTTGATGGACTGGATTACGTCCTCGACCAACTGTTGGCGAGTGCACGCTTCGCTAAAGACCAAACTCCTTCATCCGGATTCAGCTCCGGAGCATAGGCGGGAAAGCGCTCGAGGTACAGCCGGGGATGCCGTCGCAGAAGTTGTCGCAGGGGCTGTCCCTGATGGGTGGAAGAATTATCCAGCAAGATGATCACGGGGCCGCGCAGATGACGTAACAACTCGCGGAGAAACAGGCAAACTTCATCCTGCCCGATGTTGTCGAAATACAGTTGATAGTACAGGCCCAGGCGCTGACGTCGAGGACTGACGGAGATTCCGGAAATGACCGAAACCTTGTCGCGGCGTTTGGCGATGATAGTGAACCGGAGTGCAGCCTGCGGGGACCACGTCCTGACTACGTGCGGGATCAAGAGAAAGCCCGACTCGTCGGCGAAGACTAGGTGGGCACCCAACCGCGTAGCGGTTTTTTTATTCGTGGCCAGTGCTTTTGTTTCCAGTGCTCGATGGCCTCGTCATTTCTCTCCAGTGCACGCCGGTCGGGTTTCTGTGGACTCCAGTGCAGGCTGTGCACCAAGCGTCCGACATGATCCCGATGGTACTGAACTCCGAACTCGCGCTCGATCAATTCCGCAATGCGAGCGGTCGTCCACAGATTCGTCCGGTAGCCGTGCATCATGGGGCCGTGCAGCAGAAGTTGGACCAAGCGCTGTCCTTGCCTCCGATTCAACTTCCAGGGTCGACCTGGGGAGGAGCGCACCCGCAATCCCTCGGCTCCACGGCTCCGTCGGGCATCACGCCAACGCATGACCGAACTTGCGTTGCAGCCAATACGCCGTCCCACTTCGTTGAGAGAGTAACCAGAATCCAGTAATGCCAAGGCTCGCTTGCGCCGATCTTCGAGCAGGTCAGCGCTCCCCTTCAGTCTGGGCATAGGTGTTCTGCTCCTGAACACCTATTATTGCATTATTTATGCAGATATCAATAAGCCTGCGATCGCCCCGATCTTCGGATGGGTCATGGCAGTCTGTTTTCGGTTTACCTTGGGTATTGAATTGGCTGTGAATTTCATGTTCACATCACTCCTTGGTTGAATTGTGTTTTGCTGCATAAGGAAGTGCTTACGAGCCGGCGGTGGTCGGCCCGCCGCCGCCCCTGTCTGATCGCTTCGAATCGAACTCCTACCCGCCCTGAGCCAGGAACGGGCTCGGGGCCTCGGTGCGGCACGAAGGCACGAAGTGCGGGAACTCCTCAGTCGGGCAAGCCGACCTTGAGGAGGTCAGTGCCGGCTAATTAATGCGTTCCTGTTGCTTAGGAAAGCACCTTTTCTAGTCGATTTCCCTCACCCCAAGCCACATGTCGTGCGGTCGACACACAAGAACCGGTGCGGTCGAGGGTAAAAGCTGGAAGAGTCAGGCGGGGGAAGGGTGTAGCTACGCGAAGATTATCTTAACGATTGGTTTAGACTCGCACAGCGCAAGGCAAAGGCCATGGGCAATTCGGTCGTCTGGCGGCGGTCGAGGAAGCAGCTCTTAAACGCTTCGTGCCAGCTCGCGACGTAACCACGCCTTGGCCAGCTTTAGTTCCCGATCTACGGTAGCTGGCGATATCTTTAGCGCCACCGCCGTCTCGTCATAGGTGAGGCCCCCGAAACAGAGCAGTTCGACGATCTCGCTTTTGCGCTGGTCGTGGACAGCGAGGCGCTGCAGGGCTTCATCCAAATCCAGCACCTGCTTGGACGATTGGGGGCCGACCACCAAGGCCTCGTCGAATTCAACTTTGCGTGCTCCGCCGCCGCGTTTTTGCCGCCTGTTCGCTTTGGCATGGTTCACAAGGATATTGCGCAGGATGCGGGCAGAAACGGCGAAAAAGTGAACTCGGCCTTGCCAGTCTACGTCGGCATCTACCAATCGCAGATAAGCTTCATGAACCAAAGCCGTGGCCGAAAGGGTATGCTCCCGGCGTTCACCCTGCAGCGAACGCGACGCCAACTTGCGAAGTTGGTCGTAAACGACGGGCATTAATTCGTCCAATGCCTGCCTGTCGCCATCTCCCCATCGCCGTAAGAGGCGGGTAACCGACTGGGTCCTATGCGATTGCTCCATACTGCCAACCCTGCCCGCCAAAGAGTCGTCTGGAAAAACCCGGACTCAATGACTTGCGTTCGAGCCTGCAACAACCGGTCACAGGCGCTGGTGACCAGATGGCGGGCCAGATGCCGATCTCAGAAGGTGTACTACTCGCAAACAACCGCCGGAATCGCGAAGTTTGACTCCGGAGTCGGAAATGTTCCCGGACCTGCGAGGGAATCGGCTTAGAAATGTTGCTTCTACTTATGCCGGGAAGAAGCTCCGCCACGAAGTAATTGGTTCGTCCCAAAGGAGAGAAACTGTGAGAACCCTTACTCATCTCGCTTTGCTCGCACTGCTCAGCGGTATCTCTTCGGTGCCGGCTGCAGCGAGTAGCTTTTCAGGTTCGACCATTTCACGGCAATACTATGCTTGGGGTGGAGTATACACCGGGCGCGATTCCAGCGGCACCTTTGTCGACAGCGGCGGCGGGAGGGCACTTTCATCGACGCAATCGGACTCAAGGACTTTGACATCATCACAGGCGCCCACATCGAGTTCGATTACTCCGCCTGTACCGCGTGCCCAGACTCATGGGGAAGCACCACCGTTTCCCAGCCTCCGCGTCTTTACAACGGAGTAGACCTGCGGTTTTGCAATGGACCCGGAATTGATTCGGGGCAGATTGATGGCCAGGCGGAGAAA